>Ga0123342_1000178_pt1 | contig 84688 bp, 29 predicted proteins | sample Turbeawhitnodule_FD_89960 | JGI IMG/M metagenome (GOLD analysis project Ga0123342, IMG submission 89960) | Root nodule microbial communities of legume samples collected from Mexico - Turtle bean Mexico white nodule | ecosystem: Host-associated > Plants > Roots > Nodule | place: Mexico: Nepantla...
ATAGATAAAGAAAATGAGGAAATTAATAATCAAACTTGAATTGAATTTTATTATTAAGCTTGTCTGTGCGGACAATTATGACGTGGCAGAAGTCGTGCCAAGTTGGCACGACTTCAGTATGACGGGGCAGAAGTCGTGTCAAGTTGGCACGACTTCAGTATGACAGAGCAGAAGTCGTACCAGTTGGCACGACTTTAGTATGACATGGCAGAAGTCGTCCTGGACGACTTCTGCATATGAAGTCGTGTCGAATTGGCACGACTTGCCTAAATTTGTAATTTTTTTTAAACGGACCCATTTTGGTAAAAACCAAAAAAAATAACCCTTCATGGTCAAAAAACCTCTATAAATATTAGAAAATTTTGAAACTGGTTATTAAAATTCAAATCAAGATCAGTTTTAACTTTTTTTTAAAGTCAACACTATTTTTTTTAACTTTTATTTTTGAATAAATTAAGTATTTATAAATATATATATAATAAATAACTTTTTTTGTTAATTCAAATTTTATAATATTTTTTAAATATAGTATGATTATTTTAAAAATTAAGTTTAAGTATTGAATTCATTTTAAAATACATTCACTTAATTATTATTATAATTATAATATAATAAAAATAAATATAGTTATTTATAATAAAAAATAATTTTATATAATAATATTAAAGATAAATATAAATATTATAATATTATAATATTATTTAAATTTAATATAAAAAATATTTTTAATAATTTTTTTATAATTATAAATATTTAAATGTTATTTATTTTATTTAGTAACTTTTTATGTACCAATAATGTGAGATAGTTCATATTTTATTTTAATTGAGATATTTGATAGTAGTGTGAATCATATTTAATACAATCATGAGTTATAGAAAATATAAAGACCACTAATCTCATTATTAAGAGATATTCATAGGACCCATACAAGAATTGACAAGATGTAATTTTCAGTGGGTTGAATATAGAATCTACATTTTCTATCTTCATTTCATGTATACATATCACCTTTACTATCTCTTTTGATTATAATTCTCTTACTTTTTCTCATTTTCATCTTTCCAAACATTGTAATATTACATCATAAGATTCTCATTCTTCACTCTTCTTTTCTTCTCTTGTTTTTCTTTCACTTTTTTTTTCCGTCTCTTTTTACATAATAATTTTTAAAATACTTATTATAAAAATAAAGATATTTATATGGGATAACCAGTAATAAAATAATGTACATTGTGAATGTATATTCTATTTTCTCGATCATCATATTTTAATTAAGATATTGTAAAAATATTTATGTCTTTAAACTTAATTACCATTATCAATCACTATCTCATCCGATAATTGTGCACATAATACGACCGCACACCTTCGACAACCTCTAAGCACCTCCCCCAACTCAAAGCATACAACTCACCTCCCCTCCTCTCCAATATTTACACTTCATTAACTCATCACCCACCACAGTCCAACATGCATTGGTCAAAGTAGGATTCTTGTACGAATCTTTACTGGTCAAAACACTCAGGAATCTCATGCGAATATGATAGTTTATGGCTATTGTTGCCTACCAAGATAAAGACTAAGCTCTGAATATTCTACTCTAAGTTAAGAAAATTTTCTTCATGTCTTTATTTACGTTTCTCGTCACTTTAATAGGAGATGATTTGGGTTGATACAAGTCATTGGGCCCAAAGGCTCTACAACCAATATTAGACATGACACTTCTCATAATCTATTACTAAACATAGTTTTTCATCCATGAGGGGTGATTCTTTTGCCTAGTGGGCTTGCTGTCTCGGAGGCCCAATGCTTTAACATTTCCTTCCGCTTGTGGAGATGCTTTGTCCTCAATGTTGGTAGGGATATTGGGTTGGGCTTGGGAATTGTGGGCTAGTGGGGCTTATATTAGGGTTAGTGGTTAGGTTAAGTGGAGTGATCTCGATTATTGAGTGGGAGAGGGGCTTGAGGTGACTTTCCACGTGCAAGTTTTGACGTGGCTAATGGCCATTGGCTAAAATGGGTGGTGCGACTAGGGAATTAGGTGAGAGGGAGTTTGAGTTAAAGTTATTTTCAGTGGGTAGAGAGATTGCATTTGAGTTTGAAGGGTGTGAGGGTGGGGGGTCTTTGTAGCTTCGAAGTAACGATGCATGGAAAACACGGTGGATCTTTAAAGTTGTTGGTAGTCGAAATTCATATTCCATCGTGCCTATACGATGAAGGATTTGATACGGGTCAGAGTAGCGTGGCACGAGCTTAGGTGAAGAGCAGTGTTCCATGGAGTGTTGCCGGTACGGTTGGAGGCTGAGCCACTCCCATTCGTCAACATTAAATGACACATTGGAGCGATGTCAATCAATGTTGTCACGCATGCGTTGGTGCGTGCACTGGAGATGCTTTTTCAATTCATGTAAGATGATGGTGTATTGGTGGAGGAACTCGGTGACAGTGGTGCCGAAGCGTGGGGTATGTAACAACTCCACAATGGATGGTGGTGGACATCCATAAAGCACAATAAGGGTGAAGAAAGTGATACCACGAGTTGGGGTGGTCATCGGTAAAATAGCGAAGGTATGCTTCTAATCCTCTGTTTATCACTTCTGTTTAACCATCTGTCTGGGGGGTGGTATGATGAATTGAACTTAAGGGTTGTTCCTTGTGCTTGAAATAGGTTTTTCCAGAAGCTGCTAATAAAAATAGGGTCACAGTAAAAAACGATGGATTTCAGAACCCCGTGAAGGAGACAAATTTCAGTAGAGAATCTGTGTGCAATACTAAGAGCTATGTAGTGGGTTGGAAGCACGAGGAAGTGGGCGTATTTTGTGAGGCGATCACAAATGACCCAAATGACGGTGTGCCCTACGGTTGAAGGTAGGTGTGTAATAAATCCATGGATAAGTCTTTCCAAACTTGAGCTAGTATTGGAAGAGGTTGGATTAACCTATTAGTTTTTTTTGCAAGGTACTTGTTGCGTTGGCATGTGGAGCACTGTTGTATGAAGGTCTTGACATCATTCGTCCATCCTGACCAGTAGAAGGATGCGACTACTCGCACCAATGTGGGTTTTAAACCTGAGTGACATATGGTAGGGGATTCATGGCAATCACGGAGGATCTGTTGGCGAAAATTGTTGGCCTCTGGAAGAAAATCTTTGTTGTGAAAAAATAACAATCCTTTGCGTATGTGGAATAGGGACGGTGAAGGTTGATTGGGAGTGTATTGTTGTATTATTTAGAAGTCGTCAGTGGTGGAGAGGTATTATTGGAGGTCTTGGAAGATGGTTGACATGGGATAAAAGATGGGCAAAAACACTAGCTTGAGCATAGATTCTTGGTGGGAAAGGGCATCAACCATGACATTTCTTTTGCTAGGTTTGTAAATTATATTAAAATTATATCCTTGTAATTTGGAAGTCCACCTTTGCTATTCTGGAGTTTGGATTGTTTGGGATAAAAGGGTATTGAGGCTTTTCTAGTATGTGAAAATGGTGAAATGCGTTCCTAGTAAATACTGACGTCACTTCTTAATTGCTTATGTAATGGAATGCATTTCTCGAACGTAAACTGACGCGGATTGGAGGCGGGGACACATTTTTGTTGTTGAAAAAAGCTATGAGATGGTTGGCTTGGCTGAGGACGACACTACCGACTACTACAGAGGCGTCTGTCCCCACGGTGAAGAGTTGATGGAAGTTTGGAAGGCATAGTGTAGAAATTTTTTCCATGAGTGATTGTAATATTTTAAAAGTTTGTTGTGTTGCTGGTGTCCGTGTAAACTGTTTGTGTTGTAATAAATCAAGCAGAGAGGCGAAAGTGGCGTAGTGTTGAACAAATTTTCTGTAAAAACTAGTGAGGTCGAGGAAAGTTCTTAAACCCATGAGTGAACATGGTTGTGGTCAACTTGTGATTGCTTGAATTTTTTCTAGATTTGGTGCCATACCTATAGACGAAATCAGGTGGCCCAAATAGCTAACTTGTGTGGTAGCAAAACTACATTTAAATAGCTTATGTTTTTCTAATAATTCCAAAATAAGGTCTAAACGAGTTAGGTGGTCTTGTAGTCTGGGAATGTAGACTAAAATATCATAAAAAATAAAAAAAATTCTAAGATAGGACCTTAGGAGATCATTCACTATTGCTTGAAAAGTCGATGGTGCATTTGTCAAGCCAAAAGGCATCACTAGGAATTCATAGTGTCCATCCATTGTTCTGAAAGTTATTTTGTGAGCATCTGTGGGGGTGAGACGAATTTGATGGTATCTAGAGTATAAGTCAATCTTAGTGAAAATAGTAGTTGAACCCAATTCATCTAGCAATTAATCAATGGTGGGTATGGGGAAACAATCACAGATTGTGGCTACATAAGGCTCTATAGTCTATGCAAAAACGTCATGTACCATCTTTTTTTTAATCAAAAGAATAGGGGAGGAGAAAGGGCTAGTGCTTGGTTTGATAATACCTTCGTGGAGCATTACTTGAATGAGGGTAGATATGGTATTTTTTTGTGAGCGAGGGTAACGATAGGGTTTAACATTGATGGGGGAAGTGATATTGAGGAGAGGTATGTGGTGGTCGTGTGGGCGGAGAGGTGGTAAGCCTTGAGGAATTTGAAAAATGGTTTGATGTTGAAGTAGGATGAATTGTATTGAAAATGGCAGAGAATATAAAGGGGAGGATGGTGTTTGTATGTTGATTTCTAAAGGCAAGGAGGATTGTTATGGTGTGTCAATGAATAGAATATGGAGGGATGCCATGGCTTTGGTGGAAAGGAGTTGGTAGAACTGATAATAGGTAGTTGGGGTTGGTGTTGTGGGTGTGGTGGCTTTTAGAGTGATTTGTTGATTGAGGTGATTCGAGGTTATGTTGGGGATAAAGAAATCAGTTGTAATCGGCCTAGGGTGCACAACCAATCAATCTCTAAACGATATCAGCTCCCTCAATTGGGAGGAGTTAAAGAGGAATTTTGAAGGTAGTGTCTTGAAAAGCGATATTAAATGAGGGACAAATTCCCTGACATGTGATAAATGCTCCATTTCCAACCATGACTGTAAATGGATGAGTTGGTGAAATGGGTAGATGGAGGTGATGGGCAATTCGGGGTTGTAAAATGTTGTGTAAGCTACTTGAGCGTATTAGGACCATGACAGGGAGGTTTTGGACGAGACCTGTGAATTTGAGGGTTTGTGGTGAGAGGTTGCCTTTTAGAGCGTGGGGTGAAAGGTGGAAATGGATCATGTCATCTGTATGTGTTGGTTCTAGGGTTTCTTCAGTGGAGTCGAAGGTTGTTTGGGAGTAATAAAAATATGGAGCTAGCACACTTATGGCTTGGCTAGAATTTTTCTCATCGCAGTTGTAGCATAACTTAATGTTCTTCTTTTCTGAAGTTGTGCGGTTGTGAGACATTTAATGGGTAGGTTAGGAGCTAGTTGTGGGTTAAGGGGTACGGCATGGTGATTCCTATTGGTTTGGGTAGTAGTGGTTGTTGGAGCAAGGGGAAGATGGCGTATGTTATTCGTGGTGGGGTGCTGAAAATTGGTAAGATTTGGTGAACGAAAGGTTTTAGGTTTGGAGTCCCTGATTTTTCCTCAATGAGTTTGGCAAGACCAATAGCTTGGGAAATGGAGTAGGGATTTAGTATAGCAAGTTCCCGTCGGATCTCAGGATAGAGCTTGAGGTGAAACAATTCAAAATGGTTTCTGGGGACAAACCTCTGACACAATTACATATTTTCTCAAAGCGTGTCTGGTATTCTGAAACCGAAGATTATTGTTGCAATTTGAATAGTTCAACTTGATGGTTGGTATTGGAATAGGGGCCAAAATGCAATTCTAAGGCACGAGTAAAAAAGGGTTCATCAGCGAGAAGGTGGTTTTAATGCATCCACTTTAACCAGCTAAGGGCCTCCCCTTTCATGGGAAAGGGAACCATGGATAATGTTTGGTCTGGGGAAATTTGGTAAAATGTAAAATATTGTTCAACTTGAAATAACCAGTCCAAAGGGTCTATTCCTTCAAAGAAGCTAGGTGTAGTTTTGGTGGTCGTATGGTGGGTGGAGTATGGGGCTGGTCTTGTGCTGAAAGGTGTGGGGAAGAAGTAGGAGGTGGACAAGAGGAGACCCGGTCAACTAAGGATGTGGGTGAGGTTTGAAGGAACTCGTTGTTGGCCTCTATGTTGGTCTGCAGGGCTTCAGTAGTTTCCATTTGTGCTTGTATGGCCGAAAGACGTTCTTGGATGGTGTGCAGAATTTCTTCGAGGTCCTTGATTGGGGTTTGGGAGGCATGGTCAAGACAAATGAAAACACCAATGATAGGTTACGACTATTGTTGCCTACCAAGAAAAAGACTAAGCTCTGAATATTCCACTCTAGGTTAAGAAAATTTTCTTCATGTCCTTATTTACGTTTCTCATCACCTTAATAAGAGATGATTTGGGTTGATACAAGTCATTGGACCCAAAGGCTCTACAACTAATATTAGACATGACACTATTCCTAATTTATTACTAAATATAGTCTTTCATCCATGAGGGGTTATTCTTTTATCTAGTGGGTTTGTTATCTCAGAGACCCAATACTCTAATAGAATCTCTCCTGCATGTTGTTGTGCAAGGAATCTCCACTGTTATGATACATGAATTATTATAGTTGATAAAGGATAACATAGTAAATGATTAAGTTTCTCTTCAAATATTCTCAAACCAACGAAGAACCAATTCTTCCTTTTCTTACTTTCCACATCATATAATAGGTACAAACTCCTTAATCCAAACCTAAATACTATTTGCTTTTTAATTCAAATGAACAATAATCATTCGAATCTAAACAATGTGTTAAGGGAAGAAGTACATTAAGTTACAAAAATTTATTAAAAACATTTTCTCATTGCTAAAATATAATAATGATATGCAAGACAAAGAGACATGAGTATTTACAATACACACCTTTGTATGAGTTTTAAATTACTTATATCAATATATAAAGTATATAATTTTTTTATGTTATTTTAAATTAAATAGTTTTTTAATGAATTAAAACAATATGTTTATTTAATAAAATGCGCATCTTTATTTAAAAGTAGGTATATAATTCTTTGTTAATAAAAAAGTAAATATAAAATTTTATTTTATTTAAAAAAATATATACATTTTCTATAATTAGTTTTTTTATAATAGAAATGTGGATAGCTGCAAAATGGATGTGTTTTCGTTAATAACTATTACCTTTTCTCATTATTTTACCTGTATAACTATATCTGTAAATTATTTATTATAATTTAGTTTATTTATTTAAAGAATATAGAAATGTTGCCCTTTTATTTCATCAATTTCTCCACTCTCAAATATAACACAAAAAACTTGCACATAAGTTTTAAATATAAGTAAATTTTAACCAAATATATTTTATTAAACGAAAATATTTCTTAAATGACAGTAGTTTAATTGATATTTCTTGATATTAAATATAAGGATAGAATAATAAAAAAATGGTTGCTTTGGTTTCATAATTGTAGTATAAGAAGAAACTAAATATTAAAAATAAGTGTTATTTTAAATTTTAGATATAATTAATTATATTATGTATTTATTTATTTATTATTAATAGCATAAAATGAATTGATACTAAATTATAAACTTACTTTATTTATTTATTAAATTTTATTTTCAATTATAAAAAATATAGAAAATGTAAAATATTAATGAAACTCATTAACTGAGCAGTTAACTACATGTCTGGAATATTGAAAGAGAGACAGCAGCATTTGAGAGTTGGAGAAGAAGAAAGAGGAAGCAAAGAACAAGGATGGTGGAGTTGGTGTTGTTGTACAAGAACCCATTGCTCCACGCATCACTCTCCCTGATCCTCGTCTTCACCTTCGCCTTCTTCAAAATCCCCCTCCTTTTCCTTCACGCTCTCCAGACCTACATCCACCCCGATTCGCAACCCCAATCCAATGGCGTCAGAGCCGCCATCCGTCGCCCCGGCATCGACGGTTACCAGCCCCTCTCCTCCAAAACCGCCGCCGAAATCAAGAAGAGGAACAAGTCCAACAAGGAAAAGCCCGATTTTGACGAAAACAATGCCCAGATCTTCAGACTCACGCTCGACCATGCCCACCTCCAGTCCCGTCTCTTCGTCGATCAGTACTGCGTCGCTTTCACTCTCTCCTTCACTGCCCTTTTTTCCCTCTTGCTCCATAACTTTCTCAAATCGCCCCCGGATAATGGGTTCTTCGCCAACGGCGTTTTCGTTCCCATTCTTTTATCAATTTTGAGTCTTTACATGTGGGGGACGCTGCTCTTTAAGGTCACGTTCGAGAGATCCGCGTCCAGGAGGTCCGAGAAGCAATTAAGCGTTGTGTTTGGGGTTTTGGGGCTTTTCTTGGGGCTTTTGTTTGTTCCTGAGGGCGTGTCTTCAGTTTTGGAGTTCAATTTTGAGGTTCCTATTGATGGGTTTTGGAGGGTTTTCGTTGCTGCATTGATGGGTTGCCTTGCAGGGTGTTTGTTCATTCCTGCTTCTAGAAGTGCACGTTGTTTTTGGCTTGGGACTGATCAGATAAGATGCAATTTGTCGATGATAACTTGTGGGTGGTTTACTCGTGCGATCCTTTATGCAAATCAGGTGTTTGTTATATTTGTAGCTCTTTTGTGGATAACCCCCTTGGCTGAGATTTTTGTGAATAGTGGAGATGGTGCGGCAAAGAGTGGATTTGGTAATGCGGAGAAATTGGTGGGGAACATGGGGTTCTTGCCTTCTGATTTTGCTAGCTTTAGGAAATGGTGCTTGTTGGGGTCTGGTTTGTTGCAGATTGTGGCTTTGAGGCCTAACCTGCAGATGTTTCTGAATGAAGCTTTGTTGTCTTGGTACCAAAGGCTTCATGCTAGCAAGGTTCCTGACTTAGATTATAGTAGGGCAAAGATGTTTCTGCATAATCACTACTTGTGCCTTGTGGTTTTGCAGTTCCTTGCCCCTCCTGGGCTGGTGCTTATCTTTCTTGGCTTGTCTCAGATTGATGGTGGTTCCTTTGGAAATTTTACGATGTTTAGTGATTTACTGCCCAGGTTTGCTTTCATCAGGGAAGTGACTTTGTTTTTGGCTTGGTGGGTAATCTTCCTCTGGGCACTGTTTTCCTCGGCGATCCTTATGCTACATCGTCACTGTGTTTTATATGTTTCTTGATTGAGCTTTTGTTTTCCTGAGTGCGATTTAGTGGGCCTTTCGGTGAGCCTTTCATTTATACTTTCATTTTGAGAGGAGTGTTGGACTTGTAACCGAAGTTTTGCAGGTTAGTTGACACGGTATCATTCTTTAGCAGATATGAGGTTTCAAGTTGTTGTATGTTGTTATTGTTGGAATCATACACAATAAACTGACTATAGAAAGGCCAAAGTTATATCAAAGTACACACTCCCTTCAAATATCATGCAGACTTACATGTGTCATAGTTTGTAACTTAAGAGGTATCTGTGTATACAGGCTGAAACACTTGACATGATTTTATTTCGATATAGTGCGAAAGTCTAGCACTGGATTAGCCATCCGTGTATTTTTCCTTTGAAGTAAATGTTATCGTGCTTGTTCATCATCCTTTTGTGGTATGACACTTTTTTGTGGCCTGTGCTTCATACTTCTTTCTGTTGGAAACATTTACGAATACTTATTAGTTGTTTAATATGCCTAAAGCAAAGTACAAACCTTCTTTGCTATGACAATTTCAAACTCTCCGTAGTGTTTCAAGATCAATACTTACTGTGGTGCATTTATGCATAATTGTGAACATGTAAAGTGTATGTGACACTATTTAGTTTTGGTTCTTTTGGGATGTGTTAAATAAATTAAGAAATAAATCACAATTTGGTTAAAACTTATTACCCATCATTCTGTGCTATTAGAATGTCCATCTGTAAATGGAGACTGTAAATTTAAACATTTTGAGGTCTTTGCAATAAGCTTTCTGTTCATAAATGACTTTTTCTTTGAGTAGAAATACAACTTGGCTGGCCATTGCTATATCTGTTTAACTCAACCCACCAATATGAGCTTCACTACATCTAGTAACTATCTCAGGAAACTAGAGCTCGAGGCTTCTTTTAGTCCAAATTCGGGCTCTAAAGTATTAAAGAGTGTTTCAAGATCTATAAATGACACTATAGGACACGACTTTTTCTTTTCTTTTCAAATAGTAATATTTTCATTTTTATTTTCTCTATCTAACATTTTTTGTTTTTATTTATCTGCCTAGTACTGTTTCTGAAATTTGAAAATTAAAAATTAAAAATATAAAAATTTATGAAGAAAAGTCAATATATGTAAACCTTAAATCATAAATCTTAAACCCTAAAAAATTATAAGAAATATTATGTAATCATATTTGTTATTATAAATTATTAAATATGTTTATATATAACTCATTATTTACATAACCTTTCAATTTAAATATAATTTTTTTTCTTAATTTTTATTAGACCTAATAATAAATTTAGTCACTTAATTTTTTATTATTACATACATATAATGAATTTTTATTTATAATTTTTAAACCATTGGATTAATATTTTTTTTATAAAATATGCAAATAATTTTATTTAATTTTTACTATTACTTATTTTGATATCTTTTTAAATTTTCTTCTATTTCAGTTTTATAAATATTTAAATTCACTAGTACTATATGAGAAAAAAAAAAGAAACAGTGTTAAATAGAAAAATTAAAAAAAAAAGATGTTGGAAGAGAAAATAAAAGTGAAAATAGTATAGGCACACACTCATGGTGACATTTATAAGTTTCAAAATGTGTGTATAAATATATCAAATATTAATATAAATTATTTAAATTGATAATTAAAATTTATATATTTACAATTATTTATAGAAAAATTCAGTAGATATAATATGAAAATATTGTTATTTTGTACAAAAAGGAAACTAATTTAATTTATTTAAAATTTAAAAAGTACAAAAATATTTATTTAAGTCATTTAATTTTTTTTATTATCATTATTGAAAAAGATATCCTTTAACTTAATTCATCTAAAAATAAGTTAACAACTTAAAAAATTTCACAATATTTAATTATGATACGGAAATAAATAAAAATATTTTTAATTATATATGTATATATAATTTAGATATTAAAAATGTATTATATATTAGAGTTACATAATAGCTAAAGTAAAATACTTTTTAAATTCGATTCTTTAGTGGAGTGTCTTGCAGTGTTTGTGTTAACATTAAACACCTAAAGACAATTTTAGAGGTTCAAGTTTATAATTGTGTTGTACGTAAAATATACTTTCTGAAAAGTTGAGGTTAATGTTAATTTATATAAAATTTTATCTTTTAATTGATATTTTTAAAAAACAAAATTGCAATAAAACTAACTTTTATTATATTGGCATGCACATTTCTACCATTCTTCATAATCTGGGTCAGACGCACTCGCTGTACTCATGGATTTCATACCTCCAAATGACTATAGAGGTATAAACTATGAAACTCAGACTCTTACTGATTTTTATGTAGTCTTATTTTGAGAATAATATATTCATGGTTTCAAAATTACGTATATATCCCAATAAACCACACAGAAAACTTCTTAGTTGTTTAACCATCGCATTATTCATGTGAGAGCTTGTTTACATTGTGTTCTTACAGGGTCGACATAAATTCTAAATCAACCACTTAGTATTTAAACGGATCTATATGTTGGTTGATTCTTTGTGTTTTTCGGTTTCTCAATGTTTATACTTTTTTTTTGCAGTCTTGGTTTAGATATTTATAAAGACATCCTGACACAAGTTATAGGTTTATGATGTATGTTTACTAATTGTTATACCAAGAGTAGTAGTCGGAATTTCGGTCTTCACGGGTCAACAGGTAAGTCAATTCGCAGAGGTATTACTGACCAACCTATCTGTAGAAATCAATAGATCATATGTCTGATAGTGTTTACGTCCTATCAGCCTCCCGACCATAAAGAGAATCCATGTCACGTTCTAGGTTAAGTGGGCTAATCCCAATTAGGAGCAACAAAGCATGGTTATGCACCCATTGGGCATGTCTTATTCATTATGACAGGACAAGGCCAACGAGAATAGTATAAATAAGAGGGGACCCTCATGGTGAAAGGTGATGTTACTCTGAATCCTAAATTGGATCATTAAAATTGACCTTAACTGACTTGAGCGTCGGGGTGCCTTTGCAAGTACCCCCTCTCAAACATCCCAGAAGAGCGACCGAAATTGAATAAAAGACAGGAAAAATTCGATAAGGAACATTCGATCTCAAATAATTGTAAAAATACTAATGATTTTGTAGAAAAGAATAATCCTTTTACATTAACTTACCTCATATTTATACTACTTTAGTAAAAAAAATTGTTTATCAACGTTGTTCAAGCTCAACTTTTACATTGATCCATACTTAACCTTGCTTGTTAACATAGTAATTCTTGTTAGTATTCTTAATTTTGTAAGGTTATTCCTAAGTTTCTTAAAGTCAAGATGTTGCGAGGTTGAAATGACAATAGTTCGAGATATTTTTTTAGCCAAGTATATGAGATTCCAAAGTTTAACTAATTGTAAGGAGAGAAAAAAGGTTTAAAACATGTGTTTGGATTAGCATTTGGTGATTACTCGTGTGTGAGAATATATATTATAGATAATTCATAACAGATGGTCTGATAAATCCAACAAACTCTTATTAGGATAGACTCTAAATGACTTTGATTATCATATTAAGAAGTGGACTTTAAACCTAACTCAATTTCATAAAACCAACTTATAAGGTGAGATTTTCACCCACCTATATACTATGAAATGTTCTTATCTTTGATCGACGTGGGATCTCCAACAATAGTTTTGTAATCAATTTGTGTTGAAATTTGGATGAAATTCTTAAAATGTAAAAAGTATTTTGTTTTAGTGTCACCTCTAATAAAATCTCAATAGAAAACTTGATTTTATTGGAAAACAATCAAGTATAATTATTGTACCGGATGAGCCATTCACTTGGCCTCGGTGACTGACCGACTACGCCAAAGCATGCTTAAAGCGCTTAATAAATGATGGCAACAATAGTTACAAGAGTACTTAAAGCGACCCTTACCGACCGAACGCCTACTATCCGATAACAACAACTGCTTAACTACTAGCAGCCCTTATCAGACCTGTGTATGATTTTTCTTCACGTCAAGTTATGACCTGTACATGGTCTTCAAAAAATTGGACCGAACGAGGTCGACACCACACCAAGTTAGGACTTGTGCATGATTTTTTCTTCAAATATGCAGTTCATAACTTTAACATAATATGTTAAGATGCATAAAAATATAATGTAATTCATCATTTAATTCATCAGAAACAATAGTTGATTACAACTTATAGAGGAACTGAAATAACAAGTTTCAAAAATAATTAATGAAAATAATGAAGGTTAGCTAGCACTTATCTATGTTCTTCTTGGTATAAATCTTTGTTTAATACTGATTTTATGGCTTAGCAATTAATGTCCTTGATTTGCACATATGATATTAATGTCCTTAATTACATAGATCAACACTCGATTGTTCATGACAATATCGAACTTGACCCATGACACCACAACCTTATTTTGAACTATATTTTCAAATGAATTACAATCCCACAAATTCAGTTAATCTTCATAATTAATGTCTTTCCCTCTTTATAAGAAGTAAATGAGATTTTTTTTATCATTTACATAAACAGGTATCATAATGATTTTCATCCCATTATTGAACTCGGTGCTTGAACTCAAACCTTATTTCATATTCTTAATTTTATATTCCTTTCAATATATGTGATCTTTATTATTAATAAATTTTCGTTCAAATTTAAAAGACTGTGGAGTAGAATTCTTATTTATCCGCTCGAGATTAATGCTCAAAATTAGAATCCGATTACTAATAAATAAGTTAAAAAATATTCATCTCACTTAAATATAGAAGAATTTTATCATAATAAAATCAGAATAAAAATATAATATAGAATAAATCTGTTAAATAATATGATAAATCTATAACTATAGTAAACAAATATTTAATTAAAAAAATAATATGAAAAAAAAAATAGGAATGTAGATCTTATTTTTACCCAGAGAATTATAAAGCCAAGAGAATATTTAGCTATAAGTTACTGTATAAAAGGAGGACACATTAATTGAGTGCTCTAAGAAGCAAAAAAGGGTTACTTTCGAAATTAAATTTAGATAATTTATTTAATAACACTAATAATAAAATGTTATATGAACTTAAAATTTTCATATTAGTTCATAGTTAAAGTACATTTAAAAAATTATATATCGTTATTCTATCAAACTCTATGTGACAACCTCAATAGACCATTAGTGCCGTTTCATAGTGTAGAGTTGATCAGCGTGGTTCATATATACATCGTTAACAAAGTTATCAATAGAAAAAAAAAATTATACACTTTCATACACTGAACTTAATATTAGAAACCATAAGAAAATTTAGAAAGTATAGGGAAAAAAAGATAGTAAACTTATTTTGCTTCCCAATTTGTATGAGACAAGAGTTGGCAGTGTGAGTTGGTTGTCTTCTTATACTTGCGTAGCATGTGAAACTATCTTCATCTCATCAAAACAACAACATACTTATTCATCCCTTCATAAATGATAAATGTCTGACATCATGAACCCAACAAGTATCCAAAAGATTTTGAAATTACATCAAGATTCTTCTCCTTTTTTTCATTCAAGATATTCTATCATTTTCAGCTCTTAATTTTTGCTTTTCTTTGAACGCCACAACAACAATGCTTAATGCAACTATCAATTTGGTATATGTTTATCTTTCTTGATTTCTCGTTTCATCTTGTGTTCAATTTCACGAAACGCCAATATAATCTTCTTTTTTGTGTTTGAATAATTTCAAAGTGGAATTTTGTGAAAAATTAGAAACAGAAAGTGTTTGTTTAATTTAAAAAGACTGAAACAATCTATGAACTACATCACATGAAAATAATCTTATTTTTTTTATAATAACTACTTTGAAACTACACTCTAACGTATAGCTTTTATTATTTGATAGTGTGTGAGAAAAAATTAAACATTTGTAAGAGTTTCAAATTAAGTGGGATTGGAAACCGATCACAATTAAATTAAGATTTAAAAAATGCCTTGATTTTCTTAATTCATTATGTGAACATCATTCAACTGATAATGTTAACCCATTATACATTATTATATGATCTAAATTATTTACCATTTTTATAAGTCATCTTATATAGGAAAGGTTATTTCAAACTTTCATATTAAAAATAAATAAATAAATAAATATTAAACCATATTATTGCATGTTGGCTTTAACAATGAACTCATGCCTATTTGGTGATAAGATGAAACTTCCTCCTTCTATGAAGCTTCTAGCACATTTGTTAGGATGGATAGGATCACAAGAAAAATGTATTTGATGATATTTATTTTATGTTTAAGAAAAAAATAAATAAAATATTGAAATATTGAGATGAATTATATATATGGGTTTGTCGGGAATCTTTTGATATGCATTAGATAGGAGATATTTTTAATTTTTCATGGTTTCCAAATATAGATGCAGACAAAATTTAATCATTCATTCCCCACTTTATGTTTTTGTTTTAAATATTTATTTTAAAGTAAGAAATGAATGTAGAAGTTTCTTGATCCATTAACGTAAGTTACCAACCCAACCCACATGGGAAGGAAGTTTCGCGAGAGAAAAAAAGAGAGATAACGTAGAAGAGCTTCTTCTTTCTTTCAATTCCTTTACTACTTCTGTCTCCCTCTCTCTCCGCTCTTTCTCATTCCTTTCTCTTATATTTCCACATTCTACGTGAACCTTCTAGAACCATCACCATAGAGGAAACCCGTCCTTCGCCATTTCCATTCCATGGCTCCGCCGCTGGAACACAACAGCGACTCCACCAGCGCCGAGTCTCAGAGATCCATTCCGACGCCGTTTCTCACCAAAACCTACCAGCTCGTCGACGATCCCGCCATCGATGATGTCATTTCCTGGAACGATTCTGGATCATCCTTCATCGTTTGGAACACCACCGTTTTTGCCAGGGATTTGCTTCCTAAATATTTCAAGCACAACAACTTTTCCAGCTTCGTTCGCCAACTCAACACCTATGTAATTATTTTTCTCTCTATCAATTTCTTTTCCTTGTTTCTTTCCTATTTTTCAATTTTTTTTTAATCTTGCTTGATTTTTAGGGATTCAGAAAAGTTGTTCCTGATCGGTGGGAATTCTCCAACGAGTGTTTCCGAAGAGGCCAGAAGCGGCTTCTCTGCGAAATTCAACGACGGAAGATCCTCTCCTCGTCGCCGCCAGCCGGAGCAACTGGTAGCGTGGCGGTTCCGTCGCTGCCGACGCCCTCCGCGATTCCGATAGCGAAGTCGATTGTGTCGCCGTCGAACTCAACGGAGGAGCAGGTGATCTCGTCGAACTCGTCGCCGTCGAGAGCGCCGGCAGAGCTGTTGGACGAGAACGAGCGGCTGAAAAAGGAGAACATTCTTTTGACGAAGGAATTGGAAGAGATGAGATCCCTCTGCAACAATATATTCAATCTCATGTCGAATTACGCAACCGCTAGAGCGGACGGTGGTGCCGAGGCGGGGAAAATGCTTGGTTTGATGCCGTCGAAGCGGTGCTCCGGTGAGGGCGCGGTGAAGGAGATGAATCCAAAGCTATTTGGAGTGGCGATCGGTACGAAGCGATCGAGAGAGGAAGGACGTGGAGCGGAATACGATACGGTTTTGAGTCTTCATCAGTCCCACGAGGACATGAAATCTGAACCGTTAGATTTCGAAAGACATGGAGAAAACAGAATTACTTCGTGGCTAAATCACTATCGCACAGCAAATGAGAGAGTGTGTAATTGACACACGACGTTGTACAAGCTAGGTAACATTTTAGGTTAAGTTAGGGGCGTCGTAGATAATCAGAATCAGTAAAACGGAGACGCACGTGTCCAATGTACGTGGTTAACCGATCGCACTTTTTTTCTCAGAAAGAACATTTCCATCTCTGTTTTTTTTTTATTCTTTAAGTTGGTGGCTTAGGTTGGACTAGGGGTGTCGATTTGCATGCAAGAAAATTATATCAATTAATTATAATAAGTTATCTTTAATATTTTGTTTTTTTAGCTAAATATATAATATAAAAAAATATTCAATGTATTAGGCAATGCTATTCATACTTAATATATCATGTAAGTTAGTAATCTTAAAATGTATTGGAATAATCAATTTCAATATGAATGTGACGGTCAAGTACAATTTGGGACTTCATTTGCTGTTTTTCGTTCATCAATTCTATATCATTTATTAACTACTACTAATATTACTTTTTTAACTGTAGTTAGTTTTAGGATAATACTTTTAATTTTAATTAAAATTAAGTTATTTTAGGTTAGAGTTACTTATTTAGCTTTTTTTTATATCAATATTTATTTGCCTGTCATTTAAATTGAAAATCATTTTTAACTAAAAAAAAACAATTATTGAAACAAATTATCCTTACAACTTACATAGATCAAAAGGTTAATACGTCTTTTACGATTGAAAATGTACTTTAAGTATCTGAAAATTAATTATGTGTTTGGTTCAAATAAGGAAAATAAAGATAATATAAATAAAATTTATAAAAAAAACATGCATAATAAATGAGGGTTAAAAAGTAAGATAAAATTTAAAATAAAAAACTTAGCTTAAAGGACATCCATGACTAGTGGCAGTTGAAACGTCTAAAATCGTGATTTGAAGAGAGACCAAACAAGATTGTACTAAAACAAAGGTGTGGAGTTTTTCCAACAGAACCAAAAACGTACAATTGATTATTCTTATTTCCGATTGATAAAAGCATGGTAGAAGTAGGTGAGCTTTCTTGTTTGAATGAAGATTTAGTTGAAGAGTATAATAATATAAAACCCCACTTGGTGGATGTTGTTGGATTGAAGTTTCTATAGAGTGGAAGAGCCTTGTAGGTCGAGTAGAAGACATTTCAACAAAGTAAGAACACCATTTTCATTCAGGTTCCCGCCACCCTACTCTTCATATTTTCCACCTTAAGGACATTAAATTCAATCTAACATTGTCTCGAATTATTTCACTTTTTTAATATTTTATTTTAATAAAACAATATAAACTTATGAAATTTTATTTTTTATTTAGATCATTATGATTATTACCAATGTAAGGAATTGTTCAATAATTCCAAAATTATTAAATAATTTGTTGTAATAAAAGGTACCGAAAGCTTTCGAGAAAGACAAATCCAATCAAGATAAATCTAAAAAGAATATGGAAGTCAAGTAAGTTTTGAATTTGAAGTTATCTCATTAATAGGCAGTTAAGTGACCGTAGTTAAGTGACCGTTATACCTATACATAGTCTCGTTACTCTAGATAAATGAGACACATGTCGGTGTATGCAACCACTTAATGAGGAAAGAGAAATATATTAATATTATTTTTATGTTAAACTTTGTCAAAATAACTTTAATTGTTATTAACAAAGTTTTTTTTCTATTGATACTCACTCGTTATTTTTAATTAATCTTACACATAATTATTTAAACTTATATGAGTCGATATATTTTTACAATATCAATGACGTGGACTTTTTTTTTATCTTTTTATTTGTTTTTTTAAATTTCTTCAACTTATATTCATACAAAATTAGTTAATGTTGACTAAAAACGATTGATGTTATGTTTTACCTTAGTTAAGTTGATGAAGTTTGGTAAAGATGTTCATAATTTATATAGAAGATGATATGGGAAAAAGTTTGATCAATCTTTTGTTGATTTTTTTTTAATCACGTAATAGTCATTCTCTATATGTTTTGTTTTCTCATGGCAGACTTGATTGTTGGTAATTTGAATTACTGAGTGATTGTCACAATATAAGAGGGTTGGTTTAGTGAAATGTACTCGAAAATCTTGCAGCAAATAAACAAGTCACTAAATTTTACAAGTAGCAGCAGCTAAAGCTCTGTACTCGACTTTAGAAGAACTTCTAAAGATGGTTTTCTATTTCTTAGACTTTCAAAATATCAAAGTTTCTCCTAAATAGATACAAAATCTAGTGATTAACTTTGGTTTCATGACAGGTTGTCCAATCCGAGTTATTGTATGCTGAGATGAATAGAGGTATTGTTGTTAAGGAAAACACCGGCACTAGGGGAAGCTTTCAAATATCTAATAACTTGCATGGCTACTTGATAATGGATACTTATAGGTGCATAAACAAAATGATGGAGATGGTTGACGGTGTAAGTAATGTCTAGATGTATGTTGGTAAGATAGATGAGACGCCTTATGAAGTCTTTTATAAGAGAATGTTTCGTTTTCATTAAACTTGTCTCCTTTATCAGCAGTAAGACGAGTATTGTGTGTCGTGAAAGATGGAGCACATGCAAACATATCAATTTCTTTAAGTAAATCTAGAGTGTATTTTCTACACATAATAAAAAATATAATTTATGTTCCACCAATTTCATTCTTTAAGTTTAAACATAAAAGTTGTATTCATAAGTTCATCATTAATTATGATCAAATTATGTGGCATATTTAATCATTATTTACAACACCTTTATTAGATGTTGTTTAACTTACAAAAATTTATTATAATAAAAATATTATTTCAATAGGTCATAAACTTTTAATTAGAATATTTTGAAAATTAATGTGGAGACGGTGAAAACATAGCTTGTACCATTACAAGAGAATGAGAAATGACGGAAGAATGAGGAGTATAAGGAATACGTTATCTCAAAAATGAAATGAGAGTGAGGCTCTCAATGTTCAACATCTCATGATCATAATGGATGAACTACGAAAGCATAATGAAGAAACAAGGCAGAAAGCGAAAGAATCTCAACATGTACAAGAGAATTGTAGAGAAAAAATGAAGAGTCTAGTCAAATGTTGGAGGAATCACTACTTCTACAAGATCAATATTATTAGAAGAATGGAGAAGTACAATAAACATAAAGTCGTAGCGGTTAGGACTTAGGACAAAGACAACTTTAAAAGCAACATTTTTAGTTAAGTTAGGAAAAAGTCTTTAACGAACCAATACCATCGCATTACGTCATACCCAAGGTCAGTCCATTTATAAAAATTTAAGATCCAATGTAAAATGTTTGTTATGGCTTTGGACTAGTTTAACAACCTTTCAAACCAATTCATTCACTTTTTTGAAATGTTTCCAAGTTGTTTATAGCTTAGTCCATCGCAAACAAACTCAATCCACTTAGTACCAATGATATGTTCAACATCAATCAAGATAGGGGAGTCTAGAGATTTTCGAGAAGTCGATTTGTTTAGTAAAATTGATACTCGCCTTCGATCTCGAATTACTAGTGATATTCTGATTTTCTACTGATAAAATCTCCATTTTGAGACGAATATACTTTTTCGATCAACACGGATCTACTTTTCTAAATTCAAAGTCTACTTGACCAAGGTTTGCATGGACCTGACTAAGATCAGGTTGGTTTTATACCCGATTAAGGTCACATCGGCATATATCTTATTTGACCGACATGGTACACAATCCCCCAACCTTTAGCATAGCGGGTGAGACATAAAAATGTGTTGATGTGTTGTTAGTATTTTATGGGTATAGAGAATACAAATTATGTTGTTGTTTTGTTAGTTGTTCGTATTTGTAAACACAACACAATCACAAATGTATGAAGAGATTAAAGGATGAGTTTGATTTGACACTGATTTTGAATCGATTAGGGATGTTTATGGTCTATTCAAAGCTGGGTTAATTCCAACACAGTCTCAACATCAACATCAAACATCCTCCATTAATTTCCCGTCAACCACCATCTTGAGAAGATTTATCTCGAATAAATCAATAGTGGGTTGAGTGATGGCAACTTGCTTAAGAGCGGCTTCAAAACCAACTTCGTAAGAGTTGGCTCGTTGCCTTAAGGAAATCTGACTCTAAGTGAACCCTTATCATATATTTATGCTCTCACTAACTTGAACATTAAAAAAAAATTTATAGAAGGAACCCCTTCATCGCTTTATGACTTCTAGCATCAAGAATTGCAATTCACAAAGACATCATCTTGAAGCCACATCGGATCTTCCAGACTCATCTTGGCAAGAACAATTTTTATAAAAGATTTACCAAAGTGGCATATTATATTGAATTCAAGGAGGTAATGACCAAGAAGCAACAAAAATGGAAAAGGAAATGAAGGAGATCTTTCTAGTAAAACTAAAGGATTGCAAGCGAAAGGAAATTGGTTCGGAAGAAGTAGATGAACATGTTCAAAAATCGTCGATAAATATTTTCAGCTCTATCATAGTTATATGTTCATGAAAAAGACTAATAAGAGTAAAATTAAAAATATAAGCAAATAAATATTGTGAAATATAAATATTGTTACATACTATATTTTCTTCAATTTTAAACTACTAATATGTCTTAACCCTATATTAAGATAATATTTATATTTTTTAAGTAACTTTTATAACTAATTCTCAATGAAACTCTTATTAGTAACTGTGAATGAAGATATTTTAACTTTATTACTTACAAATTCTTTGTGATTAATTTTTACTTATTTCAATTTAGTTCCAGTTTTCTTACCTGTTCAGGTAAAAAAAATATTATCTTTATAGACATTAAAATTGAAAATATATAGTCATTTAATAAGTAATGAAAGTATATAGACAAGGGTATTTAGTTTTTTTAATTTTGAAAAATCTAAAAAAAATTAAAATACTATTTAAAGAGTAATTTTGTAAATATATTTTAACTCATAATGTGAAAAAAAAGTAAATGGTTATGGTTCTGAATTTTGCATTCAGTTGGATAATTAAATAAAAAGTAAAAGTGGATTTTAGTTATAAATTTCAAAATAGACATGTACCCAATACAAGAAGACAAGTCTTCAGTAGTGTGAATGCAGAGAAATGATATTACCAAAACCAGTCATACATGTCCCTCCCAGATATGCTTCCTCTCCCACCATGTTTGTCACACTTCATTTTTGTTATCAGCAATGTTTTTCACACTTGTTATAGGACAATACACACATATATACTCTTCCATCTGTTTCCTTCTGTCATAATGATCTCCAAATGCAGATATCAGACTGCATTATACCTTGGAATAACAAGGTAAATTATGCAATATATTGATGAGGAAGCTACCAAAAGCTAAGTTGCATTAACTTATGACCTTATCACCAAGTCCAGAAGAATGCAGTTTTTAAGTAGAGTCAACCACTGCCTTATATTGAATGATTTCCTTGTGCTTTATCTCCTTCAATGATTTATATTGAATGGGTCAAGTCTTTTTTATGGTTTGTCTTCCTTCATTGATCTATGATGTTGTCAACACTCCTCCATTCACCATCATAATTCACACTCATGATCTTCAACTACATTTAGTTGTGTAGTTATATATTTTATTCTTGATCCTTCTAAAGTGTTGCATTTTAGAAAAAGAAATTATCACAAGGAAAAGTCAACAATTTTTTTGTTTACACATGCCAAACTCACATGTGAATTAGAATTTAAAGTTATCTCCATTTTTGTGAGACTTTTAACATTTTTTTTATAATTTTTACTTTAATATATAGATTTTATAGGACTCACAGTTTAATTAATATTTTGTTTAATTATTAGTAAGGATATATATTTTTAAGATAATAGCATATTTTATTATCCTTTTAACTTAATATCTTAAATTTTATATCATCTAAATGTATTCTAATGGATAAATTTTATAAAACTCAAAGTCTTAAATTTAAATTTTTTACATAGTGGTTAACTCCATGAGTCCACATACAATACATAATAGTTTGAGCTGTAATTGCTGATTTTATTTTTGTTTTATTTATTGGTATGAGTATGATAAAAAGCAAAATACATTATCAGACAATGTCAGAGTCATATTATGTCATAGTCATATTATGAGCATATATGAAAGATGCAGGAGTTCAATCAATAGACATCTCTGGCAACTTGTCAAGCCATGAAATCATAGGGATAACAAAGAGCTTTTATACACATATATATTGATAAACCATAGTCTACATACTTAACATTAAATTACTCATCTACCTTCTGTTAGAAAAGATTGCAGTTAACTGTTGTTGTAAATACTAGTGAATTACTCTTCCTTCATCCCCTTCAAGAATTTGTGCACTTGAAGCATGGTAGGCCTGTTTGCAGGATTATCAGATATGCACACACAAGCAATTTGCAGCGTTTGAAGCATCATCTGCTTTGAATCAGCATCAAGAACGGATGGATCAAGAACATCAGCAGCCTGCCCCTTCTTGATCTTCTGACAAACCCATCCAACCAAGTTACCACCTTCAATCTCCTTAAAATCTGGTCCTGTGGGCTCTTTCCCAGTCACAAGTTCAAGCAAAATGACACCAAAACTGTAAACATCTCCTCTTGTTGTGGATCTCCCACTCTGTCCATACTCAGGTGGAATGTAACCAAATGTTCCAGCAATATCAGTGGTGATATGAGTCTCACAAGCACTGATAAGTCTTGCCAGTCCAAAGTCTGCAACCTTTGGCTCAAAATCTTCATTGAGCAAGATGTTGCTAGCTTTAACATCCCTGTGAATGATGTGGGGTATAAAACCATGATGAAGGAAAGCTAACCCTCGGGCTGCGTCAGTTGCGATTTTGTAACGTTTGTTCCAGTCCAGGATTTCAAGTGCACCAGTCCTATTTCTCAACCAAAGATCTAAGCTCCCATTTACCATATATTCGTAAACAAGGAGTTTCTCCTCGCCGATTGAGCAATATCCAAGCAATTCAACGAGATTTTGATGCTTCACCTTGCCCAGGGTTTCCATTTCAGCCATGAACTCACGATGACCTTGCGTTTTTGCCTCACTAAGTTTCTTCACAGCAACTGTTTTTCCATTAGGCAGAGTGGCCTTGTACACAGTTCCAAAACCTCCATCTCCAATTATATTTGTCTTGCTGAAGTTGTCAGTTGCTTCAAGGATGTCCACCAAAGTTAATTTCAGCAGAGGCTGCTCAAACATTGCAACATTGATACTCAATGGCTCCTTTGATCTGCTACTGCTCAAAAAATAAAGATTGTGATCAACATAACTGTTTAGTTTGCGCTCCTTAAGCTCCTCAGGATTATTTTGCCTCCTAGTAATCCATTTATGCAGCACAAAAGCAATGCTCAGAGTTAGCAGTAAAATGGTAAACGCAATTGCAGCAAGCCGCCATGTATTATACAATACTGATCTTCCAATACTTTTATCCTGACAATTTATACCCAACATCTGGCCACAAAGGTTTCTGTTCCCTGCAACTCTAACTATGGGTAGGTTCAGGCAAATACCATTACTTGGTATGGGCCCTTCCAACCTGTTTCGAGATACATCTAGGTAAATCAGATTAACTAGGCCGCACAACTTGTCTGGAATCCTTCCAGATAGTTTATTACCTGAAACATCAAAATATTCCAGTTGCATAAGATCCCCAAGGTCTAAAGGAATATCTCCAGTCAACACATTTCCATGAAGATCCAAATTTGTCAAGTAAGAAAGATTTCCCAAAGACCGCGGCAAGTTCCCAGTGAAGCAATTGTCACTTAAATTCACTGTCTCAATCCTCCATGTCATGGAGTTTGAGAAAAGTTCCCCTACTTGGCCTGAAAGCCTGTTATTCTGCACATAAATCCCAACAAGGCTTTGCACTCCTGAAAGAGAGGAAGGAAGCTCGCCACTGAGCTCATTAGAGCTCAGGTCCAAGTGAGTAAACCCTTTCATGTTCTCAAAACTGACCGGAATTGGACCAGACAACTTATTTCCTGTCAAATTCAGCTTCACCAAATTACTCAACTTTCCGAAGCTATGAGGGATGGTACCTGAAAGCTGATTCTGTCCCAAATACAAACCCTGGAGCTTGAGCACATCTCCAAGCTCTGGTGGAATGGAACCTGACAACAAGTTGCCAGACAAATCCAAAGTTGTAAGATTCGTCAAGCGTGACAGTGATTTAGGAATGCTACCAGAAAGCATGTTGTTGCTAACTAAGAGATTCACAACCCCTACACAAAACCCAAGTTCATCGGGTATGGGGCCAGACAATCTATTGTGAGAGAGATCGAACACACCAAGATGCTGAACAAAGCTCAGATCAGGGATGCTACGCTGTCGAAAATATGAAGACTTTTTGGCAGGAATGGACCCAGATAGATTATTGTGAGAAAGAACCAGGCACTGCAATTGGCTCAGTTCAACCAGTTTCTCAGGAATAGACCCGTTCAGCTGATTATTTCCAAGGTCCAGTGTAGTGAGGGAAGTGCAACCACCGAGCTCATTTGGGATACTCCCTTCAAGCATATTCCCATTCAAATTAAGAACTGAAAGATTTGAGAGTCTCCCAATTTCCTTTGGAATAGTACCTGTCAGACGATTATTGCTAAGAACAAGCCTCTCCAGCATAATCGCATTCCCAATCTCCACAGGAAGAGAACCCTCCAAACGGTTATTAGCAACGGAGAATTCCATCAGAGCCAATGAGTTCCACAACCCAGCAGGTATTTTCCCACTAAAATTGTTAGAATCAAGGTCCAGCACCATCAAGGATAACTCAGAAAGATACTCAGGTATAGAACCAAAAATCCGATTATTCATCAAAACCAACTGCGTAAGGTTCTTACACTTGACGAAAACTTTCTCAACAGTACCAGAGAGAAAGTTGTCATCAAGATCAACCTCCAAAAGTGAGGCAGCATTACAAAGCTCCTCAGGAATAGGACCCGTCAACAAATTACTACTTAAACTGAGGTGCTCCATCACAGAACAATTCCCAAGTTCAGGAGGAATAGCCCCAGAAAAACGGTTAGCAGAGAGCAAAAGAGAATCGATATTGCTCCACTTCCCTAGCCAAGAAGGCAAAGGCCCATGAAGCTGATTTTTTTCAGCAGAAAAGGTTAACATGGGAAGCTCAGAAAGCTCCTCAGGCAGAGACCCAGAGAGTGAATTGAAAGAAAGCATCACAGACCTCAAATTCTTGCATTTCCCAAGCTCAGCAGGCACCGACCCATTAAGCTGGGAAAACACAAGGTCCAAAATTTTCAAACTCTCCAGCTCCCCAATGAACTTGGGAATCGAACACCTCAAGGGGTTGTAAGAAAGGTCAAGCTTGGTCAACGCTTTCAGCTTCGCCATTTCCTCAGGCAAAGGACCTTCGATGGAACAGGAAGGAGAGTAGAAAATTTCAAGTTTTGAAAGCAACCCAATCTCCCTCGGCAAAGTCCCAGACAGCTTGTTAATCCCCACGTAAAGAGCACTGATATTCCGCAAGTTCCCGATTTCCGGCGGGATTACGCCAGAAAACGAGTTGTTCGATATATCAACGGAAATCAAAGACCTCGCTCCGGAGAAGAGACTAACCGGAAGAGAACCGGATAAAAAGTTGTTACTGAGGTCGAGAAACTCAAGCCGAGTCAAATTCCCGACACTATCCGGAACTTCTCCAACGAGCGAGTTCCCGGAGAGGTCGAGAGTGCATAACTTCGTCAAGAGCCCCACCTCCGGCGGGATATTCCCGGTGAGAGAGTTGGAGCCTAGTCTGAGAGTTTCGAGCTGAAGCAACCCACCGAGCTCGCCGGGGATCTCGCCTGAGAGCTGGTTTTCACGTAGGTTGAGTAGAGAGAGTGAAGAGAGAGAGAAGAGCGACGAAGAAAGTGTTCCTCTGAGGTTGCGGTTGGGAAGAGTGAGCGAGGTGACCCGGCCGAGTTGGCACGTGACGCCGACCCAGTTGCAGTGCGGGGTGGCCGGGTGCCAGGAGGGGAGGAGGTGAGGATTTTGGAGACCCTCTTTGAAGGAAAGAAGGTAAAGCTTGTCGTTGTTTTGGTCTGCGGTGGCATGCAGAAACCGCAACAAGAACAGGACGAGGTAGCAGAGTACGAGGTTGAAGGGAAGAGCCATGAAGAGAGTGGGAGAGGTAAGAATGAGAGAAGGGTTTGGTTTGTTTAGAGGAATAAGGAGCATGCAAATAGCGTTGGAGAAGGTTGAAGATAATGGGTAGCAATAGAAGGAGCACGAAAGCCAGGCATTGCCATGAAATGAAGGAGTTGTTGGTTTGAGAGAGAGAGAGAAGCAACAGTAGCAATGCCAAAAGAGGTTATTTGTCAGACTCCAGCACGCATAGCACGTGACTTCTATCTTCCCTAATGCCAAATATTACTTTGCCTTTAAAACTAACCTCCTAACACCCTCATCTTTTACACCACAAAATTAAATTATTATTTATAATTTGGTATACTTCTAGTCATAATTATTGACCATTCAAGTAAACTGTACGATTAAATATTACATTTTTTAAATTGTGCTATTTTAAGAAAGAGCAAAATGATGGAAAGAAAACAAGTAAAATAATGAATGTGAGTTCAAAGAAAGGAAGAGATAAGTTTTAAAGTATTTTAAAAGATAGAAGATGGTAAATATGGTAGATAGTTATTGATTAAGACACATTAGAGATACATTAATACATTATTCAAATGTATGACAGTTGTTACCTAAGGAAAAATTATTGATTTTTAATAAATAAAATTAATTTCTGAAGAAAGATTATTCTTTTACGATTTTATTAATTTTTTAAATACATGAAAATTTATCAATAAAGGTTTAATGCATGTTTATCTATAAATTTTAAAGTGTATGACGGTTGTCACCTAATGGTAACATTAAAAATCTAAATGCATGATAAAATCAGACAAGATTATCCTCCAAAGATTTTATTAATGTGTTTAAGGAGTAATAAATTATATTTTATGGATAAATATTTAATTCATATTTGTTCTAACTTTTTATATTTTTTTATCTTTTTTACTTTATTTATTTAAAATTCATAAAATTAATATTTTGTGATTTTCCATATGAAGAAAAAGAGTTTCTAATACAATTTATGTGACCCAACTTAATTTTTTTAACCATGGAATTGGTAATCCAACTCAATTTCAATTTTAAATAAAAAGTAAAAAGTATTTGTGATCAACCACTTGACTGTTACTTTAGTACTGCTTTCTATTTATTAATGGAAGTTCAGAATGAATCTTTCAATTCATTATCTTTGTTTTTTCACCTTAAACAGTAAAAATATCAAAGTGAATCCAGGTATTTGTTTTTAATCTAGTTTTGTATTATTTTGAAGACTTAATCAGTGTTCCTCAAAACTCCTCAAACAGTTAATAACTGCACCTTCCTTTCTAAGATCGTAGTAGGTTTGAACATAGCTAAGCTATTGGCTAAGCTCTTCAGAAAACAGGGGTTGTGTTCTTAGGCTATTCACTTTGTTTCAATAATAAAAAAATTTATGGAGAAGCTTGTGGGATTTGCACATTGCACGGCTATAGTTACATTCCTAATAGAAAAAGTCCAAAAATATTCTAACTTTTCTTTACATTAAACTTAATACACTTTCTTTTATCTTCATTGCTTTGGCATCAAAGGCTTCTGCAATTTGCACTCTTTTTGTTTGTTTCCACCTTTACATGTCATGTCAGCTAAGTTTCCTTTAATATTTTAACTCTCTTTTTTATCACTTTTTTTTATTACTTCATTTATTTTTTCTTCCATAAAGTACTACAACTAAATATCAATCAAAATAGTGACAATAAAGAATTTTGTAGTGTACTTTGCATATTTTAAATCTTGTTGTCATCCTCTTGGGAAATAAAGATGCAACTAGACAAGATAGATAACTAATGGAAAATCAATTATTTATAAAAGTATAAATACAAAACCACGTTCTCAATATAAATTGTTTATAGAAAATGGAAAATACTGATCACTGTTTACTTATTGTGAAATCTAATTATATAACATATATATTTTAAATGTTTATTTTTAATTATACAAAAATCTTTATGTTTATCCCACAAACTAAAATACTTTTCATCTTATTTTTGTTAAAGTAAATAAATATTTTTTAAAGTTTCTAATTTTTTTAATAATTATTAATTAATATTACTTATATGTCATCTTATTTAATAAAAAATTAATATAAATAGATGTAAATATCATTCTATAAATCAATTTTATAAAATTGAATTAAATTTAAAATTATTTTTTAATATATTATTAAACATTTATCAGTACATTTATTATGTAGGTTTATACATTTTATACATGAATTGTTCATCTGAGAAATATGTTATAAATCTAACATTCACTAAAAATAATAATATTTTATAATATATATATATATATATATTAATTTAATAAATTAGTCTTATAAAAATAAGTAAAATTTAAAATTTATTTATTAATATTTCGAATTCAGAGTTTATATTTATATATATATATATATATATATATATATATATATATAATAGTTTTGTAAGAATGAGTGAAAGTGAGATTGTTTTGGTGATTATGAAGCAATGGAGAAATGAGTTGTGGGGTAAGTGATTTGAAGGGACATTAGTGAGTGACAGATGATATGAGTGTTCAAACCGAACACTGTCTCTCTCACTCTCTCACCTGTCTCTTCCCCGGAAGCATCTCCACTTTCCCAATATTTTCAAACCCTGCAACTCCTTTGCCATTCCAGTTTTTTCCCTTTTTCTCATGTCTACTCTTTCACTGCATTAGAGAAAGGATTTCAGCCACTGAAGAATCATTCATGTAAAAACAAAGTAAGACAAAAGTGAGGTCAGATAAACAGAGTAAATTAAAAGTTTATAAAACTGTGTAAGAAATATCATTAGTACCATTCAAATTCTAATTCCAAACCCTAAACTATAAATCCTATAAAAACAAACACAACATTATTTCTATATTTTTTTTAATTCAATTCAATATATTTTATTTAACATACTACATATAATAAAATAACAATATTAAAAATATATCGTATGTAATTTTCTATTTTTTTTAACCTTAATTTTATTTTCACCTTATTTCGACATCACTCCCAAATAAGTTACATTTGATTGTTGTAATAATCAAGGGAATATAACACAAGTTTGAGTTTAAATAAGTTATATTTGATTTTAAATAAGTTATATTTGATTGTTTTAATATTATAACAATAGTTTGAGTTTATGTTTTTTTTTTTTTGATTACAACAATATCTTGGAAAGCTAATTATTTCTACTAGGAAGATGGACTTAAAGAATTATTGAAGTTTTCGTCTTCTTCCTTTTCTCAAACAGGTTGCTAAGGTTTCACTGGATCATTTTCGCCTTTACGTTACTCCTTCGGCTCTCAGTCTCGGGTGAATACCAAATGGGGGAGGTACCTGCAGAAGACACTCCGACGCTCAAGTCAGTAAAGAGGGTGTTCGACACTCAGGTATGTATACAGTGATAATGATATACCTTGTTCATTGGAATGTGTGTTATTTATATTGGGCTTGATTAGTGCAATGGATCACACTTATGGTTGCATTACCTAATTCTTAGTGGTAGTTTAGCTTCACTGACATTAGTTTGAGCGTTAATGGTTTGATGTGTCGGTCGACCTGGCAGTCCAAGGGTGTCTCGGTCAGCTTGGTCAGGAATACCAAGTCACGTCAATGTGTCGGTCGACCATACCAGTACACTAACATATTTATACTAGTTACTTATTAAAAAAATTATTTTTAAGTTTTAAATAAAAAAATGATATTATGCAAATGAAATATGTAGATCAATTAATATAAAGTTATTTTAATTTAGGACAATGATATTTTCACGGTTAAACAAACTTTCTTCTTTAGTTAACTGTCTTAAATTTAAATTTTATAATATGTATATGATATATACTTACAATGTTTTTTTTCTTCATTAGATCATATTTTTATTCAAATAGAAAAATTAGTAAAAGGTACTTATTCTCAAATACTAAAGAATTACAACAATAAATTGGATTTTAACCTGTGAATTTTCGGTCTATCATCCCTTCCTAAAAACATATTTTAACTTTGGATACCGGTTAATAGTAAGATACTGATCATGAATAATAGACTCTGCTTATAACTCATGAATAATAGACTCTGCTACATCAATTCAAATTTTCCATCATTAGTGAATTGTTTGGTTTAGATCATGTACTATTTGTAGAAATTTGTAAGGATTGATATGAGGTGAATTATGAATTATACGTATTTAATTTAGATTATTCGTAATAATTTCTAAACAAAAATACAAAATTAAGTTTAAAAAGAGGAGAAAAAGGTGGATTTATGGAGATTGTTTGATAAATTATTAATTTACTCTTATATCTATAACATTTTATTGTTTTTAAACAATTATATTTAGTGAAATTTCTTTATTTTTTATAATTATTGTTGATAATTAATAAAAATATTTTTTGTCAACAAAAAATATTTATATTTTTAAAAAATATATCTAAGGAGACAATTTTGATATTACACAGTAAAATAACCTATCAATCTTCATTAATTTAATCAAATCAATCATATATATTAATAAACTCTCTACTCAAATTTACTGTCTTTCCATTAAATTCTTTTTTTTTTCAAATCATTCAAAATCAATCTTTCAATTTTCACCCTCTTAGTCAAACAAAGAATAAAGAAAAAATTGTGAGTTGCATGTACTATGTGTTAGGTGAAGTTTGGGGAAGAAATAACATAATTTATTACCTGTCATATTGAAGTATTTTTTCAATTGGTCAATATTATAGAAAAATGAAAATATATAAATACGTGTTTTTCCTATCTTTGTTGACAATTAAGCAGAGAGGTAATGCAATAAGGTAAATAAGAAGATTTGTTGCATAACAAAGGTTTTAAAATATCTTAACCTTAAGTAATGTTCTATTACTTTTAGTTTTAGTTCTTTTACATTCTTGACTTGACTATTAGAAGTGTCTTCTAACTACTCAAAGTAACTTATTTGTAGTTCAAATTTACAAAGTTTAGCATTATAAAATGAAGTAAAAAATATTTAATTACATGATATTATATAAAAATTACACACAATGAAAATTATAAAAAGTAATTCAATCATTTAAATTAATAAACAAGTTTAAATTTATGAAAAGGTAAACAAATATTAAATCTTATTAACACTTATTGGATATACTCATTTAAATATAATAATTAGTCTAAATTAAAAATTTATATATAATTTTAAAAAAATAAATAAAAATACTAAAAAAATAATTTAGAAAAATCTAAAATTATAATTAAATAATAATATATTTTTCTTAGAAACATAAATTTCATTTATATAATAATTTTTTTATAATATCTCATCTTAAATCATTTACACTTATCAACTAATTTATTAGTTAATTTATCAACACTAAAAAAACATGAAATAGAAACTAATTTTAGAAAGAAAAAAATTAGTTGCTATAGTGACTAAATTAGAGACCATTTTATAAATTAAAAATATTTTTAGTTTCTAAATTAATTTTTATTATTGTTAAATACTTTATAAATTGATATCTAATTAGCTATCAAGATTTTAACTACCAATTATTTAGATTCTAAATTTAGTAGCAAAAGTTTTGGTTGCTAATTAGATACCAATATAGAAACCATTTAACCAATTTTCTTTAGTTTCTAAAATGGTATATAATTTAGTTACTATAGCAACTAATTATTATTTTTTATCTAAAATTAGTTTTTATTTCATAATTTTCTTGTATTACAAACATTTATATTCTAATAAACTACTTTATCAATTCAAAACTTACAAGTTAGTAGTTAACTTATCAATTAATTTTGTTAAAAAGACCCGGAATACTGTTTTTGCTGAAAAAAATAAAAAATAAAATATATATATATATATATATATATATATATATATATTGAAAATTAATATAAGTATTTTGTTGACACTTAAAATCTCATGTATATTTAAAGAAGAGAAAATAATAAATTTATAAGATATATCTAAATATATACAAAAGATGTTTATATTTATATTATTGTGCAAGACAGTGGAAGACTTCTTAAATATTTCAATATTCAATTATTTTGTGCACTCTTTCCACTGAGAAAAGGTGGTCTTTAGTGTTGCAAATTGTCCTTTTTATAAAAAAGATAAAGCCTATTTGCATGTTATGAGTAAGAAATTATGGTGAGACATAAATGTATGTGTTTGAGTACGAATTGGTGTTTAGAAGGGAAGTTTTGTCTGAGATGTAAGAAGGAAAGAAAAAAAAGGTGAAATAGAATGAAATGAGGCAAAGGCTAAAAAGTGTAGTTGAATTTATTTAAAAGGTTTATAAGAAATTGACTGTGACTAATAACCTGTGATGTGTTGCAGATTGGAGATGCAAGAAACCCAGAAAAAAGGTTGAAGACCAAATCTACACTTTACTCATTGCTGAACCGTACCATATCAAGAATATCATGTGCAGCCCCACCCCATGCCTGTGTGGTCCTTCTAACAAAACTTTTCTCTGCTGCATAAAGCAATCTTGCTCCAACCCTTTTCCCCGTTTCACTCTTTACTTGTGACCCAACTCAATACTCACTACACAAACCAATCACTTACCTCCATGCTACCATTCATTTACCTATTTTCGATCATTGTAATAAACCATATTTTCAATTTCCTACTCATCAAAATCTCGTGCATTTCAAATGTTCTTCAGCTAACTTAGAAATTTTCCAAAACCACAGTTCCTATGTTCAGAGCAGAGACAACAAATGGTCCAAACCTTGAACAACAATACCAGCTTCAGTTAGCAGTGGTCCTGATTGTGGCAACTCAAACTAGGCAGAAACATTTACAACAACTATCACTTTCAATCCAATATAATCAGATCCAAAATAGTTTCTTGTACTAATCAACTTCCAACATTCCTATAACCAATGCAAAATCTACCCTACCTGGCTCCATGCATCCGTCCACATCTCAATTCACTTTTTTTTTCACCTAAAATATATATATGCTCTTGATGCAGCGGGATTATTTCATGTATGCTCTTGATGGTTGTCACTGTCACTGCATTGAATTGTTTTGACAGGGAGCTACCCGTTTCTGCGATTTACTCACATGCCACTTTGATCATATGTATATATATATATATATCTCCCCCACGTGTTTCTCTAAAACAAAACTTTGATTTGCAAAGAAAAGTGTTTTGTTTTGTTAAACTGTGGTAAAATGATATTAACTGGAACGTTGAGTCTTTCTGGATGTTTTAACACAGACTAATAAGCGAGTATCAGGTAGTGTACTTTTCTCAGGATCAGTTTTACTGTTTTCTAGACCTCAGCTTCTGCTGATATCTTTTTGCCACCTTCAATTTACTGCTGCATGTGACTCATATTTCAAATTATTTACTTTTAGCCATTCGAATCGTGTCATTTAGATTAAATATATATATATATAAAGGATTTTTTTTTTTCTTTTTTACCAAAATGGGTTCGTTTCAAAAAAATTACAAAAATAGTGCAAGTCGTGTCAATTTGGCACGACTTCATATGCAGAAATCGTGTCAAATTGACACGTTAACCTGAATGCGAGCCAATTTGTCACGATTTTGTCCACGTTATTTTTTTTATATTGAGTAGTGAGTTATGTAATATTTAAAATTAATTTGATACATAATTTCTTAAGGGTGTTTGTTAGTTTTAAGTAATTGTGTATGGATCATGATTGACGGTAACTTAATATATTTATTTGAGAAGTGTTATTTTATTTGGAAAATAAATAGAGAATTATTTTTGTGGATGATTCAATTTCAAATAAGCTAAAAATATGTTCACATTATAGAACTGAATGTCACAATAAAAGCAATTGTCCGCACAGACAAGTTTAATAATAAAATTCAATTTCAAGTTTGATTATTAATTTTCTAATTTTCTTTATCTATGTATTTATTCCTTCGTAAAAAAATTATTTATCAATTTAATTTCAAATATTACATAACTTATAATTATAATTCTAATTCTAATTATAATTAAATAATTATAATATATATTTATTTAAAAAAAATTGACACGACTTACCCCATTTTTATAATTTTTTTAAAACACACCCCATTTTAATAAAAAAGAAAAAAAATAACCCCACGATTGTAAAAGAACCATATTTTCTAACGTTTTTAACTTCGATGATAAGAAATATTAATTGATAATAAGAGAAAAATTTAAGCATAACATTTAACTGTGAAAGTAAATACCATTTAACAAAATTACTCAAAAAATAATTTTACCTGTCTAAGTGCTTCTAAGTTTTTTTAATGAGCTAATAGATCAACTTATGTTATTTTATATGCTTCACAAGTGTATTACAATTTAACAATAATTATAAATTTATTTATTGCGTTCTACAGATTTTATATTTTATTGGTGAGCACACTTATTAAATTTAGTAATGAATTTTGATTTATGAAACCTAACTTGATTTTCATCAATTATCCAATTTGTTTCCAGTTTTGAAATGGTTGTGTTGGACTTGGTACAAATCTGTTAAAGGAAGTTGCAGCGGATAATATGTGAATCTGAAATCTGAACAATTTTTTGTCCAGATCAACTGATGGTACGAAATTAAGATGTTTTTATGGTCACGTTATAATAAAAGATGTCAGGCAGTGTAACGACGAAAATAGGGCGAATTACCATCAAGACCTTTTACCACAAAAAGCTAAGTAATACGAAAGTAAATTAAAATAATAAATGGAAAATAAATTAATTTCAAACTTTACAAATTTCATCTTATATTTAAAAATTATTGAAAAATTATTTTGATTCATATAAATTATAATTCATTTAAATTAAAACATTATTTGTGGTGTAAACTAATTTTCAGAAGATTGGTTAAACTAAATAAATTTTTAATTTTGTAAAAAACAAAAATGTCCATGGAAAATTAGAAAATGTACATAATTATTTTATGTTGAAACAAAATTACTACCAAATAAAAATCATTATATATTGATTAATTTTAGATAAAAAAATAATCATTATATATTGATTAATTTTAGATAAAAAATAATTAATAATGTTATTAACAAAAATATACATTATCACGAAGAAATTATTAAATAGAAACAAATTTTAGAGATAAAAAATAATTAGTTGTTATATTAACTAAATTAGATAATATTTTATAAATTAAAAAATTATTAGTTTATAAATAGTTTCTATATTGGTATCTAATTAGCTACCATGATTTTTGCTACCAAATTTAGAATCTAAATAATTGATAGTTAAAACATTGGTATCTATTTACATACCAATTTTTAAACTATTTATCAATAATAAAAACTAATTTAGAAACCAACATTTTTTTTAGTCTTTAAAATAGTTTCTAATTTAATTAATATAATAAATAATTATTTTTAATATCTAAAATTGGTTTCTATGTAATGATTTTCTAGTAGTGTATTTTAGAGATTAAAAAAATTATTAGTAATTAATTTCTATTATTAATAAATGGTTTATAAATTCAAAACATACCGAGTTTTTAAAATAGTTTATAATTTAGTTAATATAATGATCAATTATTTTTATCTCTAAAATTAATTTTTATTTAATAATTTTTTTTAATAAATTTATCGATAATGTAGGTGCATAATAAATATTAAACGCAGTAGATTAAAATTATATATATGAAAAAAAAACACAACTTAAGTATCCTTACTTACGTTGTTGCCTCTTTGATAATGAAAATGTCACTCCTAAAATCAATGAACAACTACATACAATTATATGATAACAAAGAAAACAAATATATAACATTAAATAAATAAAAATCTAAATTACTCAATTTTTTATTTTAAATAATATTAAATATATAAAAATTTTAAAGTATTCAAAATCTTAAATAAATAAAAATCTTATATTATTTAATGTCCTACTTAAAAAATATGATATAAATATAATTCCTAAACTATTGAAAATTCTAAATAAATACAAATCCTAAATTATTCAATATCCTACTTAAATAAAAATATGAAATAAATAAAATTCTTAAATTATTAATAAATACAAATCCGAGATTATTTAATATCTTATTTTAAAAAAATTGAAATATATAAAATTTCTAAAATATTCAAAATCCGAAATAAATACAAATCATAAATTATTTAATGTCCCCAATTAAATAAAAATATGAAATGAATAAAATTCCTAAATTATTGGAAATTCTAAATAAATACAAATTCTAAATTATTCAATATCCTATTTAAATAAAAATCATCAATAGATAAAAATTTTAAATTAGTCAAAATCCAAAATAAATACAAACTCTAAATTATTTAATGTTCTATCTAAATAAAATATGTAATAAATAAAATTCCTAAGTTATTAAAGATTCTAAATAAATACAAATCTTAAAATATTCAATGTCCTAATTAAATAAAAATCATCAATAAATAAAATTTCTAAATCAGTCAAAATACAAAATAAATGCAAATTCTAAATTATTTAATGTTCTATTTAAATAAAATATGAAATAAATAAAATTCCTAAGTTATTGAAAATTCTAAATAAATATAAATCTTAAAATATTCAATGTCCTACTTAAATGAAAATCACCAATAAATAAAATTTATAAATTAATCAAAATAGAAAATAAATATAAATTTTAAATTATTTAATGTCTTATTTAAATAAAAACATGAAATAAATAAAATTCCTATTTTTTTCAAATTATAAATAAATATAAATTTTAAACTATTCAATGTCATACTTAAATAAAAGTCATCAATAAATAAAATTTCAAATTCATTTAAAATCTGAAATAAATACAAATCCTAAATTATAGGAGTATGAAGTTGCAATACATTTATTGATACAACAAAATGGTATCCACGTATATCCACACAATACAACAACAAAACATGCAAAGGAAAATGAAAAAAATAATTAAACATTGCATAATCCATGTTTCCAACCATATAATCAATTACACACTAAAAGAAATTCATAATCGATTATGAGAAGGAGATAATCAACACTCATAAACAAAACCATGCATAATCGAGAGTTTTAAACATTGATTATTTATCTCAAATCATCGAAAATGAAAGATTAACGTACAACAAACACGAGCGCAAGTATCAATTGTTACCCCTACAAATTTACACCGGCAATTCATCATACACACCTTGATCCAAATACAATTCACACATTTTTTTCTATCAAGATAAACAACACTCACCCGAATATAAAAGAGAAGCTAAAACTAAAAAGTTATCTAATAACTTTTCTAAACCTCTCTTTTTCTTTTCAAAGTTTAGCTTTAAAGTAGATTTTAAGACTAACAAAATTAAAGTTAAACACTCTTTATGACTTTCTTCTCTCTTTTATAAGTTTAACCCATTACAAAACTTAAATAAAAACAAATAAAAGCATAACAATTTTTCTCAATTAAAAAAAAAATCTAAAAAATTGGTCTTTATCAATTAAGAAGAAGCCGCTAATAGAAATAGTAAGTTCATTCTTTTTTTAACATTTTCCTGCTTAATTTGAGATTTAAACAGCTTAATTTGAAATTATCTAGTAGTGAATTTTCAGTTCCTTTATTTAAATTATACTGGATTTTCCCTTTTTCTAATACAACCCCCTGTTTTGTTTTGCAAGCATTGTTTTCATTATGATCTACCTATAGGTTGAACCTTTGTCACTTTTTCATTATATGGCTGCATATTTTATAACTAGAAGAGACACATCATAGGGGATTTATATATAAGATGATGATGGTGGTGGAGGTGGTGGTGAAGATAGAAGACCACACTCAACATGAAGAAAACAGTTTCAGGAGCACTTTCTGTGGATGTTGTTTAGATCAGAATTTAGAATAGCCATGCTTTTAATTACCCTTAGTGCATGCTGAAAAGTGAATTCCCATTAGTGGGTAATTTTATAGGGAAAGGAAAGAAGCAGTGATGAAAACGGGCAAGGCAATAGAAAAAAAAAAGAAGGCATGCAGATGCATGCAGGGCCCCTCCCAAAAGCCAAAAGACATAAGCTCCAACCACTTACAACTCACATTTTCACTGCTATGTGACTATGTTCTGTGCACACACAGTTTGCATTCGTCAGCTAAAGCACCAAAAGAAACCAAAATAAAGGCATTCTCAAAAATGGGGTAGAGTGAGTTTGGTGCTGCGTTATAATTATGATCCCATGGGATTGATTGAGAGAGTCATGCTATTCATGGAAGCGTGTACGCTAATAGTGTCTCAAAACTTGTAAAAAATTTCCTCAGTTTGGTGACTGAGGATTTTTCAACTGAATGAAAAAATGGTCCTAAAACTGGAAAATTGAGAAAGATTGTGATATGACATTGCGTGACAAAAGCCAATTAAGCGAGACCAAATTAAGTCTCTGATTTTGACTGCTTCTCTATCGGCTTTAATGCCAATAGAGTGAGAAAGAAAGCGAGATTCTTATTCTATTTTCTTCTCTTTTTCACAGTTGATTGATGGGTATCTGATGTACCCAAAATATGAATTCCTCGAGGCACGGGTTTTGAATATCACAATCACTTTTTTATTATGTACATGCAATTTTGGTTTGAGCTTCTTTTCTTGTCCTCAAGTGAAGGCTCTTCGTTTTTCACACTCCAATCTCTTCACAAGGGACCATTGGTTAGGTAGTGAGCACTGAAGTGGGAAGGATGAGAAATTGGTTGAAGCAGAGTACTTAAAAGGTTGGAAATAAGATCATGCAGTAGTGCCAGCCACTGCGCAGTAATGTGTTGGGGCCCTTAGCAGTTCAATTCGAATCTTTATCGTTTTGGTATGCAAAACTATCTCTTATAAACCCAAATCAATTGCAAACGTTTTCTGGAATCCGGAATCAATAGACACTGCCATTTTTCTGACACTTTATGCGTACATTCGTATATGATGAATCGCTGGCTAACATTGCAACTACTCAGCTCTTCCTGTTCAAACATAATCAAATGTACGTCTCTATGCTACTCTTTTGTTAGACTGCAATACTTTATTGTTTTAGTTATCATAATAAACTGTACTTCTTTGCAGTTGAGAAGTTATTTTATTAGGTAAAAAGGTTTGTTAAATAAAATAGAATTTTAATTTTTTTTTACATATCAACTCAAATTTATTGAGATAGTACGCTGGGTAACTAAGCTCCATCAGGATTCTATCAGTTAAGGAAAAAAAAAATATAAACCAAACTGGCATGGACGAGATCGAAGATTCGGTCACTTTAACTCAGACTCTGGCTTGCTTGACCGAAACCAAAGTCAATGAAATTAATCCGTCATTAAGGATTAGGTAATACATCTATAAGTGAGATTCATTTCACTAATTAGACTCAATAAGGTAAGTCCATTAAAATAATATAAATAGCACACATTTCAAGGAGAAAGGTACGTCATTTATTATTGTGCACCTACCCGAATACTGATTACCCGCTTTACTGACTTGAGCGTCGGAGTGTCTTCTGCATGTACTCTTATTTGATGTTTACCCAAGACCGAGAGCCGAAGGAGAAACACAAAGACGAGAAAGACCCTCGGTCAAACACCCAACAATCTGCCTGAACGAAGGAAGAAAACAAAGACTTCAATAATTCTCTAATCAATAATTTTCTAAGTCTCATCATCCTAACAGGAATCATCTAAGATTAACTGTTATTAATTTTAATTCCTATAAAACTGTAAAACAGTATAAAAATATATTGGAAGTATTAGACAAAGTCCATATATAATACTCCTTTATTTACTCTTAGTCAAAAAGCTTTCTATATTTGCGTGTTTTCTACATCACAGTTTCAATGAAGTGCAGTTGTCTTTATCTTTCAAAATAATTTCTCATTTTCATCAAATAATTTATGATTTTTGTTTGCTTTTTGGTTCGGAACCTTGATTCAGTACACACTAGTGTTCTGAAAATATAGAGTATGTGTCTAATTTATATAGATCTAGTCATCACAATTTTTATTTTTTTTAAAGTTTCGAAACCATGTAGAAAATGGTATTAAATAATTTACAAGCTAATTGGCAATAGATTAAAATAAACGGTAATAAACTCTTATATATAACATAATCGTATGAAGAGAAAAAAAATTATGATGTTGTTTAATAGTTGGAGGCACGTTATTTTCCTGATATACAGGTTGCAATTATATAATACAGTTGTTAAATAGTTATTTAGGAATAAAATAGTAAAAGTATTTCTTATAAAAAATAACGTACAAAAAGAGCTATTTAGGAAACATATTCATTAATTGGAAAATAAAGATATATTTTTTTAATATACAAAATACAAGTACATGTCATAGCAATATCAAGACATATATAATGTTTTCTTCTCCGTTACGATCGATTTTTCCTATTTCAGAAATATGCATTTAAAATTTTGTCTGGATGGGTACAACATGAAAGGAGTAAAATCTTCCATGAATTAGGATGACAAATTAATATAAAAACATTAATGAAAGCATTGTATAATATTATACGAAAACTCTAACAATCTACATTTTTATAAATTAATAATTAATTTTTAAATGTTCCTATTATTTAATAAATTTACATTAAATTTATTTTAAAATGCAAAAATATGTTAGACCCATAAATATTCACTTATTTAATAACTATTAGATCTCTATTAATATATTTGGTATGAAAAGAAATAAGAAAAATAAAATAAAAGTAAATAGAATAAAAAAAATATTAAGAAATGGAGGTGTTTAATTTATTTTTAATAAAAAAAACAATGATAGAAATTTGGAGCATAACACTTTTACAGCCACCCTAAGTAGAAGCTACGCCGCACTGCTTGTCGGAAATTTGATGGCACCGCACTTATTATTTTGTTTTATTCTGAAGTTGTTGTAAATTGTTACTGTACCACCGGTATTACTATATGCACCGCTCCTACCATTTCATTATTTTCCCTATCTTTTTCATTAATCATCAACCTACACACCACCACACCACACAATGCAATCATCATTTCATCATTTTTACTCACACCCCTCATTATTACTCTTCTTCATTTTTACTCACCCCTCATTATTATTCTTCTTATACCATTTTGGTGCTTTCAAACTTTTATTCATTTACTACCAAATAGTACTATATATGATCTTTGTTTACACTTTTTAAACTAGGGAAATTAGCTAGATTAATTAATCTAGTTATCAATATTATTGAATTAAAATTTATTTTAATTTTTTTTAGAATCGAATAAATTATTTCTCACCCATAAGTGTAACTTGTAAGATTAATAAATCAATTAATATGTTCATTTACATAAATAATATCTCACTAATTCATTAACTACACTTCCCAAAAAATCATGCCATTAAAAATATTAAAACAGTAACATTTAATTCTGATTTAGTTGTTTTGGTTTACTGCCGTTTTGAATGATACCATAAAACAGTTACGTCTTTCTACATCGTCTATACTTAAAAAAAGTAAATTGGCATGATAAAATATTTTTCCTTGATAGGAATTTTCTTGTTAGAATAACTAAAAATATTTTAATAATTTAAATTTTATGATCAAATATAAATAAGAATGTTTCTAAAGTAATTAGTATTTTCTTAGTTTTCTAAATAAAAATGAGAATAATAAGCAACAAATAATATGCATGACAAAAATAAAATAAATCCAAACAAAACAAAACACAGCCATAACTTAACTATTAAAAAACCTTCATTATTTTACTCAAATATTAGAATAACTTTTTTTAACTTAAAGAAAGATTTTTTTAAAATTGTTATTTTACTAAATTTTTAAAATAAATTAAAATTTAATAAAAATAAAAAAGACTTACTTTCGTTATTTGATTAAGGTTTTAAAATAAATTTTTGAAATTTAACAAAAATTAAAAAAAATCTGTTAATTAAATAAATTATTAACTTTCGTTAATTTTTTTTTATAATAATCACAATATATCAATATAATATGTACAATACATTCTTATTATAATAAATGTATGAAAGATAAGCAACAAAATAAAGATAAATAATATGATAGTACATTTTTTTATCAACGAAATAAAATATAGATTATTTAGTTTAAGAAAATGCTTTTAGCTTTTCATTTTTTTAAAATATAAGTAAAGAAAAAAGACAAGGTAATGTGTTGTGGTTAAAAAGCAAGAAAGAAAAACATTGAAGCCTAATTTGTTTTGTTCTTAATTGTAGAAATGAATTTTAAATAACATGTGTGTTGACACTTGTGTTGGGCCTATAATGTAGAGTAGAGGAAGAGTGTTGTGAGATTTGAGCATCAAGAAATTCTTCAAATAAAAAGTTGATTGCTCATTGAAACATGTGATGTGAGTGAAGTGTTAATAATTGGCTAACAATTACTAGACTCAATTAATTAATAGAGAAGCATGGTTACTTAGCAATCATCTTCAAACCTTCTAATATCTACTACAACACTAGCTTTCACAAGGTCTCCATTATTATCGTCATATGGATAAACACATTTTAATTTATTATTATTTTACTGCTTCTTTTACTCTGTTTCTAAGTTACATTAATTATGTTGTTTTAAAATATAGTCAAATTATTTTTAATATACTAAAAACAGTATTATTTGGAAGCGTAATAGAGAAATAGTACAATAAATATTTATAATTTTTTTTAAAGAATTGTGAGAAGGTGAAAATGGAAAACTTGTGGACTGGTAGGGAGGTTTTTTTGAAAAGAGAAATATTAGTGACAGATTCTCTTTTATATTATCTATTTTTCACTAAAATTTATTTCAAATGATAATTTTTCTCTTCAATTATTAGCTCTCAAAATTTTCTATTTTTTAATAAATTTAATTGATGATAAAATACATTATAAATTTCAATAAAAAACCAAATGAAGGAATGAAAGGGTGAAACGAAACAAATTTCACAAAATAAACTGAGGCCCAGGTTTTTTATTTTCTGGTTGGGCCTTCCAATTCTCAGCAGTTTCAAAATTGTCGGTATAAGATAGGTTATTTATTTTTCCACCCACATTATTACTAAAATCCAATACTAATTTGAAAAGACAAAAATACCCTCTCCCAACGTGACTCCTTTCATCACCGCCACTGTACTATCCCTACTGTAGCCATATTCTCCAATGCACTTTTTGAAAGGAAGAAGAATAACTCAATTAAAAGAAAAGGCTTTTTTTCAAAACAAGTTCATTTGAAAAGCTATTATATATATTTTGAAAATTTTATTCTGAAAATTAATTATAGAATATAAATTCTATTCCAAAAGCTATTATATATATTTTGAAAAAATTATTATGAAAGTTCTATTCTAAAAAGTTAATTATAGAATATAAATTCTATAAAGTATTTTATGTTTTGTAAAATTTATTCTGAAAAGTATCTATGTATATTTTAGAATTCGGTTTCAAATATCTCGTTTTAGAATGCATTTAATGTATTCTTATAAGCATGTTTCAGAAATTTTGTTTTGGAAATTTTATTCTAGAAATCTTTTTCAAATTATGTTTCAAAAATTTTAAAAATCTTATTTCATAAAATTTTATAATCAAAATTTGCTTTTACAATATGGAGACAAATGAAAGAAAAAACCATCATGATGTCTTGCAGCAAGAGAATATGAATAATCCATTAACGTGTTTGCTTTCTTTTCACCAGCGGTGGAGATAATATTTTTTTTTTCTCACAACATTGTTTACTAGGCTTTTATTACTTTTTTCAAGTTTTTTTTTTTTAAATGGGAAGAGGAAAATTTTTTTTTAAATGGGAAGAGGAAAATAAATAGTTCTATGTTTCTAAGGTATTATTAAATAATCTTTTTATGTATTAATGGTAAGGAAATTGATCCTTTATATTTTAAATTGTTTCTATTGTCATGAGAAATAAGTAAATATCTGATATTTTCATGGGAATGAAAGTCGTGGCTGATATCTATTTCATGTATATCCTTCTCTCTTATTCTTATTTTTAATAAAATAATATTATTTTAAGAGTTTATATTTATTATTATTAACAATTAAAAAAACATAAAAGCAAAGTAAAATATGGAAATGCATTTGGAGGGACATGCAACACAAACAAAATTTTGACTGTAGACATAAGAATATGCCTATTAATTTTGTAGGTAGACTATAGCTATTAATAAAGAATTCTAAAAACAAATTAAATAAAATTCTTTTTATTTTCTTTTATACTAAATAACCATACTCTTTCTCTTTTTCTTTTATTTATTTTTTCATCCTCCTTTGTGGTAAATCTGATAAGTTTGTCAAAAACAATTGAGAGGACCACTCATCAATTACAATTAGTTGACCGTTGTGCATTGGCAACTCTATTAATAATCCTCCTAAAATGCCCTTTACAGAAGCCAATATGGGAAGAACAAATAACTAAACTAGCAAGCTTTAAATACTATTTCAGCAGCGCAATATCAATGAGATAAACCCTAAACTCCACAGAAACAGGTTTTCATAAGTGCATCACCAAGTTCCAGTCCCCAACTTCGCTCTCTGTAAACTTATAAAATTCATCACAAACATAATATACAGATGCTCCAAATGTGATACATGCTATAAAAAGCATACGGTATTCCCTTAATAGACACTTTTTTTTCTTTTTTGGTATCCAATTACAATAAATCACAATAACAATCTTAAGAAACCGAAACTAATTACACACTCTCTCTAAATATCAGAAAAGAATATCCAGAGGGTGGCTGTGTTGCTGAAACACCAGAATTATATGTATCACCTATAGCATAGAGCCTATGCAGCCAAGCAGATCTGCAGGGCAGTTTTTCTCTTCTAGGGATATCCCGAGTTCCACTGTTTGAGGCTAGTTAATAAGGCAACTGTGGATTACAGTGTTGGTCTAAGCGTACCATACCATGCATCCACAACACAAGAGTGGATCATACAAGCACCATACGAGTCAAGCATTTATCTCTGAATTGCATTGGTTCTCCCTGCTGCAACTTCTTCTACCCCAAAACATGCTAGAGCAAGTTGTTTTATCCAATCTTGGCCCTTCAATTTTATCCTGATCCATTGTTGATGCTTGAGAGTGATGAGGTGATTCATCTCGTGTTTCTACTTCTCGGGGTTCAAATGATGGACATGGACCATCATTGCAGGTACATAGGGGAATTGCCATAGATGGGAATGGACTACAAGTGACGGGGCATAGTATTTCTGAAGGAACAGAAGCTACACGATTTCTTCCAATATCCGGTGTATGAGAGAAGGATGGTTGATCTAGGTCACGTGGATGTAGCATGCAAGGGGTACACAGGCCCAGAGACATGTGTAACTTATTTTCTTTTGCTTGGGAACCTGGTAACTTGACAAAAGAGACAACTCCATGTCTGCAAAGAGGGCAAGGGATAGAGCCCGAAGGGCCAACCATTTCAGAAGAAGCATTGTTTGTTGAGCAAAGATAAAGAGCACATCTTACACAAAGCTCATGCCCACATCCTGCAAGTATGGTCTAATGATATCACTTAAGCTGTTATGCAAAAATGAATACGTTTTTCAAACTCTAATACCAGAATCTTGAAAATTTGTCAAGGAAAAAGGAAGAAAATATGGTATCAGAGGATGAGAACCCGTTACACAGAGAGGTATATATGGTAGCTTATTATACTCTGAATGATATTTCAGACTGTATTTTTTGGATTCTGGAAAGTAGTTCTTACTTCCTCGCATAATCACTGCCTTAGGAATTAGGAACTGGGTTCACTTTTGATGCAGTTTATTAGATGTTTACAAAGAGAAGGCATGCAACATATATTCAAAAGATAAAGAAAATAATACCTTCAGCAGCCACTGAACAAGGTCTCTCCAGACATACAGCACAAAAGTCAATCTCATCAGAGGAGCCTGTAGATGATTGTAATCCATACTCTCTGCAGTTATTTCAAATCAATCTTAGCCATTTTTCATTATAGGAACGAGTCTTCCACTATCGTTAATATTTAACAACAAAAATACCTTTGAGCTAACATAAATTGACAAATCCGTGAGGCTAGGTTAGACAACAATTTAGATTTAGTTACAGCAGATTTTATAAATAAATTTTTGCAGTAAACACAAAATGCAAGATAAAATTTACTTTCAAAATATCGGTTCATGTCCATAGACATTCCAAATTTTCATTCCACTTGTATATTTTTATATTATCAATCAACATTGAAGGTGCATCAAATGCCAACTATAGCAGTCAACACAGTTCTGATGTAATATTCAACTTCTGATAATGTAATAGTCAACTCATTTGCATTGCCTTATTTTGTTCAAAATTCACCGGAATTTTACTTTTCATAGATTATTTAACCCAATTCCATTGTCATTTACATTATATAGCCAGTCCAACATTCTTTTATTTTCAAATACTTCCATCGACCCTTCAATTTCCATTTCAATAGAATTCCCTATGCTAACCACAGAAAAATCTACAAAGTTCTTTTCTCAGTGAAACTTTTAGAATCTAAATCCTTTCCCATCAACATTAATTGCACCTGACTTCACTCGTTTATCATTTTTAATGATAATTCGAGAATCTAAATTTTCTGGGGCATTCACACAAAGTTGAAAATTGACATTGGATAGAGAAACCGATCAAAGAGCAAATATAGGTGCCCATTCATAATTTCAAATAGTCGTGGATATTCAAAAGGTGTGGTTTCTCTTTATGTAATCTTACAAAGTGAACCAAAGTTTAAGGTTGTCTTGTAATATATAATTCATTTTTTAATTATGTGTAAATTAAGGTTCCACACTGATGGGTCACAAGTTCTCCTTTTCTTATCTAAATGAGGGATGATCGATGTTATACATGCCTTACCTAAATTACTTTACTTTTTTTTTCAATGGAATTATGGTCCCAAATAATCTGCAAAAAATATACACAAATCTTTCACTAGCTGTCTGTTATTTTCATTACCTATATAGGTTTCAATTCCACATGAAAAACAGTTGGGTTGACTTGGAGAAACAGAAACAGAGGATTGCAAAATACCTAGCTATGTTGAGCACACTCATAAGAGGCAAGGACAAGTAATTTGAATGAGAGAATGTAGGTACAGTGGTATCAGAACTGGGTGCCAGTAATTGTTCAAGCCAATGACGCCCCCACATCCTAGCAATATCAAGAGGAAGCCACCTAGGGGGAAAAGGCCCAAATTTGTATCAATATGATATCAAGCAAGTGAAAGTTTGCACTAAATAAACATTTACAACATCTTACCCATTGCAATTTAAGGCCATCCGGCTTGCACCTCGTGCAACAAGAATCTGAAAAGAATAACATTAGTTCCAATTTCAAAAGGAAAAGGCCACAAGGCATATTAAAATCGAAGCTAAATCAACTCTTGCCTGACAGCATTTTAAATTGCCTCCACAAGCAGCATAATGCAATGGAGTACTTCCAGCCCCTAGATCAAATCACATAAGTTATGTTGAAGGGGGGAAAGCAACCTTAAGAGATATTTAGCACATTTAATAAAAGACATACCGATTAAATCCATTGATGTTCCGTAATGAAATGTCACAGAAGACACATTTGCGTTAAGATCAAGCAGAAGTTGTACACAATCAAAGTACCCATTTAACGCAGCCATGTGAAGTGCAGTGATACCTCCATCAGCAGTCTTATTTACAAACTTGGACAGGGCACTGCACTGGAATAAAGTAAATAAATGCAAGAATATAACAAACCTAAAAGAAAACTCTTGTAAAGTCAGGCCTTAAATCACTAATAACAGCAAGCACCAAACAAAATCTCATTGTCATCATTCCCCCAATAAATGCATAATTTTGCAATTTTTTTTGTCTAAGATATGTTTATTCATATGGAACTAATCATGTACTTGCATATGAAAGACACTTGAGAAAAATCAAACTAATAAATGAAATATACAAAGATAATAAATAAAAGCATATTACATACTGTCAAACCATTCAACCCTATTAGCCAAATGGAAATTATACCATACAAAATTCACTACAATGACATCTTGTTTTGGGTTTAGGGTTTAATACAAAAAAAAAGACATCTTGTTTTGGGAAATGGATAATGATGAAAAGGAAACAGTACCTATGCTCATGTTTGCCTTTCACATTTGATCCACCATCCTTGTCAATATTTGTGCAAGCATGTATAGCTTGATAAGGTGCACTTGGTACAAAGTCAGCCACAACAAGTCTAATACATCTTACATGCCCATGCACAGCTGCAAAGTGAAGAGCTGTCCTCCCACTAAGGTAATCAGCCCTCATAACCTGTTATGTAATAGACAACAACCAAGTGATTTTGAAATCAGCTTTTACCATGTAAAAAGAAGAAATTACACACAAACAAAGTAATCAAGTCCCACTTAGCAGGTAGTTTCTTAAATCAACGCTATGCCTAGCTATCTAAGTGGTATAGTAAATACAAACATACGGTGTAACCTAGAAAAGTTTAGAGGGGAAAAATAAAATAAAATCGGACTCACATTGCATCTGAAGAGTAGAAGTGTCTGTACAACTTCCCAGTGCCCATATCTACAAGCTTGCATCAAGGCCGTCTTCAAATCAAGAACCAAGGTAAACCATACTATCAAATTAGTAAAGATATAAATGTAAACATATAGGGGGAGGGTGAACATATCCAAAGAAATTATGGTAAAAAGCTTAATGTTATCATTCTTCTATTGCATTGACACCAGATCCATCAATCTAATTGCTTATTTCAATGAACACTCTATCTATGCTTCCTTACAGACAGCAACTCGCCTCACTGAACAGAATCCTACCCAAAATGGAATACTCCAATATCGAAAAATTCAACACTAAACTAAGTATAACCATCTGACCAATCTGTAATCACATGATGCTTTTTTATTTATTTTTTGTTTGCAAATCAAAACCAATATTCACAAAATTAAGAAAATCTCACCTGGCCACAATAATTTCTGGAATTCACGTCAGCTCCATTCTCCAGCAACAATGCCACAATCTAACGGAACCCCAACAGAGAATAATAAACAAACAAATAAAGAGAAAACAAAATTCAATAAATAAAGAAAGTAAAAGGGTCACAGTAGATTTGATATGTGTGGATAGTGAAATTAGGAGACCTCGTTATGGCCTTTGGCTGCTGCAAAATGGAGAGGGGAATTGAGGCCACCGAATGTTGAATACTTGGCAAGACAGGGGTTGCATTTCAAAAGCATCTTCGCCTCCACCAAGTCGCCGTCCCTCGCCGCCGACACCAGCCTCTCGCCGGAGGCCGAACACCCGAATGAATTTCCCATCTCTCAACCAACACGCAACGTTTCACTAAGCTGACATGGAAGGTTCAACCAACTTGTGTTGTGTTGTGTTTGCTGTTGTGTTCGTGCTTCTTTCTTGTTCTTGCTTTTGTTTTGTCTCAACACCCAAATCAGCAAAAAATAAATAAATGAACATACACAGTTTGCAATCAATACGCTTGCTTCCAAACTTTACCTTCTCTTCCTCTCTACTTTTCTTTTACATTGTTGGATCCACAACCACCTTTGTTCTCCTTTTTCTCTTTAATCAAATTAATACAATTCAATAGTTCTTCATTAACAAATTTGAAATTTATCAACAAAGGGTTAATCAATTTTATTTAATTGAGTCAAGAAAGTTTAACAATATTGGTTCTCAACACAAAACAAAAAAATCAAAGTATTTTTTTTTTAATTTTAATTGTTAGAGAGTTCTGGTTTCTGGGGACTTAAAGTGGATGTCCCATCACACTCATAAATGATAATATATGACCCTTTTTCTGTGCTCAATCATATTTTTTTCTTTATTCTGATTGCTTTCATTTTCTAAAGGAATTATCTTCTCAACTTAAAGTTGTGGTCAATTAAAGGGATAAGGATTTATGTCATTTGAATGTTCTGAAATTAACATAATAATTTGGGCTAATAAGAACTACTTGTGGCAAGCAATTTGAAAGTTGTGTGATTCCAAAGTTTTTTCATTGTATGGGGTTTCAAATGTTTAATCATATTTCAATGTTTTGTCCAATTTCTAAATATTTGAACCTAACCATTATTCAATTATGCCACTTTCTTCTTCTTTTTGTTGTTTAAGAATTTTTCGAGAGCATTAGGCAAAAAGTGAGCAGAGTAAAACACTGAGGCTTTGCCAAAACCAGCTCTTGTCTTGCATGCATTTTATTTATATTTGATTCATTTACTGCATCAGAGGCTATAATTGCATTTGGTGAAAGGAAATTGTCTCTTGACTTTAAACAAACATGGTATGAATCCTGCTAAAACTTCACATGCTTTAATAATTTGAAATAATTATAGACGATGTGATTTGTCTATGTAATACATTTCCTCAAATTAGTCATATTGGTTTTCCCTTTCCAATTAGTGACTTACTGGTTTATCTTTAGCTATAATCTATTTTAGTAGTTGTTATCTTCATAGTAGCTTTGTACAATTTTTCTAAATGAATTTTGTTAATTACTATACTTCACATATTTGTTAAAGAATAAATGAATAATTGTTATTTCAAAATTGTAATAAAATCGAATTAATAGAAAACTTTAGCCAATAATTTAAAATTTGCCGATGTTTCTCTTATAATTTATACAAAAATCTCTTTTTAAAATACAACCAGTTAGAACACTCTTTTATTAATATAATACTAATAAATTTAAATTTAATATTTATTCATTTTTATTATTATTATTATTATTATTATCATCTACACTTCTATATTATTAATAAAGATATTTTTATTTATAACTACAAAGATCCTTACACTTTTACTTTTTTAGTTTTGTGAATGTCTTTTTAAATTCAATTAACCACTCATATTAAAAAAAACTATCCATAATAAAATTATAAAAATTAATAAAAATTAATTTTTAAAATTATATTTTAAAGACATAATTTTATTACTTTAATAATATTTTTCATTTTAATTATAATAATGTATAAAAGAGATTCTGCATTTGCTGATCACAAATTGTTTATCTATATCATATATGTTAATGATATTTTTAAATTACGATGTAAAATTTACAAAAACACCAGTTAAAAAATATATTAAATTACAGTAGAATAAATAAAACAAAAGATAACTAACTGTTAGTGGGAAGAAATTCACCATAAATTAGAAAAACTAAAACTGATTATTCACACCTCAGGTATAGATATAATTAAATTATAACAACACGATTTCAATATAATATATAATAAATATTATATTTTTTAATAAAAATAAAATAAAAGATAATATATATACATATTTATAAAAATATAACAAAGAATAATGAAAAAATATAAATATTTATCTACAAACACTAAAGAAAATCATTATATAATAACTAATTTAGAGACCATAAATAATTAATTATTATATTAATTAAATTACATATTATTTATAGAAAAATGAATGATATTTAAAATAATTATTATTAGTAATAAAATTTTATAAATTAAATTGATAATAAATTATCAAAATATTTTAGTTATTAATTATTTTAAATTATAAATTATTTATTAATTTAATTAAATATTAATTTAAAATTTAAAATAATTAGTAGTTAAAATTATAGTAATTAATATTTATCAATTTAAAAATTACTTTATAATTTTTTATTAACAATAAAAACTATTTATATATTAATATCCTTTTAAGTTATAAAATATTCTAATTATTTTTTATCTCTGAATTAATTATTATTTAATGATTTTATTTAGTAAAATCTTTATATTTATATTTTTTAAGTTTTGTAACTTTTTTTTTAAATTGAATTGACTACTCACAATAAAAGGAACTACTAATAAGAAAATTATTAAAACTAATTTATTTTCATAATTATTTTTTTGGGGTAAATTTTTATATCTTTACTAACTATTATAAATATTTTATTAACATAAACAAAGTGAAACCATATTCAGGTGTACTTTCAGTGAAGTTTAAAATATGGGGATATGAAGATAGATCTATAAACACCGTTGATTGAGTTGAATACATATAAAGAATAGATAAATAAAATCAATAGTGGAGTCAAAGCGCGTGCCACTGTGTCAGTGTATCTGGTAAAACAAAAAGAAGATCTGCTACTTCCCGGACCACAAAAAGATAACATGTTCGCTGGATCCTACGGAAAGCATAGGCATTATTCTATTAAACCCCGTGATAAGTGGACCCAATCACGAAGAGAGAAAGCTGACGGGTAGATTTCTGAAGGCAGAATAAAGGGCTCAGATTTCATTTACTCTCTCTCTACTCTACTTTGCTTTTTAATATATATTATAAGTCAAATTGAGCCTGTTAAAAAAAATCAACCACAAACATAAATTGTGAACATTCTTAATTCAAGTTGATAACATTTTTAATTCAATTATATATTTTTTTCCACCACGTACCCCTCAAGTTCACGGCACGTGCCAGTTGTCCCTTTCTAATATTTCAAAGGCAAAGGTAAGGATGATAACGTGAGTCATGCCTACAAAACCTAATCACAGTAATCAATGTATAATTAATTAAGCACTAAAGAAATTGAAGATATTTTAGCAATGGCTGATTTTGGTCTTCTTTTTAGGTTTCGTGACATCACCAATTTTCCATAAGAAGAGTCTTGAAAGAAAATGTGGTGTGTTGTTGGCCTTCACACTTAATGAACAAACATGTCACTCCACAATTATGTAATCACTTCTTTATTCAACTCATAATACCAAAAAATTAGTAATGGATTTATCATCGCTTGCGTAACCAAATTGTTCCAAACTTGCTAGAGGATTATGGTCTATTTATTAAGTGTTAAAAAATCATCCTTGTGTTAAACAGCGATTTAGAGTTATTATTGAGAGTGACTTCTACGTCTTATAATAATAACTAAATAATAATTTATTTTGTTTCATCACCTATTTATTACCAATACTTCAAACTATACAAATAGTTTTAAAATAATTTGAAATGATTCAATTTGATTCTACACAGTTAAATGTAACTCTGTTTAAGTCAACAACTAAGATTTTAATTAAATGAGTGAAACACGTAGAATAACTTTAAAGCTCATGATATCTGAGTTACAGGAAGTACCATAAAATTGAACCTTATCTTACTTGGTAAGGATTTTACCCTAACCTGCTACATACGCAATCAAGCTATTACATCAAAATTAGTTGAAATAGAGTTTCGTAACATCCAAGGTTTTAAATTAGTAATTAGATTATTTGGAATGTTATGAGTATCAAATGTGTGGTGGAAGTTTTGGAGGCAAGACTTTTGAAAAATATACCTATAGGAACCAGTGTGAAGTATATCGAAGTCAATCATCCACACACATCTTCACTTCGTATGAACACACTTGTGATGTTCCTTGTAATTGTAATTAAATTCTTCAACGAGTCTTTTCTTACGAATACAGTAGTTGGTATGGGGAAGTAATAATCACGGCAACATTATTTCCCAAACTACTATTGCATTCAAAGATCCTATGAATAACGTTTCATTAAAGAAATCATCTACTTGCTTTTGCCCACTACGTCTGATTCTATGGGAAAAGGGACTCCATAGTTGTCTGCTATATATCTCAACTGCTACATAGTGCCCAGCAAGTGCGTGTCTGACTTAGGAAAAAATATGATTTTAAGTACAACTCCAAACATGGGTTATGTTGCTTTAGTTTGAGTTTAAAGCGCGTTGAATTCTGCTATACATCTCCCACATTCTTATTAAAGTGGCTTACATTTGACATTAAAATGATCACAAATTTAATTGACACTGTATCAAAATACAGTTAAAACAATAAATAGCATCATAATATGGACTCCGACAAAGAAGATGTAGATAGGAGTGTGTAGTGTATATAAAAAGTTATAAACCATGAGTTGTGGGGTATTTATTCAGGATGCATATACTGCAATCTGCATTGTCATATACTTAATTTTCACTAAAATTTTGTACTTCTAAGAATTCGCAGATATTTGACTGTTATCAACATATGTCCTTCTTGATCTGCAAGTGGTATATCTGTGAAGAGTTCTCACCCTTAAATCAGTAACGAAAATTGAAATCATAAATGTAAAGTTTATATGTAGACAAGAAGAGTTATCTATTAAGTTCCACAATTAAATAGGCATATTATGAAAAGATGATGACATTAAGAGTAGGCAATGAAAGATGAAGGCAATGAATTGAAAACACAAAGCACACGGGGTAGCTGGGTTTTAGATGACAGGTTAATTAGTGCATTTAAGGATCATAATATCTCAGCGTCCCAACAAATAAAGCTATGGTTCCATCCCTTTGAATGCTAACGTTCAACTTGTTGCAGATTATATGGTCCACATAAAAGACATCAGACGAGACTTTTCAAAGGACAATCAACCACTCAAGCACACATTATTTTGTTGCAGATGGAAACTTGATGCCCCTTCCATGGGTTACTATTGACTTGCAACACCATATGTCAGTCTGGGTGTAGGGAAAAGCATTAATCCTCTTATCTCAAGTGGGAAAAATTATTCAACAAGGGTAGTGAATAGTGATGATTGCAAACAGTTCACAGTCTTTTATTTCTGTCTAATAGGACAGATTTTTATTTTGTGTACCTGTGAAGCCATCTACCCTTAATCAAATCTTCCACACTTCAATTTGTGACGTTGTGATTGCTATGCTATCACTCCTAAAACAGTTGCCCATTAAACAATCCACCAAAAACAACTATCCTGTTGTACAACTTAGGATTGTACTAAGTGGAAAACACCGAAAGTGTTCTATTACTCACTCTCACCCTAAATAAAGAATGTAGATAAATATATTTTTTTCCCAAGTTACACGAGAATGTGGATACCCAAATGTAAATTTTTAAACAGGAACCTAAGAAAAGAAGTTACACTAAATTGTAATTGTTTTATTCATGTACAGTGCCTTTACAATTTCTACCACGTGACAATTTCGATGAAATCATACTCCTTTGTTTTAACCTGTGCTTTACATCAGAAACAGATGAACATGATTCACTTAAAGCAGACTCGATGTTGTATTATACGTATACCTTTTTGGGAACTTCAATGTCACAACGCGGCTAATTCACCAACCCTTCCAAATATTTTAACATCAACCATAGTAGTTACTTGTACTTTGTTCGCCTGTAGTTGATCAATGGAACATCATCAATGTCAAATCTGCATGTCTGCATTTTTTGTGATTGCATATCTCTTAATATATCAAGCTGTACATCACAAGCACTAGTGTGTTCGGTAGGAATTAAAATAGACAGGTAACAAAAGGCAATTTATTTTAATTTTGAAGGGAATATACGATCATATTATTCACATCATTGCCATTTTCCACCTCTCATATTTTGGCATACACCGAACTCACCCAATATCATTCAAGAGTGTATGAGTCTGCTACTATTGAGTTCGTCACATGACAGCTTTATATGCTTGTTGAATCAATTTTACTGTCTCGGCTGGCAAAACCAGCACTAGTTTGTGTCAACTGAAATAAATATGTCAACCAATCTGGAAGATGGACAATTTAAACCAGAAAAAGACATTTTTGACATGATGACCAAGTGCAATAATACCTGGTTTTTTAGTGACCAAAAAAGTCAATTTTTAAAAGGTTAACACCCTGAACAATTGATTTAGCAATGACCAGGAGGGTTGGTTGTGGTACAGATTTTCCACCCAACATAATTCAGACAATACTGTTTTGTATGAAATTGAATATGGTACAAGAGTTCAAATATTGAGCATACAGATGTGTTGTGTTAAGAATATACAATAACGAGAGCATTGACAGCTGAATTATAAAAGCTGCAAAAAAAATTACTTTATTAAGAAATGATATTTAAGATTAATTCAATCTTATAAAACTGATTTATAAGATGAAGTTTGCATGTATTTATACACTATAAAATATCCTAATCTCTAGTGAATGTAAGATCTCGAACACACTCTTCATGCCAAAACTACCAAGTGTGAGACGAAGTATTATTATGGGATCTGATATAAGATCATATTTATTATAATTCTTTCCATGCCACAGTGTTTGCACATAGTATATGACTGCATGAAACAAAACAATATTTTGAGCATTGAAATTAATTACCATTTCTTTTTACAGAGTAATTTAACCTTCTACCGAAAAAAGAAAGTAAAATATAGTGTAGATGCATCTATAAATTTCATCTGTAGAAACAAGATTCGTACTTTGGGTTTGCTGCTAAACTGGGTCGTTGTCTACGCTCTACGGGGAATAATCACATGGAAGGGGGGGATTTGGGTAAATAAGCATAAAAAGACGGGCAATTAAGAAATTATATGAATATTGGTGGTGCATTTATAAATATATATCATGGGCTTGAGTTTTATGTGTATATATCTGGAGGCCCTATCAAGGAGTAATAGCAAATACAATATTGCAAACACTCCGATTAATTTTGATGAATTTAATTGTTTTAAAATATGGTATTTTGTTTTGAAAATTAATAAAATGGTATTCCAATTTTAAATGATGCATCTTATGATTTTTGTTTGTTGAAACCTGAAACCTATAAATATTACTTGGCAAAGATCAAAGTAAAAAGTAGATTGAATGAATATGAGCACTTATCATTTTGAGTGTAACCTTTCCTGAATTTTCAATAGTCAAATTTCGGATAGAGAATTTTATCATTTTTAGAAAATTAAAAATATTAAATTTAAATTTTTAAATTTTAAATATTCTATTTAAATTTATCATCAAATATAATAATTATTATCGAATAACGTTAGCAATAGTGATCGAAAAACAATTTTAAAAATATTGATAACCAAAAATCACTATAAACTTTTATTGGAAAAATATCTAACATCCATCAATAAATTATATCGTTGATATTGGTTGTAAAAAACCTAACAATTTTTTTTCTTTATATACATCACTTTGCAACTATATTATTGATGATGACTCCTTCTGAAATGTAGAATTAATGGTGAGAAGGTTATTTATGTTTCATATAACATTCTTCAATAGTCTGACTAATAATATTTTAGTATATAGTTCATTATTATCAATATTATCTTTACATGCTGACTTTCCTTTATATAGTCATAAGAATTTCCTTTATTATCTGAAATATTTGAAGAATATAGTGTGATTATTTCTATCATAATAATTACAAAACACAGACTAATTAAAGTGATTGTATACTTATATTTTTTTAAATAAACTTGTCGTAACAAATTGTCTTTCTTGTTTAATTTCATAAGAAAAAACTTTGGCCATAAAAATAAATGATTCATCAAGAAAATTTTGATCTAACATTATTTATTAAATGGTCATTTAAACTATCAAGAATTGCATCACATGATTTTGGTCCTTTCTTTTCCTTACACTAGTGAGAGCATTACATGATTATTTTGAATTACATGTACAAATAGGATGAGACATTTATGATGTGTAATTTCATAAAATAATAAGTAATAGAATTGTTACCTTATTTGATATCTTGCTACAATTAAGAGATTCTTTACAAATTCCCACAAGATGTTATGTCGAAGTGTACAAGTCATGATACAATTATATTCTTAAATCTTTTTTAAAGTGAATGAAGAACGTGATTTACAATTGGTCTCCAAATTGTTCTTAGGAACGAATTTTGTTTTATTCTTCATACTTTGTGAGCATGGATAATCCATGAGTTGTAATTTATTGAATAAAAAACTAGAGAGATAAACGAAGTAATAGAACTTTCTCTAAGCTTAAGATAGTATTTACTATGCACATTAAATGTTTTATCTTGAATAAGCAAGTCACTCATAATGAAACTAACTTAAAAAGGTAAAACAAGATTAGGAAAAAACATGAAAATGAAGAAGAAAGATAAATTAAATAGTGTATTAGAACTCGTCAATTTAAGAGTTCTAATACCATAATTCAATTCATTCATAATGAAACTGACCGAAAAAATTAAAACAAGATTAGGAAAAAACATGAAAATGAAGATAAATGAAATAGTGTATGAGAGCTCATCAATTTAAGAATTCTAATACCATAATGAAACTTGCAAAACCCATAAAAGACAAGAAAAAAAATTTAAAATCTCATAAAAGAAAAATAACCAAAAACTCTATATATACGAAGAAAAGCAACATTACAAGCTTATATAAAACGATTAATAGCTAACTGAACAAGTAGTTGATAATATTCAGTGAAAAATCAAAGTATGCTAATATATAGAGTCTAAAAGTTTAATTTATGCTGCATTGATGCATCATCGTTGTCCTACAAATTTATTCTCCCTCGATTAGAATAATTCTCAGACCAAATACTAGCATTTACCATTATTTTCCAAGTTTCGCCTTTTTTCTAAGCACATGGGTTTGAAATGTATATAGCAGTCGGCAGCACACGTTTCGATGAGATCTATTATCCATTACGTAAAATCTTTTTGTAATGTTTATATTGTTGATCATAGATTTTTCATACTGATTAGAGAAGATATAACCATCAAAATGATGCCTTAATATTTAAGTAACAAATAAAAGTCTGTTCGTACCAAGGTGTAATAATTGTACGACTTAAGGATGTTTCATGAATTGAGAAATCAGAAATAATGTTAAACAGTAAGTAATGATGGTGTAATAATAAGATGATAATGAAAAAAAGAGAAGGCAATTGAGCGAAATGAATTATCAGAAAATGTGAAAATGCATTCGGAAGTAAAATAGATTAGTTCAGCAATTTGGAAGTGTATATGGGGGAGATGGGAGGGTACTAGTAATAATTAAATAGAAAGACAGATACATTTTTTTTATCGAAAGAAGATGCTGAGACTAACTCGCAGGTCAACGAGTCAATACCCGAACCACTATGAGCAGAATGTGCAGTGCAAGCAATGCAGCAGAATGAAGTTCCTCCATCGCGGTTCGTTCTTGACTCGAAACCTTCTTTGCGCGACCCTTTCTGCCTCAGCCTCGTCCACTACTCTATATAATTTAAATCCTATACACCCAACCAAATATAAATCATATAATCCCTCCCTCTCCTTAGAAGAAAAAATTACCACAAAATACTAAGGTAAGGTAACTTAACTTGCATCAACAAAATGGTTGTCTTGTCATGTTTATGCAACTCTGAGAGCGCCTTTGATCTTCTGAATGGTGCATGAAATGAGGTTATTCACAGTGTCCACTGACTCCACTGTGAGTTTTGCTGTTGGGAGACTGTTCACCAGAATTTGGAACCCCACTGTCAGAAGGCTTCCCCCGCTCTCTTCGCCACCGCCGCCCTTCTGCATTGTCCCATTGCAACTGCTATTGTTGTTGCAGTGACCATCCGGGAGAATGGCGAAGCCTGAAGGCAAGAGTGCAACGTATGCAGAATCTCCCCCACTCATCACCACGTTCAGTGATTGCACGTCAACTGGCGCATATACCACCACTGAGCACGAAGCGTCCATCCATGTCTCTTGCAGAATCAGCATGCTGCTATCGTTCGCATTAACAGCCTGCAAATCAGACACCATACACTGATATCAATAACAAATAAACAAAATGACTTTTTTCTATCACTCATTATGATTATTTATTTCTGTTTCCTTAAGCCTTAACCCGTGTTAAGGATGCTATAATTGAGCCTTAATGTTTCATCTTGTTGCTGAATTAGCACGATGAAAACAACTTACATTAGCACGGAGAAGGGAAACGCAGTTTCCATGTCCTTGTCCTTTGGCAATATGTACCATCTCCTGCATTGGTCCACCGTTGGACAAGATGTCCCACTCACTTCTCAGCCGTTCATCACGCAGAAAATCAAACACCCTTTGCCGTGACACTGGCATCCAAACAGAAGTTGCAGCACTGAGCACGATCCCAGGAGGCTCACCAGGGTCGTCCACGTTTTTCCTAGTCATCACTTTCATGTCATCACCGAGAGTCCCTATGTGAAGCATGTCCCACTTACGAGCAGACGAAGCACAAACCCCCGAACAGAAGTTACCAGTCATGCGTTGTGCCAATTTCAACATGCTCCTCCGGCCAGCTTGGCTCAATGCTGCAAAACCACAGTGCCAAAGTTTACACAATGATAGTGTCACATCATTACATTACATGTGATGAAAGGGTAAACAAAACGTGGCATGCATGTGTACCTGTGTGATCATCACTTGAAATGGAAGAGGACATGAGGATGGCCAAGCATTCACATTGCCTTTGGAGAGTGGCGATCCATCTATGAGCACCAAATCCAACACCAGAACTAAGCAATGGGCGATAAAGTTGGTGAACAACACTCTCATCATACTCCCAATGCTCAAGCCAAGTAACCTACAAAGAGTGCAACTTATCTTCTATCAAACAAACAAACAAACAAAAAGAAATATTTTAAAACTAGCAGAGGCAGCTATGTAAAGAATGAATCCCCAGGCAATGTAGTAAATGTTTGCATGCTAGTCGAGGAGTACAAAACAAAAAATAACCATATTTTCTTTATTTTGTGTTTTAGAATTCTGATGTGCATTGCAATTCATAAAATACTTTCCTAACTTTATCCGAACATAACTAGAATAATCAAACTTTTGTTTACGTGGTCATAGATAAAACTAGAAGGGTTATTACTGATTTTACGTAAAACTCCACATACATAAAAAGTGTTTGACATAAAACCCTAGGCTAATTATAAATTAATACCTCAACTAAGAAAGGATTATGTGAAATGTCAATATCGAAGCAGATGTCAACGCGATAGAGACAAATCCCAACACCATTAGCAGATTATGGAATTATTTTAATATTATAAAACCTATATCAATATATTAAAGGGCACGGATTAACACATCACCTGTCAACATTATAATATAGCAGCATATGACTGGATCCAGGTCATTATGGTCTCGTATGCAGTAAAAAAAATAGTACGTTCTTATCAAAGGAGATAGGAATAGAAGCATCAAGTGTATTTGTTTATACGACAAAGACTGAAGAATCCAAGATTTAAAATTTTCACGCACTTTTAAATAGTAAAAGATGCTAAACAGAAACGAAGTTTCAAAATATTGCTAAACAATATAAGCCTTGATTCACTATTTTCTAGGAGTAGCACTGGACAAATAAAATACAAAGAAGTCAAGTGAAACTTCTTGCAAAACTATTACATCATCAGATATATCAAGGATATTCTCAAGCAAAGATTTAAGAGAAGAGAAAATAGACTTAAAAAGAACTTAGATGAGGACTTACCTTGGAGTAACCATTGGGCATATCCTGCACAATACAGCCAGAAGGAAGCCTCCTACAGCTCATGAATGGCTGTGCATTAGCAGAATCATGAACAATATCAATAGAAACATCAACCACAGCCCATACACCTTCTGCATGCTGCTTACAGAACCGGATGAATCTCACTTGACGAACAGGGACTAGTGGTGAAAGCAATTGTACCTCAGCATGCATCTGAAATGCATAATCCTAGTCATCAGTTCCACCAACTACTAAGACAAAGTGAAGCAAATATACAACAAAGAAACATACCACTTGTAGAGCACCATTACGTGTTCCACCCATGCCATTGGATATAACATCCAGGTTGATAGCTCTAGCAATCATAGAAGGAAACATCTCTGCCCATCGATTCTATTCAAAGAAATAAAAAATTAAAACAAGATATTAAACATACCTGCTCAATTCTAGATTAAATAATAGTCACGGTCCATTATTTAAGATCAAAAGCACTAAATCAAAGTGTTATCCTAAAAAGTAATATTGCTTTGATCCCTGCATCACTGGCAATTCTCAACAGAAAACTAAAATTGGTTAGCTTCACTGAAGAGTAGCTAGGAAGTTGATCATCATAGACATACCGCGTCCATCAAAGTTTCCACAAGGGCTAAACTGTTGATGATTACTATCCCGGTTTCTCTTGTAGCTTCAGTTACATAACCAGTGGGTTTTGGACCAATACAAGGAGAAAACAACCTTGCATACTCCTCATGATTAAACACCTCCTTCTCACCATCCAAACTCTTAATCCAAAGAGGGCTCTCTGCCTGAGTCATCTTTAGCAATTCCTCCATAGCAGCCAATGCAAGATCTATAAGCATAGATCGCTCAAGCTGAACTTCATTTCCCATCAACCCCAATGATGGTCTAATCCCGGGCATTGCAGTTTGAGTGCCCAATACTCCATCTCCCAAGTCAAGTCCCATTGGCAAAGGAGTGCCAAGAGTGCTTGAACCACCAAGCCCGTTCCTTCCAATACCAAGTTCCAGACCAGAATTTGAGTTTGGTAGAGCCATGGGACTGGTCATTGATGAGATTGGCTTGCCAAGGAACTTGTTTGCTAAGGCACATATACGGTTCAACTCATCTTTTAGTCTAGCATTCTCGATTCTAATCTGGTGCTCCTCAAATGAAATCTGCCCAGGAATAGCTGGGCCACCACAGCTGTTGCACACTGGATTTGACATTGCTTCCTTCATCAGACTGTTCTCAGCTCTGAGCTTATCATTCTCCTGCCTGAGCATTATGTTCTCATGGCGTTCCAGTTGGGTCTGATTCAAGAAAAATCACTTCAATTAGCACAGTATCTAAATTGAATCATGAAACTGCATTCAAGTGCAATAATTCTATATTATTGTCCTTAAATTCACCTTCATTTGGGTTCGTCGATTCTGAAACCAGAATTTCACTTGCTTATTCTCCAAGCCAAGCCTCTTACTGAGATCCAACCTTTGCTTCTCATCAGGATGAGGACACTCCTTGAAGAAACTAAAAACCAATAAAAGCAAAACCCAAAAACCAAAATCCAATCTTACCACGTTACTCAATCACGGAAGAAAATTAGCAAAAAGTAAATAAATTAAAAAGTCACTCGGTTTCATAAAGTCGTACGACTCGAGCTCTTGAATTTGGTGAGGAGTATGTCTGTGATATCTTTTCTTCCTCTGTGGCTGATCATCACCACCATCCTGATCATCACCAGATACACCATCGAAGTTATCACTTCCAGAGCGGCTTTCATATTCATCGTCCCTCATCCTCCCCATCAAACCAGCATCAAAATTTTCCCCAATGAGACCTATCTCACTGGGGCCCTCCATCTTCCTTTGCTGTATACAAAACATAATAATAGCTTCATCAGAAACAAGATAAGGGATGAACAATAAGATGCATAAATGAAATTCAATGCCAACAGAGAAACAAACAATAAAATAAGATGTCTAGCCATAGAGACCAAAATCATACATTTGAGTAGGAGAAGGAAGATGAATTTTGCATTGAAGAGGAAACGGATTGATAAATAATTATCAGTCACAACAACTCTTGCACCCCAACTGCAACTGTTAATCAAACTCTCAAGGCTCAATCCCCAGAAAAGGTTTTAAAAAAATGGATTGACCCTCTCCCTTTTATGGACCAAAAATTTCTGTGATTCTATTCCTCCCACGCTCGCTGACTCTCATGTTCTTCTCTTCTTTTTGTTTCTATTTTATACCCGAAATTGTCACTGTCACTTTTGTCAAGGAGCTTTTTCAGTTTTTTGACTCCTTAATACGCTTAACTTTTTGACCTTTAAAACAGATTGAGCTAAGCACTGACAAGATTGAATTTTTTTTTGTGTGAAAAAGTAGACAAGGCCAAAAAGTTGTTTCCTTGTCGACACCCCTTTCTCTCTCCAGCAGAAAGCTAAAAGGCTATTCCTAAAACAGATGGAAAGAGCAATAAGACAAAGAAAAATCCCCTTCCTTTCTGATCCAAGGTTCACACCTGCATCTCATGTCTGCAACCCCCAACAGCAGAAAAAACACAAAACAGTGACATGAGAAGGAGAACCCTTGTTTTTCTATATTTCACACTTGACCGATTCTTTGTCAGTATCGATAATTTTGAAAAAGACCCCAGCAAGAAGAAAATCCAAAGAAGTCTAAGCCAAAACTTCCCTCAGGAAAAAAGAATAAAAAACAAAGATTGAGAATCTTTTCACACAAATATAAAAAAGACAACAACAAATACAAAACCTTCTCTCATAAGTATCTTATCTCAGTCATATTCACACACACCACCCTGACTTTTCAAATGCATCACACCAAATCTAAGCTAAAAAATACAGGTTGACACCACCCCCGCCATTCTCTCTCTTCTCTCTCCACCCCGGCACTGATGATATAAGTGAGAAACTGAGAAATGGAGAAAGTTAGATGGTATACAAACCAACCATGGTACGGAGAAAACGATACCTTTTAATTTGACAGTGCGCAAAGTAAAAGAGCCAAAATAACAAACAGAGCCGCTGGGTTCCACAGCCTAGAAAGTTATGATTTCTCTTTTAAATTAAATAATCCAATTCGTGGTTGATAAATTTGACAGCAAAAACATTAAATCTTAAAAGGTAAAAATCTCTTTCTCTTGCTATTATTTTTTTCTTAAAGATTGATGCATGCTGCGTCTATTGAGATTGGTGGAAGAGAAAGGGACAGATAAAATAAAATAGTTTATATTTATATAAAATGTTGATTGATTAAAAAAAAAAAAAAAAGATGGAGCTGACTTACAGTGACTATGAGGGTAATGAGAAGTCAATGGTTTTCTGCTGAAAGATAATTGTGTTTTCCCTAAATGAAACAAACCCTTTCGGATTTTGCTTTGAAGTCGAATCCAAGTTAGATTCCAAACCCCTTTGTGGCTGTTCCTGTTAATAACATAGCTGCTTCTTCAACCAGATCTTTCTCTCTGGTTACTCTCTGCACACACTTATTATTTTTCCATCTTCAATGTATAGCATAAGAGAGTGGGGTCCATGCTAGAAAGAGGGGTTCGTGATGTCCGCCACCAATCACAACTCAACATGGAGCGCGTCCACACGCGCCTGCGTCCGCTATTACTGTTGTCAACTACAATCTACTCGCTTTGTCCTTTTGAATGGTTTCTTTCCACTCTGTGATGCTCCACCGTAAGATCCGAGAACAGCCAATAAACTGTCTACGATTAAGGACAGTAAGGTCATTTCAAAAAAATTAGGATTCTTAAAGTATAAAGAGGCTAACATATGAATGAGATAGAATTTCTCACTTTTTATACTTTAAATTTAACTTAATAAAATTAAATTAACTAATAAGATAAATGTAAATTTTTATATATTATAAAATACTTTTATTTTTAATTGATGCAAAATTTTCAAAATTATTTTTTATAAAAATAATAATATATATTTTTGAAGAGTTATATATATATATATATATATATATATATATATATATTCTATGAATAACAAGAGTTATATTTCTTATTTAATAAGAATTTTTAAAATAATTCTAGTACAATGTTAAAAAATAGACTTTAAATGCAACACAACCTTACAAAATCAGTTTTTTATAAGTAATAAAAAATAAATAAATAAGAATCTTTCTAAGATGATCTAACTAATGTATAAAATCGTACATAAACTAACAACCCTTGTACTAGAAGCTTGTCACTAACTTTCTACTAGAACAAATAAAATATCACAAACCTAAATAAGTCAATTATATTCAATTGAATACATACAAACGAGGAGATACATCATGCAGAAAATAAAAAACAAGCAGAAGGAACTTTAGAGATTATCCAAAATCAAACATTTAGTTAAACCATAGTTATATATATCTATTCTATGAATAAGAAGAGTTGTCTTTCTTACTTAATAAGAATTTTTCATCTATCAATAAATAAATACTTAAGAAAATTGTTTTATTTAATATATAGGTTAAGAATTTTCTTTAAAATAAAGAAAAAATTACTTTCACTATAATTTATGAAAAGTGAGACATGACCTGTAATTTGAAAAATCTAAATATAGATTATTTGTATTTTTTTATTAAATTAAATGTTGTAATTATTTCTTGTTTATATTGTTAAAATGATTGATGTTAGTAGTCTTATTATTTTTTTTCCTCATAGTGGCTACTTTACGTTCATAAATTTATAAAAAAAATTGTTATACTAATTTTCAAAAGTGATATCACAACTTATCTTATAAATTTTCAATTAATGAACTTGGTGGAAGCTATCAATCATGGTAAAACCAATGTTCAAGCTAAATGCACACAGATGTTTCCATTGAAAATCAATGATAGAAAATTATCAAATATAAAAGTCAATTATAAATCAAATAAACCTAGTGAGAAAGATTAATAAAGATTATGAACTTCTAAGTCACAAAATTATTAATTAAGAAATTTATTAACTAAATTTTGTTCATGTATCAACTTGTGCCAATAAAACTTGAATATATGATTGGGAATAAGATATTTAGGAACAAAATTGAGAAAGTTGGAGTACTCAAAAGGTTGTAATATGATAAAAAAATAAAACTCTAACATCTTGAAAAGACAATGTTAGATAGAAACAAAACTTTTGAAGATGATTTCCAAACACGTCTACTATTTTATTCTTTTCCTAGAAGTTAAGAAATTTGCTATCACTCAAAGCAATTTTGCTCCATACAAAAAACTTAACTTTAATATTGTTGCGTAGTACTTGCTAAATGAAAAGAAAAATATTCAAATAACTATTTTGAGGCCAAAACTATTGAAAACAAAGGACAAAGTGATGCAAAGAGGAAGGAATAAGAACTTGGTTTCAGATGGGATATTGCAAACATATATTGTTTGAAAGAGAAATGTGATATTATTTAAGGATAAAAAATATAATATATAAAATTTGAAAATCAAGTTTGGATGTGGATTGGTCAAAGTTTTATTAATTCAGGGAAAGAAAAATTTTAAATGGAACAATGGGCATAATAACTTGATCAAATTGACTAACTTTATCAAATGATAGAATATGAAGAGATAAATGAACCACAGACAATCAAACAATTGAGGATCAAGCGTTAAATAATATTTACATAGATAAAGAATCTAAATTAAGATGATCCACATAAATTAGAAAATCATAAAAGGGCACTTCTCAAATGAACAGACAATCTCAAAAATCAAACTTACAATTTGGTGCAAATGTTAAAAGGAAGAAAAACATTGCAAAAACATATGGATGATTAAGCCTAAGACTCAATAGAACAACCCCAGTTCTAAATAAAAAACATGAATTATCATGAATGATTGCAATTAGAAGAAAGACATGAATTAGGGCAATTGTTGGCTTGACTACTAAACTAGACTTGAATATTAAATAAATTCATGTTAAAATTGCTTTCCTACACCAAAACATATATGAGAAAATATATTTAGAGCAACCAAAATATTTTTAAGAACCTTGCAAAGAACACTTTGTATGTCTCACGAAGAAAAATCTTTACACTCTCAAACAAGCTAAGACATTAGTAAAATTAAATTTTGATATCTTCATAATCCAACACAAATTCAAAAATACTTCACATATTGTTGTGTGAGTGAGAATAAGTATGAAAAATGGTGATTTCATCGTACCTCTATTGTACGATGATTATACATTGACAAAACAAAATAGTTTCTCTAAAAGAAAGACTTTGAGCAAGTCTTTTACCATGAAGAATCTAGGTGCACTGAAGAGGATTCTTAGAATATAGATTGTTAAAAATCATTATAGAAGAATGTTATGAATATCTCAAAAAAACTACATTAAGAAAATTATGAAAAAAATTAATATGCGATTGTGTGGTTTCCCTTATTTGAACATTTCAAACTAAGCAAGTCTCAATATCCAAAAAAACAAGAAGAAAAAAATGAGTAACATGTCTTATTCATCTATTACAGGTAGTTTAATGTATGAAATGATTTGTAACATGTCAAACATTGTTTGTATTGTAGGAGTTGTGAGTGAGGTAATTGCCAAGAGAGCATTACGACGTTGTAAAATGAATACAAAGGAATTCAAGGAAAATTGGTGAAAGTTGTTATGATATTACTTTTGTAGGTGAATTTGTTTATTCGTAATTTAAACTTTATAAATATATTTTTATCAACAAGAATGTCCCAAATAAGTTGTGATATAATACCAATTAAGATGATTATGTGGTGGAATATAATAATTAGAGTGCTATACATCTAGCTAAGAACTCCGTTACATTCATCTTTTAAAATATTGACATCCAATATTCATCATATATGAACAATGTTAAGTAAAAAAAAAGAATAAAGGTAAAAAATTCATACAAATGTTAGTTAGTATATTGTGATGACTAAAATAGTATTAATCAAGAAATTTAAAGAATCCTATAAAAAAAGTTAATATAACGGTGATCTATAATTAACACACACAAAAGGAGAATACATTAAAAACCATTTCTTCAATTAATGAAAGATTTATGTGAAAACTGATCATATTGAAAAATTACATATTTTTTTATAAAAAATAGTTATCTTTATCATGAGTCATATCTTTTAGATATAAATTATGCCTCATCATGTATAGATGTTTTTTAATTCTTTATAAAAACATTATTTAATTTCATTATATCTAATTAAGTAAAAGAGTTATAATGCTAAAAAATTATACAAGAGATCATCTTAAAAAAGAATAACTACTTATTATTCATATTTCCATCTTTTTTACATTAAGCTTTTCCACATTAATATTACTATTACTATTCTTGGATTCTACTCTTATTATTTTGCTTTTATATAGTATAGTGGGGTATTTTGTTCTCTTAAAGGGTTTGGATTTTGTGTCACAGCAAATCTAACCTTTTATCCATTCTTGGATTGGATTTGTCTCTTTAGCTTTTTTACATAGTTCATAACCTTAAAAAAAAATATTTAAATTATTGAAAATGGAATTAATGATATTGATTTTGAAGATTCAGTATGTAGTAATGTTATATATGTAAAGACTTTTTTATTTATCAAATCTTCACGTGATATGTATAAAAGTAAATAATTAAAAGGAATGTGAAAAGGAGAATGGGCTACTGTTAGCTTATTTTTGTAGTTGCATAAAATACAATTTTAGACAATCACGGCATTAAAAAAATTCAGACTGTATTTATTTTTAATTTTCATTTGCATTTATCTCAATTACTTTTCTTCACGCCAGCATGTCTTCAACGTAAATATCAAAATACCATTTCTTTCTAATATCTTTTAACTAATGGAAATGGATACAAATGTGTGAAAAAGTAATTGAGTGCACTAGAACTATAAGGGTTTTTTTATTCTCTAATAATATAAAAATGTTTTTATTATATACTCTAAATCAATAAAAATATTTTTAATAAAGTATTACATACTCGATTTATTACGAGAAGATAATTAAATATTAATTAATTTAAAAATAAAAATTAATTAATAATTATTTTATAAATTAAATATTAATTAATTTTTAAAAAAATAATTAATCATTATATTATTAAGTAGATATTATTTTATAAGTTAAAAATTATTGATATCTAAAATAATTTATATTATTATTAAAATTTTATAAAATAATTTTTAAATCAATATTTACATTAGTTATTAAAATTTTGTTATTAATTATTTTATATTATAAATTAGTTATTAATTTAAGAAAAGACTAATTCCAAATTTAAAGTAGTTAATAACTAAAATATTGGTAATTGATGTTAGATACTAATTTAGAAATAACTTTATAAATTTGTATTGGTAATAAAAATTATTTTAGATATTAATAGTTCTTTATAGAATAGTATCTAACTTAATTAATCACGATAAAAAATTATTAATAACAACTAAATTTAGAGATAAAAAATAATTAGTCACTGTATCGACTAAATTAAATACTATTTTAGAGACTAAAAAATTATGAATCAAGTGAGTTCTATTATTAATAAAAGTTTATAAAATTATTTTATTGGTATTTAAATTAACTAGCAAAATTTTATCTACTAATATTTTAAATTTTAAATTAATATCTAAAATATTAATAAAAACTAATTTAGAATATAAAGGAATAATTAGCTAAAAAATTTGTAGCTAATATATAACTTTAAAAACTACTTTATAAATTTATATTAATTATAAAAATAGTTTTAGATACCAATAATTTTTTTAGTTTATAGAATAATTTTTAATTTAGTCAAATAGTAATTATTTATTTTGGTTTTTGAAATTAATTTGTATTTAATAATTTTTTTAATAAGTTTAATATTAATTATTTTGATATTTAATAATTTTATTGTAGTATTTAATAATGTATCAAACTTTTTATTTAATATGTATTAAAGTGAATGATGGGAGTGATATCAATCATCTCTTTAAATAAATCAAGTTAAAATCATTAATGTATTTTTCACTCTGAATTAAATTGTAATTTTGGATATTTAATATTTATTAATTTTGTGTTTAATTGTAATTTTTGGATATTTAATGTTCATCAATTTTGTGTTTAATTGTAATTTTGGATATTTAATATTTATTAATTTTGGATGCTTAATATTCATTAATTTTGTGTTTAATTGTAATTTTGGATATTTAATATTTATTAATTTTGTGTGGCAGTTATAACGGAAACCTGGATACAGTTGAAAAAAAGTAATCATAACAAGACAAAAATAATTAAGTAAATGATTAAAGTATAACTATTATAAACTTATTTTTCTTAAAAAATTATTATATATATATATATATATATATATATATATATATATATATATAAAACAATCTATGTAGCACATACATATATGCTGATACTTATTTTTCAATTTTTTTTATAGAGAATTAAATTAAGAAAGTTCTATTAATTTTGTTTCAACCGGCTACTAAAGTATCCGTGTATGCATAGAAGTTTTCTTTCTTAGCTAGTTTTACGTTGGAATTTAAAAAAATTGAATAATTGAAAAATTATTATTTAATTTGATTTTTTTTATTTAATTATGTATATTATAAAATTTTATTATCACTATCTTATCTTTATTTTATTTTTTTATGTGTTTGAACTGCGATGACGATATTACACGAACAGATAATCATTCAGGTATCAAAGGATTTAAAGAGCTTTAAGATATAGTTTGAAACTTATATATAAATATTTATATTTCTATAAGTTATACTCATGTATTAAAAATGTTTTAAAAAACTTTAAGTTTGTATAAAAAAAAATACGTAGAACTAGTTTGATATATTTTTTTTTTATTACTAGACTGAAAATTATCACATTTTTCATACAAAATGTTTTAAACTACTAATTAAGAATAATCAAAATCCTTGACTATTTAACAAATATTTTATATTTTATCTAGATCTGTAAGTAAAACTGAATCTCGTGCATGGACTGAAAAAACGTTATAACATTTTCCTTTTTCCTTTTACATAAATTTATTTACTTCTATTTTTAAATTAAATAAATTGACTCAATCCAAACTAAAATAAATCAAATTCAACCTGAACTAAATTTAATATTATATTACGATCAATCTAAAGTAAATTATTCTCCTTCAATATATTTAAGTTCCTGTAAATGTAACTACGTACCGTAAAAGATAACAAAAAAAAAATTAAAAAAGTAGTTATACGTTTTGAGAAAAAAAAAGTTTTATTTTTAATAAATACTTAAAAAAAGTTTTTAATTTTTATTTATTTTCACAATTAAAGAATTAGAAAACATTAACACAATTTTTCGAAAAACTGATTTTTTTTTTCTTAAAAAAATGTGAAAAAAGAGAGATCTTAGAAAACCGTGAAAATCATTTCCATGAAATTTTTCATGTGAATTAAGGTATTTTCTGGCCAAGTACGAAAAAGGCAATCTCCAGAGAACATAAAAATCAAAACAAAAAACTGCATCTTTTTTATTAAGCATGTATTTAACGAGTTTATTTAATTTTATCTATTTACGCAAAAACATCCATTTTGACTTAAATGTTTATTTTATTCCAATAATATATTCAAGTTATTTAACTTCGAAAACAAAAACTCATACGATCAATATTCCATAAGAAACATTTGAGTTTTTTTCTTTTTTACTTTGCACAAATTTTCCATCAAGCCAATCTTTACAAATTGATAATTAAAAAGTTAGTTAAGGAATGAGAATTTTAGTTAGTTAATTCTATTGCATTATATTAAGTGCATTTTTTAAATAGATATTTGCAGAAGTAGATTGTAAAACTATAAAATTATTATGACTTTCCACATTGGACATAAGTGAGACAATAAGGAATTAAAGTTCGAAGAAGAGGATGTATAATGGGGTTTTTGATGATTAATTAATGGGGTTAAATGATAGATATATGATGATTAAATAGCTTTAATTTCACAGGTGTTATATAATTAAGAAACTAGTACAGTATATAATGTAGTTCATGAGCCCACACCACTTTTTAATTTATTTGCATAATCCAACTAAATACATATACATTAATTATTTCTATTCATACATTAATTCATTTTTTTATAGATATTTTATGCCCAACATTAGACACAAATAATTACTATACATACAGTGATATTATTATAGAAAAGCAATGAAATATAATTAATATATGATTATGTATATGAATCTATTTCTGTCTTCAAGTCTTTTTATAATATTTTTCCCTTTTAAGTTTATTCAACTTTCACCTTTTAGAAATATAGTGTCTCAAGGTGCTGGTGAGAGTTTGGCAATACCAGACCAATCACAATCTCTAATTATATAACATCATATTTGGACGAGTATTTTATTAAACAATTTAAGAAAATAAATAAATTTTACTAGTTAAAAATATTTTTCTTTTACAGCAAAAATAGATAATACTGGAAGATACAATAAATTTAACCGTGTAGTAGCCATGAAGTTAAAACATAAAATATTTTTAAAATTATATGCTTAGAAAATCGTGTTTTGTTTCAATTAGTTTTATATAATTATAATAATTTATTTTCTAGATTTTTCATGCTTAAAAAATAGGAAATATACGAGGTCTCGTAACGAGGAGGGACAAAATTCATTAAATCTCAAAGGTGGTTGGACATAAAAAGATTTAAATGAAATATAAATATTTATTTTCAAATTTATATAATTTAATTATGATATTTTCAAATTTTAATATATATATATATATATATATAAATGTATATACTAGCATATATATCCATATTTTTTTTTTTTTATCATTACAATACATGTGACATCATTAAGCAATAAACCAAAAATTCATCATCAATTTAATCAACATTAATAATGAAAAATATTATATATAAAAGAATAAAATATGCTTCTTTTTTCTTTGTCTTGGACCTGTAGAGAGACTTAGTTAAATTGTTCTTATCCTTTACCACCACCGTCAACCACTTCCCCTCCATATCCTCCACCACCACCACCTCCTTATTCTTAACCCTCACTATCAAATCCCAAAACAAACCATTTTTTTTTCTATTCACAAAAAAAACTACCAATCTTTACCTACATTTTTCCGTGGATGTAGAAGCGCATGCAACTTTTTTTCGATGATGCAGCACACACCGAATCCAGATTACACACCACTCTTAACAATGTTCCTTTGCATTAGAACCTTACGCTTGGGGGTAAGCATGACAATGATAGGAACACGCACGAGAAATAGTGCCTTGAGTTTCAATGTCTTGCTCTTTGTTTGAAGATTGTGAATAAGTATATCAGATTGAACGTAACTTTTTCGTAAAACATGAGGAAATGAAAATATATTTTAGTCACTGTCCTGTATGATTTTATTTAAATCCATAAAATTGTTTTCAGAAAACGTCTTATAATAAAGGACTTTCATCACTTACCCTCTGTCTCCTCTGGTTGAGTCCTACTTGTACCTATAGTCACATGTTTTAATCACAATTTCAATGTCAAATTAGTGTTTTACAAATTGAAATGCACATAAAGAGAATTACCGATTGTTGTGATAGTGCTCACAACTCCTTTTGTTAAGTCCTTCCCCTCCATCTAGTCACAAGCTTCCATTATAATTTCATAAGACAAAGGTCAAATTAGGGTTTCACAAAGATTAATCCAAACATAAAAAGAGAAGTGAGAATGAAAGTATGCTTTTACATAAAAAAGGAAATGAAAGAAAAAAGAAAATGAAAAGTAGGGTAGAGAAAAGAAAGTGGGAAGTAGAGTGAGTATGTGAATTTTAGGCATAATGAAGATATTCAAATCCAATAGGGATTAAAAACGACTTCTTAAATCAATTTGAAAACTATTCTTACATACATTTTCATAAAATACTTCAAATAAAAATTTTGTTTACAATTTTTTACCTAATATCTTTAAAAATTTGAAAATTTAATTTTTTTTACCTAATATCTATAAAAATTTGAAATTTTTTGAAAATTTAAAATTTTGAGAATTTTTTTTAAAAAAAAATTGAAAATTGAAAATTTTTCAAAATTTGAAGTGTTTCGAAAAGGTTTTAGGGTTTGAAAATTTGAAAAATTTAAAATTAAATTTTTTAATTTTTTTTTTGACAAAATAGGAAATGACGCAATGTCCATAATAATGAAATAAAATCAAATATTTATATAAGGATAAAATAGGAAAAAAATTGAGGAAGTTAAAGAGGGAAATTCTCTTTATATATAGGTATATATGAGAAGTAACAAGATTACAACACACATCCATTTTCTAGAGTTCTTTTGATGTTTCTTGGTCGTTATAAGGGCTTTGTTACCTTGTTGCACTTGATCGATTGCTACGGTATTGTTACCTTGTTACCTTTTTTTTCTTTTTATGTTTGTCCAATGTTTCTTATTTCAAGTAATATGAAAGTGAAAGAATGTTTTTACAACATGACAAAGCAAAAAAATGGATCAGGGTAAAAAAATCATGGTGTAAGTTATGCAATTATGCACAGTTTTTGTTAACCCATGGTTTGATGACAGAGAGAACAATGATTATAATAAAGATGAGAAGTATCAAGATCACACATCTATTTTCTAGAGTTCTTTTGATGTTTCTTGGCCGTTATGAGGCCTTTGTTACCTTGCTGCACGTGATTGACTGCACTTGAAACCTGTGTTTCGATATTATCAAGCATGTCTCCTTGTGCATTCACTAACACCACAATATTAAGAAATATCTGTTGTAGCTCAAGAAGCTTTCTCTCAACATCTCTAACTGCTTCATGACGCTCTTGTATTTCAGCCAAGGCGTCCATTATCTGGCTTCGCCCTTGTCCCTGAACTGCCTTTTGGAAAATATGTTCACTATCTCAAGTTTCAATTAATCTATCAATTGTCTCCTCATCAGCTCTTGTGCCAGTAACTGTAAAAACTCATCTCTCAACAACCTCGTGATACTCTTAATGGATTACCTCTCTTAGGGTCTGAAGTTATGCCATTTTATCTTTTAGTTTCTTTTTTAAAGAAATGGTTGTTGCTCTTCTTGAGCGGTCAACACCTGATCCTTTTCCACATCCAGACTTTTGCATGTTTGCGAAATTCTATTTGTACAATTCTTCAATTCTGGTCTTTATGAAACTACATATAACATAAAAATTGAATAATTGTACAAATAGAATTTGGCAAACATGCAGAAGTCTGGATGTGGAAAAGGATCAGGTGTTGACTGCTCAAGAAGAGCAACAACCATTTCTTTAAAAAAGAAACTAAAAGATAAAATGGCAGAATTTCAGACCCTAAAAGAGGTCATCCATCAAGAGTATTGCGAGTTTGTTGAGAGATGAGTTTTTACCGTCACTGGCACAAGAGCTGATGAGGAGACTATTGACAGATTAATTGAAACTTGAGATAGTGAACATATTTTTCAAAAGGAAGTTCAGAGACAAGGGTGAGGCCAAATAATGGACGCCTTGGCTGAAATACAAGAGCGTCATGAAGCAGTTAGAGATGTTGAGAGAAAGCTTCTTGAGCTACAACAAATATTTCTTGATATTACGGTGTTAGTGGATGCACAAGGAGACATGCTTGATAACATCGAAACACAGGTTTCAAGTGCAGTCAATCACGTGCAGCAAGGTAACAAAGCCCTCATAACGGCCCAGAAACGTCAAAAGAACTCTAGAAAATAGATGTGTGTTGCAATCTTGATACTTCTCATCTTTATTATAATCATTGTTATCTCTGTCATCAAACCATGGGTTAACAAAAACTGTGCATAATCGCATAACTTACACCATGATTTTTTTACCCTGATCCATTATTTTGCTTTGTCATGTTGTAAAAACATTCTTTCACTTTCATATTACTTGAAAGAAGGAACATTGGACAAACACAAAAGAAAGCAAAAAAAAATAAAAAATAAATACCGTAGTAATCGATCACGTGCAACAAGGTAACAAAGCCCTCATAACGACCAAGAAACATCAAAAGAACTCTAGAAAATGGATGTGTGTTGCAATCTTGTTACTTCTCATCTACACCTATATATATAAATAGGATTTCCCTCTTTAACTTTCTCAATTTTTTCCTATTTTATCCTTATATAAATATTTGATTTTATTTCATTATTATGGACATTGCGTCATTTCCTATTTTGTCAAAAAATTTAAATATAAAATTTAAATTTTTTTTTTAATAAAAATATTAATTTTAAATTTTTCAAATTTTCAAACCCTAAAACCTTTTCGAAACACTTCAATTTTTAAAATTTAAAAAAAAATTAAAATGTTTAAATTCTCAAAATTTTAAATTTCAAAATTTCAAAAATTTTAAATTTTCAAATTTTTAAAATATTTTAAATTTTCAAATTTTTAAAATATTTTAAAGATATTAGGTAAAAAATTAGAAACCAAATAATATTTTATGAAAATGTATGTTAGAATAGTTTTCAAATTGATTTAAGAAGCCGTCTTTAATCCCTATTGGATTTGAATATCTTCATTATGCATAAAACTCACATACTCACTTTACTTCCCACTTTCTTTTCTGTGCATAATTGCATAACTTACACAATTTTTTTTAAAGCCATTTTTATGAGGTTGAGTTAGGCTTAATGCCCACTTCTTAATATGGTATCAGAGTCATTTAAAGCCTATTCTAGCGAGTGTTTGGTGGGTTTATCAAGTCACCCGCTATCGTGTCGTTATCGGTTATCGGACCACCCATAATATATTGTCCCAAGCACAAGCTGTCACTCTGTGCGTGAGGGGTGTGTTGGAGATCTCACATCGACTAGAGATGAGAACATTTCATTTTATATAAGTAGGTACAAACCTCATCTCATTAGCAGATTGCATGAGGTTGAGTTATACTTAAAATCCACTTCTTAATAAGTTTAAGTACACCAATAGTTAAATTGATACTTTAATCAACTAGTCTTTGTTTCCGATTAATGAAAAATATGATGTATTTAAGATTTAAGATAATGAATCATTTCATAATCAATTATCTTATCAAAATATTAATATTTATTATTGTACTGAATATGATATCAACTTTTAATTTTTAATTTGTCAAAAATAGTTCATTCAAAAAGTTATGACATACACCACCAATATTATTGATACTTTAATCAACCATCTCTTGTTTCCAATTAATAAAAAATATAATGCATTTAAGATAATGAATCATTTCATAATAATTATCTTATCAAAATATTAATCATTATACTCAATATGATATCAAATTTTAATTTTAATTTGTCAAAAATAGTTCATTCAATAAGTTATGACGGACACTATAAAAAAATACTGAGTACTAATATCTTAATCATTGCGAAGCTTATAAATGAATTTTTTTAAATAATTAGTGGATCTAAAGATTATCTGCGATCAAAACTATCTGTATTATGTAGATAACAAGTATTTTTAAGAAGAGTCAAAAGTCTCAGTTATGAATTTGGGCCTTCTAGATTTCGGGCCTGCTTAAATTTGGGCTTTGAGTGCTACATCACGGCCTCCTACTATTTACATTTCCAAGTTTCTCTAATTACACTTCCTTTGTTTCTTTTATTTAAAATGACATTTTCACTTTTACATTTTCCTTCTTTTATTTCCATTTTTTTATAAAAAATATATAAATTTTTCTCTTAAAATTACAATTCAAAATGTAAAAAGAGATTTTTTTTGTAGAATGTACTTTTCGAAACACTCTCTTTACATTTTGAAATGTATTGAGAAAATCTTTCATTTTCATATTTTCATCCCCAAATGTGATTTCTAGAATACATTAACATTTCAAAAGCTACTATCCAAAATACATCTTATTTTTTAACATTTTTAAAAATAATTTCTGAAACATAAAAAATAAAGAAAAGGTTTGAAATTTTCAGTTTCTTAACATTTCGAAGAATATTTCGAAGGAAAAAATGTGTGTTTGAAAGAACATTTCAAAAGGCTTTTGAGCTAAAAGAGATTAATTATTATAAGTTGTGACTAGAAAGGTGGTGATCAGCTTCCTTCATTTTCATAGACAAAACTATGTAGTAAAAGTAAAAAAGTGTGTAGTTTTTGTGATTGAGGGATGATGAGAATTGAGAAGGCACCAACCAAAATTGATGATTGTCATATTATGGGTTTATTATGACTTTTGGGTTTCTACATTGATTGTTTCATAAGTTTTGGTTCAAAACCATCTCTTTTTGGCATATTCACTTTTTTCTTTCTTCACTCTTTTGGATACATTTAAGGATTCCTCTAAGATATTCAATTTCTGTGTGTTTCTTTCCTTTCAGGTTGCTTCTGCTTAGAGAATAACCTTCTTAAAGATTATTTTGACTTCTCAACCCCCAAAAACTTTATATCTTTCTTACTATCTTTGCACAACTCAAAAAGAGGACTTCACTTTTTTAAAACAACATTTTAAGTTCTCGTTTATAAATTATCTAAAGGTGTTCATTAACCTCTTTTACTTCATTTTCTCCTCACTTTTCATACTAATTTACTATGGATTTGCATATATGTTCTTTTGTCTTTTTCTTTGTTTAATTTTAATAAAAACGCTAAGAAATATAAGAATTAATGAAATAATATATTTTGCTATTATCTATAAAATTATTGCTTGAGTTTTATACACTAAGTTTAAACTTTAATATAACTAACACACTTATATGTAGTCGTATTTAAGTATGTATGACTTAGATTTGTATTTCTTCATTTAGTTAGATAACCTTAATCTTTTTTAACACATTATTGCATTTGAACATATAAACAAAGGATGAGTAATTCAAGGTGTTGTATCATGCTTAAAATATCAGTATTAGGTCACATTTAGTTTAAAATAATTGTTTTTTTATTCGAAGAAATTTCTCAATTCCTTATTTTGCTTGTGTTTGAGCTCCTTACTGGTTTGATCAATTAATAAAAATGATACTCTTAATTAGTTTTAACAGTGACTGTTGGACTACAAGTAAATTTTGTGTAAGGTTATTTTAATAATTTATTTAAAATAACAAACCTATTATGATTATAAAATTGTGTTAGTGTGTTACGATATTTTTTAAAGTGGAGCAAATGTTTAGTTTAAAGATAAACAAATTGTTAAGTTTGTTGGTCTATATGAGTATTGAATTGAAAAAATTGATTTAGATAGTGATATAAGCATGTTAAGTTTGGAAAAAAAAAAAAATTGAGATGAGAGTAGAGACGTGATACAAGGGTTTTAAAGTGATTAGCATGTTTGAGGAACTTTAAGATTGAATTGTGTTATTAGACTAACCTTACTCTCAGTCTTAATTTGCTTAGTAAATTCTTATACGTTTAGTGAATTAGAATTTGTCCAATAATTTTTAACCTTAAAGCAATAATAAGGACTTATAAAATTACAATTCTTTCAATAAATTTTATCATGCTCATTAATTACACCTTGTTCATATATACATGCTTAATATACATGTATGATTATAAATTTATTTTAAATGCTCATGCATATATGTTAAATTATCAACATTAATATTTTCTTAAGATAAATGATGAATTATATATTGATCTGAATAATTTGAAATCATGTATCCGAGATTATATGACACTATAATCGTCATTTATTTAAATTATTAAGCACAAAATCTATTATTGAAAAGAGATATTTTTACTTCAATAATTGTCGAAATCGTATAGATTAAAATATCATTTTGTGAGAAGTCAAAAGAGAGTTATTGATTGCATTGGAATATAACATTGGTGTACAATTTTGTGTAATGAATTTCATGACTTATGGAGCTGAAATTTATAGAACTAAAGTATTTTGAATGAGTTAAGTGTTAATATCAAACAAATCATGTTTAATATGAGTATTCTAAAAGATGTTTCTATGTTAGACTCTATTTTTCTATTTTTTTTATGTTTGGTCAAAGTGATTGTTTAATTTTATGATGAGTATATTATATTGTATATTGATTTATATTAAATAACTCACTTTTTTTTTGCGATGATTTGATTTCACAGTGATTGTAATTGATACAAGAAAAAAAAATATTCAAGGATATTAACTAAAATAAATATAAAAGTTTAGTTTATTATGTTATTTCATATTTTATTTACAAATACCTATGTTTTCTACTCATAGGTAATTATATTTTAATTTAGTATGTAGACATTCAATTAATTTCTTTAATTTGTATGCATGAAGAAGTTTACTTTTTGTGCTACAATAAAATTACATAATTTTTCCTTTAACAAAATTTATTTCATGTTTAAATTAACATTATGAATTTTGTTTAAATTACCATTATGAAGATTCTAATATTAGACTATTTGATTAAAGAAATCAAGTTAATATTTTTTTTTCGAATCAATGTTTGCATAAAAAAGTCTATTTCAAATATGAACGCATTTGCAATAGTGTTTTGTAATATGACTCATTCCTAACTTTTCTAGCTATTTATGTGTGCAATTATGATGAAGGTGCAAAACGTTATCCATATATCCAATTATATATACATTTAGGTTTAGTTTTTGAGTATGTTCCTTTGAGCTTTGAGTTGTGATGTGAAGGATGTGGTTTTGAAATCACTTATTTTAAGGTTCTTTGATTGGTTTAATGTTAGACTATCAAAGACCTTCAAATCACATTTTTCTGAAAGCTTATGCATCAATACATGGGCTAGGAAAGGGATTGTATTAAGAATAATAAATGAAAAATTACTTGAGTTTAAAAGGCATCAAAGATGAAAAATAAGTTTCTATATGAGATGAAAATCCTAGATTTGGAGAAGACAATTGGTTTATGATATAAACAACAAAGGTCTTTCTCCAAAATTCCAGAGGTATAAAAGCATTAGCCAGTATTGAAAGATCTATTTATGTTTTCTTCCAAGGACCTACTTTTTTTCATGAATATATAAACCATTGAATCTATGAACGATCTCGTGATCTTTGAAAAAACCATAAAAAAAATTAAATTATTTACTATCATTAGTCTATAAGCATGTTATTTTTAAATCAATTTAATTTATAACTAATTTCTTAAATTGTATAAAACATGAAAGAGTCTGAGACTTGTGTTATATTAAATTATTTAGGTATATTTGGAATATGCATGTAATACCTTTTTTATGCCATTGAATGAAGGGATAGGAGAAGGTTCCCATGTATAAGAAAAAACTGACTATAATGGTTATAAATATTATCATACAAGGAAAAAAGGTAAATTGTTTGTTTTTTTATAATTACATACCTTACATATGCTGAAAGTAGAAAATTCTTTTGAACAAAATCATTAGACATGGATAACATATTGAATAATTTAAAAATTTACACGAACTTGTACAAATTAAATTTTGATAATTATTAGTACTAGAAGTATTTTTGTTACAATTATAAACAAAGTTACAATTTTTCATGGAAGTATAAAAAGATTTATAAGAGTAAGGAGAGAGATATCATCAACAACATAAAGACCATGTCCTTGAGAAGTAGTTCATTGGTTTATGAGATTTGATACAACACTTATTAGGAAAAATAACTCAAATAAAATATTGTTTTCTTTAGGAAATTGTGAAACAGTAAATAATTCTTGGTGATTTTATAGTAATTTGTTCATAAAAAGAGGTGAGACAAAGTAAAAGGCAGAAAAGATTTACATATATTTCTTATAAAAGGAGATTCACCATAAGTCATTTTCATCTTTATGTCACCATTATATATGACATTTTATCTTAATGTTAGATTGTGAATCAAATGACGTATTGTGACTCTCATGTCATGAAGATGGAGTATTGGATGGAACAATGTCCTGATAATGAAAATTTTATTTATAATAACATGTTAGAGTCGTGTGACTAGCCTTGTCACAAACTTGAGATTTATTGTAAAATATGCTTTTATTTTTGTTGTTTCTCCCTAAATCTTTATCATAGTCCGTTAAACTTGTCAACTTGTCCCTCTAAAATGAGTGTTCACTATCCTTAAAACATGCCATTTTGATTCACTTGTACAAAAGAGACCTTTTACTTATGATATTTAAGACCATTTACATTTGTTGTATGTCCAATGTAGAAGCAAAATACATAAATTTATGTCGAACAAAATATGCAACGTAAATTTTTTACATTTTTTTTAAATTAATTAGTTTTGGCTTAAAACCAAAACTCGAAATAAAAAAAATAATAATACCAATTGCAATGACTTTCACTACAAGAAAACTATTAAATAGTAATTAAATTTAGAGACAAAAAATACTTAGTTATTATATTGACTAAATTAGATATTAATTTAGAGACTAAAAAAATATTGATATCTAAAGTAGTTTCTATTATTAATAAAAATATTATAAAATAGTTTCTAAATTTGTATATAAATTAACTACCAAAGTTTTAGCTATTAATATTTTAGATTCTAAATTAGTCTCTAAAAGACTAATATAGACTAATTTATAACATAAGTAGTTAGTAGCTAAATATTAGATATCAATTTAGAAACTACTTTATAATTTTTTATTATTAATAGAAACTACTTTAATACCAATATTTTTTTAGTTTATAAAATGGTCTCTAATTTAATAAATATAGTGACTAATTATTTTAGTCTCTAAAATTAGTTTCTATTTAATGATTTTTTTGTAGTGTTTGTTCTACCTACATCAAACACAAATGACAACAATATGAAAAATGACATAATCACAAAATAATTTTTTTGAACATGGAAGTAGAAAATATCTGAAATGTAAAGGTTTAATAAATTTCTATTTGGTATAAGGAAACACCGCAATTTTTTTTAAAAATTTTCTTAATAAGAATAGATATGTAAGCTAAATGTCTTAAATTTGGAAAATTGGCTAAAATGTACTTAAAAAAGAAGTTGTAATAAATGGAGGAATATACTATCAAATATACATTAAAAGAAGTTACTACAACAAAAATTGGGTCAAAAATCAACTTTTACTTATTTTTAGTAATTTTTACAAAATCAAGTGAATAGTAGAAACACAAAAATACACAAAAAAAAGGACAAAATTCATCATACAAAGTGAATATGAAAAAAATAGAAACACAATCAATGGAGACATTCATGCATTATCGTGATTGAGATCGCCAAAAACAATCATGGAGATATAGAGAACTGATGACTTTTTACGGCAAGTGCACCGCGTTTGTCAAAAGTAATAATTGTCCCTAAGGACGAATATCGATCCCAGAAGGAACAATGAATTATAATAATCGCTAAATATAAAAACAGAACAATTAAAAGAGTTTTGAATTAATTGTGTTGGGACTGATCAATAAGAAAACAAACAAATAATTAGTTGTTTCAATTGGAAAAATAAGGATTAGTTTCATCTCTCTCTCGTATTTTGATTATCATGTCAATATCAAGTTCTTTGATTGAAATTGATGCCCGTATAAAAATCATTTATATCGATTCCTCGCATATAAAATCCTTAAGAATGTCCCCTAACTATCGATCTCTCGCATAATTATAAGAACAATTTAGAACGAAGCTCAGACGTTTAATAGCAATTAACATTTCAAGTCTATTCCTAGCACTCAAATATGTTAAGTATTGTTGTTTAGGTCCGAACCCTAAAAATACCTCCCGGTCAGATTTAAGAT
>Ga0123342_1000179_pt1 | contig 84504 bp, 40 predicted proteins | sample Turbeawhitnodule_FD_89960 | JGI IMG/M metagenome (GOLD analysis project Ga0123342, IMG submission 89960) | Root nodule microbial communities of legume samples collected from Mexico - Turtle bean Mexico white nodule | ecosystem: Host-associated > Plants > Roots > Nodule | place: Mexico: Nepantla...
AAGAATAAAACAAAAATATAAATATTATATAAAAATAAGAGCCCAATTAGATAAAAACTTACAAGAGGGGTGCACAAATAATAAAAAAGGTGTAGAAAGAAAGCCCAAGAGTAAAGGGGAAAGTCCATTAAAGAAACCTTATAAATAGGAGTTCAGAGTAAGAAAGAGGTAAGAGTGATTTTATCTGATGAATATTAAACCATTTTTTACTTTGGCATTGGAGCGACTTGCAGGTACCCCCACCTGTCGTGAGGAGAAGCCGAGAGCACCTGCCGTGAGGAGAAGCCGAGAGCACCTGCCGTGAGGAGAAGCCGAGAATATCTGTCGTGAGGAGAAGCCGAGAGTACCTGTCATGAAGAGAAACCAAGTGTCCAGCCCAAGATTGAAGGATTTGCATGAAGAATTAATCTTGTTAACCTATTTCGAGTGTTTTTGGTCCCTGTTGTAAGAACAAAATCAAATATGATTTTTAATTGGTTGAAAATATTAAAAAAAAATATTGATAATGCATACTCATTAAACCCATTACAATTTATTAATCGTGATGAGTTGGAGAAGATGTTATTAATTGACTTAGTACATTATATATAATTTATATATGGATCAAATTTGTGGTCAAAGTTTTTCTCTATTCTTTTAGCTTACGTTTAAATGCTGTAATGAAAACTTTTTAAAAATGATAAACTTTAAACTAACTTTGTCTCTTCCTATTATATGAATCTTAAGACAATTTCCCGACGGAAAGAGGATAGCCTACGCAAGAAAGTTTACAGTCAAACATTTAAAATAAATATTATAAAAAATATTCTTAATTGTATAATCTATGATTTAAAATAGTATAAAAAAACTATATTATTAATGTATTCTGATAAATTTAAAAAATTATAATTTTTTTCTGCAGTAAACAAAACAAAGGAAATATGAGGTTGATTAAGTGATAAAAAGAGAAAAGAAAAAGTATCTTTATAAAAAAAAATTGCATTTACGGTTATAGTATAAAGGGCTGAGAGAGTTTTTTTTTTTTTTCAACAAGTAATTTTTAATTGAATAATTTTTTTATTAGTAAATAATAAATAAAGTAAAATTAGATACTTTAGCGTGTTTCGATTCTTATACAGACACTTCAGGAATGTTACAACTCTTATACAAAAATTAGCTAAAGTCAACCTTTTCGGTACCTGACTATCATACATTCTTCAGGTTCTACACACCACCAAACCAAATCTTAATTAAAAGGAATGACAAATCACATCAAATAAAGATCCCTACTAATCTATATGGTCCTTAAGACCGACCTTTAGTTTAAACAATACACACAAAACAAATCCTACTACATCCAAAAGTCTACAAGCACGGTTACAAATTATAATACAAATACAAATCGAAATCCTCCACCCACACTCAGACCCACAAAATCATGCCAAAATGAATTTGTTCTCTTCAAAACCTAAAAGACCCTTACTTGCTTGTCGACTTGTCCGATAGCCAAAAAACCTGTTCAAAACCCACCATAAGAAATAAAAAAAAGATCGAAACTTACCTTCAATACACTAAAAGCTAACTTGCAACCAACAACAAATCCCTTTGTTGGCCAAATACCAACATTAGTAGTACCCAAACCATGAACAAGAAATAACATAGTTATATGTGCTTACCTACCAACCCACAAAAATGACCCCCCGCCAGCAACGTCCGACTTTGTCCTTACTTTTTAAATGACTTCAATTTATGATCTCATTTCTTTCTTCAAATTCTTTTCTTAGTGCTCAGATATTAGCTTTCGGTCAAAAATGTAAATACAAAAGATTATCTAATATTCAAGTAAGTGTTCGATATACTTATGCAATAAGTTATACAATAATAATATATATTTGTTTTGATTGTTGTGTCTATTTATATGATTTGATGAATTTTTTTATTGTTGAGTTGAGATTATTATTCGTGATTAAAATTATATTATGTAATTTTTCTTACGGGTTTAATTTATATTAATATACTTTAATTTTAATACATTTTTTTAATGATTTTTTTTTGGAGATTGATCAATATCAGATACCGTGTATCTAAGACCATTCTCCCTAATAAATACTCCAAATGGCTATAAGGTTGAGGGTTGATATTAAGCTAGGTCAAACAAATTTAAAATACAAGTGCTAGGATATCATGATTTGTGTGATTGTTATATAATAGTATGCTGTACATTTACTCTTAGTAATAAACCTACGTGATTGGGATGAAAGATTTCATATTTAATACACAATAATTGATACTTGATTTGGAACTTAATTATTTATAAGAAAGATAATTATATGATTCACATTTTTATTTAGAAAAACTAGCATGGATGGACGTTGACCAATTCACAGGTTTTTATAAACAGCCGAAGTTGATGATAAATTAAAAAATGGATTTGGACTTTTAGTAATGCTTCTATTATTGCTCCCATTATCACATTTAATTACTTTTGCTTTTAATTTTCTCGTTTTTTGTGGACTTATTTTGAAGTGTTGATATATAGTTTTCCGTTTTTTTTTTTTAATTTTATTTAAAAAATTTAATATGTACTATATTATCTAAAGACGAACAGACTTAAATCTAATTTGATTCTTATAATTTTTGTGATGCTTGCAGTTTCGATTTTTATAAAAAAATAATTACACAATTAACCATTTCATTTTCTAAAATTAATCAACTTTAGTTCATTATTAACATTTTTTAAATTTTTAACAGAAAATGTTTGCGTATTTTTCAATGATAACTATATTAGCTCCTTATTTACACGGAATATTAACATTAATATATGACTACAAGTTTTACCATTGCTATAACCAAAATTATGGTAGCATTGTTAGTAATTGAACAATATATTATATTAACCTAAAATTGTTTAACTTTGAAATCTTACATAATCAAATGCATTAATAATTCTTTGAGTAGAGACGTTAGATTTATTTGGATTGAGTGTATCCCTTCTCTAGTTTCTCAAACTTTTGTTTTACTTGATATTTTTCCTTGAAATCTGAGGGAGAGATAGAGAAAGTGTATGAAGATTTGTTAGAATATGGAGTTTTGAAAGCTTCTTATATCTTGAGATCATTACAAATTGCTTTCTCTCAGTATTAATAATAAGTTAGATTTTAAGTGAGCTTGTTGATTTTTTTTATGTATAAGTTTGGTCATTTTTTCAATAATTTTGTTTTTTTAATAATATTTTGTCTCATGGAATAATTTTTAGTGGGTCTAAATAATATTGTTGGAGATTCCACGTCAATTAGAGATTAAAACATTTCATAATATCGAAGTGTATGCAAACCTTACTTCATAAGTTGATTTTATAAAATTGAGTTAGAAATAAAATTCACAATTTAATATGATATAAAAGTAATTTTTAATCTATGAGTTTGTTGAATTTATAGTGTCAATCTCTATTGGTCTCAAATCTCCAACAAATATATCAAAGATTATACTGATTTTTAGCTTAAACATTCTTATATAACAAAGTTACACTATTAAGAGTATGGAAAAACTTTTATTCATTAAGAATATTTAATACTAATAATGTATAAAATTAAAGCTAAAATATAAATATATAATTAAATCATTTACTATAATCAATAGTATATTTATATATACTTTCACACCGGAGTTAAAAGTGTATTACAATAGAAAAGTTTTATGGGTGTAAATTACAAATTTGTGATGTTAAAAGATAGAGTGAAAATTATGCTTCATATAAACTTTTGAAGATCTCCGTCTGTGAAACCAAGGGCAACCACTACCAAAGTAACGAACGACTGTAAATTCAAATAGATGAATTAAGTGAGCAAATAAAAAATAAAACCATCTAAATCTAAATAATTGATATAAATAAAGTAATATTCTAAAAACTCCTAAATTCACCATCTAAATACTATTTTGTCATTATACTAATTTTTCCCATATTCATTTTCACTAAATTAATATTTCAAACGAATAGTAACATCACAAGATTCGTCCTCTTGTGATTTTTTTTTAAAAATTGGGAGACTATTAAGGGTTTTTCGTAATTATCATTACATCTAAAGAATGACAAAACAACTAATATTAATTTTATCATTTTTTTTCTTACCTTGAGTAATGTTCTCAGTTTCCCATCCCATTTGCCACACAAAAACAAACATTACTTTGTAAGATATTGGACATGTATTTTTTTATAATAAAGAATATTAAGCAAGTTTTACTAAACATATAATTGAATTTCTCTTGTAAGTTAGATGCATTGTTCATATATATTGTTACAATGTATTAATCAAGTAGCATTATAAGACAAAAAAAATGAATAGTTGGATTTACCAATAAATAAAATATATAATGTAAATAACTTATATGAAACTTAAATAATGTAAAAATATAGCAACTTTAATATTTTTCTTTATTTCTTTTGTTTCTCTCTTTCTCCATAATGAAGGATTCAAAGAAAGAAAAAAAGTCCTTTTAAACAAAGCATTTTTTTTTCTCTCTCTCTCTTTTGTTTTTTTCTATATTAAATAAACTAAGTCTAGCATCATAATCCTTACATCAAAAATATATATTAACATTAATTTATTAATTAAATCAAACAAAACAACAAAGACACGTCACATGTCTTATTGTCATTGTTGTTAAAAAAATCAACCAATAAATGATAAAAAGTGTGTATACTTATATATATTGAGTGTAAATTTGCCTCTCTTGTTTTTCATCATTACTCATAATATATGTCATATTCAACATATATATTGAAAGATTTTGAACGTCTAAAATATATATTTTCAAAAGTGAGGTGACTAATTAAGAATATACGAATAAACAAATTATCAGAAAAAGAAGAAAAAATATTACTGTAACTACAAACACAGATCAATTGTTTATGAAAATGATGGTTGATGAGAAAACCCTTAATTTGATCTTTTGCAGAAAAACATTTATTTTGTATATATTATAGTCCATCGTAATTATAACAAATATGTTATTATTATATTTTTTTTATTATCAGCAAGACATAAAAAATAAATATTTTTTTATCACTGGATAACCTAACTTTTATACAGAAAATAAGAAAAAAATATGATTTGAGTTCTCATTTTAATCCAAACTTTCAACAAAAGTTACCTACAAATCTTGAACTAAAGATGTTTGTCCTTAGCAACTAGGTATATCATCACATCAAGTTTCAACATACATATACAAACATAATCAACTCATCAAACATTAACCTTCAAAAATAAAGAACATTTTTTTTATAATTCTCTTTATAAAATACACAACACCTTAACAAACCATAAATACAACGAAGAGAAAAAAAATACAAACCTTTTTCGCGAGATAATTACTTATCCAGGAATTCATAATATTGATAAAACAACCTTAATATTGATAAAACAATCTTAACTTTTTTTTAAATTATGAGGTTATTGTTTTCACCAATTTAGACAACAATCCAATGTATATAACATAACTCTTTGTACAATTTATTTTCTTTTTTATGGTTACCTATGTGCATATAATCCTGGTTGAACGTCTCAAGCATCCAATTCTAAAGATTAAAACAAAATATACCTATACATAACTATGTTGTCCAGGTCCCTTTAATAATAAATGAATAAAATTCTAAGACTCTTTTAACTTAATTTAACTTGCCATGCAACCACATAAACACCCAATAGATTAACAGAATTAATTTTGGCAGACAAAGATTTTATAAATTTTTCGTATTACAAATAGACAATGAAAGGAAAATGTGATAGATATCTAAAAAATTACAAATGTATGAAACATATTTATATTCTAAGTTTTTTTAGCCCACCAGCAGCGTCTATAATTTAGACGTAACTTATAATTTGTTATGATTGATGCATTAAAGAAACCTATAGCACTTGTAAATGTAATAATGTGCAATAAAACTTACCGCCACTGCACATGCAATTAGTCCTGGTTTCTCTCGACAATCCATTTGCACAAATACTAAAACGAAAGTTCCAATGTACCAAGGAACACCACCAAGAAACCAACCAATTATAAACCTTGCAATACAAAAATAAAAAAGTTATATCACTAACATGATAAAAAAAGAAAATACTTGTAAATAAAGGTCCTCAACTTTCCACACCAGACTCATAAACTTTTTTCTTGAGTTTACAAAACCATATTCTTTTGTTAATAACATTGGTTTCATGCCCTCTGTCTCTTATTTAAGCGATATTATATTTATTAGATGTTCCATTTCTGATACCAAATATGTTACTCAATATTTGGACAAAGTTTTCAAGGTTAAAGATATGGGTAGTTTAAAGTATTATTTTGTCTTGAAATCGCTTGAACGAGTGAAGAAATTCATGTGTATCGGGAATGATGCGTTTGATATTCTTATTGATACAGATATTCTTGATACCAAACAATGCTCCACTCTTGTGGCTAAAGACTAGAGACACCAAATTATTGTTCAAATAAGGAACACCATTTGAAGATGTTTTTTCTTTTCAACATCTCAATTAGAATATTGTTATATCATATGAATACTAGATCGGATATCGATTATACTGTACAATTATTGAGTCGATTTCTTTGTGCTCCTACCTTGAATTATCATGGTGCATCTCAATAGATTGTATGATATATTAAAAATGCTTTGGGACAAGGCCTTTACTTTTCAAGCAAATATAATATGCATCTAAAAGGTTTTAGTGATTTGGATTAGGCACCTTGCCTACAAACAAGACAATGCACTATCAATTGTGATGTGTTTCTTGGATCTTCTTTGATATACTAAAAATAAATAAATAAATATATAGTTTCGTGTCCACTTAAGCGTAATATCAAGTACCAGATGTTGTTACATGTAAAATCTAATGATTTAAAACTCTATTGGATGACTATAAGATTAGAGTTTTTTCAATCTGCAAGACACATAACTTCCAATACTAGTTTTCATGAACGGATGAAATACATTGAGTTGGATTGCTACATTATATTTGAGAAGCTTCAAGCCAACTTTTTTATTTGCTTCTCATAGTCGTTGCTCATCAAACTGTTAATGTCTTTACTAAACTGCTTGAATAAGGAAGCCTATGGTGGAGCTTCAGGAGTTTTTTTTTTTTTTTTTTGCATGCCTATATATAAAGGGCATATTTTCTTTTTTTTTTTGTAACAAAAAAGTTTTTTATCCCTTTTTGTGTGTAGTTTTTGTCTTTCTTTTTTATGCAAATGAATAATATTCTACATGCATAATTTATTTTTGTGACAACAAAAAATGCATTATCCTTTGCATGCATAAAATCTTCTTCTTTTGCATACGATCTTAATTTATGTAGAGTTAATGGCAAAATCATAATAGAGATAATTCAATTGAAAAATCAAATACCACGAAAGTATATCAAGAAGGAAAAAAACTCACAAAAACCAGCCTAAACCAAGTCCACAACAGGGAAGACGATGTTCTCTCAAAGGCCTTCTTTCAGCAACCGCATAAACTTGCACAACATAAAAATAAATTGTAAAAACACTATACAAACAAATTCCATAAACATGCTTTTGCATCAAAAGAAGACGAGAAAGTTGTAAATTGTAAGTCTGTGTGAATTTGACAAATGTCATCTATTTTTTAATACCCTAACATTGTAACATGTAAAGATCAAAACTTATGAATCGCTGCACATACTATTTAAACTAACACAAACATCAAGTAATTTATAAGAATGCATGTATATGCTGCAATTGTATTATTATACCTGGAAGAACATGACAACCTTGTTGTTGGTAATAAGTGCAGGGATAAGACGAAGGAGAAGAGGGGTGTAAATTATTTTGAGGAGAATAATAATTGGTAACGCCTTGAAAGGTACCATAATAAGGGTTGTCGGTGACAATTCCCCTATTTTCCCCCTTCTCATTCATTGTACAAACATTACAATTCATCCCAATACTATTTGCTTAATTTTATTGCATTTGTTTCCTCTCTCTTGTCGATATTTCTCTAAATTCAATATTTCACCCTAATTATATGCATATTTTTATAATATTTTAAAATAAACTAATTTTGTAGTACCATTAGATTGTAACCAATTAGATGTGTTGCATGAAATACACAAATTGATAGGTAGACACTTTTTATTAAACAATAATAACTACAATTGAAAAATAAAGAAATTTATCTCGATAAATTACGCATTACGTTCCATGAAACTAAAATGCTTAAATCTAAATTCAGATCTCATAATTTTGTAGAAATTAAGTTTTGGTTTTTGGTAAAAAAGATATTAACATATTTGTAATTCAGTTTTCTAAAATTCAATAATCTTTTTACTGTTAATAATGTTTTCTCCCTAATGATAACAATTTTAGATACTTATTCATAGTATAATCCATGCTTAATTATAAGTTTTACAACTATGATAATGTAAATTATGTTAGTATTTTTTTAGCAAGTAGATTATATAGTACTCGTGAAAACATATGATTGCGCGTATGTATTCATATATATTTTTTTTTTTATTATTATATTTGTATTTTTATTTATTTAAATAAAATATAAATATATGTGTATTTTGTCTTTTAAGTATCAAATTATATCTATATATATATATATTTATTTTTTATTTTTTAAAAAAAAATTATTTAAAAAAAACAAAATAAAAATAAAGATTGATATTTCAGATGTTTTTCTGTGTATTATTAAAAAAATAATATTATTATTAACGAATATCTTCATTAATTAAATTATAACAATAATAAAATTACATAAAACATATAATTTATAATCAAATTAATAATAATTAAAATAATAATTGTATCAACTAAAATAGTGGTTAGAAACAGTAAATATTTTTTTTTCAAATTTAATATCAATTTTTTGAGTTTTAAATTTAAGTAATTATAAAATAATAAAACATTAATATAAGGATAAAATAGAAAAAATATTATGTAAGAAAAAACAGTTATAATGAAAAATTATGTATATATATTTAATTTTGAAAAACTAAAAAAATCAAATGCGTTATAGCTTTTTTACACGGTTTTCACATTAAAAAAATATAAGAATAAAAGCTGAATTCTGGTAAAAAAAAATGGATGAGAAATATATTTTATATAAACTAAATTGCATTGACATCTCGAATATTTCATCAAATTTATTTAGATATATTATTTTTTATCAATGCATTAGTTTTTTTAAATCTTTAAAAAAGACTACGCAAATATTTTAAATATTTGAGAATATTTTACTGTCACCTATTAATTTTATTATACCTCGTCTAAAAAAAATTTGGAGGAATGTGAGAATAATTAACCATTGAAAATATTAAAAGGGTGAATGAAGAGTTTGAAAAATAGGTATAAACAGAGTCTACTAATAAACGGGCCCTATTTTCTTAATGACATTATAGGCCCAAGCAGCCCAAGTCCAAGGGCAAAATAAAACAGGTTGAGGGTTATCACCCAAACCCTAACGCTGCCACCATTTTCGTTTTAGCAGAAGCAGCGTGAAACTTGCGAAAAATTGCGAAGCTCTTCATCATGGTACGTAGATCGGAAAGTCTCATGCAGTTGAACAATAAATTGAGGACTCTGTGATTTGTTTGGGAATGTAAAGTTGCAATTCTGATAGGGTTTTTGCTTTTATTTTTATTGTTGTGTAGTCGAGGAGAAAAGTTAGAGAGCCAAAGGAGGAAAACGTGACTCTGGGTCCAGCTGTTAGAGACGGTGAACACGTCTTTGGTGTCGCTCGCATATTTGCCTCTTTCAATGACACCTTCATTGTCAGTGCATTCAGTTTTCTTTTGCTTCAATTTTTCAACTGCTGAACTATGATTGCTAATTTCTTGAGATTTTGTAATTGCAGCATGTCACTGATCTGTCTGGTAGGGAAACCCTTGTCCGCATCACTGGTATATATCTTTCTCTCCACATTCATGAACTACTAAAATTGTTGGCACTTATTTTATAAATCAAATATTAGCTACCATTTAGCTGTTTTTTGTTTCCATATTTTTAGTGAATTTTCCATCTATAGGTTCAGTATATTTTGTTATGCCAGTGTAAACATTTTTTTTTTTTTTTATTTCTATAGCTTTTCGCTTCATCTTATTTATCCTCTTCTGACGTCCATGGCATTTGTATCTAACAAAGAATAACAAAACAACATTCGTTGCCTATAAGTGAATTTGGCTTAGTCAAAACTGATTTGTGGATAGTGAACAATTGTTTGATTTCCTTATGTGTTTGATTTTTAATTTCAGGTGGAATGAAGGTTAAAGCTGACAGAGATGAATCATCTCCATATGCTGCCATGCTTGCAGCACAGGATGTTGCTGCCAGATGCAAGGTACGTTGGCATCTCTTTTACTTTAATTAACTGTCTTAGCTTACATGATCATCTTGTTAGGCAGCCCGTATCTCCAGTCTATTGTTATGGTCATGGAAAGTGAAATAAAATTATTTTGATGCGCCTTTTCAAATTTTTTGGAGCAGGAACTGGGCATAACTGCACTCCATATCAGGCTCCGTGCAACTGGTGGAAACAAGACCAAAACACCTGGTCCTGGTGCCCAATCAGCCCTTAGGGCCCTTGCTCGTTCAGGAATGAAAATTGGTCGTATAGGTAATTTGCGTTTTTAGGAAAACCATTGATTTGCTTCTTACTCAAAATGTATTATCTCCTATTTTTCGTTGTTTATGTTCACAATAGTCTGCTGATAACTGGGGCAGCTTCACTTGGAATGGCTTCTATGTTCTTTGTATCCTTACCTTTGTTTTCTAATGGAATTGGCTTCTATTGTTTTCTGCTAATTATTGTTCTTGCTTTTTTCAGAGGATGTTACCCCCATTCCTTCGGACAGCACTCGTAGAAAGAGTGGTAGAAGAGGTAGGAGGCTCTAGATACAGGGGATGCTATATTTTACTTTCCATGCCAAACTGAACTATGGCATTTTGAAATTTTGCTATCAGAACATCGGATGTATTTGTTTAGGCATATTGAAAAGAGTTTTAGTTTATTACAGACATTTTCATTTTTGTTGAAAGTTCTGCTTGGTGCTGTGTCTTTCAGTGCTGCCTAATCATTACTCTTTTTATAAACTCTATCCTACGTTTGTTTCATTCTGTTTCGATACTTTAGCATGGAAATAAAAAAGGATTGAAAAACAAGTTATTGTACGGAAATGGGTTATATATCATTGCAGTATTTGCCCTGCAATTAAACTGACTTCTAAAATCACTTGCATTGCATCTTTTGTATGCATTATTTATCTTTATTTCCTTAATTCATTATGTATTTTGGCAAAATGCATTATCCCAACTAGTTGTCAATTGTCTCACCGATTATGTTAGATGTCTAGTTTGCTGGTAGTGAAGTAAATTATTAAATTTTAAAATGATAAGAATATTCCTTTTAGTGAATAAATTTCATTAACCCTTTTGAAGAGGTCTTTAGGTGTTAATGTTTTTCAAGAAAGTTCTTTTCTGGAAAGGGATGCGGTTTGGAATTGGTGATGCGATAAACACACCTTACGTTAGTGCTAATATGATAGAAGTTTATAATTATATTATTTTTTAAACTGTAATGAAAAAATAAAATTAAAAGCTCAATCACTTTAAAGGAAGCTAATCTCTAAAATTAAGTTCTTGGTGTAAGTTTTTTTAAAATGACTTGAAAACTTTATGGACGAGCGTGGTCCAATATTCAAACGGTTGTATTCAATGTTTTATACACTAACCAATGTTGTATACACTAGTGAGTCGGAATCGGATCGTAATTGATTGTTTAGAACTTAGTGTGGTTCAATGTTGGATGAGTCATGGACAATTTCTATTGGAGTGAAAACACACTGAAGGGATCTCCCTGCCCTGCATCACATCCTTTCCTCCTTACATTTTCTGGAATTTTAAAAATAGAACTATTGTGAAGAATATGAACAAGTGAGTTCTGTCCAAGATACAAATTATGTTGACATTCTCTTAGCCACATTAACTCTTTACGGTTAATTAACAACACTAATAAATAAAAATGCCTTCAACTGAATATTTGGAAACTATATAAAAATTGAAAACTAAAGCAAAACAAGCAAATATCTTGCTGCAACTGAATATCAGTAAAAGTTGAAGCGTACCAATGTCGTTATTGCGAGAATTAAGAGACAAAAAATGCCAAGAGGAGAAATATGAATTTTGGAAGAGAAAGATATAAATTTGAGATATAATAATAAATTTCAAATCTAAACTTCCTAATTTTATTTCAATTTGTTTTTTATAAATATCTGTAAAAAGGATTTATGTAAATCATAAAACAATATAAAAATATGAATTACCTCCAAAAATTCTGTGTATACATTATACATTCGACCCTACTAAATTGCACTAAAATAAAATTACTAATTAATTTCAACAAATAATACTCCTTCTTATTTAGATTTTTGTTTAAGGTTTGATAATTAAAACAATATTCTAGGTATAAAACTATTTTAATCATAATTGATTGATAGAAAACGTTCAAAACAAACAAAGATACTAAAGTTTAAAACTTTTAGGATTACAAATATTTGGATTTTAACTTCCAAATCACTTGTTTACGTAATTGGACTATTCAATTAAGTTAACCATCCCTTTCCAGAAAATAACTTTCATTGGAAAAAAATATGGTTACAAACAACATAAATGAAAATCTCTGAACAACTGAACCTTATAAGGCGAATGTACTATGACCGAACTAAAGACAAATAATGCACTTAATAGATACTAGAGCTTCTAAAAGTGAATTCAATTGCAGGGCAAAGAGTACAATCACGAATAACCCATTTCCGTACAATAATCAATCAAACGTAAGAAACATTTTAGCAAAAGATAACGATTCGGCACCATTGCAAGCTAAGCTAAGAAGAAACAAGCAGAACATTCAACAACAAAAAACAAACGAAAATGTCTGTTATCCATTAAAACAGTGTTCAAACTAAAGAAAAACACTAGAAGTTCTGATTGCAAAATTTCAAAATGCCACATTTCAGTTTCGGATAGAAAATAAAATATAGCAACTCCAGTATTTAGAGCCTTCTACCTCTTCTACCACTCTTTCTACGAGTGCTATCCGAAGGAATGGGTGTCACATCCTCTGAAAAAACCAAGAAGATTAATTACCATTTAATTTAATCAAATGAAACCAATGAAAATAATAAAAAAAAAACAGCTGTTCCAAGTGAAGTTGTCCCATTATTAACACACTATTAGAATCATTGCGCAAAATAAGAGACTACATTTAAGTAAGAAGCAAATTACCAATACGACCGATTTTCATTCCTGAACGAGCAAGAGCCCTAAGAGCGGATTGAGCACCAGGACCAGGTGTTTTGGTCTTGTTTCCACCAGTTGCACGGAGTCTGATATGAAGGGCAGTTATGCCGAGTTCCTGTTCCAAAATAATATGAACAAGGGCATCAAGCTTGACGGCTTCACAGAAATAATACTACTCTTAGTACAGAGATTTCACTTTCCATGACCACAATGTAATATATTAATGACAATGGATGACTAAGATGATCAGGAAGCAAAGACAGTTAATACAAGTAAAAGAGACGCCCACGTACCTTGCATCTGGCAGCAACATCTTGTGCTGCAAGCATGGCAGCATATGGAGATGATTCATCTCTGTCAGCTTTAACCTTCATTCCACCTGAAATTAAAAATCAAACACATAAGAAAATCAAACAATTGTTCAATATCCACAAAGCAGTTTAGACTGAGCCAAATTCAATTATAGGCAACTAATGTTGTTTTGTTATTCTTTGTGAGATACAAATGAATCCCGACCTTCTCCTATACTCCAAAAGAGTTAAGATTGAAATAAAATTCATTTAATGACAAATAATGTTGGCTTGTTGAAATACAAATGTATCCAGAGTTCAGAGAATAGAAAAAACTCAAAAACCATTACACATGATGTAAAGCAAAAGAATTTGAAAAAGGGCAGGCCCTATCACTACCCTCACTCCATCGTGGAGCGTGGGGATACTACCTAAGTGCCATGGATCTCACGAAGAGGATATATAAGCTGAAACGAAAACCTAAAGGAATAAAAAAAAACACGCATGTTTACACTGTCTAGGAAAATATACTGAACCTAGTTCCGCACTATTTCATCTTCAGTATCATAAAAACGATAAAATTTACTAAAAAAAATGAAAGAAAGGCATAGCAAACATTGATTTATGAGGGCCAATAATTTCAGTAGTTCAAGATAGATACCCGTGATGCGGACAAGGGTTTCCCTCCCAGACAGATCAGTGACATGCTGCAATTACAAAAATCTCAAGAAATTAACAATCATAGTTCAGCAGTTGACAATTTTGAAGCAAAAGAAAACAGAATGCACTGACAATGAAAGTGTCATTGAAAGAAGCAAATATGCGAGCAACACCAAAGACGTGTTCACCGTCTCTGACAGCTGGACCTAGAGTCACGTTTTCCTCCTTTGGCTCTCTGACCTTTCTCCTCGACTGCACAACATCAAAAATAAAAGCAAGAAACCCTATAAGAATTGCAATCTTGCATTCCCAAACAAATCATAGAGTCCTTCATATTTTTCTCAAAGAAACTCTAAGGTTAAGCTACATGAGAATTTCCGATCTACGTACCATGATGAAGAGCTTCGCAGGTTTCGCAGGTGCTTCTACACAAACGAAAAAGATAGAAGCGCTAGGGTTTTGGAAGATAACCTTCAACCTGTTTTATTTTGCTCTTGGACTTGGCTTCTTGGGCCTGTAATGCCACTAAGAAAATAAGGTCCGGTTATTAGACTCTGTTTAGGCGGCTTCTTCCTGCAACCCCATAAGTTCTCTCGGCATCCTATAAATTTCCTAATTCCAAAAATAGCCCTATGAGAAAAAGTTAAAAAAGTGTGAAGTGTTTCTTTTCTTATTTTTGTAACTTTCGGATAATTTGAAAATCTTTTTAAAATTATATGATCTATTCTACAATATATTTTTCAATATTTTTAGATTATATAATTTAAAAATTATTTTTTAAAATAATATAATATAGATTAATCTTAGAGTCTTTTTTAGATTTGGAAAATATTTCTGAAATTTATAATTCAAAATGTATTTTTTCAAAAAAATAATTCTGAATTACGTAGTAATCTGAAACTGGTTGAGGTGCCTTAAGTGTATCGCGAGAGAAATAAAAAAAAAAGGAGAACAAAAAATTTAAATTAAATTTTTGAGTTTATTTATTTTATAACTACAAGAATGTAATTATACAATTGCTAAGGTGTCCCAATAACTATTGGAAGCAATAAGAAGCAGTTCTCTCTTTATACCCTTTTTGAAACTCTTTACTAATTTTATATTTTCAATGTTTAATTCTTGTCACATTCCTCCAAGTTTTTTTAAGACGAGATATAATAAAATTAAAAGGTGGACAATATAATATTTGAAAATATTTAAAATTTTGGCGAATTTTTAAAGATTTAAAATAACTAATACAGTGATGAAAAAATATATCTAAATAAATTTAATGAAATATTTGAGATGTCAATATAGTTTATTATTGTTAAAGTATATTTCTCATCCAAATTTTTTACTTCAATAATTTTTTTATTCTTATAATTTTTAATGCGCAAACCGTGTAAAAATATAATAACGTATCTTTAGTATTTCAAAATAAATAATTTTAGTTCAACATAATATATGATATACTTACTAAAAAATACTATCACAATTATCTTGATCACAGTGGTAAAACTTATAATCGGACATTGGTGTTAATATTTTATGTAAGTAAGTATCTAAAATAGTTATTATTGACGGTGAAAAGATTATTAACACTACAAAATTATTTAATTTTGAGAAATTGAATTACAAATATGGTAATTTTATTTTGTTTTGTTATATACATTGCTGAAACTTCCACTTAAGTATTATAATATTTTTATTTCAATCTGTGCATCTACTTAAAAGGTTGAAAAATTATATAGTCATACGTTTTTAGTTTTTTATGAAGTTATTCTATTACGTTCTTAATATTATTTAACTGTTGTCATTGTTTTACTAGTACTGGTCTAATGTTTAGCATTGACTACAATTGTTGACATAACTCAGTTAAAATATTGATTTAACATTGATTCAAACTTGTATATATTTATTATTTTCATATAAATTAAAAGTGGAAACACAAGAATGTTAATACATATTTTTTGTTTATTTTGATATTCATTTAAGTAAAATACATAATTGTTGAACTTATTTAGAATATGTTTACCAATTTCATTTTAAATATTTATCATAATTCATTTGCTTTTTTTCATCTTTTAAGTTATAGAACACAAAACTAATTTAACAAGTTTTTTTTTTCAAAATTATAATTAAAAAAAATAGTAGCATCTTAAAAAAATAAACACATAAATTTTACAATTAAAAATAATATTAAAATACAAAAAATAATTAAAAAGGTGAGTAACTATTATAATTAAAATAAAATAAAATATAGATTAATAGAATTTACACAACAAGCATGTAAACTTATATTTTTAATATTAATTTATATTCACAGATAATTCAAGCTTTAAGTTTATCAAAAAATTAAAGTAAATTAAGTAATTCAATTACATTTCTCAAATTTTTATTCAGTAATGCTAAAAATATTGTCATGAAAAAGATAAAGTATTTGGGCCTTATAGTAGTAAACCCAAAATGGATTAGCCCGAACCCGAGCCCAGTGTTCCAAATTAAAAGTTAGGGTTTCGAGCCTCTTTATATACAAAAAAAACCCTACTTTGCTCCTCTTCATCGTAGCGCCAGGCCGAGCAGGAGAGTGTGTGAGCTTCGTTTGCTGTCTTCTCTCAGAAATGGTTACCTTCAGGGTGCGTATAAACCACACTATTTGGCGTTCGATTTTCGTTGATCTATGGTATTGATTTTCACTGTGTAATGTTTGTTTGTGTTTTGCAGTTTCACCAGTACCAGGTCGTTGGGAGGGCTCTCCCAACAGAGGCAGATCAGCACCCAAAGATTTACCGCATGAAGCTTTGGGCCACCAACGAGGTTCGCGCAAAATCGAAGTTCTGGTAAGATCATTTGTGATATCTTTCTTGCACTGTACGGATTATGTTAGATTCTGGCATTCGGATTTAGATGTCTTGGTTTCTGAATTTTGTAGATTATTTATTTTTAATGTTTAAATGTTTTTGCTTGTGATTAGGTATTTTTTGAGGAAGCTGAAGAAGGTCAAGAAGAGCAACGGTCAAATGCTCGCTATCAATGAGGTACTCTACCTTTTAGACGTTCGTTCTTTTAGTTTTTAGTTTTTGCATTTTAGTTAATGATGGTATGATCTGGTAGCTTGAGTCGTGGTTAATGGTATGAAGCTAACTTGTTTTGTGAGTATTGTTTTTATACTTGTTATTGTTCAGTGTGTTTGCTGGAATATGTTGATATATCTAATTGGGTTCATAATTTTGATAGTTGTTTTAAATATTTATGTCCCTCCTATTGTTCGTGTGTCTCCACTTCATCTTCCGTTACTATTCTTAAAATTGTGAATGAGGCAGTTTATTATGATGCTTAGTTCCTCTTGCACTATGAAATATGGTTTTTGGTTGCCCTTTGGATTTATTCCATTAAATTTGGGCTAAATGGTAAAATTGGTTGCCTCAAATCTAAATTGGTTGCTGAAGGTTATACTCAGATTTATGACCTTGATTGGTGTGATACATTTTCTCCTATAACCAAACTGACTGGTGAAATATACTGGCAGAGTGGATAATGCATTAGATCAAGATTTCTTTAATGATACATTACTTCGTTTCAAGTATTCTTTTATACAAATTTTCTCTCTGTTGTGAATATCTAATTTTTTAGAACCTAAAATTAACTTTCAAAATAATTTCATGTAGTTATGAAATCTTACTGTTTGAAATATTTTCAGCGATTATAGTTTTTTGTGTTAAATACCGCATCGATAGAAGTTTTTGATGTCCATATACCGCATCGATAGAAGTTTGCTTATGCACTCAATTTTTCTTTCGGTTTAGGTTGCGTTATGTTTGTAGTACGTGAATTGCTTTTCAACGTATCTAGTCAGGAAGTGATTTTCAATTGAAATGTGTGGTGTTTAGCTTTGATATTTGTAATCTTTTAAATTAAATTAGTTTGTCAATAATGTTATATTTATGTAGAATTTTCTTGATGTTTATAGTGTGTAATTTTTTTATTCAGTTTGTCATTTGATTTTTTATGGCATCCTTGTGTTTTGTATTTACATTTTATTTCTTATACTCTGATGACATACGTTTCCTGTTTGTCATTAGCTTTCTGTTCGCATACTATTTTTTGTCTTTATTAACAATCTGACTTTTTTTTTTAGATTTTTGAGAAGAACCCAACCAAGATTAACAACTATGGGATATGGTTGAGGTATCAGAGTAGGACCGGATATCACAACATGTATAAGGAGTTCCGTGACACCACTCTAAATGGTGCTGTTGAGCATATGTACAATGAGATGGCTTCTCGTCACAGGGTCAGGTTCCCTTGCATCCAGATTATCAAGACTGCCACCATCCCAGCCAAACTTTGCAAGAGGGAGAGCACCAAACAGTTCCTCAACTCCAAAATCAAGTTCCCATTGGTCTTCAAGAAAATTAGGCCACCATCTAGGAAGCTGAAGACCACATACAAGGCCAAGAAGCCCAACTTGTTCATGTAATGTGGTTGATGATTGAGTTATGTACCTGTTAGTTGTTTACTGCCACATTGTTTTTAAGGAATTTTGGACTAATGTTTTTTTGGTTAATCTGTCTTTATGTTGGATGTTTTTTGGTGAGCTTTTTGATATTTGAGTAGAATGAAACAAATTTATGTCTTTGTATTCAAATATTATTACTGCTAAATATAGTCTAGAAATCCTTATTAATAGTTACCCGATATTAGTATACACCGTTTTTCACCGAATAATTTCAAAATCACTTACAATTGTTAATATTGATAATTTGTTTCTATTTAACATTTTGAATTTTGAGTACTCTTAATGTTTCCCAACATTTTACTGGTGGGATGGGACCTGAAATCTCTATATATTTAGTACTCAAGGTAATGATCTTTATGTGTTTCAATCTAGAGAACTTCAAGCATACGGTGATTCTTGAAATCAGTACATGGTGTTTATTACTGGTAAGTTGTTAGCTTCTTGAACAATTTTTCATTTTTCTTTTCTCACGTTTTATTTAAATTTTTAAAATTTCATTGTTCTTTTATTTTTGTTTTCTTTATACTCTATAAACAAATAAATATTAATCTTATGGTTCATTATTAATTTTACATGGGTAGTAGTCGAGTAGCAATTTAGTGATAACGTTTGAAATAAAGTATTTTCAAAATATGGTCAAATATCTTCCAAAATATATTTTTTGGAATGGTGCTAAAATATATTCCAAAATATATATTCTAAATTTATGTAAAGTTTGCATAATTTTTATAATTTTGGATATGGTATTTTTGCTAAAAATATACATTTCAAAACGTATAGTAATATAATGATATCACTATTATAAATGGTAAAAAAATAAGGAAAATTTTCAGATACCTTTTTTTCCTGGTGACATATAAAAATAAAAAATAGAAAATAAAAATTCCACTTCACATATTTAGGTGTCTTCTATTCTTAAACAAATTAAAGATAATAAAATATAGATCAACTTTCTAAGTTACAGAATGAAGAATAAAAAGACATTCATACACTGTAATGAATGACGAAAAAATCATTTAGTAATGTTATATAAATTTATTTCATAGGCATATATTAAGTATATATGACTTTTAATTTGCATGAATTTGTAAGGGTGGAAATATTGGAGTATAATCTTGCTTTGGGTGCCTCGGATAATTGCAACAAAGATCTCTATCCAGTGAAGATAGTTGCCATCCATAAGTTTTTCAGAGCACTTAAACGACTTCGTTATGCTTAGCTAGCCACTTAGAAGTATGATATTGGATCAGTTTTGTCCATTTTTTGAAAAGGGTTTAAATCCAAAATTAAAAAAAAAAACCTTAAAATTTAAATTGTGTTAATGAAATTAATTTTAAATTTATCCATATAGATAAATATAATTTACAATACTGTTTTAAAAAATTAATATTCGGGGATTGAGGTCAGAAGACAAAAAGAAATAACTGATTATATAACTAAGTTAGAGAAAACAAAAGAAGGCTTAATAACCATATAACTGAGCCCAATAACTAAACTCAGCCCAGTAGTCTTTCTCCATGCCCAACCCATTATTTGGAGGAGAAACTTATTTCAGGGACTATGTAGCACGAACACTTAGATGGACACTGATTCGATACGGATACAAACACGAAGATACGGATAATTTATAAAATATAGGATACAGACACACGAATCTATATTTATATAATTATGAATTATATAAATTAACAATAAAGATTTATGTGGACAAATATATTTTTTTTTAGCAGAAAAATATTTTTCATGGTTCAAAAGGATTTGTTTCTTATTTTTATAATTTTATTAAAAAAAAATTTACAATAAATTTGAGTTTTAAGAAAATTAATATATTTTTTCTTTTTAAAATTGTGTTAGAATTGTCAGAAATCCAACAAATATTTTTTGAATTTGGGACTTCACTTATGTATATCTTATGAGTGTCATACGAGTATCGGTGTTCGGACACAATATTTAAGAGAAGTGTCCAAGTATCATAATTGTCATTTTTTTTATATACTTTTATCATTTTCTTTTATAATTAGAAATCCCTTTTCTCTGATTCAAATTTCTTTCATTGCATTGCATCGGTGTAGCTTTTGTAAGAAAATTTGAATCTAGGAGTTAAGTGAGTCAAATGTGTACTTGGCACTCTATTCAAGATATTCTTCAGTGACAAAATCAGAAGCCTAACTTCCTCATTGGAAAGAGAATAGTCACATGCATTGTGTGCCCAATTTGTGTCTCCCTCTTCAGTTTTGTTTGGACTACTGCTCTTCTTTCGTTACAAGTATTCAGTCCTTTTCAACTTTTGTTTCCTTTTCACATTGCATATGAAAAAGGGATTTTATGAAACGTAACACAATGTATTCAACCAAAAAAAAATGAAGTTTGATTGGTGTACCTCAACCTCGAGTAACTTTCTAAATGTATTACATTTAAATAGTTAAGATAGTTATTGTTTAAAAGAGTTATTAGGTTGCGGGGATAGCTCAGTTGGGAGAGCGTCAGACTGAAGATCTGAAGGTCGCGTGTTCGATCCACGCTCACCGCAAATTCACTTTTGATTTTTGTGATGTTTTTTGTTGTTTTGGTGTTACCATAAACTATATTTATAAGACATTACCTTAAGCAGTGTAACATAAGTCTGAGAAGAAGAATGAAGATGTTGTTGTGATGGGGGACAAGGTTACCTATGTAATTATTATGGTAATAGCCTTGTGTTGTTCTTCGACCAATAAATATTCTTGATACGTACTCAAAGAGGTTCAGGTTTTGTAGTTTCCATCAAGTTGCAAATAATATTGCTTTCAATTTCACTTTCCTACTTCCATTGCGAATGACAATTTTAATCAGACATAAGATGAATGTCACCTTAAAAAAAATGTAAAAGGACAAGGGAATAGGTTGGTGGGGATGGTTTAGTGTTCCAATAATAAAGCAAAAACAGAAGAAGAAAATTGCAGTGGAAGTGTGGGAAAAGGGGAAGCTTCGTAGGCCATTGAATGGACAGAAAATGGGGCATTTAGGTCTCAATGTGATCCTCTGAAACGGCATCATATGCATCATAATGGATGTCTAGTAAGTAGCAGCAAAACAAAGGTGTGAAGTTCTACCTTTACTCTCATATTTGGTCAAACCCCACCTTTTATAGCCCATTTTCCCTTTCTTCCCATGTGCTATTGTTCTCTCTATCTGCTTACACAAATGCTCATTCTTCCTTCAGGTAGTCAATTTAAAAAAAAAAAAAAATTAAAAAATTATTAAAATGGATAAATCATGTTGGGTTGAGACGAATATTACAATGAAGTTTAATTCAATCCCATAAAACCGGTTCATGAGGTGAAGTTTGCATTCACTTATATACAATGCATTGTGAGATCTCCAACAATGACTTCATTTAAAGATTCATATCAAACTAACATCACTTTTATCTTAAGGTGTTACAACTTCAAGTGAGATTTTAACACATTTTTTTAGGTCGAGACTCAACTTTAAACAAGATCTCTAACACATCTTCTTACATTAAAATTCTTTAATTTATAACAAATAACCTGATAAGTCCAATAATATATTCGTTAGAATGGGCTGAAGTTAACTTTAAACTTAAATCAATTTTATAATTATTAATAAAAAATGTTAAAAACCTAGACATGATTATGCTAGGTGGAGAACGATTAAGGATAAACTCGTTTCAAAGTTCATGCGATGCCTAAATTTGAGGCAATGATATGAAAGAATATATACCCAATTATACGTGAAACCGGGTGCAGTCTCTACTTATGTGTGAAACAAACAATGAACAAATAAAATCACCGACATTTTCTCTCTGACGTCACTGCGTGAAAATATCACAAAGTTTAGACACTCGCATGGGACCCACTCTCTACCTGGGCACCACTTCACCCGGTTTTCAACCCCAGTCAACCACGCTTCTCTACCGGCAGCATCCGGTCATTGATCCCGTGGTCTTTGCACCGTATCACAATCCCACATCGAGAAAGGAGGTGAAAAATAAGTTTAATTATAAAATAAAAAATTAATTATTTAACAAAAAGTTGTGTAGTCACATCTACCAATTGTACGGACGCAGAGATCTTTCACTCCGTTAATTCACACATCTCATCTAGCCGTTGGAATTCTTAACTTTCTATACTTCTACGCCAACAAAATTTCTCACGCGCTTCGCCTCCGCGTGTGGTCCACATGCATGCAAACAAGCTATGAAAAAACAAGTTCCAGAGTTTTTTGCGCTATGTCGTTAAAATTAAATTAAATAGGCTTTGTTAATCACCCTATATAATATAACTTATACTACAAAAATTCTAAACTATTATATTAAAAATAAAATTAATTAATAAATATAAATAACTTTAATTTAAGAATATTGTAATGAAAGTGTTCCATAACTTAGATAAATTAAAAGTATCATCAAATTATGCCAATTTTATAAACTTATAAGTTTAAATTTTAGTTTTTTAATAAAAATATGTATACAAAAAATATTTTAATTTATATTTATTATTAATAATTTTTTTAATGTAATCATATAAACTCAATAAATATTATTAAGATAAACTTATATATGATATTAAAGAATAGGCTTTTAAGTGTTTAATTTGACGAAACTTATATAACATGTAAATGAAATTTACTAAAATTTGTCTTTATTTTTAACCCGGGAACTCTAACCAATAATAATATTTAGATGTATTTAAATTATTAATATTGATTATTAATATTAATAATTTACAAATTCTTAAATATATTATTATCACAAATTTTTAATATTTTATCTTGAAATTCATTGTATATTGAGAAAAATTAACAGTATTAATTTTATAAATAAAAGCTTTTTATATTGTTCTAAAGTATTTTAATACAATAATTAACTAAGTAAAAAAATATAATTTTCAAAATATTTATTTCAATAGTACTACTTTTAGTTTTAACTAAGTGTGTCTCAGAATGAAATAATACTCATTTTTATATCGTAATATTAGTTTTAGAAAAAAACTCAATTTGATTCTGAATGTAATATTTATAACAGATGAACCAATATATATAAAAATACAGTATAAATCCTTTTTTTATCATTTATCTTCTTAAATTACAAATTATATGTTATTTAATTGTGATTAATATAAAAAGTGACTTTTGCAAAATATTCTTTTTATCATATTTGAAGTTGCGTTTGAATTTTCTCATTGTAATATCTTTAAAAAAAATATAGTTTATAGTGTCTGTTAAGAAAATTTGTCATCTAATTGCATATCATTAAACAATATATTATGAAAATTTTAAAAATAAAATGAAAACACAATATAATTTCTTTATTTTATATATTTTGATCTATTTTTCATTGCAATACCTTTTTTTGTGTGGACTCTTTATGCATATATAATTGCATGACATTTAAGATTTTGCTTTGAAAATTACACAATATGTGGATTCATAAACCCTAAAATTTGTCACCTTCTACTCTAATTACATGTTTATGGGGATTGACCAGAATTATGCTTATTAAAAACTAATAACATTTTGACCAATTTTACTTCATGATTATTTTATTCCAAGGATTTCACCACTTTGTGTAAGATTATTAAATGTTTTCTCATAATGTTATATTATGGTATTTTTATTCCACAGCAAAATTTTAATTTTAGATTTTAAATTTCTACTTATAATATAAAGTCTGAGAGTTAGAAGTAACATTTTTTAGCGTGTATGAAATTTTTTCGAATTGAGTGAGTTGGAAAAAAATGCATGACAATAAATATAAATAACATAATATACCTTGAATTTAGAGAAATCTCATGTATTGAACATTACAATTGGAGTTTTAGTTTGTTTAGATTTTGCTTTGAAAATTAAACAATATGTGGATTCAATTGGTAAAACATTAGAATATAATTTATTTAACCAAATTTTAAATGGTTTTAAAATCTATGATGGATTGAAATGTGAAGGTATGGCTTTGTAATTATATATTGACAATAACTGATAATTCATTCAAGCTAACTTTTTTGAAATCAATTTTATTTTCTTCCCCAAAATATAACGGTTTAGTTTGATTTGGAGTTTGTGATTTCACACTTCAATGTGATTCAAAGAAACTGAAACAAATTATTTAAAGTACAGGGCATCTGCATTTTTTAAATATTAATTATAAAATTATATTATAATATTATAACCCGTTTAAAAAAACGTAAAGAAGATATAATAATTGGAATAAGACTCGGAAACAAACTGAACTTAGATTCAAGTTAAGAAATAATTTTTGAAGAGATTAATTAAAATATAGAAAAAGAAAGATAAATGAAGATGAGAGTGTGTTAAACAGGAATACAAGGAGAATTAAAGTTTGAAGAATACAAAATTTTGTTATTTAAAAAGAGAGAACATGAATAACATATAAAAAGAAAAGACTTATTATGTTAGTTCAAGTTAAAAGTGATATAGTAAATAAATTATTATGATTATGTTATTTCTAATTTTAACTGACATAATAAATTTTATGATTATTACATAAATATCACCGTCATTTATTTTTTATTACATGTAGACTGTATCCATGATAATAAGTCAATTTTCTATTTTTTTTACTAATGATGAAAAGAGAAAAAAAAAACGGAGATGAAAGTGTATGTTTTCAGAAAAGAAAAAACAAGAGAATAAAAAAAAAAGCATGGACTTTAAAATACGTTATTTACAAAATATTGTAACTGATTATTTAAAAAGAAAAAAATTATTAAATTCATAAAAGAAATTATTAAATTCATAAGAAGTTATTAAATTCATAAGAAGTTATTAAATTGATAACTGAACTATTTTTTTAGTTTTTTTCCTTGATAATCAATCCGGTATTGTTAATTTATTCTCACATTATGAAGCACTTGTAGTTTTTTTTTCTCAAATAATTATTTTAAAAAAATGCAAAGAATAACTTTAACTTCATTAAAAATTATACATATTTTTTCTATAAACATGTGACATAAAAGTAACGGTGTAAATTTAATACATAAATAAAAATGAATAAATAACTTTATGTCATACAAATACTTATGAAAAAAAAAAACTAGTTATACATATAAAAAAAAACAAATTACACAATTACAATTTAATATCTAAACCAAATAGTGGAAAATTGATTTGGTCTAATTGAATTTTTTCATATTAGAATGAAAGTGAAGTCACGTATAATTTATTTTAGATTTGATTAAATATATATATATTTTTAACAAAAAAAAAGAAACTTTATCACGAAGATATTGCAATGTGAAAGAAAGTAAAATCCCTTTGACATGAAAGAGAGAAAGGAAGAAGGTATGGAGGAATTAGCTGTTGGAAAAAATTGTGCAGGGGAAAGTATCCCCTATTGGTGGTCACATAGTAAAACCATGCAACCTTTTACCCTTTTAAGGAAGATCCTCCTTTTATGCCACGCGGGCCCAATAGCATCTATCTTCTGCTCTTTTCTGCATATGTTGTCATCACCGGTCAGCCATAGCCCACAGACACAACACAACACTCATTTAATTTAAGTAATTAATTATTATTTATTTAATTAACCTTTCTGCATTAGTCTAATACGAAAGGACAACTCTGTCATATCCCATATTCAATTGACTCCTACTATTCCACATGCTGAAATTCAAGGTCATTTATGTCTTTTTCTCTCACTACCTTACAATTCATCGCTCTAATAAAACTCCACCTGCTCCAACCTCACTTCCAAATCAGCTTCACTCAATTCTCTCTCTAGAAATAAAATAAAATAAAATAAATAATAAATATTATTATTATTATTATTTTTTTCTTTAGACAGTAATAGTATTAAGGCGAATAAAAACAAGAATGAAAGAAGATTATATATTTGGTAATTTTTTGTGGGATGTGCTGGCGGGTGCATATAAATAAAACCAACCAACAAACTCACACAGACCAATAAAAGAAGCCCCTCCCAGTAAGAGAGAGAGAGATAAAAAATCAGAACACGCTTTGAAACTGAAAGAGAGAGTGAGAGTGTGTGTTTGAGAGAGAGAAAGAGAGAGAGGAAAACAGAAACAAACGTTGTCTGTGAGTAAGAGAGAGAGAGAGAAACCCAGAAAATCAGAAAATCCAACCCCATTTTCTCTCTCTTTACTTTCCATTTGATCGGAGCCTCTCATTGTGCTTTTCCGATTACCGTCAAATCAGCTCCGTTCTCCGGTTCGGGTCGGTGCAATGGAGCAGTACGGCCGGTCCAGTGAAGGTTCGCGGTCTGATCCGTCCCCGGAATGGGCCGGGCCCGGAGCCCAAACCGGCCTCGAAGGTCTCTCTCTTTCTCTTTCTCTATATATATATTTGCCTTTTGTGTTATTTGCGGTTCGTTTTGTTAGGTTCGGGGATTGTGATTTGTGGTTTTGGGGGAATGTGGGGGTTTCTGAACCGGGTTCGATCTTGATTGTGGAAAATGCAGAGCCTATGTGGCAATTGGGAATGGGTGCTGCGGAGGAATCGTATCCGCAACGCCCCGATGAGACTGATTGCACTTACTACTTGAGGACTGGCTTCTGTGGCTTTGGTTCGCGGTGTCGGTTCAATCACCCTCGTGACCGTGGCACGGTAATTTTGTTGTTGTTCTTGTTGTTGCTTAATTTCATTTCACCTGTGAAGGGTTTCTTAGTGTGATCGTGTGCTTCTGTGTTTGCAATTTCGTTTGATCTTGCTGAATATAGCATTTGTTTCACTGAGGTTAAGATGCTGTGTTTGCATTGTGCACTGTGATTTGGACTTTTGGTGCTTTGTAATTTGATGATGTTTGTGTGTTGTTTAGGTTGTTGGAGCTGAGAGGACTGCTGGGGAGTATCCGGAACGAGTTGGCCAGCCTGTCTGCCAGGTGCTTTTTATTGCTATACTGAACGATTGCATTTGACTGTTCTGTAATTCATTGTTTCTGTATAAAATGTTGATGATGATGGGTGGAGTGTGGTTATGTTTTTTGTTTTGGTTGTTTGTGATCATACTTTGAGCTGATTTGTATCTGCTGATGGTTATAATGCAGTATTACATGAGGACAAGAACGTGCAAGTTTGGTTCGTCATGCAAGTACCACCACCCGAGGCTAGCGGGAGGTGCTGCTGCCCCTGTGACGCTAAACTATTATGGATATCCATTGCGTCCGGTGTGTTATTTTTGTGTTTGCTGCATAAGACTAACCATATTTTGTGAATTTTCAGTTTAGTTTTCTGATTGTGTAAATTTATGTGAATTTGATTGTTGTAAATAATAACAATTAACAGGGTGAGAAGGAGTGTTCGTATTATGTGAAAACGGGACAATGCAAGTTTGGTGCAACTTGTAAATTCCATCATCCAGTTCCTGCTGGCGTCCAAATTCCAGCACCATCACCAGTTGCTCCAGTTTCTCCTTTGCCTGTACCAGTGCCTTCACCGTTATATTCAACCATGCAGCCCCCACCTGGTCCTTCATCACAGCAAATTGGTGTGCTGGTTGCAAGGCCTCCTATGCTGCCTGGCTCATTAGTCCAGAGTCCCTATGGACCTGTGGTACTTTCACCTGCCATGGTACCTATTTCTGGCTGGGGTCCTTATCAAGTAGGTCAATAATTTATTTTTGATTGCTCAGTCAATATGTTATGTGCATTTAGTGAAGCCGTTAACATTAGCTCTCTTGGTGCAGGCTTCTGGAACAGGTGCTATACTTCCTTCCGGTACTCCTAATGTTGGTTCAGCACAGCTTTACGGGATTACACAACTACCTTCATCAGCGGCCGGCTATCCTGGACTATATCAACTTCCTGGTTCCTTAGTTGGTCCATCAAGCAGTAATCAGAAGGAGCAGGCATTTCCAGAAAGGTCTAATCAACCAGATTATCAGTATTATCCAAAAACAGGGGAGGTTAAAGTTGGTCCATCCTATAGGTATCACCCTCCAACAGAAATGACTGCACCAAAAGCAAATGTGACTCTTAGTCCTGCAGGTCTTCCTTTGCGCCCGGTAATGGTTGCTTCTCAACTTTGTTATCATGTCGTGTCTCTTATTGTGCTGTGAATTACATATGCATTGTTGTTGTTCCATCATCCCTCTCCAACAGCTTCTAGAGATCAAAATAGCTATTTGTGAACTATAACCAAATTTATTTCTTATCATTTTGTTTTCAATAGCTTTTTGGAAAATTTGAAACATGTATGCTGAAACTCGAGCTTACTTTGAAAATCATCATTTAGAACAAAACAGCCATCGTTCCTTTGTTCCTGTGCTTTGATTTTTTTTAAGATGCACTTTTCTGGGGTTGTTTGAGGGTATGGAGTTGAAACTGTTGGTTTAATATTGTCACCTTGGGCTTGATTGGACCTTTATGAGAGTGGAATTCCCACTTTGTCATACATTCTTCTTAGTGGGACATCCTGTTCCTTTCTTTTGATGTATTATGTTAAAATTTTTGTGTGATCACTATAACTGCACCATGGGTAAGTTCAGTCTAAAAGATATTTAAAATCTTTAAGTGTGGATATGTTCTCTCTGCATAGCAAGGAACTATACCATAAACATCTAAAACTCATTATGACTTCTTTTAAAGTTTTTAAGCTAATACTGAAATATCATAACTTATTGTGATTTGTTTTATCGTTTTCTGTCGCATTTGATTGGTGTTACCAGGGAATTCTCACATTAATGTAACAATCATTAAGTTTTTTTTGTTTCTAATGTATTCCTTGAGGCAATTTTCCGAGTCCTGCATGTTGTAGTTACATATGTTACCAATGCTGTATATGGATGGCATGTTTTTGTTACATGGAAGTTATTTGTTTCATTTTTTATCCTTTTATGGGCATACACACACATGTATATCTTTCCCACTCCCACATATTTGGAATTTTTCATGTCATTGGTATATGGAAGTTTTATAATTGCTCTTTTGTAGCTTGCTTGTGGTTTCTAATTTTTTTTACTCCTGTATGTTAACATTATATTGATTACTGGGTAATGATCTTGTGATACCTATTGTACCTGTTACGGTGGTATCATCAAGATGTACTCTGTTGAATCAGAACATTACTAAGTCACTAACCCCTTTTTTCCAAATGTCAAGCTTTAGCAATTGATAGGATAATAGGAACAAGGTTGAGAATCTGTGCCTTGTTGCAGTCCATGACCATATTCATACCTTAGATTTCACTATCAAAAACTAAGTTCATTTGGTACTCAGAGATCTTGTAAATGAATATACCTCTTTAAGATTCTTAAGCCAATAATTAGTCCTTCATACATCTGTCTCAGTATTCTGAGATCTTCACTCCCCACTGGGGAGAGGGTGGGGTGAGAGTGGGCAAGTTTGTTAATGGCTGTATAGGTGAAATTGGCACATGTTACTTAAAATACACATTTGAAAATCGTTGCTCATAGACTTAAGAATGGTTATCATGAATGGCAGGGACTAAAACTGAAGTCCGTGGAAGAATCAAATTAGGGATAAATCAGCCATTGTCTCCTTACATTTTCTCGAGTAGCCAACATCATCAGGTTAGGAATCATATCCCTATATGTAGATCAGCTTGGCATATTAGCAAATTTCTTACTTGAAAATTGATCTATTCAATTCTTGTTGAGTTTAGGAAATGTGTCTAACATTGTTTTGATTTTGATGGTCATTTTTGTCCAAAATTTTTTTTTTTTTTTATCTTTGTTATAAATTGCTGCTCTTGTCATGGTTTATGCTAGGGATTAGTATGAGTTTTTAGGTTCTTCTGAGATTGATGTTTTGCTTAATATAATCAAAACTTTTTAAATTTATGGACTGTCAATACTTGATAGTCTTAAATTTATAGGATTTAAGGATATGGATCTTGTCATGAAGTTTCCTAAATAAATGAGCAGAATAATAATAATAATAATAATAATAATAATAATTAATACACTCACTTGTGAAGGAAAGTTTAGATGCTGACTATTGAGGTTCAGTGACCAGGGTGTACTTATTTTTATCTATATGGGATTCTGGTAAATGCTCATCTGTCATAAAACATCTTGGATTGATGATTTGAAGAATTTATTGATTTTTAGCATAGAATGTGGTAGATGTGGTATAAGCACTATGGAAGATATGCTAGAATGTCTGGTTTTAGGCGTTCCAAGTTTCCTTGCAGACTGGTAGAGTCTTAAGATAATTTGGTGTCAGTAGTTTGAGCATTTTTCTTCTTTTTGCTCCAGTGTTATCAATTGTGGATTGCAGAAAGCTGATACTATATCATACATCAGATAGTTTTTTGCGTAATGGCTGAAATATGAGATATATAAATTATTTATGTATAAAATTTTAAATTGCATGCAAATTAAGTAAAATGAATAAAAATTGGCATAATATTTACTCAAATTTGTTTGGCTGGAGACTTGACGGAGATAACAAGAGGATGTAGGATGGATGCTGCAATCACCACCCATATTGGCTGCAATCACGACACCCATATTGGCTGCAATAGTAGACAGAGTTGCAATCATGGATCCAAGGAATTTCGCAATGCAATATGCAATAGTGGGCATAGCACTATAGTGCTCCTATAGAGGCTATTTAACAACACTGTCTTGTTCATTGCTGTGATTTTAAATTTAGCCCTGATAGTAAAATATTCTAAGGATCAAAGTTTCTCTTTTACCCTTTTTGTTGTTCTGTTACAACAATTTCAATAATCACTAATATCTCATAACATCATTATTGAATCCAGGGTTTTAAATAGCATGCTGCATTGCCGGTATAGCAGCGGGACAACCCCTTCCCACTACAGGGGTTGCCATAGTGGAGCGGCTGTATTGGACCAAATAGTGGGCTGAATAGCAGCCTTAGCAACATTGTGTCTTGATTCAAAAAACCCTCCAAACAGAAACATTAGGGCTTTATCGGAGGGTTATTTTTGAGATTTCAATTTCAAAAACTGATAAAGAAGACTTGGATTTAGAAGATGATGCTTGATGAATATTATCTAGGGAACTTGTATTTAGCTTTTGTTGGTATTTACTTGTATGTTTCGTCTAAGACACTTATACCTTTTTATTGTTAATTGTGGATGTGATTAATTTGGGGTTACTTTTACCATTTTTTAGAGTTTATATGCATATAATATGCATTATATGACTATATAAAGTATTCCAAAATGGTACCTATACCACTATCAACAATCTTGCTATACCGTTTTTGGGTGTGGCACGTTTTTGGGTTTGGCTCGTATGCGCCACTATTCGAAATTTAAAACATTTGATTGAATCAAACTACTTTTTATAGAATATCTTAGATGATCTCTTTGAAATGGTTTTTATCTTTCCTTTTTTCTTATTTAATTAGGATTATGGTGTCTACTCGGTCTGGTAAGAAATATTATTTATAGTATTTCTCTTTTCCTCCTTCTCTACCATAATCCCTATATTTTCTACAAGGATCAAGTATCCCAAAGTTTTAAATAAGAAGAGAATGTGAATGATTTAATCAAATATTGAACACAACCATTTGCCCTTTAAGCAAAATCCCTATTATGGTCTTGGGATTGGGAATAAACAAAGGCCTACGAGTTATGCCACCCGGAATTGTGGTAAATTTCTAATATAATTGAGAGTTGATGGCGAAGATCCAACTTTAGTCGAAGAATTTAGTTGAAGAGTCTCAGGTGAGCAAGTTAACATCCATCCCCATACTAGCCAATCTGAATTCGAGGAAGTTTTTACCATATTTTCTACATGTTAAAACCCTACAAAAGTCTTATCTCATGGGGTGAAGTTTACTAGCACGTGGTGTGCTTATTTCTCTACAAAATTGTGCTCAATTTCATAAGCGATAATTTCATTATGATCTTATTAGTTGAGGAAAAGTCCACATGAATTAGATCTTTTGAGGAACATGTCAAGAGAGAACTATATTTGGTTAGACAATTTATGGTTGGTAAACAAGGGTAATTGTTTTGGAAAGTATGAAATGTATCATCAAATATTCAATAGGATTCCACGAGATATCTTTCATTCAAGTAATTAGTTCTAACCAATTGAAAGGATCTTCTGATCAATCCAAGGATATTTGATTTCGTCACGAACCAATATTCAATATATTACATATTGATCAATCAAAGGGAGATTCAACAATTGAAAGAAAAATTGGTTCTTTGCTAGGATCAATCCTTTATTCGTACAAAACAAACAAAGATAGAGTCATAGCGATTCCTTAAAATCCTTTTTGGATATTCCTTAATGTGCCAACTATTCATGGAGCATGAGATCCACTTGTTATTTTTTCTCTGATAGATGGTCAACACTTCATTTGGGTTAAAATCCTATTGATAAGTCTAATAAAGATAAAAGTTTGTTGAAAAAAGAACAAAAGAAACATCTTGTTCTTTGTAGGAGGATCTAAAAGGAAAAAAATTAATGAATTTATTCAAGATAATTATGAATCAATCAATACTATTAGGTTATGTCCAAAGCCAAAATTTTAGTAAACCATTTAACACTTTTCCCGATTAACAATTTTATGACATTTAGATACTTGGTTCTTGCGAAAAAAGTGTGGAGGGGACCTGATAACAAACCTAAGACAACAGGGTTTACATACACATGACCCATATGTACGTAACTTCCATTATGCCAGTCTGCCCCAGAGTTCAAGTGTGAAAAAAGAAGTATCATTAACCTAGCTTCTTTTAATCTTGAGCATCGACATTGGATTCAATAGTAATAGCAAGGGATTCTAGTGTAGCCTTTTGTTCTAACAACTTATTCTTTCACTTTAAAAGGATAAACTCGCATATTATGAGTGGAAATCCCTAGTGATAAACTTTCTTAGAGAAGAAAGAGTGTTCATCTGGGAAGCATTAATTCATAAATTTGTTTCTCGTATTTGTATTTGATACTTATATGATATAGATACTCTTGGCTACTTCCTCGTTTCATATACATAAAATATCCAAACTTATGAAGCACCGATACTTCTATTTATTTCTTGTACCTAATATCAATGCTTTTCGATACTTCACCAATGCGTGTCAGTGTTCGTGAAGTATCTAAGCCCTTAAAACATTTATATCCAATAAAACTACATGAAAACAAACATATGTAGTGTATAAAACATTGTCTCTTGATAAACCAAAGATGTAATTTGTTCTCTTTATGAATTATTTTAAGGAATGAGATATGGTGCTATTCCTTCATGTAAATTACAGGAAGAAATTTCTGATGACAATGGTTTATAGTTATATTTTTAGTTTGGCAATATTATTACTTGTTGGTACTTCACCACTACATCTTGGTGTTGGTGAAGTATCTACTCACATTTATATCCAATAAAACTGCATGAAAACTTAAAAGAATGTGTAGCATAAAAACATTGTCTCTCCATAAACCAAAGATGTAAATTGTTCTCTTTATGAATTAATTTAAGTAAGGGATGAGATTGATAGTTCTATTCCTATATGTAAATTAAATTTATTATGACAATGGTTTATAATGTTATTTTTATATGAATACCTTTTGATACTTGACCAATACGTGTTGGTGTTGGTGAAGTGTCTGCGCACACTTATATCCAATAAAGCTACATAAAAACATACAAGTATGTGTAGTATAGAAACATTGTCTCTCCATAAGCCAAAGATGCAAATTGCTCTCTTTATGAATTATTTTAAGTAAGGAATGAGATTGATAGTTCTATTCCGATATGTAAGTTATAGGAAGAATTTATGATGACAATGATTTATAATTTTGTTTTTAGTTTGGCAATATCAATAACTTTTGATACTTTCACCATTACGTGTTGGTGTTGGTGAAGTGTCTATGCCCTTAAAACATTTATATCTAATAAAACTACATGAAAACATACATTATGTGTAGTATAGAAACATTGTCTTTCCATAAACCAAAGATGTAAATTGCTCTCTTTATGAATTATTTTAATTAAGGAATGAGATTTATTGTGCTATTCCTATTATGTAAATTATAGGAGGAAATTTATGATGACAATGATTTATAATTTTATTTTTAGTTTGGCAATATCAATACTTTTTTGATACTTCACCAATACGTGTTGGTGTTGATGAAGTGTCTACGTCCTCAAAACATTTATATCCAATAAAACTTCATGAAAACATAGTATGTGTAGTATATAAAATTCTCTCCATAAACCGAAGATGTAAATTGTCCTCTTTTTTCTAAGTAAGGAATGAGATTGATAGTTCTATTCCTATATGTAAGTTATAAGAAGAAATTTATGATGACAATGGTTTATAATTTTATTATTATTTTGGCAATGTCTAAGAAATATGTTTTTTATTTGGATTTGTAGAATTCTAGTTATATATTTATTATTATGTTTTATGAATTTATATATATTTTTAGTTCATACCATCCTGAATCACAAAAGCACAGTGAGAGCAAAACTTCATTTAAGGAAGCAAGACCTGTCAATCAATACTATTTGACTATGTCAAAAGCCAAAATTTCAGTAAAACCATTTAGCTTTGTTTCCAGGTTGACGGATTTCGGACAACCAGTTACCTGATTTTTGTGTAATAGTTTTTTGTGGTTTGTTTTGGTATGTTTTGATACATTTTTTTAGTCATTTTTTATAGCTCCTTGATTTATTTCACCTTATGCATCATCTTCCACAACTTCAGTGTTTTCCTTATTTTATCTAGAATTGGTCTTGATAGGCACCCAAACACTTGGAGAACCTATCCTTTAAAAGCTAGTTGTCAAGGGGGCGAACCAAACGCTCAAATATTCCACTGAACATCCCATACTAAAATTAGACACCATATGTAATACCCAGAACACTATTAGGCCCCAACTTAATTTCCATGTAGGATCTGTTCAGACAAACGTCTTCATAAGGAGTTTTAGGTGAAAAAAAAATTCAAATTGACTTCTTCAAGCTAAAATTAACTTATGTATGAGTTAAAAATAAAATTTTTAGCAAAGCTATATGACTAAACTTCTACAAATTAGTTTGTATATAAGATAATTTTAAGTTATGTAGAAACTAATTTCCAATTTTCTTTCCTAAAAGTACTTATTGGAGAACCTTGTTTAGTTAGATTAGATCTTTATTTCTTTTGATTTGTTATGTGTTAAAATTAAGATTTTGGCTATTTGAACTTTGCTTTTTATGCCTGAATATTACTTCTGTCATGGAATGCCTTTTACGTCACGTATAACCTTTTTATGAAAGAACTATACATAATATTGGCGTTTGTGCTGATATATTGCCCCCATTAGTTGCATTTGCTTGAAATCTTTGAGAATGCTAGGAACATCTTGTTCTGCATGTTTCTTTGTAGAACGTAGGTGCCTGTGCTCTGTCATCTATTTGGTCTCAATCTATGTTCTGTACTAGCTTGAGTTGTTCAACTTTGTTTCATGGATAATTTCCATCATGTGATTTTATATTAGGACTACTTTTCTACATGTTTGGAGTACTTGATTTTCTTCAATGTGACTTCTGAAATATGATAAACTAGTCTTTAATATTTCATTCAGCTGTAATTGTTCTCTCCTCTTCTTGCATCAGTGTTCCTCTAAGGAGTTTTGCTCAAGAAAAGTATCATAATATTTTATAATTTTGTTTCCTGATAGGTTTAAAAAGTACCGCATGACAATGATAAGTTTGTCTATCAATTGAATTGCTATTGAAAAATATCTATTGACGGCCTTGTTAATCATCAATCTAATGATTGTGTCTGATAATCAGGGCGCATCACCTTGCACTCATTATGCACAACATGGAGTATGTAAGTTTGGTTCTGCATGCAAATTCGATCATTCTATGGGATCACTGAGTTATAGTCCATCTGCTTCTTCCCTGGCTGACATGCCTGTTGCACCCTATCCTGTGGGTTCAACAATTGGTACTCTTGCTCCATCATCTTCATCGTCAGAGTTGCGGCTCGAACTTTCCTCTGGATCCAGCAAGGAGTCTGTTCCATCCAGAATGTCTTCATCATCAGGAATGTTGACCGGGTCAATTGGATTGACTTTGTCAACTGGTGGACCCATTTCTCAATCAAATAGTCAGCCATCTGCTCCAAGTTTGGATCCATCAGCCACTGCCACTAGTACCACAAGTAGCAATGTCTCTCACACCTCAAGCTAAGCAATGTGAATGCATACCTCATCATTACTCCTTTTTTCCATCTCAATTCTTCCACTGGACATAATTATTCAAGGAGGTCCTCCAATAGGTTTTCTTTTCAGTTATCCCAGTTCCACTTTCAAGTCTAGCACACTTCACACCAAATTATCTTTGTGTTTATATAATCTTTTTATGGCCATCTCTTTGATCTTGAATAAATCATGGCCATCCTTGAGAATTTTAGCAATCCATACGACCACCTTGCTTTTGAATAACTCTCAAAGAATCTGCAAGCCCATTGTGCACATGCCCTTTCACATCTCCACATTTCGGAGCTTGTAATGCTTATCTGTGCTCCAATCTTTTTTATACTAGAACATTCTGTCCAGACTTCCGTATACCACGTCTTTATGTCTCTTCACCTGAACCCTTTTCTAATTTGGGACAATTTTCCATTTCTGTTTTGTAAGTGCTGTTTAATACGTTTCCCAACAACTTGTATTTAGGGTTTATCGTGAAGAGAAGTAACCAGGAGACTACAATGAGGCTTCACATTGCTATCTTATATGGTTTTAGATACACGGTGATGTTGTGAAATGAAAAGCTTGACTTGCTACTTAAATTTATTACAAAATACATATATGAAGAAACAAATCTAAATTACCACATTTGAATGCGTAATAACCTTTATTACCTTTTTCGTTAGTTCATACCTGATCAAGGTTCATTCTGAGATCATTTATTTTTCAGGTGTTTCTTTAATTATTTAATATGTTTTTGGCTAATTCTCTCTCCACCAGATCAAAAAATCCCAAATTACCCTTGTCAATTTTTCTGGATTTTTATATCCGGAATGAAAAAAAAGCTTTTTGATTTTAGCACCGGGAAGATATTACTGTGTTACAGATTGTTATATCTGTAAAGCACATTTCAGTTCTGAAATTGTATATCAAGAACTGTGTCTGTGTTATTTGTATTGCGGATTGGAAAATTTGTATATCAAGAACTGTGTCTGTTATTTGTATTGCGGATTGGAAAAATAAGGATAAAACCGATTTTTTTTTTTTAGTGTTGGGTGTAGGTCATAATTTATCATCTGGTGCAAGAAGAATTAGCCTATGTTTTGTTGTAAGATGCTTGTGCTTACGCACTTGGCACGGAACATCCAGTGATGCTCACTATGCAGTGTGTAGTGCACTCGGCCAACAAAAACGATGGCATAAAAAAAAGAAAGTCCAATTGAGCCATTAGACTTCTGAAGTGAAATTCCAAGTTGGTGGATGATAATGCACGTAAAATAATTCTTCAGTTACATATCCCACTGGTCTTTCAAAATTGTTTTGGCATGATACAAAATTATGCTCTGAAGACAAGAAAATCTAGTTTTTCAGGATAGATTTCGTACTAGAAGTACTCTAGATTTTTTATTAAGCTTGGTTTCATCTTGTTAAGTTTTTAAAATTAATTCAGATAACTGATTTGTGCTTAAAAATGTATATTTTAAAACTACTTTTAATCATTATTTTAGTTAGGTTAGAACAAAGAAAAAAAAACTGCTATAAATATTAAAGAAAATTATGATGAAAATGGATAAGGTTGGAAAAGAAACATAATCTCATTTCCTGAAGACAAGTATTTCTAAAATTTTAAGGGCTACCAAATTACAGATGTTTATGGCTAATTGTAAAGCTTTTTGTTTCATTTTTTTAATATGGTCTAAAAGGTGGCAGTTAAGTTATTCGACATAGATCAGTGAATACTTTCTATCATTTGTAAAAAATATCATTGAAATTTTCAAAGTTAAAAATTACCACATTATTATACTGACTGCGATCAAGTTAAATACATGACCGTTTCAAATTCTCCAAGTTAAAAAAGTCCAAATTTTCAATCTTCACTCCGATCAGCATATTTTCAACCAGCACAAAATTTATCCAAATAAAATAGCAATTTTTGAACACATATTCTATCAGTGTCAATTACCTTCTAGAGTCCGAAATAAAAAAACAACGACACTGTAAAAGTGCCTCACTCTAAGCGTTTCTTTCAGTAATTTATAGTTTATGAGTGATAATATAAGTGTATCATTTAGTTTTATCTTAATAACTAGCTAGCCTGAAAGCTGCTATATTTCTTAAACACGTGTAACAATTCTTGCGTCAATGCTACGTTGAAAAAAATGCGTAGTATTCATCAGACACTGAAAATTACATGTCACGAATTGGTCTTAAGTAACAATAAATAATATTACTATATTATAATAACAATATGATCAAAGACATCACATAAATGAGTTTTCATGGAACGAGAGAGAGAAAAGAAGTGATCTGGTAGAGGTACTAAAGATTTTTTCAACATCTTGGAACCAAAATGAGCTCACCCGTGTGTGAAATTTAGTAACCACCTTCGAAGAAATCAAAGAACTAATTCAAAACCAAAATTACCTTACAGACGTACCGACTGCATGGAAGTAGCACGTGACCATGTACTGGTCAATCTTCTCACAGAACACAGAATCGAATATTTAAGTTTAGGAAGAAGAGTCAATAAAATTTAGTTATGTAACACGTACCATGATGTTCTAACGCTAATAATTTCTTATAAAACACCCTTTGATAAAGGTCCCTTATCTCAACTGATCGAGCTCAGAAGGGTGAGTATCCCGAGCCAACATTGCCAAAGGGAGGAACTGATGGAGAATATGTTGTTGAAGAAACCACCTGACTCATTAGCCCATAGTTTGAGCTATCAGTGAAGGGATGCAATGCATCCATGCACCCTTCCTCAACAATCCTTGATGGATTTTTAAACATGGCTGCTAGTTCATTGGAACTGCAATCCCATGATTGATGATTATCCCATAATCCTTTACCAAGATCACTTGGGCTAGAAATATCTGCATAGCTAAGGGCCACTGTTGCTTGCATGTTCAAGGCTTCTTCAGAGGTGTCAAAATGTGGCTGAACCTGCATGGAGTTTGAGTTAACGTGACCTGAAGCACTGGCATTGCCCTTCTTGAAACAGTTACCGGGAACTATGCATTCAAGATAGCCAGAGTTAGAGTCTCCGGAGAAGAAGAAATTATCATCCTGAGGTGACCCAAGAGCAGTGTCAGCATATAGGTCAGAAGGGTTTTGAATGTGGGAAGTGAAAGTAGCAAGGTGAGATAGGCTACTTTGATTGGTTAGTTGTATGTTGTGAGTGTTATGTGAAGGTGGCAAGAGAGGTTGAGCATTGAAAGGAGTTAGAGCATTGTGGAAAATGTTGGTATCTTTAGAGTATACAAAGTTGGTTCTTGCTTGGCATCCTTTCATGGACAGGGCAGCTCTGTCATAAGCAAGAGCTGCTTCTTCAGCAGTGTCAAATGTTCCAAGCCAATGTCTTTCTTTAGTTAAAGGGTTTCTGATTTCAGCAGCATATCTACCCCAAGGCCTTCTTCTCACCCCGAGAAACCTTCCTGGTTCTGCTTGCTTTCCTCGCCCTCTTCTCTCACCACAAGTTGAGGTATTACGTTGAAGAAGAGACAAATTCATTTGGGTTGGGTTTGACTCATATCCTTTGAGGGAAACATCTGAGGTTCTAGAGGTCGACATGGCTTGGAAAATGGAAAGAAATATGTGTTTGATTAGGGGAAGGAAATTTAAATAGTGTCACCTCAAGGGAGCAAACAAGAGAATGTGAATGAAAAGGGTGAAGTAGTGCCAAGTCTTTTAAAGACAGTGACTTCATCATGGGAGAAGGAAAAGGAGATTTTGCATATGTCATTTTTATGCAAACCGTTTTCCCCTTTTCACCTACCTATAAAATCTTGTTATTATCTCAGTATATCATAAATCTGTCCAATTTTCTGTCACATGTCAATTTTTAATCAACCTTTTTCCTTTTATACCAATGACATTTTGGTTTTTATCATAAATGTTGCCTTTCTCTTTTCCTGTGGTTTTGCACGGGACTGATGCTAGTTTCTCTCCATCCCATCATCTAGTAGTATACTTCATGGTGAAAATAAAGATTCCCTTTACTTGCCAAATACTTTTAGTGGGGCTCTACAAACTGCAATTTGGGTTTTTTCCCCTTTGCAACAATCATTTTCTTCATTGTTCCAATGATATTTAAAATGGATTTGCTGTATCTTAGTAATAAGCATAATAACTGATTTACCGTGGTAAGTTAAAAAATAGATCTACCTTAGTTTTTGAACTCGGTGAAAATGTAAAGTTTAGTGAGCCAATTATTGCATTTGGTCCATGCAAGGTATTGGCATTTGATTAGCATTGGCAAAATTGAATCCTTATGTGTATCAGTTCATGTGTAAAGGCCAGGCCAATCATGAAACTCTTCCAGCTAAAATCTATTATGTTGAATAAATCACCACTTCTCCCAAAGGTATTATTCTCTCCTAAGTAGTCTTTAAAGTATTGAAACTATCTCTGAAGTATGGAATATTCATCATTTTATGTTCCTAAGTTGAAGTATTTCTGTACAGTTCAAGGACCCATGTGGAGGACTCTTATTACTTAGAGGATTACTTGACATGATTTTTATTACTTTGATAACTAATTATGTGGTGCCTTTTACTTTAGGAGGATCATTAAAGAGAAAATGTAATAGTTTAAGAATGAAATTGATGATTTACTCCTATTTTGTTCTTTTCAGCAGAAGAGACAATATTGAAAAACTAATACTCACACATCTCAGAAGAAAAAGGCTTGACCCTATAACTTTTATGTTATTTGATATGTATGTATAAATTACAAAGAAATCTATCATAAGATCATAAACTATATGTTTCAGCTAGTGCCATTTATAGAGAACTTCACTGGATGACTGATATATTCCGGGGCAGAACAGGAAATGAGAGCAACTGCATTATTTTTCTGCATTCTCCTTGACTGTCTCCAATCTTTGAATTTGGAATCACTATATCTTAGCAAACTGTTCACCAGCTTCAGGCAATATACACATGAAACCTTTTTATGCTAAATAATCAAAATTACATACTAAACTCTTGTTTGCTTCATAGTTTTCAAAAAGGAGCAGTTAAAATTATCTGACCAGGATGAACATTATTTAATAATTTGATATTTTGTTAAGTCTTCCCTGTACTGTGTCAATGAACCAACACCACACTAGAATACACAAATATAAAAGGTTGCCTTATGAAAGGCCCACATATTGAATTCTTAATTGTGTTTGTTAGTTCGTCTTTCAATGGTAGAATTTTCAGTACTGATGTGTCATGAATGGTTTATTAGGCAGAAGTGATGGTAGTAGTTCACATGCCTCAATAATGAAGTTAAGTTTAGCAAAGGAATGAGTGTCAAATTACCGAAACCACTCAATATAAAATATCAGATTTTCTTGTAAATACTTCTTTCATGCCAAAAACATATGTAGTTTCTAGCAGAGTTCCCTTTCAATCAAAACTTTATTCCTGTGTTTGTGTCTTAGATCTTTCAAGTACAATTCTAGAATGTTCATTATCAGTTTTCGCTTAAACCCCACCATTTTGATTTGTGAAAGTACATAGTAATGTCATATTAGTCATTCAAAATAAGAAAACTTCAAATAAAAATATATGAAATTTTAAGTTGTTTCATCTATGTCCCTAATTTTCACCAGTTACTGTCCTGATTCTCAATACATATCAATATTACAACATGGTAAGTAATGTGATTAATAAGTTGCACTTTCGTGGACTTATCTCAAATTTTATTAGTTTCAGGGACTAGTTTAACAGTGTTTGACACTTTCAAATAGCAAAATGGTATTTTACTCATAGTGTTCTTATAATAAATATTTTAATCAAATTTACGTGTAAGGTTTTAAAAAATGTCTGTGAGCACAATTTCAGTCACACTGTCAAGGCTTTTGCAGTCTCTTTTGTCTATAATTTTTCAACATGTCAAGAATTGTGACAAAACATTAACCACAATTTTAACTTTGGATATGTATAATTTGACAGCAGCATAAATGTACCAGCAGAGTGTTTAAGGGCTAGTGTATAAATTTAAGAAAGGCTTATCAATGGCACAAAATAGATACTGATAAAACATTGCATAGAGATGTACTATGCAAATTTCCATTGATCAATTTTCAATAAAGTCTGATAATGAGAGACATGAGTACTGATCTCCAAAAGGCAATAGAAAAAAGAGTAGTCAAAAAGGGCAACGAAAAGCTTAAACGAAGCCTGCAAATTGAAGTTGACTAAACCGCCCCACAAGACAAAAGTTATAGTGGGCCACCATTTTATTGATTCACAGACAGCTCTTGTTGTAGTATAATTTTACTCTCTTTAATTAATTAAGCCTGCAAAATCATTGTATGTGGCATTGGAAATAGCATGCCACTAATCATATCAAAAGGGTCAAGCCGTTTTGTTGTTTTTCACATTTTTCCCAGTGCCACACAATGCTTTGTCATCAGTAACACCATGTTGGCTCGATTAAACTTGCAGTGATCCCACTAAATTTTTGTAAACAGTGCAAGTGAAAAGTATTCAAACAGGAGACCAATATGAAAGAGATCACAAACGGCTCAATTACAGTTGTTTGATTAAGAAATCATTTGGGTTTTGACTCTAAGAACCCTTGACTCTTCCACTAAAGATTTCAAACAGCCGAAAGATACAGATATGTTAGCTTCATTTGGGTCCCCAGTGTTGAAGGCAAGATATTATTGGTATTAATGCTCTTCCTGTACCAACACAAACCAAAAATATTGACATACATAAACTCAAATATAAAGAAAAAGCATGAAGTTTCTTTTAGCCATAGCCATAGCCATAGCCATAGCTTTAGCTGTTTTATAATTCAATGCATGGGAAGAGAAAAAGGAGTTTAATTATGAGTGACATGATTACACAATACATACTATTACACACAGACACAACACATATGAGGTGTTAATTTGGTAAGAGCATAAACATATAAACTATGATTATCACAGATTAATAGTCAAGATGACCATCACCTTTCTTTTCCCAATATATATATAAATAATATGATGATTGGATTAATAGTGTTGGAACTTACCATTTGGTAAGAAGAAAGTTTAGTCAGGGCACATCTCAAAAGATGTGTTTCAATAAGGTACTCTACATATCCCTAAAATAGATTGGTTTTTTTCACAATAGTAAAAGTAAGCACAAAAGAGAGCTTTCCCCCTCTATTTTTCTCATCACTTTTTTGTTTGTCTATTGTATTTCAAGAGGTTTTGGAGTTACAATATTTTCCTCGTTTAGGATAATTTAATGTGTGTTACTTCACTTACTTAGGTTACTGTTGTCTCTCTTGTGTTTTATAGTGTGTTGATATTATAAGCAGAGAAATAGATGTTCACTGTTAGAAGAGAATTTTGCACATTCTCCAAAACTATTTACTCATACTTTTTGTTGTTGTTGTTAAAGGTGATCCGGCATTTAGGGATAAAGATAACTATGTTTAGTTGGACTTTGACGAAAAATAGAGAAATGGAGTTTAAGTGAGAAATGTTGTAGTAAGCAACTTTTGGTTCAAACCTGTCTCATGTTTGCTTTAGCAGCTGCAGCTTCAGTTTCTATCTGTTCATACACACACTTGTGTTGCGTCCTTCCCACTTTGCAACCAAAGTTCAGGACAAAAATCTGGTCTTTTTTGCTTTTTAAACTCTTGCTTTTTGTAGCTTTATTTAGTTAATTATGTGCCGTGGTGTGTTGTTCCTTCCGTGTTCGTGAATCGTGACCACCACAAAATACGTTCAAATGACATCATATTAAATATGTACCTTTGCTGATGCTAAGCTAATTAAACAGAATTAAAGGACAAGACAAGAGAACGTTGAAACAACTCAAATTTAGTGTTTGTCGCTTTTGTTCTTCAATAATTTTACCACAACTTTGTTAATATCCACGTCTGAGAAAAAAGAAATGTTTATAAATTATGATTAGTTTTAACTGTGCCCAAGATTTAGAATAAAACTTTGGTTCTTCTTCAAAAGTCACCCACATTTTAGTCCTTGTCATTGCAAGTAAATGTTGCGCTTCCCTGTAACTTAGTCTCTTTTTTTTCCGCTTCACTTTCGTAACAAATGAATAAATAAAAGTTATTCTTAAATTTAAAATTAATATATTTAAAACCTGTACCTTTCAAAAATATCAAATTATCATTCTTTTCATTCACGGTTCAATTCTTTTAATTTACTCTCTTTCTTATTTCTATCTCTAATTTGAATTTAAGCATTTTAAAATAAATTATATTTAAAATATCTTCTATGATAATTGGATTATTTTATATATTGAAACATTTACGTAAATCGGAATCTGAATCTTATTCACGGAAGAGAGCAAAATTAAAAATCATTCTTGAATGAAACTATTTTTAAGTACTTTTGAATAAAAAAAAGTCACTCATTCATGGGTCTTACCAAGAATATGTTTAAAAAACTCTATTCATAAAAAAATTATCCTTTTTTTTATGAATAAAATCAATGAATAATGAACTGATTGGCAAAAATTCTATCACATAACTTAAATAAATTAGTCATTCTAATTTTTAGAATTTTTTTTTCATTTTTTCTTTTTCTCCCAAATATTTATAAAAAAAATCCAAATATACCCTTATAGAATAAAATAAATCCTTAAACATCTCTGTTTGGAAGTTCAGGTAACACAAATATAGTTCCGCATAAACAGTAGGTCTTTGGGTTTCCAAACCACAGTAGTCAGGAAAATCAAACCATGCAAAACCAGCATGAGACAGCAAAATTAAAATAAAACACTACTATCTATCACACACCAGAAACGTCAAGATATCAATGTAAGTGTTTCTTAAAAGTAAGGTGGCTATCGATTAAAAAAATACTTAAAAAAGTTATTACACGTAAGTTTCTGACAAATGATATTACACGAACCATGCAAACATGTCTTAGCCATGTTAAGCTATTAGCTTGTGATGCCACATGTAGACATTGATAATTAAGGGAAGGAAATTGGCTAACACTCTGATGCAATAAAGCAAGGAAGAAGAGCCTGTCATGCCCCAACATCCATTAACAGCTTTATTCTTTACAGAGACAGGATCGTCTAAATCAAGCATATTATAGTTAACAAGCCAGTAAACCGAGATACAAACACGTTAATGTGACTTCATGTGAAACTTGGAAATTTTGTTCACTTTAATTTCATCGAAATATCCAAATCACGTGAAAGCTGTCTGTAAAGAAGGAGGATATAATCATGTTAGGGATTTTAGATCCTGTACAAAATAATTTATAACACACCATCATAGAATTACATAAGCAATCACGTTCTCTCCAGTTCATTATTTATCTGTTCTAAACCAATTTAAGAAAACAATGTTTACAGAGCTCCACAGTTTTTTTTACCTCATACATGACTCGGGAGCTGTTGATGAAGACCTCCCGCATGTCAAAGATAAGAAAATTGAATCGTGATTGCACCCAGCATCATTGCCATCACTGGACAAGCATGTAATGGTTCGCATTACGTTTATGCTTTTGATGCAGCTTTTCATGACTTCTATCCTCTTCAACGTTACCTCGTTATGATTGGATTTGCTTCCTACATGAACAGCTGATCATTAACGAACAGTGAAATTAATTTCAAGATGGATGATGCCCAAATTGATGATTTCACAAAATCACAAAAAGATAAAACACCATAGTTTGAAAATATTGTCAACTAAACTACAAGAACAGTAATGTCGATGATTATATAAAAAATACACTAAATAAAAAAATGTGATGATATCCTTTTCGAGGACAGGTTAAAGAATCGAAGCTAGTCATCTCTCGTATAGGTGCCCATACGCACCATCCAGGAAAAAAACTATACATGGGATCAAATTAGATTGTTGCCAAGATTCTAAGGACAGCATGGATGAATTTATAAAACCATTACAAGAACATTGTTTCCCCTTACCTATGGCATAATTGCAGTACACATGAATATAGAATCACCAAAATTGAGTGGCATTACTTCCATTCAGCCCATTTTAATGAATCTGAGGATATTTTCTTCATCCTAGCCGCACCAGAATTGACAGAGGAGTTATGCCATATCATCTTCATCTGATAAGTAGCAGAAAATAAATGGTCATTGGGTATGCATATTATGGATGTGGCACAAAAGATTGTAAAAAAGCTTCGTGTAGAACTTCGTATGGATATATTGATTTTTTTTCCAGCTGCCATAAGTTTCCAGGTTTTTTGTCATAGGAAGTAGGGATCAGTAATGTTCAACATTTAAGGACAGCTAAATTTCATTTATTAAACCATACGTTAACATCATTGTTCTTTGTGTTATCAAGGATTGTAGTAAATAGAAATGCCGAAGAGAACCAAAAGACACACCTCTCCAACAACTACTGTGTCCCCTTCCTTTACACCTTGTTTCATAAGAGACTTGTACACACCACAAGCCTCAAGAACATGTTGGAATCTTCTCTCTGAATCAACGTACCTGTTAAAAAAATCCACATATCTCAATGAAACTATACATAAAAAGGTGTTACAATTTCAAGCATAATGCTTACTAACACATCAAAAATCAGTTAAGAGAAGGATGGAATTTCAAATCTTATTTTCTCACACTATTCAAAAAAAGGTTCTTCCATGATGGTTCCTATGATTATTGCAAGAGTGTTTTTTGTTCTGACATATTCTCATAAAACTTGAAAATTTATGCAAGAAGCTTCAAATCGGTGATCGTAAATGGTTTTGCAAACAAATACAGCATGAATCCAGGGTAATAATTTCAACACAATTTATTCAGTGTGATTAGAAGTTACACCTCGATATATATAAATATATATGCATATGTATGTATGTTTAATATGTAAGAAAAAAACAAATTGGTGATAAAAAAAATATATTGAGGAACCGTACTCCTGTCCTGATCGCATTTTTACTCTATAACCTACCTCCAATTTGTCATCTGAATAAATCGTTGCAATCCAGATCCAACTACGTGCCAACTATTTGAATCACTCTCATGAAAAATCTCAAAATCGTTGATAGATGCATTCCGCTGCCTCTGTACTGCATCGGCTACATGATTCAAGTTTATCATATCGTTTCCATCTGAAACAGGTCAAATTTGTCCAAATACAAAGAATTTATTAGAGAAAAAAGTGTTCAGGTGATGTGACAATAGTTCATAGAATAAGTTTAAAATTGATTATAACCTTCATATTCCTCATTCTCTTCTTTACTTTTACGCAAAAGCTGATACGCAGCAGAGATAACTTCATGAGTACCTTCCCTTGTAACAGCACTCATACAAAAAGGTGTGATCCCACGAGATTGCAAATTTTCTTTGAAGGATTCCCATTTTTCATATGCTTCTGGAAGATCCATTTTGTTAAAAGCAACTACATAAGGCTTCTCAGCAAGTTCAGGATTAAATAGCTTTAGTTCTAGACGAACTGCATCAAACTCAAGGTCTGGCTGCAGTGACGAACCATCAACAACATGTACCTGAAACAAATTATACATAGCCTTGAATTAAACAGAAGTTTTCAATGTGAGGAAAATGAGAAGCAGACAAAAAAAATGATGTCTCGAATTAATTGTTAGAAGGAAAAAATAACGTAAAGCAAAGAAAATATTTATAATCTACTCCTGTTCTTGTTTTCTGAACCCCTAGAAGCAGTGTGATAACTCTAAAATTGAACTCAGCCCTACCAGAAAAAAGATTCTGAAATGTAGCTATGTCTACCTATATAAATAAAAAAAAGAGCATCTCGACTCAAAAGTGCCTACCAGGGCAGAACACCTCTCAGTATGGCGCAAAAACTCGTGGCCTAAACCAAAACCTCGGTGTGCCCCTTCAAGAAGACCTGGAAGGTCTGCAACTACCATGGTTGAATCATAGTCAAAGGAAACAACACCGAGATTCGGAAGCAGTGTAGTAAAGGGATAATTAGCCACCGCCGGCTTTGCAGCACTAACAACACTCAAAAGTGTACTTTTCCCCGCATTCGGAGCACCAACTATACCAACATCAGCAACGAGCTTGAGTTCTAACTCCAACCACCTGATCAAAAGAAACCATCATTCTAACATACTCTCATACGATTCCAGCAAACTTGTTCTCTCTTTCTAGATGCAATACAGAAATGGTAGCTTTCATGTCAACAAAACAAATTGCACCCTTCACATGTATGTAGATAATCCTTTGGTTTGAACCAGTGGTTTCTGTTTTCATTTTTAATTACGAATATGTTGTCTGTTTCAGAAAACTAAACGGTCCTAGCTATGCATGGTAAAAGAACTCACATTTCATGACCCTCTTCCCCATACTCCGCAATCTTGGGGACCTTATTATTCCCGGACTTGAAAGAAGCATTTCCTCTACCCCCTCTACCACCAGGCAATACCAAAGCTTTCTGTCCCGGATACACCATCTCCAACAACACATCATCTTCTCCACTCATCCGAATCAACGTTCCAGGTGGCACCTTCACCACCACATCCTCCCCCTTTGCCCCACTCTGCATGCTCCCCTGCCCATGGGACCCTCTCCCTGCCCGGAAATGCACGCTGTTCCGAAACGGCAGCAGCGAGTTCATCGCCCCGTCCACCTCCACGTACACCTCGCCGCCCCTCCCGCCGTCACCCCCCGACGGCCCCCCCAACGGCACGTACTTCTCCCGCCGGAACGCCACCACGCCATTCCCGCCGTCCCCCGCCCTCACGTATATCTTCGCCCGGTCGAAACATCGCATCACCGCCGGCACCCCCTTCTCCTTCCCGTCCGGAGACTCTTCCTCCACATTCTCGTCTCCCAAAAACTCGAGGGCTTCGTCCTCGCCGTCGCTTTCAGATTCGGAATCGGCATTGCCTTCGAAAACGACGCCTTGTTGCCGCTGAGTTTGCCGTTTGCGATTGCGGAGGAGATGGTCGATGGGTGGGGCCGCTTCGGAGAGCTTGATTTCGGGAGGTGAGAGAGGGGAAGAAGAGGAATAGTCGTGCTTGAGCGGAAGACGAGTGTAGGTGGTGGCTTCCCCGCCGGGAACCACTGCTTTCTGAAATTTAGGGTTTTGAATTTTGCTTCGATTGGCATTGCGACGAGCGAAGGATTGGGGAGTGAAGCACGCAGAGATAGAAGAAGCCATTTTCGCAGAACCTTACGAAACTCAACTCATCAACTAATGCAAAACTCAAAAAATATCAATTCTGGATAAGCCCACACGTGTTACAAACTCAATATATCTACCAATTCAAATTATTTCCTACCAAAAATGTTTTATTTTTATAACTGTTTTCGAAGCACAATTTAAACAAAAAAACAACAAGGAACAAAAACTAATATATAACCAGAGTTTAAAAATATATTTAAAACTTAAAAAAAAATACATTAAGATTATTGATATTTATACCTATTCTAAACTTATTAAATAGGTGTGACATTCCATCTAGTTACTATTTCAACAACCATCCAATATAATAAGGAGAAATTTTACTATAATCATTTAATGATCACAATATTTTTTAAGTATCTCTTTTCAATACATAACATGTGTGGCATCATGAAACCTAAATAAACATTGTTACAATAAATGATGTTAAATTTGCATGACATATGCAACATGATTTGAAACCATTTATTGGCCTTTGTATTTCATTCAAAATTATCAAGAACTACAACAATTATACACTCATAACATGAATTTTGCTAATCAATAATATTTTCGTGTGTTTTTTTAGGATCTATTATAATATACTTGATTGTGTAACTGACAAAACATAAATAATGAAAAAAGATTAATAAGAAACTTTCAATAATATCTAGAACATTAAAGTGCGTGTTTGGTTTAAGTTATAAACACATATATTTGAATTTTATTTTTATTTTACGTCCATTGAAAATATACAAAAGTAAATCAATAATATAAATACAAATATGATATCTGTAAATAGCCCATTGACATAATTTCCTTAAACACACTAAAGTTTATTATTATTTCACCTTTTCGAAATATGCTCTTATTCTCCTTAATTGCAAATTCAAAAATTAAAAAAAAATTAGGAAGTAAAATAAGAGTAAACAAGTCTCAAATAAACTGTCATGGATTACATTAAAAAATAATATTTTTTAATTTATGCAGATATTTAGGCCATAATAAAGAAGAAAAGCAAGTGACTTCTTGTTTCTACCACATAAATTTATAAAGTATTGATTATACAATTTTTATATTCAATAAAGCAATTCTCAATCAAGACTTGTCCTTTTAAAAAAAGGAGGTTATTGATTATACAATCTTTAATTTTTTTTAACAGCATTTCCTTATTTATAGTTGAATACTATTTTAAAAATATAAATTTCAAAAATGTGTTTTTATGGCTAAACTTCCCTTAATTAAAAAATTCAAAGAAGTCTTCAAAATTTCAGGGAGATGTTAATCAAATCAAAATTCAAATAGATTTATATATATATAGAGAGAGAAATACAAAACCTCGTTAGTTTGTTACTGTTTGCACTGAATCAAGTTGAAGCCCTCTGAGGAGAGAGAGAGAAGAGAGAGAGAGAGTGAAGATTTCAAATTGAAGAGCTTAGTGCTCGTGGAGGAGCCCAACAATGGAAGTTCCGAAAGATCAAATCGCCACTCTTCTTGAACATGGCCTCTACAACTCCGCTCAGATGCTCGTAAGCTTTTTTTTGTTCTTCTCCTTCCAATTCATATTTGAAATTTTTGATTCCGCACAAAAAGTGGTTGTTTTTTTTTATGGGTCGAAGCTCTAATCTGAAGTCACTGTGTTGAACAGGGTTGTTTTCTCGTTTCTTCACCTGCTGCAAATGCTGAATCTGCCCCACACCTCAAAACTGAGAGCTTGGTCTCTGCAAATTTTCATTTTAGAAGATTTTTTTGTTTATCATGTTTTGCAATTTTTAATCTTTGAGGAGCTCGTTGAAGTTTTTATGTTGGTTTTTTAATTTTTTATTTATTGATTTGGTCAGGTGATTCTTGGTGATTCTTTCTTTCGTGAAAGGGAGTATCGTAGAGCCATTGTAAGAGACTGTGCTAACATTTTCTCCCTTTTGCTTATGCAGTTGGAAACAACTGTTTATTTGTGATTATGTTATTTCAAAACTTTTGTTAAATGGGTAATTCAAAAGTTGTTTTTTTCGGGGGAGAGGTGATGTCTCATTATTTTTACTTCTTTTGTTGGTGGACAGCACACCTACAAACAAGCTTTGCAATACTACAAGATGATTCCAAAACAGAACATGACTTCTTCTCGAAGTTTATTGTCGTCGAACAGATCTTCGTCTCCAAATTCTTGCAATGGATCGGTGATCAATGAGAATGAGGTAAACTGGTGTTAGTTTTCTTTGGTTCATGATGGCTGGGGTTGATTTGACGTGCTTTTAATTTTTAAGGTTTTGCAAGTCCAGGTTTTTATGAGGTTTTTTTCTTTCTGATCACTTTAACAGGTGAAGTTCAGAATTGCATCATCTCACTGTTTTCTGAATGAGAATAAATCAGCTCTAGTTGAGGTTTGTTTGTTCTATTCTCTCCTTTCCACAGAACAGACTCATAAGAGGGCATGCCCATTGATGTTTTCTTTTTTGATTAAAAAATTCGTGTTGGTGTAAATTGAAAGAATGTCAATTCTCTATTTATGGAGGGATTAACAGTGGAGACAACAAACCTTTATAAAGGCTATTTTTGTGCATATTTTCTCAGTCAACAATGTGGAGTTTTTTTTAATGAGAAACAAATGTCATGAAATTTTGTATTACATTCTTGATTTGTTTTCAATTTTTTTCATTCCTTATGAGTTATCTGTGTCACTTTCTCATTACAGATGGAAGGAATTCCGAGCAAAGCAAGAAATTTGGCAATGAATTTGTTATTAGGGAAACTATATCGAGTTTCTAAGCATAGCCGTGCTGCTGTTTCTATTTACAAAGAATGTATAAGGTTTGTAAATATCTCATACATTGATTAAACCTTTTATATGGCACTGATAGGGTTTTCTTATAAAGATTTTTATGGATCTATTTATCCGTTTTTATTAATTTGTTGCAACTACATTGCATTTTGACCTTTAGCCTTCAGGCTTGATGTCCACTAGCGTCCTTATGTCTAAACTGATAGCATTTGCTCTGGGCAAACAGAATTGTGTTGTTCATCCGGCAACATATTTGTTTCTTGTTGTCTTACACATGGTTATTAAATTTTTTATGAACTTGTTGAAGTAGTCTGGCACTGCATTTTGATATAGGGTGAGAAGGCAAAAAGCTTGCTTCGAGAAGTCCTGTACAGCCTTATAAATAATCTCAATTTAAGTTTTCTTTTGTGTGTTCTTTTTCTTGGTGATTTGACTTCTCTCTCTGTTCTTTCATATCTTCATAAAGCTTATATATCATTTTCATTTCATTGTGGAGCTCCTTTTTCCATTTTTTTAATTTTAACTGCTTGCTTTCTCTTTGGGTAGTATTGAGTGTGTTAAGGAGTTATGTAATTGGCTACTTGCACTTGAAGCGTTGTGCATTTGCATCTTCCATATGATCTATATTTTTATTTATTAATTTGCTACTTGAGTTTAAGATGAAATTATTTGTTTATGTCTTTTTTCCAGGCATTGTCCTTATATACTTGAGGCCATCACAGCTCTAGCAGAACTGGGATCTACTGCAAAGGACATCATTTCATTGTTTCCTCAGGTTTGTTGATAAAAAGCTGATTTTTTGTTGTTGACTGAAGCTAAATAGAGATTCAGCCATTATCATCTTCAAGATGATTCTTTGATTTGCAGTGGAATTAGGTATCCATTAAATTATGTCATTTCTTCCTTTTCTTTAGGCAACTGGGTACTCAGCAATAAAGAATAAACTTTACCAGTAGGCTGATGTGTTTTTCTATATTGTTGAGTAGGAGGTTGGGGTGTTTACAAGACTCGGCCTTAACAAAATCACTCTCCTTAATGGGTTTTGGTTTCTTTCTTTTATTAACTAGATTTATTAGGTGGAGAGAAGGTGGCACAAACAACTGTTAACCTAAATTTGTGCATGTCCTGTGATCTATTTTTCTACTATTTCAACATGTGCTTTGACCCATTGGAATAGTTAATCTGTTTTGTGGCATGATAACCTTTCTTTATATTGTGATTATTCCATGCATGGAGTTTCTAGAAGTTAAGTAGATCAATTTGCAAAATTGCAGTATAATTGTAATTTATCCTCCAAGAATCTAATTGGTGTTCAAAAATTTGCTCTCAGACTCCAAATAGAAGTGGTAGGGCTCCATTTGATCACACTGACTCAAGTCGTTGGCTTCAAGTAAGTTATACATAGTACTAAAATTCTTGTTTGATTACGTGCCATGATACTTGCTACCATTTATCACTTTAGAGATTTTTCATTTTAGGTTAAGCCTCTATAGACGCATCATTTTTAACCTGCACAATGTCTATGTTGCATCAAATCCTTGAGAAGCAACAAAAGAGGACTGCTAGTATTAAGAATGAATAACGAAGATTGGTATTTACAGACTATTTTGATGGTTTGGTGGTATATATAGAATATGTTGAGCTTGTCTTGTTGATATCCATATCTCAATGTAGTGATCTGTTGCAATATAAATTCCAGTCATTTCACATGGATTTAACATATATTTATCAATTGTCTTGCCAGATACTGAGTTTCTTTTGCTACAGGATGATATTCTTGATTTTCTATGCACGAGAATTATTTGGGAGGAAGTATTATGCTTTTTAAGTTCTATTTTTCTTTCTTCCTTAAATTATTCTTAGTGATGAAAGTTATTGTGAACCCTACCTAACTTCTTTTGGGAAAGTTGGCTCTTAACATGGTAGCAAATCCTGTATAACCTGGTGATCAATAGTTTTATCAATAGTTAATTCTGATTTAATTTCCCAACACGTTGTCTGGTTCAGAATAATATCTGCTTAGGCGTGAGGATTAGTTAATAAAGTTCAACCTTTTTCTACTTTGTTTAATAATTTTTTCATCCATGTACTTTTCTGTTGGCCCTTTAAGATACTGACTGTCAAAAAAAGGGTGTATTCTATGTCACATGATTTTATTTCCTAAAGTAAAATGACTATAAATATAGGCACGTGAAAGTTGTAAAATTAGCTTGTTCTTGATTTCTTTTAAGTTTTGCATCATCTGTCCCATGTATTGTTTTTGTACACGGCCAGGCAAGCTGTGGGAACTTGCAATTCCTGATTAACTTTTCCTCATTCTATTTGCAGCGATATGTTGAAGCTCAATGTTGCATGGCTTCAAATGATTACAAGGGTGAGATATTGTATTTTATATGGAATCATCTAATTATTGATTGCATGCTTGTGTTGGATGCTTGGAGCTGAATAATTTCGTAAGTCATGTGTTTTATGGGCATAGCCCTGGGGCCAATATCTGGTACTCAAAATGTACAAAATGATAAATTCTACTGTAAATTATTTATCTGGCTCAGTGCATTAGCTTCTTGTCCTCTTTTTTTTTTGTCAAACTCCTACAGGAATTTAACGAGAAAAGATATTTAATTTTTCATTTGCTTGTAGTTTGTTGTTTCTGATGTGTGTTTAACACTGACACATCCAGTTTTACTTTGTTTCAAATTTTGACAGGTGGATTGGATCTCTTTGCTGATCTTTTACAGCGTTTCCCTAACAATACACACTTACTACTTGAGATGGCAAAGGTTAGACTTGCTGCAGTGATTTATAACTAGTCCAATATAAACTTTCAACCAGGCTGATGTTGCACCTATATCTAACTTTTTTCCTTTGGACTCTCAGGAAAAGTTTGCTTTCTGTAGCTAGTATTTTGTCAATGGATGTAGTTCCTCTAAAGCAAGTAGTTTCCTTTTGTGAGAAAAATAAAATGCCTAAACCCTTAATGAAAATTAAGAGAGTAGATTTATCAAATCTATGGTTTGTTATACTTGTGTATGTAATATCAACTATTAAGTTTTTCATTGATGATTAAAATTTCGTACTTTTCCCTCTGAAGTGAGAACTTTAGAGGAGCCAAGTTTGTGACTGACAATTGATGCTATTTCTGAGTTGACTGCCTGAATTTGTTTAAGAAGAGATACCCTGTTAAGAGGATTGGAGCGTTTCCGTACTTTGCATGTAGTTTTCTTGAATTGATGGCTTAATCTTAAATCAACGTATATTGTGAATGAAGGTTGAAGCTATCATTGGAAAGAATGAAGAGGCCATTATGAATTTTGAAAAGGTAATACAGATTTGTACCTTATTATGCTAATACATTTATCTATAATTATATTATTTATTTTCATGCACTTGTTGGGCTTATAATTATATTGATAATTTGGTGATCAGGCCCGGTCAATTGATCCGTACATCGTAACGTATATGGATGAGTATGCAATGCTTCTAAAGCTCAAGTCTGATTATCCAAAGCTGAATAAGTTGGTGCATGATTTACTGAATGTTGATCCTGCAAGACCAGAGGTTTTTGTAGCCCTATCTGTTCTATGGGAAAGGAAAGATGATAAAAAATCATTACAATATGCTGAGCAGGTCTGTATTTTTATTTGATGCAAATTGGACTGCACTTTATCTATTATAAAATTTTTCACAATTGACTAATTATTTGGCAACTAGAGTATTCGGATTGATGAGAGGCACATACCAGGGTATATAATGAAGGTAATAATATGGTTTTGCATATGAGGCATGGCCCATGCTACATGGGGGTCTATTTACTGTATATTGTTTGTGGAGGATGATGAGATAAGCCTTTCCTAACATGCTAAAGATTATTCAGGGAAATTTATTGTTAACGATGAAACGGGCAGAAGCAGCTGTGTCTGCCTTCAGAGCAGCTCAAGAATTGAGACCGGATATTCGCTCATATCAAGGTTCTAGTTTGTACTTGGAAAAAATATATTGCTGCGTGAATTGCATCTCTTTCTCGCACTTCATGTACTCTGCTGTCAATATCTACTTTGAAGTGCTGATGGTAGAAAATTTAGAAATTTACAGGCTCTTGACATGAATCTAAATATTTCAGGCTTGGTTCATACATATTTGGCACTTTCTAAAATCAAAGAGGCTTTACATGCTTCAAGAGAAGCAATGAAAGCAATGCCTCAGTTAGCAAAGGCTTTAAAGTTAGTAGGTGATGCGCATGCCAGTACTTCTGGTGGCAGAGAAAAGGTAACTTGTCAGCTTTTTAAAATTAGTATCTACAGACTACTATCTGTACTTCGATTTATTATGTGGGAAATATAATGCATTCTTCATACAGGCAAAAAAGTTCTATGAGTCTGCACTAAGACTAGAACCGGGTTACCTTGGAGCTGCACTAGCTTTGGCGGAACTCCATGTTATTGATGGCCGAAATGGAGATGCTATTTCTCTGCTTGAACGATATCTTAAAGACTGGGCTGATGATTCTCTTCATGTAAAACTTGCACAAGTTTTTGCCGCCACTAACAGGCTGCAGGAGGCTTTGTCACATTATCAGGCTGCATTAAGGTTGATCACGTATTTCAAAAATATCTTTCATGGTGTTATTATTGAAGAATTTGATTTGGCATCCGTTGGACTAAATTAGCGGAACTCTTGAATCTGGACCCTACATTCTAAAATCGAGGGGCCCCTAGGAGAGCATATGCTATGTTTTTAGTTAATATGTTTCAATCAACTATGACTTTTCTTGGTGTAACAATTTGGTATTATAATAAACCTTTCTCCCCCACTGTTTCATGCCGTACTTTAAGTCGTTGCTGTTAACAATTGATCCTGTCCTTACTGCTGAGGATTTCCATGTGTTGCATGCCAATTTTTTATGATTTTACTGTGCTCCTAACATATTTCCTAAATGACAGGTTAAACACCCAGAATGAAGCAGCGAAACGGGGTTTAGAGCGTTTAGAGAAGCAAATGAAGGTTTGTTCTTATTATTTATTATTTAACATGTATGCTTTTCTAAATAAGTCTGATGCTTGATTGATTATATATTTCTGAAGTCTCAACTGATTAAACTCATTGGTCACTCTTCATTCCTTCTGGATTATGTTGTCTGAAATAGATGCATGGTCTAGTCCAAAATTATGATTTAGTTGATGAGGATAAAATATTAGATAGAGTTGAAAAGTTGAGCGAATAAATTTATTATTTTGCATCCTTTATAGGGGGTGGATCCTGATGCACCTGAAGAAGATGAAGACAATGATGTTGAAGACGCCGACGGAGATCAAGACGAGACCGAACTTCTTTGAATATCAGTGTCCCAAGGAAGTCTCTGATGATGAGGATGAGGAAAGTACCCTGGAAATAGTTTAATGTTGAGACCACATTAACAGTAGGGTGAGAATTACCTTGGTGGCCTATAATTACAAGCTTGGCTCAGGTTTGCCTTGACTACTTCAAGAGTTCACATCAGAAAACAAAACATTTCATGCTGCTGCATCTCAAACCCTAAGGCTGTATAAATATGGAATGAATGGATTAGATGGTGAAATTGTCCAGGATGATTGGACATTGGCTAGGTGCTTTAGTTCCGTTTTGTAAGGCCAAAGATGTCTCAGCTGGAAGCTTGCGTTATGTCCTCTGTAAAATTTATTTTCCTTTTTTTCTCTGTAAAAGATATGATATATTTGTTAAAAAATTTAGTCAAGTGAAAACTGTAGACAGTCAAGTTTCACTTTCTGTAACCCTGTAAAACAACTGTCCATTTTAATTGTTTAATCACAAGTCAAAAGGTGGCATTCCATGTAAGCTTTTCTCTTTATTCTTTATTGTCTAGTTAGGTGAAAGAATAAAATGTGCTACAATTCAAATGAGTGGTAACAAAGTTAGGTTTTATCATTGCAAATTAGGGGTTGGTAAAATCTCTTTGACCTCAAATTTATATGCATGTGGCTTCTTTCATCATTTGTAACCCTTGTTTCATGAAGCAACTTATCTTAATATATGTAATATTTTTTCTACATTTACAACTCGTTACTTCCCAAATGATTGTAATTGTTTGTTTTTATGTAATTTGTTCAAGAGTTGCTCTTGGAACTAACTTTTATGCTGGCCAATATGTTTAGTTTCATTCTTTTGACGTCATTTAGATTTATGGTTGTGATGCAATTTTAGACATTATTCACCTATATACTCTAGTTTTAAATGTTTTAACTTATAAATATATATTTTCAATTAGTTCATTCAAAATAAAAAGTTGGTTATATATTTCATTTATTGCTTCTCTTTGGTACCACTGGATTAGTTATTTCACTTTTTTCCTTGAGCATCTTTTGAATTTTAATTATTAATTAATCGTTCAAGTAAATAGAGTTTCACATTCATTTTCTTACAATGTCATTTGTTCTTTTGTTTTATTCTTTTCACAATGAACAAAACTTGATATTCTACAATGTACCATACCTTCACTAACGAACCAATCCTAATAGATTTATTTCTGTTCAAACTAAAACCTAAATACTGTAACATTTTATTTAACTTCTTACTATTGGTAGTACTCTATTTTATCAGAATACTATTAGTCACATTTTATGCTAATTTAAAATTTTATTTAACTTGACTGGTTAAAAATTTACGTTAGTTTATTATTTAAAACATTACAAGAAAATTAACATCTTATTTAATTATCATTTATTTGACCACGATTTAATTATACTAGGACTAATGAACTCTTGTCTTCACCACTGGAAGGACCACCATTCCATGTTTAAGATTAGTTTTTCTATTAAGGTGAAGCTTAGTGGTTAAAACATCAATACAGATCCAATTTTCTCAGCCAAAATGTTCTTTAAACTGTTCTTCTTTCTCTTTGGAGGTCTTCAAAGCCATCTTCAAATTGCACTTCCATTGATGGATTGTGTCCACATAGTATGTATAGAAGGATTTTCTCATCATTTGTGCTAAGTTCATAGGCATGGCACCATTTAAAAAAACTTGAAAAGCATTATACGTGAAAAGGTTTCCTAGGAGTAGGGGCTCGGTTTTCCATTGATTGAAGTCTCTGTTTGAGATGGAAAACTTCAACCTATGCATCCAATATAGATGGTATTAGAGAAACCCAAGTATGGTGAGAACATAAAAATCATTAGTGAAAACTTATGTAAGACTTTTATGGCACAGAAACTCCAACACAAACAGCAACTCAATTCGAACATCATAATTGGACATACAGAACAAAAAATTATATGGTTTATCAAAAAATAAACAAAGACTTTCTGCTTTGTAATCAACTAGGATATACCTGTAATTGGAATGCCCTGGTTCTTTCTGCGGCAAGAACCCCTCTGGTTGAGTGCAATTCCTACTAAAAGATGTTAATAAGTTAACAAAGCTTTTATAAAGATATGCAAGTACTTTCATCAAACGAAGGGTTTATATACCTTTTGAGTGTCATCTAAAACAGCCTTGAGGAAGGCCACATCATGCTCAAGCCTTACATTGTCAGCATGGACCAAGTTGGATAGGTTGTTAGCTTCTTCTTGAGCTAACTCTGCACTCACCAGTTTCTCACTCAGCAACTCCATCTCCTTCAGTGTGTCAGCCAATTTTTTCCCCATCTCCTGCCGGCTTTTAAAGGCAGATGCTAAGCTTTTCTCAGCAGCTTCTCTGCTTGCTAATGCAGCTGACAATTGTCCCTCCAAAATGCCAAATTTTCTCATTAGGGAAGCCACTTTAGTTTCATAATAATGATGGATGCTTGAAGCAGCGGACAGTGATCCTGATTTACTGTTTTCTGGGAATGACACATCATCACTTTCTAGAAAAGGGTTTCCAAAACCGAGGTTTTGTTGATTTGAATTTCCAGATACTGACACCTGTTCCTCAATGTTGGTCTTGGCTCCACTTGATCTCATTTGATTTCCAGGGTCATTTTGACTTGTTCTATGATCACCCGCCTGAAGTGTATAGTAAATTACAGTATTAGGTTTCATTATATTTTGTCATAATGTTAGCATCAGGATTGGAATGATTGCTACTGATATTTAATACAACCATATTCTTATCATCAGAATAAATGGTTCTGACATTATGGACTATTGAAAATAATACACTTATATGTGATGATTGGGAAGGAATGATGGATGCCATCAAGTGAACCCAATGTAGAGATGACAACATAAGCAGCTTATCAGGCAGCCGAAAGAGTCTGCAATTAAAGTGGGTCAACGGTAACCAGAACTAAGTGGCTTTCCAACAAAAATGATAATAAAAATTAATTTTCTGTACGCAACTGAATGAATGGCAGTAACTAGGACAGTGTCATAGTGGCATGGTCTAACCCAGCAATGAAGCAGGGAGGCACATTCAGAAAAGAAGCTGATTACACTGTGTGTAACTATGTAGAGATATTTAGAGGGTGGATAGGAGACTCTAGGCAGTGGCGGATGATCTTAATAGGGGTGGAGAGCCTTGCCCCTCAACCCCATCACCAGATCCACCACTTCCTCCGAGATTAGAGACAGGAGTCAATGTTGTTGGTGATTAAGGAAGGTGCAGTTGTTCTATATCTTTTGTTCACGTGTAAGGTGAGGGTGATGCAACATGCGTGTGAGAGGAAGAGAACAAAAAAAACTACACTTAGTATGAGTAAATTATTTTGGTTCCCCAAAATCATTGGTCGAGATCCGACTTTTGTATATCAAAGCATACAGTTGTAATTAATTGGAATTTGTGTTTACCTGAGGGAAAGAACTTTCATCTTCTGAATGCTTGTCGATCCTGACATTTGTATTGTATTCTTCATGATGATCAAATTGCCTGCGAAGGGAGATCTTGGTCGGGAGGGAATTGGAACCTTGTTCAAGAAGGGTTTCAGACAGAGATTTTCTTTCAGAACCGTGTTCAATTGCAGATGCAAGATTTTGTCGCACAACAGAGTCAATCAAATGATGGGAAGAGTCCTGTTTAAGTTGAGAAGCCAATCCAGTAGATAATGAATGTTTTTCAAGTAATACAGATCTTTGACCTTTGGTAGAACTTGTTCGCTTTCTTGATTCATTTTTTTCTGTAATCAACACTTCTACCTAATACAATCAAGAAAAAGGTTGAAAGACCCATAAGAAATTAACTCATACAACAACTTTATGCATTTATGTGAAACCTGATTTGATGGCTCTTTTTTGGATCCTCCAAATGCAACAAGGAAGTCTTTATCCCTGTGTTGCACGAGTACAAGGCTAAAACCCTGCTATCATAACAGATACAAAAACCATGCTTGTTAAATACTGTAGAAAGTCAAGCATACAAAAAAATCTACTACAGAGGGAGATTGAAGAATCAAGTCAAGAAATGGATAAGCTGTTCTCCTTGTGCCAAATATAATACATCTACAAACATTTTCGCTAATAGTCAGTAAGATACATGGTAAATTAATTGATACAATTTACAACTTCTAGGTTGAGCAAAAATCTAATAAAAAAACATACAAAACTAAATTATAGTCAGTGATTTCATCATAAATTTACTCCAAATAGGAAATATCTCATGTGAGACTTTCAGTGCTTGTGGTATAACAGAAATAGAAGGGGTGAAGAAAGGAAGAGAGTAAATGAGAGAATGTGGGCTGTTTGATAGAGTGGAAGCAAGAAGAAATTAAAAAAAACAAGTTATTCTCTTTTACTATATTATAATATTAATAATAAAAATATTTTTTTAAAATAAAATAATCACAAAATGTTAATTTTCACTATTTTCTTCGACCAAATTTGTTTGCATCTTTTTTCTCACCTATTTATTTATCTTCTCTTTTCTCAGCTATCTACTTTCTTTTCCTATATTTTCTTTCTCTTTACCAAACACACTCTTAGGCAACCCGGTCTCCATCATCCTAAGAAGTGGACTTTAAGCATGAGACTATATATGTATGGATGGTTTGATAGTGGCCTGAGGATGGTACGATAAGCCTAACAAACTCACTAGGATAGGTCTAAATGACTCTGATACTATATTAAGAAGTGGACTTTAAGTCTAACTCAATCTTATAAAATTGGCTTTGCATGTGAAACACTTATATACTATAAATTATCCTAATCGATGTATGATCCCCAACACATTATAAGCAGACAAGGATAAATGATATACATTAATGTCAATAAATGCACACTGAGCTAGCAGCAGATGAATGACAGGTAAAGCTGGCAGAAAAACTAAAAAATCTAACCTTGTTGGTCGTAATAGATGATGGAGGTGACGCAATTGCCACAGACCATTCATTTTTTACAACATCATATACCAAAGTCTCCCCGTGTCCTGAAAAATGCAAAGGAAAATTAGAAATTTAAAAAAGAATAGAATAAGAGACAAGTTATTTGTGAAACAGGAAGACAACAAGATATTTGCACAGACCAAATCTCAAATTCTCGTGTTCTTATTACTAATATACATTTTTTCCTTTGTTTCTTTTAAGTTAGAACTAACCTCCCTTTCAGTAATCTAATGTTCGTACTATGTGAGAATTGATCAAGAGTTACCAAGGAACTTTGATTAAATGAAAGTTCAAAACACAAAAAATGCAAGAGTGATCACAAAACTATACAATCAAAAGCATTGTAATGGTTAACAGATGGAATGATGATTGGAAAGAAAAATAATAGGAATAACACAAATGCAATAAGGTAACCAAGAACTAAATCAGTAAAATTCATGCAAATTTTTTTTTGTTTTGAAGTTGCGGTGTAAAAGGTTAAGTTCAAAAGATATAAATAAATAGTATACTCTAGTATTACGAATAAATGCTTCCTCCATTAAAAAGCATACGTTTTTTCTTGCTTCCACCCCCTGTAATATACCATTTAGTGTCACATAATACACCACAGCAACCAGCTCTTGGTGATGGATGGAAACCACGTATTTTTATTCTTGACCATGCCATCTGAAAGAACGTATATTTCCATTGACCACAAAATGAATGAGCATTTAGTCTTCATCTTGGAGGAATAAAAAAGTTTCAGAGAATATAGAGAGAGCTCACTGTTTCAAAGTCAAGTGAATACAAGTCATTCAAGGTCCTGGATTTTGATGCTCCTCCAAATATAAATAGAATTTTACCATCATAAAGAGCTGCCACATGGTTGAATCTTGGACAAGGTGCTGCTCCCCTGTAAGTGATATAATGTTTTAGGAGGTAGTTTGGGGGTGAAAAAGATAACAGCATTACTTATCAAAAGCCATTAAACATTCACATCAAGTCCTTACCAGCAGATAGTCACATGGAATTCAAAACTTTCGCTTTTAAACTTAGCAAAAAACAAAAATCAATCATAACAAAGCATAAACACAATTACGTGTAGTGAAGTGGAAGCCATGTCAAGGACTTGAGATCAAACATATGTAGATCATTTAGTTTCTTCCGTTTGGCATCTTCTCCTCCAAACAATATTAAAACAGAGTTAGCCATAACAACTGTGTGACCACTGCGAGCAACCTGCCAAGAACAAAAAATTGGTCAGTACTGCCTAAAGAGATTTGAATAGAAGAAACTAAATTATGATATTAGATAAGGCAATATGTCATATTCTCATTTAGAATCAGTTCCTACTTCTTAGATTGTTAGTGTGAAATTATTTCAGCTCATATCTTCCAGACAATTTGATAAAGACTTACTTCGGTTAAATGAGGGATAAAATAGAGGTAGGTATGTATGTTGAAAACTATAATTCAACTACACCACAGATTCAAAATATACTTAAATGAATGTAACTTATACAAAGATACAATTTCTTAATTATTTTATTTATATGTAAATTATTCATTGAACCTAGAGATAATAATACATATGATAATGATTACCATGATTTATGATTTACTAAGTAATATGATTGGGATGAAAAATGCAATCCAGTAGCATATGCCCTAATATTGCAATTCCTAATATTGAAGTTTAATCGTATGAAAATTCCTACCGGTATGTCTCCCTTTGCTTCCATGAGGGACCAGCACTCTGTCTCTGTATCAAACACCCATACTAAAAAAACCAGAATGGCAATTAGAACAGTTTTGCCGCATGAACAAGGACAAAGCTATTACATATGCGAAGAAGAAAGTGAACCAGAAATTTTGTCACTTGCTGGGTCCGTTTTCCCTCCAATGAGAAGTGTTTTTTTCCCCCAAGAAACCTGGTCAAAGTATCATCAAACACAAGAAAAATTGAGACCGGAATAAATCATTATCAAATATAAATTATAAACAAAGTGTTATTAAATATGTGAAAGGTATTAATTAACATTTCCAAATGAAAATTGATTTATTCAATCATCAAGCAGCTCGTTTATAATGGCCACAATGTACTGATGAAGACAGTGCCTGACATGCAAGGGTGACCATTTTTTTGTATAAATTCAGGTTCATGGACTTCTCATTTTAACTTACATGTTATTCCAAGCCTATCATGAGAGCATTACCAAGGTCACTTAAATAGAATAGACATCAACACGTAAACATGCTGAGAATATGTTGCTAAAACCATAGATTAAAGTACCAAACAATGCCCCTTGCAAGCAGGAATCTTTAGTGGAAGACTGCTAGGTGATAAGTAAAGCTTAGAGGATGCCTTGGTCCACAAAAATCTGTCAAAATTTAGCACCTGGAATAAAAATGAATTGTATCCAGATCTCAGTTTGTGTGATGAGCCAAGAACCAAATAATTATCTAATGTTAATATTGATGCTTATATAAAAGGAACAATGTCCCTAGTCCCCATCATAAGCCTTCCAATTCCAAAACAAGAAATGTACCCTCACCTGCACATCGTCCAACAATCCACTCCCTGATTCACCACCAACCACTACCATCTTATTCTCAACAACAGCTGCAGCATGCTATTCACAAAGAATAATAGTCAAGTCTTAGCCAAAACTACACACAAATCATAACAAAATTACATACATAAGATCTAGGAGTGGGCTTTTCCCCTGCAATTGATAACACCATCCAGTTCTCTGAGCTTCCTGATGTACAAGTATGCATCTCAGCCGTAGCCGACAAAAACTGTCTGTCAATTTCCTCAGAATGACCACTTATCCTTGCAACTCCATCACCCTGTAAGAAGCTTTATCAGTGGAAAACCCTCATTATTACAAATTCAACCCCACACAGGGAATGAAGCTGAAAAAATCACATTGGAGTTTACATTTCGCTTCTGGTGATGCCTGATGGGGCTTCTAGTTCCCTGGGGAGTGTCAGAAAGCTGGACCTTCAATCTACTGAGACAACACAACAATAACAACATCCAAAAGCCATCAATAAGGGAGCATTTCAAAGAGTTATTTCAATTTCTTTGGACTCATTCTAGGACAAACACTTGTATATACGTTTCAATAAACTCTTGAATATAACTTCTGAAAACAAATATGAAAATGGTTTAACTTTATTCTCTCTGTGATTATAGAAAACAACCTGTAGATAAACACTTACATTATAAATACTTCTTCAAGAAGCAGCACATAATTAATTTGTTTCCCCAAACACACCCTTACCCTTAAAGAACTAGTGCTACCTCACTACCTCTGGGTGCATGAAAAGAAATTCCAAATTAGAAAAAAGAAAAGGTAAAAGAAAATTCACCTGCCAAGTTTCATATGCCTACGAGAGAAGCCGAACATTTTGTTCTTCAAAGCTCAAAGCAGTGCTGAAATACCAGTGAAGCAAGAAACAAGTTGAAAACAGCACTAAAACTCCAAAAATGGTGACCACATTATCCTCAAAGTCAAACAAAGACTTCCCCTAAACAGAATGCAAATCAAGATCACTCCTTTTCACTTGCCCATCAATTAGAAAACTCGTAACCAGCATGGAAAATTCAAAGTCCACACTCACAATGGTAAATCAAAGAACACTCACAATGGTATATCAAAGAAAGCAATAAAACAACAATCCTCAGTGACATGACTGGAAAGCTCACCGACAGGATGTTTGATTCCCAAGAAGTTAGTGTAAAAGCAAAGAAAGTCGAAACCACATCGTATTTAGTGTTAGTGCTATGAAGAAAATCCCGACAACAACAACATCAAGCTGAGCAATGGGGATGAGGTGGCAGCGGTGAAAGAGAGGGTGTACATTAACTGATTAACATATTCATTACAGACAAACAAGAGAGAGAGAGAGACAGCGCACGTTAGCATCAGCACTTGGCAATGATAGCTGTTTGTTGTCTTTTTCTGTGCTGTCATTCAATGTACGCAGTGCCGTTAAAATATGCATATTGTGAATTTTACTTCCATCTTAGTTAAATAAATATGGATGTTTGATAGATTAAGATATAAATAAATTTAAATATTTATTATTTATCAATATTATTTCAAAAAAATATCAAGCAATATTTGAGGATATTAGTTAAAATAATGTTTATAAAATGGTTTCTCATATGATTTTTATAAAGAAAATTTGTATCACAGCTCTCCGACGCATGGGATAACATATTATGGGTGGTCCGATAACGGTTTGATAGCGGGTGGCACGATAGGCTCAACAAACACTCGTTAGAATACAGTTTAAATGGCTATGATACCATATTACGAAGTGAACTTTAAGTCTAATTCAACCTCATAAAACCGATTTACACTTATTTATATACAATGAAATATTTTAATCTTTAATTGACGTGGGATCTTCAACATATACCTTTATATTTAAGTTAAAAAACATTTTCAAATATGACTAAGATTGATTTAAAAAATATAACTTTTATGTTTATGAGATTAAAAAATAATATTTTTAATCAGTCCATAATTAGATACTTAATTTTGGAGTAATTAGAAGAAAATGTTTGGGATGGGGTGATGATCAGTACAAACAAAATTAGATATTCAATTCGAGTGGGATGGAGTAGTGATTAGAGATAAATTATTTACTGTATTGAAAATAAAATGTTTGGGATATTTATATTTTAAGTTATTAGAAGAAAATGTTGAGTAAATAAAAAATAAATAAAAGAGGGTGGGGTCCAGTGTGGTTCATTGATGATTTACTGCATGCACATGCATGCATAGGTGTGTTCCTGGTGACTTGTGTGAGAGAAGAGTTTGCTGTTATTATAAAGAATAAATGACTTCTTTTGCTTTCACCTGTGTTGACTATATTTTTTTATTGTAGTTATTTATATTTTACTTTATACTAATATAAATGTTTACATTGAATCTTAAGTGTGTAAAAATATTATCAATTATCACGTTAGGCTCATACACTTCTCTTAAATGGGTGTATTCGTGTTGGACACATGTATCGGTGTCGACACTCATACGACACTTGTACGACAATCATAAAGTGTTCAATTCAAAAAATATTTGTTGGATTTTTGAAAATTCTAACACGATTCTAACACAATTTTAAAAGGTATAAATACAATAATTTTCTAAAAACTCAAATTTATTATATAAATTTTTTATTATGATTATAAAAGTAAGGAATAAATTCTTTTGAATCAGTCATGAAAAATATCTTTCTGCTCTCTAAAGAATCTAAAACATATTTTTGCACATAAATATTTATTTTTAATTTATATAATTCAAAATTATATAATATATAGATCTGTATCCCGTGTCCTATATTTTAGAAATTATACGTATATCTGTATCCGTATCTATATCGTGTCAATATCCGTATCTGTACTACATAGGTTCTGCTATCAATTTATGAAATCAAAAGAGTCATATGCACTTACATTTATCCATTCTTTATGATGCGTGATCGGTCATCATCAAAGTTATTCGCTTGCAAGCAAATCTTCAAAATTATTTCTTAAACCTTTGAATAGGAAGTATGCACAGAAAATGTTTGATGAAATAGCTGAATAAGAATGTGGTGTATTTTTGGATTTCCGTGTAATTTTTGTAACTTTGCAGGTGCTCATGAGCTTTTTTTCTTGTTTGAAATTGGATTCTTATGAAGGTCTTGGATTTTATAGTTGCTGGGTTTGAGATAGTAGGAAATGTGAATCAGCCATATTCTTTGTTTCACAAATCCCTTAAAGAAACTTGTCTCCGCGAAATACCATGATTGATGCTTACATTGATTATGGAAGCCCAATATCTGCTAAAGAATTTGTTAATAAAAACATATTTCTAATATTAGAAACAGAAAACTACTTTCTTGAATGGAAAATTAGTAATAGCACTGAGCATTCAAAATGTGGAGATGTTGAATCTGCTCGTTAACTCTTCAACAAAAAGGATGATTTCTGTAGCTGACATGCTGCTGGTGGAAAATAGGATGATGCCAAGAGGTTTAGAATTGGTGTGGAGGAAAGTAAAATCAAGATTCCTGGATACAACTAACATCCTCTTTTCACTAAGAAAGGTTACTTTCCTCCAGTGAATATATTGAAGAAAGTTAAAACTTCTTGAGCAAATATACTGGGGAGAGTTAAAAGACCTGACACGAACTATAATAAACATTAAATTGTAAGTATATTTTTTTACATATAGTTGATCTTGCTTGTCTTCACTTAATGTGTTAATGTGTGATTCTTGAGTTCAGACTTGAATTTCTGACATTATCAATATTGGAATGCTAATGTGTCATTTGCTACCTAGTGAGTATGAATTGTTGATCCTATATGACACCAAATTGTGACACTTGCACAGGCTATATTATGCTCAGCTGCTGGAATATAAAATACTTGTCAACCTTGACTTTTTGAGATGAATGTGTTTTAAAATAATATTAGGTAAAATTTGTACAAAAGTGATATAACTATTCATTTTAAAAGTATGATTATGACTTTCGCATGCCAATTTTATCACTAACTAGTGCTTTTCATTTTCATCTGTCTCACACGGAGAATAATACTGGATTACATATTCTTTGATATCGTTTTATAATGTAATAAAACTCCAGGAAACAGATAGTGTTGGAGGGGGTCCAAAGCTATAATGGCCATATCCAGAGTACATTTTATCTCCAGAATATATCCACTTTTCCTTAATCCAAAACACTTAAGAGGCTCTTTAACTTCATGATATGCTCAATTAGTTTTTCTCTATCTTGTCTTTCTCCTAACTTCGGCATATAACTATTTGATGTGACAGAGGAACCATGTTACTGATATGTCGCACTCACTTCTTGTACTAATAGATTTATTCCATTCTGTTTGTCCCTCACCAACTGTGTGAAAGAACAAGACACCGTTTGTAGCCTTAATGACTTGTGACATGGACTATGATTCTAGTCTTACAATGTGCCACTTCCCAAATGTGCTACAGTTGGTGACCAAGCTAAAGAGAATTTCTTTTGATTTCTTTTTTTGATATGAAAAAGAGGGATTTTGCTTAATGTTCACACCAACATAGATAGGGAACAGATATTTTTTTTTTCATTTGTGTTCTCCCCTTTCTTCTTTTATTTAATTTTAAATCCAATCATTATTGTAGAAACATGTCAAAACACATTTATGTGCCTTCCCCTTCTATTTTTTAACTTTTAATCTTTGCCTTATTTGAAATTAGTTTTGTGAAAATGCTGATAAACCACACTATTCAGTATAGCATGATTATTGAACAAGGTATTGAAATTCATATGATCTGCAAGTCCATTTTATTATAATTAGCTAACATGCAAGGCTACATTCAATACAAAAAGGGCTAATTAAATGACACCTTTATCAGTCAAGTTAATTAGCCTTATTATTTATTAGAAATTAGCAGCACATATATAAACTCTATACTAATATACATGCATCCTATAACCTCACCATAATTATACATGTAACCAAATCAGGTTTTTAGTGCCTGATGAGAAAGGTCTCAAGTATAGTTAATTCATTTCTCAAACCCAAAGAGCTCCTGCGTTCATAAGCCTTGGGATTAAGGTCCGGTTTAGGTGAAGGCTCATCACTTCACTGGCTCCACCAACAAGCTCACCACCAATGAACACAGCAGGCACAGAGGGGTTACACCCTAGCCTTGAAAGAGCTTGCTCAATGTCCCTCCCTCTAGGTATCTCATCAAGTTCATGAACATTTGGATTCACTCCAAAGTCATTGAAGAGGGTTTTGATGGTGTGGCACATGCAGCAGGAACTCCTGCTGAAGATCACCACTGGCCTCTCTGATGCCATCTGTACCACCCTATCCATTATGCTGCTAGGTGAAGTCCACAAATGTAGTCTCAAAGGTTAACCAAGGATGGAAACAATGCCAAAAGTTTTGAATGCAGAAAGTGCTGTAGCAAATGTGGAGAAGAGGTTTTGGTATGTTGTGTGCATGATCTAGGAGCCAAATGGGGTTTGCTTATATAGGGGTTTGAGGACATGGTACGGTTGCTTTGGTGGATAGACATTGCTCTATGCAAAATCACAGTAAAGAAAAGAGAAAGACAGAGAGTGGCTGAGGAGAAAGGAAGAGAATGTTCCATTAGATATTTGGTCGGTTTCTAAATTTTCTTTGATCATTTGTTTGAAAGTGACTGATCCATTTTGCTTTTCATTCTAGCGAATCCATATCTATGCATGCATACGGAAAAAAAAAAAAGGAGTATCCTTGTGCTTGGTACGGCAGAAAGAAGAAAAAAAATTGTGCATGCACATCCCTCTCATCATAAATCATGTAACAACTGGGGAATAAGGAACAGTGTTAGATAAGAGAAATTAGTTTTGGAAAAATTGATTTGAATGTAGTTAGAATGTAAATGTTTCTTACATTATCATCTTTGCCATTAAAACTTTTTGTAATCTGCTTTGTTGGGGTTTTCCTTATCTATGTTGGAAGCATCTGCTGGCTTGAAAGGTAAGTTGAATTTATCCCATTGGGACCTCTTTCTTGCTATTCAGATTGGCATCCAATTCTAGAAAGGGAAATATGATTATAATGACCTATGACTACAACAAGTTCTAACAAAAGATCAATAGTTAAACTTCTATCACATAATAATTAATAATTATAGAAACTGAGTGAGTTTGTTTATGTTTTAAATTAAGATGTTTCTGAAAAAAAGAAAATTCTCATCAACAACTGACCCCAAAAAAAACTTGTTTTCATAAACCAGAGGGGACTTCTTAGATACAAGTATTGTATTTAATTTACTACAGCAAATATGTAATCATTTAGTGTAACTAAGTTCATATATACTTTTTTTTTTACATGTGAGCATACTTATCATTTGTCACATAATTTTTTTAATAATGAGATTGTCTGACAAATATTTTATTCATAAGAGGTATTATTTAGTGTTTGTTTAAGACAACCTTTAGATGTATGAAAGTCTAAAGTGAATGGCAACTGTTTTTAATCTTTTCCAATATTAACCACATTATTAATCACTAATATGCGACAATAATTTTTCCACTTATAAGATAAAAAAAACTAAAAAAAACTTCGTAACAAAAGATATAAATTGCATACTAGTAGCACTTACTTAGTTAAACCATAATATAAGAATGAGTAGTTTTTGTATTGAAAGACTTCATGAGGAATAGTAAGATTTAATTTAGCTATTTTTAATATTAATTTAATGTAAATATTATTTTTTATAATGATTGTATTAGTTTCAATGTAAGGATTCTATAAATTAAATAGTGAAAGCAAAAATTTGAACATAAAAATCACTACAGATAAAAAAAAATCACGAAATAGAAACCAATTTTAGATACAACAAATAATTAGTTGTTATAGTAACTAAATTAGAGACTATTTTATAAACTAAAAAAAATTGATTTTTAAATTAGTTTCTATTATTGTTAGATAGTTTCTAAAATTGATATGTAATTAGTTACCAAGATTTCAACTATCAATTATTTAAATTCTAAATTTGGTAGCAAAAATCTTGGTAGCTAACTAGATATCAATTTAGAAACCACTTAACAGTAACATAAACTAATTTAGAAATTAAAAAAAAGTACTCTTTAAAATAGTCTCTATTTAACTAATTATTTTTGTCTCTAAAATTAATTTTTATTTCATGATTTTCTTTGAATTGTAGTTTAAATAATTTGAAAGTGATTTAGGTGATTAAAGTTATATATTTGAGGGAGGAGTGGGTGAAGAATGTTAGGTTGAAATAATAGAAAAAGAGAAATGGGATGGCGGATCCTGGCATCACAAATTAGGGTAATGTGTCTAAATTGAGTGAAGTACATAACTGTACAAAAACACACAAATGGCCACTCCTTTAAATATGTTATTCTTCTTCTCAACAAAGAAAATGACACCCATAAATAACTTATCTCCTTAATAATTCTCCCTTTTCTATTGCCTTTTAAGATTCCAGACACAGAATTTCACATGCAGTATCCACAACCACAATCAATTCCAAAACACCATAATATCTCTTAACTTCTGTTTGCTTCAGGGATTTAGTGTTTAAGAGAAAATGTTTAACTTCATTTCTAATGATTTTGGGTATTTGGTTACATTATCTAAGTTAATTTATGTAGAAAATTGTGAATCAAAAAATTATGTGAAGAGAGAGGAAGATCTGTGAGGATTATTTGTAAACAAAAGATTAGTCCATTAGTTTTTCAAATAATTCTTTCCTGTATTTTTTAATATTTATGGTCAATTAATAAATAATATTTTTATGTTAATGATTTTTATTTTTATTTTCTCAATTGTTCTTCTTTAAAAAATCTTTATATTTTAAAGTATACACCAGAATAATATTGCTTATAAAAAAATAATCTATAAATCTTAATTAATTGAATCAAATAAATTACTTATATCAATAAATTTTCTTTTTAAATATTGTGTGTCCATTAAACAACATCACTAATTTTCTATTCGTTATCTTTTCAAATCAATCTTTTACCATTGACCCTGTACCATATAAGGCATTAAATAAATAATAACATAATTGCCAAAAGAACATAATATTAATGCTTAATATATAAAAAACCGATTCTATAAATATGATGGATCAAGGTTTTTTTGCATTTATTACTAATAGTTATTCCCTACTGTTATAAAGAAACATATTCGTGAGATTTTATGAAGATATCCTTCTTTTGCCTATGATTCCCATAAGCATTAAAATTTGTCTTCTTCTCATTGAGGAAAGCTAAATATTTTCATTTTATTATTTTTTAATTACAATTTCATTAGTATATACTTATCTTATAAATATCTTTTCAGGTTTTCCAATTTTTTTTATTTTTTTTCTTTCATTCTCTTGAATTATTGGTAAAGATGTAAAAATATTCTGATACTTAAACCCTAAACATTCGTTACTTTTACTTTTTATCTCGAAAACATTCATCTATTTATAGTTTTTTCATGGACTATATACTACATGATTAATTATTCTATATCCATTTAGATTCAATTTTCTCTTAATTACTCTTAGAAAATAATCAAGTTTTGTTCATAATAACCCAATGTGTAACTTACTTGAGAGACATGATAGTACATTTTTTTTCAATAAAACATAATAAATAAATATGGATCATTTAAGGAATAATTGAATTTTTATACAAAATAGAAAATGAAAGAAATGTACTATTCATAAATATTATTTGCACAGTCACTACTTAAAATTGTTATTTTTTTATAAATATTTTATAAATCATATCAAAGATGGTTTTTACTATATATTCAAGTGTTTATATAAAGAGTGTTTGTCTAATAATTATTTTATATAATTAACCAATGCTGACCTTTGTATATAGTTAAGCATTTAACACATGCACATAAGCGATTCACATACCACGTACCTGAATATTTGCGTAATTTCTTAATCTTTAATTATCATATTTCTTTGTCATTGTTATTTTATTTCTCAACATATTTTTTCGGATTTTGTACTGCTTTCGAACAATTTTAAACAGAAATTCCATGAAGAATACAATACTTTAACTTTTTATTTAAATAAATAAATAAGTTGTTTTTTTTTTCTTATTTACACAAACATCAGAGTGTTATACAAGATTGACCATCTTTTTCAATTTTTTTATATAAGAAATAAATAAATATGTTTTTTTCTTCTAAATGCTATATTTTTCACTCTAAATTTTCACTCTAAATTTATTGGATAATCTATGAAACACTCTAAACACGTCTCTTTTTTAGTTTTAAAATATGTTTTAGAATGTGTTAGAGATCCCATCGACTATATGTTTTAGATTGTGTTAGAGATTCCGCATTGACTAGAAATTAAGAAATTTCATAGTATATAATACGTGGATGCAAATCTGATCAAATAAGTCAGTTTTATGAGATTAAATTAAACCTAAATTCATTTATTAATATGATATAAAAGTCATTTCGAACTTATTCTAACAAGTGTTTGTTGAGCAAGTCAACAAGGTCAACACTTATCAGACCATCCACTTTTTAATAGACGTTTTTATGCTATTGCTTAATTGATTTATCACCTAAAATGTTAGTTCTGAATTTTTTTTTTAAAAAGAAAAAAAATAGAGAAACTAATCAAAGATGTTTCTCATTTTAAATCACTTTTCTTACCTTCTTTTTAAAATCCCTGAATGAGAGGCCAATATGAAGAAGAGAAAGTTGAAGGCATTTCTGAACAATATTAAAAAACAGGAAATAAAATAATTTATAAATAATATTAAACATAAGATTAAGTTTAATTTATTTTTACAAAACCCACTTATATGCTGATGACCTTACTTAATAATTTTTTTATGTAAAAAATAATAGTTAACACCCTGAAAAATTATACCATAAATAAGTTAGTATTTTATTTGGAGTTAAATAATATATAATTAAATATTAATATTAGTAGTTAAGGGATTTTTTTTATTGAAAATGTCAAAATATCACTTCTTCCTATATCGTGAAGTATGGTCTCACGATTCAACTCCTTCTTTTACGTAAAATAATATATTTAATTGTGAGTTTTATATTAAAGTTAAAAATTGAATCTCAAAGTATGACTAGTAAAGAGTAGTTTTATACTTTGATGAAAGATTTAAGATTTTATTTGAGAAAGAGATCCGCAAGAACATGACAGCATTGGGCTGATTGTTAAGCAGCCCATGAAGGTGGTTGGAACAGAACAAGACTCTCACTTTACTTTTGTCGATAAGGAATTCATATAAACTGGAAAAAAATTGTTATTATAATAAAGAACATGTCTTATGTAATATTTCTGTAAGTTTGGTAAGGGGACAAATCTTTTATCCTTTGAACCACACAGGACCACCTAAGATAAATATTAATTAGTGGATATAAAGAAAATTTATAAATATGTAACTTGTAACTTGAATATATAATATTAAATTAAATTAACCTTTTGGTCACTGTACCTCAAGAAGAATAAAAATGAAAATAATAATTTTGTAAAATCATCCATGACTTTTGTATCGTGTTGAGTATTGGGTATTGGGTGACTGGGTCAAGTGATGTGATATGATTGAGATCGTTCTTTATATGATTTATCTGACGAATTATGATCATCATTCCATATTCATTATGTCTCCATTTTAAATGGACGATGAATAAATTAAGTAAATCGGTTCCTAGAAAATTTGGTGATTGATGCTATTGAAAGATCCAATAATTAGTAAGAATCGACTTTTAGGAGACCTCCTCAATATCTCTTCAATATCGATTATATTCATAATGTAATAATCCTAACAAAAACCCACAACTGACTTCAAAATAGGATCGTCAGATTATAACGATTATACTATTATTGATGTTTTTTCTAGTGATTCCAGATTTTATTTAAGACCTGAATCGTCTATAAAACAACAACATTGAAATGAAAATGAAAATTTGAAAGAACACATATTCTCATTGATCTGGGAAGAGATGATTCCTCACCTGCCCATAACAAAGACCAAGACAAATTAAAAATACCGATTTGTTCACAACTCTCACAAACAAATATTTGTTCACATTTGCTTAACAAATTAATATTTGTTTACATTTCATCAAGTGTTATTCTTCAAAATTAATTTTAACTTTATTAAATATTTTTTTTTTTCACTATGGTTTTTTTATTTATTTTCTAAATAACATTCCATTTACTGCATGAATTCATTAAAAAAAATCATTAAATATCAATTAATTTAAAAATAAAAATAATTAATTATTATATTTACTAAGTTATATATTATTTTATAAACTAACAAAATATTGGTATTTAAAGTAATTTCTATTATTAATAAAAAAAATTATAAAGTAATTTTTAAATTGATATAGAAATTCAAAATAAAATATAGTGTTAATGAGACAGTTGAAAGGTATAACGCAATGCTAGTAGTAAAGGAATACACATAAACAGAAGGCATTGACTACCTTGATACTTTCTCTCTCCCGTAGCAAAAATGACTACCATAAAGTTGCTTCTTTCTCTAACTTCTATCTGTAATTAGGAATTGAAAGAATTAAACATAAACAATTCCTCTTTACATGGAGAGTTGAAAGAATATATGTATACATGGTTGCTCCTCCTGGATTGACTTCTATTCAACCAAGACAGGTTTGTAAATTAAAAAAAGCTTTATATGGCCTTAAGTAAGTCAGCAGAGAGTGGTTTGTCAAACTGTTATCATTTTTGCTTTCTGTGGGATATACTCAATCTATGAGTGATTGATCATTTCTTGTTTATTAATTCTTCTGAAGGATCTTTTACAATATTATTGATGTATGTGGATGATATAATATTGTCAAGAAATGATAAAGAGAAGATTGAACGAATCAAACAAGCCTTGAATCAAACATTTCAGATTAAAGATCTTGGAAATTTAAGATATTTTATTTGTCTTGAAATAACAAGAAGTGACCGCGATTGAGACACCTATAGAGACAATTAAAATATCTTGCAATGTATCTTTTGTGATAGTGATTGAGGCACCTATAGAGACAATTAGTAACTGATTTTAGTGTGTATATTGGAAATACCTTCATATCCTGAAAATCAAAGAAACAATAAACAATATCAAAAAGTTCCTATGAAGTTGAATACAAAGCAATGATCACTATTACATGTGAAATTCAATGACTAACTTATCTTCTTCAAGATTTCAAAGTTCTTTTTGAGTAACCATCTATTTTATTTTGTGTCAATGACTCAACAAGATACATTACAACAAAATCTAGTATTTCATGAGCGTATATGTAAAAATATTTTTACATTATCAGACAAATTTTGAAAAAAATCTCATACATTTACTTCTCATTTCTATATCATTTCTATATCATTTCTATATCAGATATTAACTATTTTACTTCTCATTTCTATATCAGATATTAACTATGTGACATTTATACCAAGTCTGTCAAACAAGTGTAGCCTTCGAACTTGCAACTTTTTAATGCAAAAGAGCTACACAATAAATTATGAAGCAGTAATTCTAAAAGAATATTTTAAGATCCACTTTTTCCAAATATTTCCCTTCTACAACTTCAAGTTTCCTCTTCGTACTCTCTTCCACGTCTCTATTACTTACGACATTTATTTCTATAGATATAAATATATTCTTATATAATAAATTTGAGAGTTTTTCATTGAATAGAGAATATGTATGGTGCATTCATTTTTTATATTAACGAGTTAATGCAAAGTTTTACTATATGTTAAACATTCCCTATTTTATTTTTTCTTACTTTTAGTTTCTTCTCAAACATCATTACTCCAGTTTAGTCAATCTCGTAGGTTAAATTTAAATGTAATATTAGATGCCCGTATCAAATTAATAAATATAAAATTGTCTTGATCCAAATAATCCATTCTCATAGTTGCTCCTTAATTTCAAAAGTCTTACTCCTTTATTCATTCTATAAAAAAAATTACCATTGTTGATTTTTGAAGATACTCATCTTAAATATTTTTCTAAACTTTAAATTTTATTAAACCTAATAACACTAAAAAAAATTATTAAATAATAATTAATTTCAAAGTCAATAAATAATTAGTTACTATACGAATTAAGTTAAATACTAATTTATAAATATTAAGTATTTGGGATTCTAAATTAATTACTAATTTATAATTAAAGACTAATTTAGAATCTAAAGTAATTATTAGTTAAATGTTAGTAGATAAGGTTTGATAACAATTTATAAATTTATATTAATAGTAAAAATTATTTTAAATACGAATAATTTTTTTAATTTATAAAATAATATTAAATTTAATCAATAAAATGAATAATTATTTTTTTTATTAATTTTTCTTATAGTTAAAGATGTAATATACAACGATTCATTGTTTTGACCGATATAAATATACTTTTTATCTTAAGAGAATAACAATAATAAGAGAATAACAATAATAGAATAGTTAGACTATATATTAGAGATGTTATATTTTTTTTATCTGTAATTAAAAATATTTGTTTTTTAAATATGTCTTTAATATTTTTTTGTATTCATGTTGAAATATCTCATAAATGTTACATTTAACTTATTCATTCTTGTGGATAAAAAAATATTTACTTTATGTGAATAAATTTTTCACTTCACTAGATGGTATTTTGTGGTTTAAACATTTGCAACACACGTAACACCAAAAACAAAGTGAGGTGTGTATGGTAATTCTTCTGAGTTTCTTATTTTGTTTTGGTATATCAGAATCTCCACATATACTTCCAATCACCTATATACGTATGCATATACCTCAACTACATCCGTATCCGCCATGTGTCAACCTCCATGCTCATCCCACGTGCTATCTATTCTCCTACCATTAAAAACATTCTTCACGTATTCCAATATATATTGCTTCACTTTAAAGACATAACAAAATGATGTCACCTAATAACTTTTACGTTATATTAAATTTAAAATAATATTATAAAGTTTTATTGGAATCACATCGACGATATTTCAAGACATTTCATTGTATATAAGTGAGTATAATATTTCATGAGCCGATTTTATGGGGTTGAGTTATGCTTAAAATTCACTTCATAATATGGTATTAAAGTCATTTTGAGTCTATCATAACGAGTATTTGTTGGGCTTATCAGACGATTATTGAACTACACATAATATGTTGTATCACACACGAACGGTCACTCTCGGTGTGAAGGAGTGCGTTGGAGATCCCACATCACTAAAATTTCTTCAAAACCGAATCTAGTTAGTAAGTTTATTACTTTTAATGCCTTAGTCTTTTTTTTAATTACTGTGAGAGTACTTTAGAACGTAAGATCTTCGACAATTGCACACTAAAATTGCATCAATTTAGAACTAATGTAATTTCACAAAATCGTTTTATGAGTTCACGTGTCTCAACAAAAACTATTTCCATTTCAAATGTAATTAACATATCATTATCTCTTAGAATTTCTCCGGATTAAAGTTGACATTCTTGACGCACCACGAAACCCACGTAATGAATGAACAATGTTTTGATCCACATGAACCATGGTGGTCCCATTTCCGACAGTGTTTGGCTTATCTTGATGGCATAGTAGATTCTTTGTCACACAAGTAGCTAGCCATCTACATTAGCAACTAACACACCACACAAGTCCCTCTCAAATCAAGGATATTTTCAGCATCAACTCATGCAAGAACCTTCAACATTTTCACCCCTACCTCTTTTCAATGCATGGCCCTTTCATCACTATATATCACCCTCACTTCTCACATGTACAAAATCAAACCAAACCACTCCCTAACTCCTACTTTCTTCATCAAATTCCCTCCATTTTCTCATAGTATATACTTCACAATCAAGTACATAATGGAACGCATAACGAAGTTGGCATCACAGAAAGCAGTGGTGATCTTCAGCAAGAGTTCATGTGGGATGAGCCATGCAATCAAGAGGCTGTTCTACGAGCAGGGTGTGGGGCCAGCAATCTATGAACTTGATGAAGACATAAGAGGGAAGGAAATGGAATGGGCTCTCATGAGACTCGGGTGCAACCCTTCTGTCCCTGCAGTCTTCGTTGGTGGCAACTTTGTGGGCTCAGCCAACACTGTCATGACCCTTCACCTCAATGGCTCACTCAAGAAAATGCTCAGAGATGCTGGTGCTCTATGGCTCTAGAAGAAGATTAACTTCATACACCTCACATTCTACCCAAACACAGCCTTATCGCAAACGCTGGTTTAATTGTATTATAATCTCATAACCTAACTTTTTTTTAGAACTTAGGGTTTAGGGTTTTCGAATCTACATGGTACTGCAATAATATATAGAGAGAGTGCTTCAATATACTCTTCTTGAATTTGGATGCATTGTTTTGCTAATATATACTGATTTTTTGTATGTTCTTCCTCCAATGATAAATTATTCTATACGATGAATGTTAAGTTTATTAATTATAACAAATTTAAAGTCATATATCAGATATATTTGCTGATAAAAAAAGAATATCAGATATATTTTGAAATTGATGTATATTGATGAGATTAATATGTTGGAAACAACTACTTTAAAAAGTTATAATAAAATAAGGTGGCGATAATGTTTTAAAGATCAAATCTTAATTTCTTGTAGGTATGTGTGTTTGCTTCCTTCTTACGTTTGAGCATGTCTGAGAGTTTTCAATGTTTTTTTAATGTTTTTTTGGAGTGGTATGAACAGGAGAAAATAAAACAGGTTTTAACTGCAATGAATATTGTGGGAATTGAGGAGATTCTGAATTACGTAGAGGATGATGATGATGATGAGCATCCATGCATAAGAATAATTTAAAAAAAATGAAAAAAAATTATTGGGGTGTACGTGGCAACCATGTATTTATGTAAGTATGTTGGGGTCTTTATCATTTGGAAAGAAGGATATATTCATAATTGATTGATATGTGCATATATATAGAAGTGGATAAATTTGCCTTCGAATACAAAAATATTCTCATTCTAGTGTTGTTCCATCAACATGTACACGTAATATTATGTGTGGCCTTTCGATATGCTTCTTGAAAAATAGTATAAAAAAAATTCTGAGATTTTAAATTACTTTTTGTGAACTTAATTTATATTATCTTTGAAAGAAAAGTTATGACTTATAATACAAGAATGGATCGTTCTTTGTTTTATTTTTTAATTTTAATTAGGATATTTTTATTATTATAAATAATGTGGTCGTTTATGTTCATGTAACAAAAGCTTTAATTGATAAAAAAAAAATCAAAGGTAACCCAATGAAAAAACAAATGGATTATTAGAGACATTTTCCTCTTATTCTCTAATTGGAGTCATGGTATAGATTTTTCCTCTCTTACTTTCTATTACTTTCTACGAGCTCTATGGGCACAAAGAGGACTAACGGGTAAAAATAGGTCCTTCAGACATCATTAATTATATTAAATATTTTTATTTATTATTTATTCTTTTTTTTCTGATAAAAAGAAATCAAGTCTAAATTCTAAACCTTAAACTTTAAATACTAATTCCTAAACTCTAAATCCATCATAAGTTTTTTTTTTTTTTATCTTTTATTTATCTATGTGAACGGAAAAGTCTTTTTAATCAATTGCGACGTAACTTGGTATTCTTTATATAAAAGATTTAATCATTTTTTTAAGTTTATGTTTGTATCTCTTTTTATTGGAGATTTCATACAGACTATATAAGCTTATGCAAATTTTACTTCAATTGTGTAAGGTTGAGTTAGACTTAAAAGTTCACTTATTAAGATGGTATAAGACTCATTTAGGGCCTAGCGAGAGTTTGTTGCATTTATCGCTATCGAGCCGTTATTGAAACATCCATAAATATATAGTCTCACGCATTAGTTGGAGGGTCTCAGCGTGAGAGGGGATGTTGGAAATTTCACATTGAATAGAGATAAAAAAAATATTCCATAATATATAAGTGAGTGCAGACCTCGTCTCATAAATCTGTTCGGTAAGGTAAAGTTGAGTTAGGCATAAAGTCAACTTCTTAAGACTCTTTTTTTATTCTTAATATTTGATGAGAATGATTTTCGATTTCTTCAATTAGTAAATGAATATTTTCTTTATAAATGTGTTCTAAGATGCAAATCTAAAGTCATGATGTTCACTATACCATAAGACGTCTGAAAGTTTAATTACATTGCTTAAAAAAGTATAATTACACTACAAGAAAAGTTTTAATTAGCTGCCAAAAAAAGTGAGGGTCAAGTAAGGGACATTATTAGTGTCCCCAAATCCTACATAATTGAAACACAAAATTAAATATTAATTATAGTGTGGACAAAGAGGTTTTAAACGGATACTAAAATCATAAAAAAAAAATAGTTGTGTCCCTTATAGTTCCCACTAATTCATTAACAACTTTTGGATTAGTGTCAACTTAATAGGACACTAAACTCACTCTAAGTATCATTTAGTGTCTCCTTTTTACTTTTTGTGTAGATTTTTTGGGAGGATAATATTATTATTTCTTGTAGTGCTAATTTAAATAATTAAGTAATTTTGGCTAATAAGTTGACGTATATATGTTGTAATTTATAAATACCGGATATAACTTTAATTCCAATTAATAAAAAATAAGTATTGTATTTTTTTTTGTATAATGAATAAAAACAAGTATTGTATGCAAATAATTTTGGAATCTCATTAGATTTAATTTTTAAAAGTTTTGGAATGTATCGTAAAAAATATTGGCGTGATCTTAGATATTAGTATTAAATAGGTTGCGAACAATATTAGCTTTGCAAAAGAGGAGTTATTGATTTGTAAGGCACATATTGTCCTTTCTCCAACAAACCAATAACGATAATGTTAAAGATTCTCATCATCTTTTTCTCTTACATTCTTCCACGAATCAAACTAATTATACTTCAATTATTCAAAAACTTTTGAAAGTCACATCTCTTCCATCAAAAAGTGAAATATAAATTTCATGACATTTATTGGTGCACTGAAAACCCTATCCTCTTTTTTTTTTTTATTCTATTTAAAATTTTATTCCTAAAAAGTTATCAACTATCCGTTGCCTTTTAGTTTTTTGATAATTTGTTTTATATTTATATAACAATCTCAACAATTATTTAATAAACAGCTATAATTAGACTTATATGATATCTTTCACTTAAAATAATAAAATTTAATATGATCAATAGTCTAAAAAACTCGTTAACCCAAAAGTAAAGCTTTGAAATTATCTATAATACTTTTTTTCAAGGAATAAATGCATATAATAAAATGGGCATTTAGAATATTTCAATCCTTTTATAGGAATGTCATCCACAATACATTCTCAGTATTTTTTTTCAAGGAATAAATGAATATAATAAAATGGGTATTTAGAATATTTCAATTCTTTTATAGGAATGTCATTCACAATACATTATTAGTATGGTATAACGAGATTTTCATAGGAATGTCATTCACAATACATTATTAGTATGGTATAACGAGATTTTCACTGTTAAGTGATTTTTATAGGAAGATCCTATCACTTCAACAAATGTTTTTAGTTATGGTTAAAACTGTTTCTTATTTTGACGATAGTTTATATCATCATTATATAGATAAAGAATAAAATGATTATTAATAATAAAAATATTATTGCAGATAAATATGAGGTAGTTGATGAAGAGATTTCGACTCAACATATGACGATAGTTTTGACGAAACTGTCATTGTTTGTGGGTTTATAACAACAGTTTCTCATTATTTCTCTTTTTCTTTTTTGATGTTCTGATTTATACTTTCTCTCGCTTGATAATTAAGCAACAAATATTTAACATATATTGTACAACCAGCTAGAATGAATAATATTGTATGAAACCATAAAAAAAATATTACAAATGTCAAGTCTGAAAGCTTTAAAACAAAATCCATAAGTGACAGGTAAAATCATTAAAAAAATATTACAAATGTCAAGTCTGAAAGCTTTAAAACAAAATCCATAAGTG
>Ga0123342_1000180_pt1 | contig 84454 bp, 49 predicted proteins | sample Turbeawhitnodule_FD_89960 | JGI IMG/M metagenome (GOLD analysis project Ga0123342, IMG submission 89960) | Root nodule microbial communities of legume samples collected from Mexico - Turtle bean Mexico white nodule | ecosystem: Host-associated > Plants > Roots > Nodule | place: Mexico: Nepantla...
CTGATTTTACTATTGGATTCGTTGGGAGACGACTTGGGGACATTTGTCCATAATTATACTATCATCTCTCTAGTGTTAGACAAGTCTACGCTAGAATCATATTAATTTGACAGCAAAACGACAACTATCAGTATTACAAAGCTTAAAGTTCAGAATTACAACCCAATCCTATTGTACACACTTAAAAATGATCCAAAGCTCTTTCAAATCTTGGAAAAACGATTTTTTATAAACTCTTTTTCTTACTCCAAGATTAGGAGCGTAAAACCACCTTTATATGGACCAACCAAGTAGTCAAAAACATTTAATAAAGGAGCCAAGGTAGTTAGGATCATTTAAAACATATTAAAACCACTTAACAAAATTGTGTTAAGGTTTTCAGGAAAAACAATCGATTGATTTGTCGAAACAATCGGTTGATTGAATTGACAACAAAGTCAAGCTTTTCAAAACCTTTTCAAAAATTGCTAAGGTAAAACAACCTGTTGTTTTGAAATTTCAACAACTTTTTATAAAACCCATATTTTCAAAAGGTTAAAGATTCAAATGAACTTGGATCATCTTAAGGAGTGAATTAACAAGTTTCAAACAACTAGACAACACACACACACACCCAGCAACAAGGTCTTCAAGCTTTCCTCTTGGATTTGGAGACATCAAAACATCTTGTTCAACATGATCATGTTCCTCTTTATTGTCCTCACGAACATCTGTGAAGACATGGTTGGTCAATTACAATCCACATATAGTATTAGATTGTATGTAGAGAGCGAGGTGGTCGAAGAAGTGGTTAATATAATGTGATGGAGTTGACAAAACATTCAGTTGAGAAGGAAAGATGTTATATGTGGAAGGAACTTGGTGTTGAGATGATGATTGACCAGGCATGGTGTGAATGTTACCCATGTATTTGAATGTTGGAGCTGGTTGAAATTTTTAAGCAATAGAAAAGGATCAAATATGTTGATATTATGGTTGAGGTTGCATTTGTTCAGGATCGTGGGAAGTGTCATATTATTGGAAAAGTAACAATTAGTTGGGGTGTCATTAAAAATTGCATTCTGAAATGCATTAGAAAATGAACTTACATCGTTCATTGATATACATATTTGTTGAGGTGTTATGTACCGAATGATACGTTGGATGTACCATTACATATATTGTGCAGTGTCACGAAAATGATCTTTTTCTTCGAACTGGTGTCCTTGAATTAGGCCATTTATTCGATCATTCCACATGGCGATCCACTTTTCATAATATTGAAGTCAATATATATTCATTCTTCTTCTCATGACATCTTTATGAAGTTGATCTAAGCTTAACTAGTTTGAAGGAATACATTGGCAAAGCCCAAACTACGTCATGACCCTATCAGTTTGATGAAAATCTATTGTGAAAAAACATATAAGAGAAACAACAAAGTGAATAATAGGAGGGACGTCAATAATGATCTAATGTCTGACATTATCTACATGTTAAGGAATCCAAAAAAAATGAAACAAGATTGTTCTTAAGATGTGTGTGACAAAATAACTACGTGGAGAATATTGTAATAATTAGGTTTAGGAATGGCCTCCTTTGGTTGCTAGTGGGTTAAATGTGCTTCATAATAAATGAAGTGCATATGTAAGTGTGATTATCCTGGAAGAGATCACCTATGATAAAGAATGATACTTAATTAACAAAATAAGTGTTGCATTCAATTACATTGTGAAGTGCATAAAAACTAATGTTTCGCCAATGGAAAGTCAATGTCGACTTCAATGTTTTCAGTAGTTAAAGGTTCAACTGTAGGAGAAATACATGTAATGCAATTTCAAGCCCATGATTGCAATAGTAACATGTAACCTCCAATATTTTGTTAGTTGAAGTCAACACCATTATCTAAGAAGGATACAAATGATAAAACAGTTGAGTATCAACGATACTTTGACACATAATTAAGGTTTGTTAACAACAAAAGATATATCATATGAATTCTATTAACTAATGTATCTAACCTCAACAAACTTTCAATTCGATTAGTGTCAAAATATGTGTTTGTGCATGTTAACTTATAACAAACTCAATTGCATTATGAGACAACTCTTAAAATGCATTATTCAACCTAGACATATCGAACGAGGGGTTGTGATTGAAAGTTATAACAAAAAGAACCTAATATTAAAAGGAAATATTACTTATAAGCTTTATGGGGAAATTAATAAAATTATTTTAGACAATAAACAACAATTAAATTCACAAATACACAAAAACAAAATATAAAATAATTTAAACCTTAAAATTGTAGTTGATTAGTGTTTTATTTTAGACTTAAATAACTTTCATATTTTTAATATTTGACCAATTTTTATTTTAAATAATTAATATTGTATCTAATAAATTAAACATATTTTTAAGTCCTTAATAAAATATTTATTGATTTAAATTCCTAAAATATTTTTATATTTATATTTTGATCCTTTAATATTTATTTTGTCATAACATTTTAAGTCATATAAAATCGGTATCATGTCAAAGGTAATGTAAATATAATTTGAAAAAAAAGTTGCTTTATTAAATACTTACACTAGTACAAAAACAATAATCAACAACGACTTATTATGATGGTTGTAATTTACCTGTCATAATAAGTAGTATGATGGCATTTTCGTAATAAATATATAATTTATTATGTCAGTTATAATTAGAAATGACATGGTAAATATTTATTATGTTGTATGTGTGTATAACTTTTATAGTAAATTAGTTACCATGTCACGCTTAATTTTATCCGACATAGTAACTCTTTTCTTTTCTTTTTTAGCATTTTGGAATATTTACATTCTCTGCTTGAGCTTCATACTTCTTTTCCTCTCTTCAGGAACAAACTCTCTTCTTTAAACCCTAATGCGACACATACTTTACTTTGGAGTTCTCGTCAATCTTCGTTGTTGTGGTTACTCCTTTGTGGTTGTGCTTTGTCTGGTAATTGCGGTCATGCTTGTGAAATTGGAGGCGTGAATGCAACGGAGCATGCAACAGATTGAAAATATTACTTTCTCAAGGGGGAAGAGAACCATGATTGATTCCAAAAGCCTGCATTGCTTGGATCTGGAGTCGAAATCTCCTCGATCTAACGACAAGTAAATCCCATTGTCGGTGTGGTCACAGATGAGATCTTGTAGCGCTCACTCCATGTAGGTTATGAGCACAGTCACGATAGTTTTTCCACGGTGTTGCCTCTTGGTGGCGATGACTCTGTTGAAGAATTTGATGTCGAGAACGATTAGCTCCTCTGTCCACTAATTAGCAGGCAATCCACTTTCGAAATTGGCCTGATGATTCTGGTGAGCCCGCTCTTATTTGATTCCAATGTTGTTTGTGTTTTGTCCTTATACACACTAGATACCTTTTGCTCTTCTACATTTTTATCATTCCTTTGTCATCATTGTCATATCTTTTTGTACACTTCTGTTGTATTTATTTTAGATCAATCATTATTTAATTGCAAACTCTTAGAGTGATATTTGAAGGGAAACAATCTCCTTCGGGCTTAAAGTTCATCACTTTTTGTTCTTGATTTTTAAGATTTTAAATTGAGCATATAATAATAAAGTGTATTCTTGTGCTCATGATTTTTACTTTTTGTTTGTGATCTGTTTTTGAGCAGAGGCTATTTCGAAGCTAGAAGAGGATCTTAATGTGAATCCTAAGAATCATTTGTGATTTCCAATTTGAACTAATAATTTGGTTTCTAACATTTGTTTGGTGGTGGTTTATGATACATATACAATTGCAAAGTTATACTGTTACACATATTAATTCAAATTCTAGTTCTGTCTTTGATCCAACTACATCTTAGATTCCATCAAAAGATTCAAATTATGAGACCAAAAATGTTTACAGTGTCGGTGAGAAGTAACTTTTAGATGACTCCTATCCATGTTTTTAAAATATTCTTGAAGTTCACTTACTACATTTCTTTGAAGCTGTCAATATGAATGACTTAGTACATTTCTTTGTGATATTGAGATCTTATACTCAAATGTTAAGTGTTGGTTAGAAAAAAAGCAGGATAATAAATAGATAAAGAGAATGTTGCGTTGAGTAATCTTACTATCTGTCCAAGGCATATTAATAATTTTTACTGGTTCTCTTTGCATATTTTTTTTTAGTGGGGAACAAGGGTACAAAAGAAATGAGGATAACATGTTAATCATCTAAACTTTCGTATGTAAGTTTAAGAAATTAATGACATGTAAACTAACAACTTTAGAAAATAATGTATTTTAAAAAAAATAATTAGTTAGTGACAATTGGAAAGCAAAATGTTCAATTAGATATGCCTCCTAATGAGTTTGTCTGAAATCTATATGTAGATGATTGTTATTAATTAATGTTGAAAAATTGATAAAATAATTAATTTTTCTAAAAAAAAAAACTTACTATGATGGTTATTGCAATAGATGATATAAAAAGTCTTATTTACTATGACGGGTGTTGAAATATTTGTCATAGAAAATCACTTACTATGACGGTTCTGATCGAAACCATCATAGTTTCTATGACGATTGTATAAATATCAGTCATAGAAAATTTTGTCCAAACATATTATGACAGGTGTTTTGTACATTTTATGATGGTTCATAGACAACAGTCATAGTAAGTGAACTTAATATGACAAATTTTCAACCTACATAGAAAATGTTGAGTTTTTATAACTCTTGATTCTATGTTACCATCAGAACCATCATAAAAAATCTTTTTTGCACTAGTGTTAATTTAAAGAAAATGTTTATTAAATATTAAAAAACATAAATCGTTAACCTAAAGACATATTTAAACTTATATTTTATTTCTGTACAGTTCCTATCAAAATCCTTAATATTATTCTTATTTTTTTATATAAAAAAACTATTCTAAGTATATATGTAGGTTTCTATCAAACTGAAAAGTATATAGTATTCTATCAAGTAATTAAAACAATCACATAAAACTATTCTTATTTTATATACAGTTTCTATCAAATCCTTAATACTATTCTTATATTATATAACAATTCAATAATTCCTATAATTTTGAGTAAATCATATATCACTATCAAATTTTACACAGTAATCTTGATATTGATTATATACTTGTTGGTTGGGAAAATGTGTTTTTAATGTAGTTTCTAACGTTATAAAATGTATTTTTGTAAACAAATAGACTATTTTTTTAATATTAATTATTTTATGTATTTATTAAATGTATTACCTAAATAAAACATTTCACTATTGGATGTGTTTCCTTGTTTTATATCTTAAAATAATGTGTTCTGGTCTAAAACTTAATTGAATTCAAGTTAGAACATTTAGAATCGGGTCTTTGTTCATAGGTGATAGATGTATTTGGTAAGTTTTGGTTAGTTGTTTGTTATCTTCTGAATCTTAATTAATATTATTTAATCCTTAAAGTTTGTATTTTTTTTCAATCGATTTTAAGTAACATAAGTATATATTTCCTTATTGAATCCTTGTTAATAATTAACACTACAAGAATTTTTTTATTTACATTACCAATTATTACATACAGATTTGGATCCGTATGTAAAGTAAGTGTTACATCCGAATATTTACATATGAATTTTTCTATATGTAAGCCAAAATTGATTACATACGAATTTAATTAGTATGTAATGTTGGCGCCATGAATCGTGAATGATTTTTGAAGGATTATATTTGTATGTACAAGTATTACGTACAGAATTAAAAAAAATATTAGGTAACTTCTTCTCCATTTCATTCTTTCTTTTCCAAAACCTAAATATCAAATTCGCATCCAAATTCCGAAACCAAAAATCCTAAACATCTTTTTTGAAGTCAAATTCCTTACCAACCAGAGTGTCAATATGTGTGAGCAAGGTAAGGAGTTTGTTCTTCCAAACCATGCTAAAAGCAAAATATGTGAAGTGATAACATTTTCGTAAGCTTTCTTTCTTATATTTTCGCACGTTTTAGAATATGTGAAGTGATAACATTTTCACAAGCTTTCTTTCTTATATTTTCGCAGGTTTTAGGGTTTTCAAAACGAAAATAGGATTCAAAATCAATTTTACGGATTAGGGGTAATCTTTGAATTTGATTTCTGATTATTTTTTAGATTTTATTTTGTAATACTTTGTTGGGTTGAACCTGTTAATTAAGATTCGAAGGACACTCTTTGAAACTCAATCCTAGTGAATTTTAAACATTTGTTTGGTCATTTTGGAAGTGGTGTCTTCTGTTGATAATTTTTCTTTATCAAAATTATTCGTAGCCTCTTCAATCTTCTCAAGGTTGTATACTATTGGTCTTTATGATTCTAATGCATGCCTAACTTTCTTATTGCTTCCTGTTGTGTATTTTTATAACATGAACACTATAATTTCATATGAAATAGCAAGAAGGGGATAGAAGGTAAAAGCCACGAGTTAACTATTATTTGAAGTTTAATCACTGGAATTTGAAATAGGTTCTTTTTCTGTTTAGAAGTTGCTCTCCTTTAAATTTTTGTGAACTTTTCCACAATTGTTACGTGAAAGAAAATATAAAAATACATTTGTTAAAAAGTTTGGCAAGTTATGATCATATAATAGAATAAAACTTCAATATTCAATGTATTATTATTATTATTATCATTTTGATATTATTGTACACAGAATTCATTATCTAGTTGGATTAATAATTAGTTTTTGATATCTAAACTGATTTTATTTTGATTAGATTTTATTATATTAATGAATTCTTCTAATAAGATTTAGATCTAAAATTTAAGATTGTAATTAAAAGAAAGTTCTTAAAAATAGTTAAACAAAAAATGGGCATTACAATGGCATTAGAATAACACTTTTATAAAATAATAATAATATAAAAAGAAAAAAATAGTTGTCATTTTTGTAATTAACTAAGAGGTGTTGCTTAAAAGCCTTTTGTAAGACATTAAAAAAAGAAGAAAGGTTCTCAATATATGTCTATGAAATCTTTTGAATGTATATCCATGTCTGAAAAAAACAATTCAATATCTCTATGTTTGCAAAAAAAAAAACAAAACAAAATTACATTAAATCTTCTATATATAATTTCACTACACAATTACATACAGATATAAATATGAATATTTTTATGCGTAACTATTTGATGAAATTATATACTAAATGTAAATCTAAAAGATAATTATATGTGAATTTGAAATTCATATGTAATTACATACGATTTTTAATCTGTAACAATTATCTATATTACAAGAAAATTATTAGTTTGTTCCACGCATTTTTATGAAAATGTTAATGAATTTAACTATATTATTTAAATTAATGCAGTTATACCAACGTATTACACATAAATTTAATTAATTTTAATTTAGGTTCTTTGTGGAATAATTCATTTTTATTTGTTTTTCTAATTTTTTATTTATTTTTCTAGTTACTTTCTAGAGACAAAACCTTATAGAAAAACATTTAACTACAAATTGCTATATTAATATACTTCAAGTGGGAAGAACTTTGTTAATGGTAGTGGTTATAGATAAGATTAAATTATTAGTAACTAAAAAGATCAAAGAATTAATTGCCTATCGGGTCGGTTCAACGGGCTAAATAACCCGGACGGGGCAGGGCACAGCACCTCTTCGTTGCAACAAATCCGAACCCTAAATCCGAAATCAGCCATGATCACATAACGGACGCAGAGGGCGAGAAGCAAAGCAAAGAAACAGGAACGGGAAGAAGCACTGTGTAGAAGCAATGGGAAAGAAGAACGAGAACCAGAAAACGGGGCTAGGTCGAGCCCTGGTGAAGCAGCACAATCAGATGATTCAACAGAGCAAGGACAAGTCTCGTTTCTACAGAAAGAAGGTTCTCGAATCCTTCACCGAAGTCTCCGACATCGACGCCATCATCGAACAATCCCTCGAATCTGTTCCCGAACATGCCGCCGCCTCCACCACCATCATCAGCCTGTGAGTCTTCTTTCTCCTCCTTTGGCACTCACCCGCCACGCTCTTCTTTTCGCGAATGTTCTGTGACTTTAATCCTTCTGTGAGAGTAGGGACCCTGCCGAAATGACGCCTGAAGAAACGAGGAAGCAGGAGGAGGCGCTCCACGCCAGCAGCCTCCGAGTTCCGCGCCGGCCTCCGTGGACTCCCGACATGTCTCCCGAGGAGCTTCATGACAGCGAAACGCAAGCTTTCTTGGTTTGGCGTCGCAGTTTAGCGAGGTTAGTTCTAGTTGGTTTAGGCTTGTTTGGATTATAGGCCATGAATCGGATTGCTAGAACTAAATGACGGAAACTAGGGTTATTGCATGTTCAGGGATTACAAATGTAATTTTCATCGTTTCTAATTTTGCTGGCGTTATCAAAGGATTTGAGGGTTGAGGAGGATTATAGTTCGTGTTTTGGATGTGTTTCAGGCTTGAGGAGAATAAGAAGCTTGTCCTTACTCCGTTTGAGAAAAATATTGACATCTGGAGGCAGCTCTGGCGTGTGGTTGAGCGTAGTGATCTGGTGAGTTCATATCCTCTTTGAAGTTTTATGGGTTGATGAAGTATTTTAATATGATTATGTTATGTTTCTATGAGTGACAAGGACCTAGTTATTAGGATTGTACACAATGAAGATAATCATGTTTCTCCTTTTTATGAATTTGACTGCAAAACAACTGCATCTGCTTATCCATGCAACACTTTATGTTGTTGAAGTAAATAAGTTTCTAGTCTGTCATGTTCTTGTTTTCTACGTTGGTGACTTCAGTCTCACTTCCCTAATGTCACTTCATTTGCAGGAAAAGAAAAACAGTATATTGGCATGATAACAAATAATGGGAGCTTCAGCTCTGTTTAAGATGGTTGTTACTAGCATGTTAATAGATACAGAAGGAGTTCCACAATACTGTGTGATCTTTTGTTATTTTTTCCTGTTTAACTGTACTGATTTCAGTGATTCGATTTCTAATCGGCCTTATATTTAATTTGGTCTGTTATTCAAAAAAAAAGAAGGGAAATCGGCTAGAAACAAGTTGGAACTGCAGCATTAGCTGCAAATTGAAAAGGGTTTTGAAACAATATAATTTTTCAACTTTTCAATACCATGAAAAAAGGAATGAAAAGCTCTAGTAGGAAACCTGGGACAATGGATGTTAGTCCACTATTTATTCCTCATCAGATGTACATTCATTTTCTTCTTCCTATTCATATATTTGCTTTATCAGTAATGGATTTGTTTGAAGTATACTTAATATGTTTTTTCTATATATTTCCTATTTTTCTTGAAAATGCATGAAATGTTAAAGTTGACGATCCTCTCATGCTTTTTTTGTCAGCTTGTTATGGTTGTTGATTCACGAGATCCTCTGTTTTATCGTTGTCCAGACCTGGAGGTAAGATATTTTTTTCTTTCTTCATAATGAAATGCTAACCTGACAACTCTAGAGGTGGCTAGGTTTGTAGCAAATCTAACAGTGAAGATTTTGGACTGGATATTCTTGTGTAATGAGTTCAAAACAGTCAAATCCTTTCAGAGTTTCTACTTCTATTCTCTAAAACATATTAGCTTAAATTTAATCTCCATATCGTGACATGACAAGCAGTAATGAGATAGTTTTGATCAGACATTGTACATCTGTATAGCCTACTCTTGGCCCTTCTTATCTTTATTTATTTCTTTTAAGAATCACTATGGCATGAGCCAAGCATGATTCGTTTTGCACCAATTTCTTTGAGGCAGGATTATGCACTGGAGGTTGATGAACATAAACGTACATTGCTTCTAGTTAATAAGGCAGATCTTTTGCCAACTTCTATGAGGTTTGAATGTCTCATTCCAATACGAGGTTTATACTGCATCAAATCATTGGCCTTGGTTTTGTATCTTGCCTCATTATTTGTCCTGTATTTCTTTTTTTTCTTTTTTTTGCAGAGAGAAATGGGCAGAGTATTTTCGAGCTCATGATATTCTCTTCATCTTCTGGTCTGCTAAAGCTGCTACAGCAGCCCTGGAAGGAAAAAAGCTTGGTTCATCATGGGATGATGATAACACGGGGAGAACTAATAGCCCAGACACAGACACAGACACAAAGATATATGGAAGGGACGAGCTATTGGCCCGCCTGCAATCAGAAGCAGAAGAGATAGTGAACAGGAGGAGGAATTCAGGCACCTCTGATGCAGGGCCATCTAACATTAAATCTCATGCTGAAAATACTGCTGGCAGTTCACCATCGAGTAATGTAGTTGTGGGATTTGTTGGATATCCTAATGTGGGGAAAAGTTCAACTATTAATGCTCTGGTTGGTCAAAAACGGACTGGTGTCACCTCCACCCCCGGTAAAACAAAGCACTTTCAGACATTAATTATCTCTGATAAGCTGACCCTCTGCGATTGTCCTGGATTAGTTTTTCCATCTTTCTCTAGCTCAAGATATGAGATGATTGCTTGTGGGGTGTTGCCCATTGATAGGATGACTGAACACCGGGAATCTGTCCAAGTTGTAGCTGATAGAGTCCCAAGAGATGCCATCGAACAGATTTACAAGATAAGGCTTCCTAAACCTAAGCCATATGAGTCCCAATCCCGTCCCCCTCTAGCATCTGAACTTTTAAGAGCATACTGTGCTTCCCGTGGGTATGTTGGTTCTAGTGGACTCCCTGATGAAACTAGGGCTACCCGTCAGATATTGAAAGATTACATTGATGGGAAGCTGCCTCACTATGAAATGCCTCCAGGTACATCAGAAGAGGAACAAGCTTTGGAAGATCCCACCCGACATGACTCGGTTGACTTGCATGCATCAGATTCGTCTGATGTTGAAGATTCTTCAGATGTTGAGAGTGGTGTTGCACCAAATCTTGAGCATGTATTGGACGACCTCAGTTCATTTGACATGGCCAATGGACTTGCGCCAAAAAGTACAACTCTTAAGAAGCCCAAGGAATCTCATAAACACCATAAAAAGCCACAGAGGAAAAAAGATCGTACCTGGAGAACAGGAAACACTGATGCTGATGGGATGCCGATTGCAAGATTCTTTCAGAAACCAGCTAATACAGGTTCTCTAAAGGATTGATGAGGCCATATGATCTTGTTCTTGTACAACAGCTTGTGTTAAGACTCATATTTACATTGTTAATATGAGGTTAAAGATAGTATTTGTTTGTGAAATATGACGGAAATATGATATGAGCAATTTACGTAAGCTCGTCCCATAGGTAAAAAAAATTCTTTGGGCAAATATTATTGTTCTTATTTATGGGTTGAAAATGATGGCATTGGACTGGAAAATTAGGTTTTATTGTACTAGTATCAGTGATAGTTGAGTGCACGTGCGTGTTTTCTATGCATCTGTGTGCCAATAATTGAGACGATTTTGAAAGTTGCCCGATGTTTAGGACAATAAAACATTACACATCATTTTTATTTCTGTGTATTAATTTTATTTGAGCTACTTTTTTTGGCCAATATAAGCCTTTCTTTGCTTCTCAAGATTCATTATGCGTGAGGATGGAACAGAGGAAAATGTTTCGAACATATCTGGTTTGCTTCTATTCAAGTCTGTGCATAAATGAGAGTAAGAATTATGTGGACCTCACTTTTCATTTTGAATAGATAGACTGATACAAACAAAATCTTAAAATGTCTATGATTTATACTTAAAAGCGGTCTGAATTTGGGCATAATCGCTCACGAACCTCTACTTGAAAGTTTCACGTGACTAGATGAAGGTAGTCTACGAGTTGAAACCTCTCTTTTGTGCTCATATGTTGCTTTGAATAACCCTCATTTGTCATCTTGCTCTCAAAATCCCAACACCATAATTGATTATCTGGGTTATATTATTGACCATATATAAATGTATGACATGATCAATTATGGAGACTTAATTTATAGTGCATCTAAATGAAAGGAAGGTAAGTCTAAATTAGAAATCCAGAGACGAGAGAATGTATTTTTATTTAAATTAAAGTTTTGTGGACCTTTATAATTAGTTTTTTTAGCTAATTAAACTTTGCCTTCTAGTGCAAGGCATTGCATATAAATAAAACTCCTCCCCCAAATCTTGCTTCACTCCTTCACAATTGAGAAAGAGAATTTGACCTCTTCTTCCTTTCCGGTAGGTAGATTTTAAATTCCTAGATTGGGAATCTTAAGTTTCTCTATTTAAATTTTAATTTAGCCCTTCTTTGTTAGTTCTTACCACTCTAAATTTCATTCTATTGATTGAAGTTTCTTCATTTTTAAATTATTCTTTGTTACGCAATTTCATTAGAAACACATGTTTTCAGTTTTTTACTATTTTTTAGTGTGATCAAAGACTTCTTTAACGTTTTGTTTGAATTAGGAAGTGAAATTTGAAATGATTTAAAGGAAAAATGTGAAGAAATTTAAGTTGTTTGGATTTATCTTAATAGAGTGAAAATTGTAGGGAAAATTTAAGAAAGTTTATGAGTGTTGTGATGTATGTGTTTGAAATTGTATTATTTTAATTAATAAATATGTGAGTCTACACATTTTTCCTTGTATTTAAAAATTGTTGAAAAATTATTTCAATTAATTATTTGTAGATTACAATTGTTTTAAATTAAAATATTATTTAAGGTAATTGAAACATTATTTCCGGTATTGTGTTAGAGTTAGCTTTGGAAAAAATATAAATGATATAAAATTTTCTAACCATGTTTATGATTGTGAGAAACTTTATTTAGAAAAAAGTTTTAATTGTGGATTATTTATTTGTAAATTATAGTTATATGCAATTAAAAGTTTATTTTCAGTACAGTGTCGGAGCAAAGCAAATTATTTCTAATACTGTGTTAGAGCTACATGCTGATAAAGGAAAAAAAAAATATTTATCAATGTGTAAAATTGTTTTTCGTTTATTCAAACATCGATTCTCGAGAAATTTTGAGTGTGAGAATTGATTCTCACATGGCAACATCGATTTTGTGTTTTCATTTGTACACCTGGTGAGCTCAGTCCATCGTGTCGACGATCATCGCACACCATCGACCAACGATGACCAACAATCACACACTATGTCCAACTACATCCACTGACCATCACAAACGAAGCACCATCAGTCGAGCCACACATACCACTGATGACCAACTTGCACCACACCTAGCCACACGAACCTCTAAGGACTTCTTCACCAAGCTCAAACTCTTCACAACACACTCAACTTCTTCCTTAACTCAATGCATTTAGAACACACACCTCCCCTCACACCCGTCCCACTATTTATTGCTCCATTCATTCATCACCCACCATATTCAAACATGTTTATGATAGTCAAACATCTTTACTGCATGAGAATCTTTCTGGACATGGAATATTATTGTTGCATGACACGATTTATTTGAAAAAACAAAAGACTAAGATGATAAAATCACATTTTTTTGTTGTGTTCTTTCTCTGCAAGTCACCTCACCTTATCGAAGAACCCAAAATTGTATTTCTACACCTTTCTTCGTCATCCATTCCTCGTGAATTATGGGATACAAACACAAAAAGTATTTTTTTTCGAGTGAACAATAATCATCCCGATACAAACCATGCATAAGAGTCATCTCCCATCATTCAAATTTCATAGTAATTTTCTAAATTTTGCAGTGATTATCCCTTTTTTTTCAATTTTGTGCTAATGCAATTTTACAATTTTGAGTCCAAAGATGAATTTATTAGGTATCAAAACTTCACCACGAAAATAAAATTTATAAATAAAATATTTTTTCTATTTTTTTACAAATTTTTAAGGCGAATTTACCTTTTAATAAAATGTGTTTTATTAAAATTTCAATATTTTTTCAACGTAAAACATGTATACTGTTGATTAATTAACAATAAAAAAATTATACCATGATTTACAAGATAACTATCATAAAAAATAATAAACTTATGATACACTATAGTTTATCATTAGATATCAATATATATAAATGATTTATTTTTCTTCCAAGTTACCATGAATATGGAACCAAAAATATGTACAGTATAAAGAAACAGTGATTGATTAAGTTAAAATCTCTTAAAAAAAAGTGAAATGAATATAAGAAGAGGATACATACCAATCTGGCATGCATTTTGGTCCATGTGAGCTTGTCTACGAGATTCCACCTCACATGAAAACAACGAAAATGATGAACTCAAATGAAATAATAGAAGCTAACCTTCTTCCTCGGTGAGCCAAACATGTATTCCCCACCATACAAGTACAAAGAACAAACCTTGTTGATGAATAAATCCTGTGTAAATTAGAAATCCAATTCTTGGTTTGTGCAAACAAAAAATATTTATTAAAAAACCATTATAAGCTACTATTTAATTAATGATGAAACATATTAAGAAAAAAGCTCAGACGAAAAGCATAAAAAAAATAATGAAGGGTTTGTAGAACGACATCCACATCCATAAGATGCATGGAGGTCCTATCCTTAGTTGTCAATAATTGGCATGACATAGGAAGTGAGCTAAGCAAAAGGAATGGAGTAATGAAATGTGAGATTGTATTGCAGTCTTTAATAAAGTGCCTTTTTTCCATAACCAGAAAGAATGTGTACCCTCATGTTTTCAGAACTAACCTAAACATACACACATGTCCTTCAACACCATTAATGTCTTTATGAATTGGTTACCTTTCCACTCTACAAACCATGCTTCTCGACATTCCTTTTGCCAATACACTCATTCATACCACAACACACTTTAATTGTTTTTATTTTATTTTAATTTTTTTTTAAAGTCCAACTCAATCTTATCTACATGTTTGCTTTCACGTATATAAAGACCTTCTAACTCGTGGATGAAACTATATATTATAAGTGATCAAATAGTGAATGACCTGATAAGTTTAACAAATGCTAAAATACATTTTAAAATTTTTTTATCAACAAAAGAATAAATAAATTTAAAAGAAACACTTAAAAAAAAATCTCATCACCTAACCTCCAAATACAATAAAAACACTCTAATCACTTGTTTTTCCTTTGTTCCTCTTTTCCTCTTTATGGCTAAAGTAAATCTTCTTTCATTGTAATGTGTCATTCCCTCTTGAGATCCTCTCCTTACTTTCACTCCTTCTCCTACTACCCAAATAACCAAAATCATGTTTTGCTACCGTATGAAATTTTACAAAAATATATTTTAAATGACTATCATATTATATTAAAGTCTAATTTAACCTTATAAAAACGATAATATAAGATTTGATCTTTATATATTATGAAATATTTTTATTTTTGGTCAAAATATTAATCCATGTTTATCTTTCTTTGTGATTCTCCTCAAATTTCACATAACCATGACTAGAAACAGAAATAATGAGATTTTTTTTTTAATTTTTTCATATGAGAAAAAGAAAAAACATGAGTTCATATGTGATCGTTATCTTTTTATTTTAGTATATAGTTTACAATCGAAATTTTCACCATCTTTCTCTTACGTTTTTACTTTGACTTATTGAACAGTGCGATTTCCAGTGAAAAAAAAACATGAATGATTTTGGTTAACGTTTACTAATCATTAAAAAGAGTCCACGCTAATATACTGTTGTGAAAAAAAAAATTACAATTTAAAGAAGTCAACCTATATATTACTACTTTAATGTCAATATTGAAATCTGAATTCTAAAAATTCCATGGTGTTTGTTTTAGTATAAAGTACAAGTTTAAGAGCATATTTTTTTTTTCAATATAAATAATGGAATAAAAATGTATTCTTTGAAGAACATAGCGTATCCTTTCTGTATAAAAGTTAAGAGAATTATATTGATAGTTTTTTCTAAATTATTATCTAAATAAATTTTTGTAGTATTTAAATAAAATTTTCCCCTTCTTAAAAAGGAGAAAAAATTTCTAAAGACAGCGCGTGGTGTCACCTTCCATGTTTATTGGTACAATAATGCTAAAAAGAAACAGAATGATGTTACCTTAAGTGGCTGAGTTGTTTTTGTGGAGTTAAACCAATCCCCGGTTGTCCCGGTAACTCTCTTCCGTTCTCCGCTCTGTCGCGGCAACAATTTATTCCGTACGACCGCCCCTACCGGTCACCAACTGCACTCTTCCTCTGCAACCAACCAACCAAATACCGAATAATTCAGTATCAATAAATACACGCCCTTAGAAATAATATATAATATAATATAATATATAATTAGCTTTTTTAAAAAAAGATTAGAAAGCTAGAAAAATAAAAGTAGAGAGAGAAAGACACGAACCCTTTGTCTCAGTGAAATAATTTTTTTTATAATTTTTTATTAATTTTATTTTTCTGCTTTGGGTTGCGATTGTGTGTGAGAGTTCAGATTGCTCCTCCGTCCCGTTTCGTTTCGTTCACCACCGCTTCTTTCATTTCTTTGTTTTTCGCACAGACAGAGAGCGAAAATACAGAGAGAGAGACAGAGAGAGAAAGAGAAACGAAATAACCTAATCGAATTTTCCTCTATTTTTGGAAAATTTGCGTGGGTGAAAATCTTAATTTGAATTTGAGGAGCGGAGGATCTGAGTTAGGGTTTTCGATAGCAATTTTTTGAACCGAATCGTAATGTTGGCTCAGTACGCGGTTTCGCGGGAATTCTAGCTCCGATCTTACAGGAATTGCTCGAATCTTAGGGTTAAGAAATGGACGTTGATTCCTCGATGGTGCCGGAGGCCGATCACGATTCGGCGGTGCAGAACCATGCCGAAAGAGACCAGTTAGGAGAGTCGCCGCCTCCGTCGCCGCCGCCTTTGTCGACGGGAGGTGGATCTCCGGCTCAGTCGCCGTCGCAACAGCAGCCGTCGTCGCCGGTGACGGCGGGTCAGGTGCAGCACAGTCCGGTGGTTGGTCCGAGACTCGCGCCGACCTACTCAGTGGTAAATGCGATTTTGGAGAAGAAGGAGGACGGGCCGGGACCGCGGTGCGGCCACACGTTGACGGCGGTGGCGGCGGTTGGAGAGGAGGGGACGTCAGGGTACATTGGTCCAAGGTTGATTTTGTTCGGCGGTGCCACTGCGCTTGAAGGGAGTTCTGCGGCCTCAGGGACTCCTTCATCCGCTGGAAATGCTGGCATACGTATGTATTTTACTTTCCTTTTCGTCTTTCCCTGAAAGCAATAACATGACGTAGATGCAGCTGCTGAGTATTTTGAATTTTGGTTTTGTTAGTTTGATCAGAATCTGGAAATTTGCGCTTCGCGCTTTGTATGGAGCCATGTATGTATTTGGCTAGTTATTATAGATGTTTACACACGATGGCTTCGATTGCCTTGTTGATTAAGGTTATGGAAATGTAAGTGCTAGGCCAGAAGGTTTTTTTCCTGTTCATGTCCTATGAACTAAATGCTGGTCATGGAGACCAGGGTTCTCATTAAACTTGTTTTGGATACTTCATTCATCTTTTGCACATTGCAATAAATGAGTTTAAATCTATGGAATTTTTTAGCAATCTTGCCACTTTATTAATTTCTTTCCTTTTTTGTGGTATGTGGGTTAAATTGGAAGTTTATAGTTAATTTTAAAACGTTTCCATTTGCATGGCTTTCTGTCCTCTCTTTAGTGGGGCTTGAAATGAATGGAAAAAACAGTACTAGGAAACATTTCATTAGATTAGCTGTCTTTGATTCCTAAACATAATGTGTCTCATCTCTTCCAATCCAATATATGAGCCATAATTTTATTTCATTATCATTTATATCTTCTCCGATTGCTGTTTGGGCCAATCCCCATTTCTTTGCTGTGGATTATGGAATATCCTCTTTGTCTGAAGCTATGAAGCTCAGACCTTGAAAACCGGTAACTTATTGGTGTAATCCACGTATCTAATATCTGATACCAATATCGTAGATAAAGTATTCAGGGAGTATTCTTCAACTATCTTTTCTTTTCGTTTATTTTTAAATTTAATTGACTGATGTTTGGGATGTGCTTCTGCTACTTTGAGTATAAATAAAATTATATATGATTGTATCTTTTCCTCAATATCCATAAAGCTATTGGCAATTATATGGAGCCCATAATTCTTTTGAATAGTATGAAGGATATATTTTATCACATTCTAACAGGTTATGGAAAAATATGTAAAGGGAAGATATGGAACTATGATTTTTTTGCAACGATCACGAGTATTCTTTTTTGATTGCAAATTATGATCATCATCCATGATGAAGTCTTGAATTAATGGCAAAAGATCAATATCTCTTTACAAACACTATGAATTTGCATGAGTTTTGTTGTTGTTTATAATTAATGTCAACATATCTAGCACTCATATTATATATATTGAACTTTTACTAAATTTCTGTGTTCTTGTAGCCATGTCATATCATTTCCGTGTTGCTTGAAGTATCTAGGCTCGGTTTGTCTGAACTTTTTTATTTCCTTTCTTCCTATTGTTTCTCTTGCTGTTGTATATCTCATGTATTCTGCTAAGATTTTTGTTTGATATGCTGATGGATAATGGAAACATTCCTTTTATTCTAGAAAAACTTTGGATTCAAAAAAGTACCTGTCAAGATATGGTTGTTTGCATATTTGGCTCTTTGGTTTCCTGAATACCTTAACATGTTGTTTCTCATGAATTACAGTGTGAAGTAGTATTGATATTAAATTATCATAAATTAAAGGATATGGTTGGTTTCACAATCACAAGATTGATGGTAGATTGCTGTTGTTTCTGGTGTGATTATTTTTTCTTTTGAATTTGTCTCAGTTACTTGATATTCCACTATTGATCAAGGAAGAAAAATAAAAAGGCAGATTAATAATGTTTTATTTCTCATCTAGGCCCAAGTGGTATTCTTTCAGGCAAGCAATGCAACCCATTTCTACATAGTTGACAGGCCTTTCCTATATGTCATAATTTAACGGCTATATTTTTGTACGTCATTTGAAGCTCCATACAATTAGTGTAATTCTTGAAGTTCAAACTATTCTAGTAGAATGATTTTTATTATTTCTGGTGCAAGCCAATGTCAGAAGCTAAATACTGATGTAAAAACTTGATTTGGCCATTCCTAATTTAATGGGAATTTGTATAATCTGTTCATTGTGTGAGGGACGTTTCAAGACAAAAAATGATTTTGTCTACATTTTTTACATTCTTCCCTACCCCCTTTGTATAAGCACTGATATTGATTGGATCGTTAGTGTTTATGGTTGAAAATTTTCATGACTGGTACATTTCATTTGCACTGCAGGTTTAGCTGGTGCCACCGCTGATGTCCACTGTTACGATGTTATAACTAATAAATGGTCTAGGTAAGCTCAGAACCAGGTTTAAGGCTTAAGTAATGCTTGTATTGCCTTCAGAGCTTATAAGGAAATTTAATGCAGGATAACTCCCATCGGTGAGCCTCCAACCCCTAGGGCTGCACATGTCGCAACTGCTGTGGGAACAATGGTAGTTATTCAGGTACTGTGGAGAGTCTATCTCTTAAATTATCCGAGTATTGTTTAATTTAATTCCTTAAAATGGGTACCATAATTCTTACTGGAGTATTTTGCACACCATAAAACAGGGTGGCATTGGTCCTGCTGGTTTGTCAGCTGAGGATCTTCATGTTCTTGATCTCACTCAGCAAAGACCACGATGGCATAGGTTAGATATAATACTAAACTATAATTTCTTTCCTCCTCAATGACATTTATCTGATATAGTGGGTTCTGAATGTCATTTAGAGTTGGTGTTCCTGGCCCTGGACCAGGACCACGCTATGGACATGTTATGGCTTTGGTGGGGCAGAGATATCTCATGGCAATTGGAGGCAATGATGGTAACTACCTGAATGCTCCTTTTTGCATTGTTCATAGTGGATGTTCCCTCTGAATGTAAATTTCTTGGATGTTAACTCATTTGTTCCCTGTTTTCCAGGAAAGAGACCTTTGGCTGATGTGTGGGCTTTAGACACAGCTGCCAAGCCTTATGAATGGCGCAAGTTGGAGCCAGAAGGAGAGGGTCCACCTCCATGCATGTAATGTGTCCATGAAACTTACCCTTCTTTACTAATATCTTGACTTCACTACACACACACATATCAATTAACTACATTGTATTATGCATGTCCCGTTCCAAAAGCCTTTGATACCACGGACTAGGTTCTGAGGCGCACATAGGGCAGCTTTTTCTTGTTCTGTGCCTCTGATGTCTTAAACTAGGTTCTGATGGTTAACACAGGTGATTGTATTTGAGTTGAATAAATTTAAATCCTTCATGTTGGTTTGTTAGATTGACATGGTTGTGAAGATGTAGATGTGTTGGTTTGTTAGACTGATATGCTTTCGGTTAAATTTATTTTTAACTTTTCTTCGCTTCATATCATATTATTTCCCCGATTTTGAACTATTTCCATGCCTTGGGTTTGTTCCTAATGTTCTTTGTTCTCTCCACTATCCCCCTCTACCCCTGCCGTACAAAATTGGTGAAACATAATTTTCTGTAATTTTCAGTAGTTCTGCCATGTTAAGCATGCTAGTATTTGGTTTACCATTGCATTGCATGTTTGGGCTTGTATATTTGTTGATTATTGCTTTATTATTTCTACACCTATAGAACTTTTTGATATTAGAGTAGGTTTGCCTTTATATTGGGGTTGCTTTTATGTGTGATGATAATTAGGTTGTGGAATATTTTTGATGAAGAGTGAATGTTAAATGCTACATTATTGTGTAATGGAAAAGGCTCCTCTAAAACATGTTTGTATTTGAAGTTAGTGAATAAAGGTAATCTCCCTTAATTTTGTTGGAGATCCTACATCAATTAGTGATATTTTCAAATTATAGTATATAAGGGGTGCAAACCTTACATAACAAGTTGGTTTTATAGGGTTGATTTAGACCTAACTCCACTTTCTAAGATGGAATTAAAGTCTAACAAAGTTTGTTGAACCTATTGTGCTTCTCGCTATTGGACCACTAGCAAATCACCTACAAATATCTAGTCCTACGCTCTAGACGTCCAGTTCTCGGTGTGAAGGGGTGTGTTGGAGATCTTACATGAACTAAAGATATGACTAAAATATAATATATAAATAAGTGCAAACCTCATCTTAAGATGGTTTTGTAAGGTCGAGTTAAGCCTAATTAAGAAATTTAATAAATTACATTCTAATCTCAACTCACTATATAATGTAAGGATGAATATGCCCGTAGTCGCTTAATTTGGTGGCAAAGTTATTTTAGGTGGGCTTTCGCCTGTTGTTATTTACTTAATCAATCATGACCATGGTAGTTGAATCGAGATACAAGTAGTGTATCGGAGAGCTGATTTTCTGAATCGTGTATTGTTTCGTATCGTGAATCGTAAGATTCATAAACATTAAAAAATGACAATTTAATATATAAGATATGTAGAGATGCAATTAATAACAAAACAACCTCATATTTCATTTTGAGTGTTGTATTTACATATATATACGACACAGAAGAAGAACGTAGAGAAGGACGTACAAAGGAACTTTTGAAATGAGTAGGGGACGTTTGAAATGACGCACCGGGTTCACGGGTAAATTTTAAAATTAGGGCTTTTGTTTATAAAAGCAATTAAACTTAAAATTAGGATTTTTATATAATAATTCAAATTAAAATTAGGATTTTTTCAAAAGCAAGTCGCGATACGGAATTGTTTCGCGATTCCTGCGATTTATATCACGATTCACACGATACAGTTGCGATACGGGAGCAAAAACGATTATTCTTGCGATTCGTATTGGGGCACTCTGAATCTTATCGTATGATGAATCGTACGATACTTACTACCATGATCATGAAACTTTTTACTAAATTCTTGCTTAGCTATTGCTGTGTTTTTGTTGAGCTTAGTAGTGTACTATAAGAACTTTGATAGTTTTTACCGCATAAATAAATCTTTCCTTTTCTTTATTTATGTTGTATGTCATTTTGTGCTTGGATTTTTATAATTTGGGGTTGAGTTGCTGTTTTGTCATTTACTTTTTATTAGGTATGCAACTGCCAGTGCACGATCTGACGGGCTTCTTCTGCTTTGTGGCGGGAGGGATGCCAATAGTGTTGTGAGTTATCTATTCAGTCATTCACTTTGTCATTCTATTGAATTGAATTCTGTAGAAATTTCCTGGTATGAATTTGCCATAGTTTGTCATCGATATCACTCTTATTTCCCATTATGCCCTTGTCGCTTGCCTGCATAGTGGCCTATCCACTTTTCTTAAGCTAGTGGGTAGATTACGATTGTTTTCTCAACTCACCATAATAATTAGGTCTGTCTCTACCTGGTTGCTATATAAGGAACATTCTGATGGAGGAGGAAACTGGGGGCAAAGATAAGGTGTGGTCAAGATTTGAAAAAAAAGCAAAATCAAAACAGAGATACTAGGAAGATTGTAGCAGATTACAGGACAGTATATTTCTTGCAAAATTGGATTGATCCAAAGAATGGTGACTGCCTTTCAATTCTTCCTAAATGAGTGATGCTCTGTTTTTTGTGCTAGATTTGCGTGTGAAGTACATCAAGGGTGAGAGCAATGTTTAGGCTTGCAATTCAGTGTGAAATAATATCTTAATCCTGTTGAACTGCTGTTTGAGCAAAGGAATCTCAATTTACTATTGAGGGATCTTTGGGCTTCCAGCCAGTTTTGTCTAGGAGAAACCTTAGACATTCAGGTCAATAAGAAGCCAAAAGGAATATAAAATGGAGAATAATCCAGAAGTGTGCAGAGTTCAAACCCTGGTGCCAGAATATGCACAGAAGCAAGTAGATTCAAGTGAATTAAAAAAATGATGAATACTCAATCTAACCTACCTCTAGTACTGAAGGTTTTTTCCTCATTCTAAAATCCCAATACAAGGAGCAGCAGGACTAGGATATAAAATATTTATGGGCTATAATCAAAAGTAGAAATATCATATGGTCAAAGCACACATTCAGTTTCCACCTAGGCATCATCATAAAACTTAATTCAGGTTCCGTCATGTTGATAGTGACCATTTGTCTGAAAGAAATATACATGGATTAATGTGAGTAGAGGTAATCACTGGATTGACATCTCCATTCATTCAGATGTAAACTGTATTTGCTCTTTCTTGATAAGTAAAATAACTTGCTTCTTTATAGAGGTATTGCTTTGAAGGAAAAAATCCATAACCATACCACTTATTTTTTTTCAAAGTGTAGCACAAAATCCAGCAAGTAGCAATATGATCACTTCGTAGATCCCACTCCCTTAACCAAGCAAAGTTTCTGTTACCAGTTTATGCTTTTTGTTTTCTTATCTGCAAACACTTTTTTGTGGATTCATGTAATTCTGTCTTTGTTAAATATTTTCATGTGGCCCATGTGAATTTCTTGTTTCTAATCTTCTGACCACTTCTTCTTTCCCTCTTGCCCTTCACCAAAATCTTATATTACAGCCATTGGCAAGTGCATATGGACTTGCTAAGCATAGAGATGGTCGTTGGGAATGGGCCATTGCTCCTGGTGTCTCACCGTCTCCAAGATATCAACATGCAGCGGTTTGACTTAGTTTCTTTTATTTTTTATATTTTTTACTTTGTCATATATTCTAAGGATTTCAATTTACTTGTTTAATGATTCCAGGTATTTGTTAATGCAAGGCTCCATGTGTCTGGTGGGGCCCTTGGGGGAGGACGGATGGTTGAAGATTCATCAAGTGTTGCAGGTACTTGATTCTGGCGCTGCTAAGAATTTGCATTTTGGTTGGTTCTTTTTTTAGATGTTTGATCTTGGATAAAGAGCAGAAGTATAAGTGGTGATTGAAAAATTAATGGCTTATATTGTAGTAGCATACATGCAATTGCATACCGAACTATGAGATTGTTATGATCTATGCCTTTTTAATTTCAGATCAACAGTTGTGACTTTGTGCTTTATCAGTGTATCCCTCCTCACTTTAGAGAAATTAAATCTTCTACAAACTAGTTCTTTACCTTAATGCCCTTATATCTTCCTATACTCTTGTGTATGTACATATATTTTCATTTTTGACTGAAGGATGAATATACTTTTGGTGAAGTTGAGAAAGAGAATCTTCTTGTGGAAATCGGGATGATCTGCTATAAGCAATAACAAATACTTTTGAAGTTTCATTACTGTTTTAGGTACTGTTTGTAGGGTAGCTTGCCGGTGCCTGATTGCCTCTGTAGCCTTTAGTTATTTTTTTCCAATGGTAATTTCTTTTGTGTGTGAAAGCAAGATTTATTGTTATGCCAATTAATGTTGCATTTAGAAGTATTTCTATTGTTTTTTCACTGTTTGTAGTGTTGGACACTGCTGCTGGTGTTTGGTGTGATACAAAATCTGTTGTTACCAGTCCAAGAACGGGTAGATACAGTGCTGATGCTGCTGGTGGAGATGCCTCTGTTGAGTTGACACGGCGTTGTAGGCATGCTGCTGCTGCAATTGGTGACTTGATTTTTATCTATGGTGGTTTACGGGGCGGTAAGTCTTAAATTGATTGAAGTTATGTGGGTTGATCTAAATGGAATTAATTTCCTATTTGCTTGACCATGCATGATTGTTTTTGTTATAATTATAATTATTAAAATAAGGAGTAAATCCTATATAACAACGAATATTTAGGTTTATATGTATTATTAGGAACAGTTTTATTTATTCATGTATCATATCTTTATTATTACAGGATATAAAATCTCATTTATTTATTGTATTGATTCCTTTTTTCAATATAAATAAAGCATCTGTGTTGTCTCAGAAACACATGCTACTCAGTGTCTCTCCCTTTCCCATAATTTAACATGGTATTATACTCAATTCTAGCAAACTTTTGTTGGGTCTATTGCACCACCTACTATCGAGTCACTATTGGACCACTCACAAATCTATTCCTAAGCTTGAGATGCCCAATCCTTGACGTGACGGAGGATGTTGGAGATTCTATATCTAGAAATATGACCAAATTGTAATATATAGTGCAAACCTCACCTTAAATATTGGTTTTGAAGGTTAATTTTAAAGTTTGCTTCTAAGATAGTTTGATATGGTATGTTGTCTACATAAGTCTCTACATGGTCTCAAGCGATAATCTCATGTGTGGTTTGAGTGTTTTGAGACTATCATCCAATAGTTTGGAATAATATAAACGTGATGTTGATCGTTCTTTGTATTATCATCATTCTCCCCTAGGTTATATCTATCTCATTGTATATATGAGTAACATTGTTATCACAACACAACAAGGATAAGGAGGGTGTTGTACAACTAAAACAATATCTTGTTCAAAAGTTCCAGAAAAAAGATATTGGACACTTGAGATATTTCCTTGTCATATAAGTTGCACAATCCAAGGATGGTTTGGTTATAATGTTAGAAAAAATATACTCTTGACATTCTAGAAGAAATAGGGATGTTAAATGCTAAGCCTGTGGATACATGAATGGATTTGAATGTCAAACTTATACCTGACCAAGTAAAGTCATATTCTGATCCTCGAGATACAAACGATTAATTGGTAAGCTAAATACCTCATTGTGACTAGTCTTGACATCATCGTTGTACTGAGCATCGATACAACCATATGAATACTAGAGTATATTAAGAAGGCTCTTGGTAAGTAAGGATCATATATGAAGATAAGGGAAATCTCAAATGTTTGGTATTCTGATGCTGACTAGGCAGGGTCACCAAGCAATTGACCCTCCACTTTTAAGGTATTGTGTTCTTGTTGGAGGTAATTTAATATTGTAGAAAAGTAAGAAACAAAATTATGTGGCAAGATCAAGTGCAGAAAGAGAATAAAGAGGAATAACATTAGTCATTTGTGAGCTCATATGGCTAAAACAACTCCTCAAAGAGTTTGATGGTAGGACCAAATATATTAAGGTGGATTGTCATTCATAAAAGAAAAAAACTAAAGTTTGGAGACATCACTACTAGATCTGTCAATTCTAGTGAATTGTCATTTCTAGTGAATAGTCGGCTGACATATTCACCAAGTTTCCGATAGGACCAAAAATTGATTATATTTGCAGCAAGCTCGACACATGACATGACTTGTATGCTCCAGCTTGTAGGGGGTGTTATACTTATAGAAAAAAGGAGCAGATTCTGTATTAAGAACATGTTTGTTTATTCTCCTATCATATCTTTATTATTAGAGGATATCGAATCTTCTCTATTAATTGTATTAATTCCTTTTTCTTAGAAATTCACAGTTTCAGTTTCAGTTCAGCTCAATCTCTTTCTTTCCTATTGTTTAATAGTTTTATCAATACCAATGTTGTTGATTAGATGAGCCTGCTTTGTGATGTTAATTTAGTCAATTTAGTTAATTTGCTGTATGTAATTTACACATTTTATTTTGCTTAATATTTAGTTGAATTTATTTTTATAATTTTTATTTTTGTTTGGACTTTGGAGCGAATGTTATAAAATTTTAGTATCTTTTACTAGAATATGAATTCTTAAATTGTGTTAGAAGAGGTGGGAGATAGAAACTTACGAAGTAACTCAAATCATACGATCAGCTTAGCATCTCTTAAAACGTAGATTTAGGCTTAATTGAATCTCACAAAGTCAACTTGTAAGTTGAGATTTGTTCTCCATTTATATATTATATTTTAGTCATATTACTGGTTGATGTGAGATCTACAATATCCTCCTTAGATTTGAGGATTGGACACCTTAAACATGATACTGAATATGAGTGGTCTAATTATGGCCCAATAGTGTATTGGATTGGATGATAGGTCTTATATTAACTAGAAAATGATCAAATTATTGTATAAAAGTAGGGAACAATCCTTATCTGAAAAACTGGATTTACTATTCTTAGAGCTTCAATTTTTCTGATCGTTAAATATATTTCTTAGTTTCTTACTATTCTGTTAGAATGATTTTGTTCGAGGTATTTTTCTTTCTCTTTTCTGTTGCACTGATTTTCTGTTAGACTCTCTTATGTTAGTTTTAACTGGCAATAGCAGTCAGTTACTGCTAATACCTATCAGTGATGATTCCCTGGTCTTCTTACATGACTTCCGAAAATCTTAATCTTAATATTGCTCAGTTGCATGCTCAGCAGCAGTTTTGAGGAAGACATTGATTTGAGAAGACCACATCTAGACTGTTGAGAGAAACATTGGGGTATTGGTCTTTGTTATAATAATAGAAAGAAAATAAGAGCTTATCTTGTATAATGAGGAATATCTAGATTATATATGTATTATTAGAAACATTTTTATTTGTTCGGGTATCATATCTTTGTTATTAGAGGATATCAAATCCCCTGTCTTTATTATATTGTTTCTTTTTCCTCATTATAAATAAAGCACCCATGATGTGTCACACAGTATGAGTTCAATGTTTTTCTCTTCCCTAGAGTTTAGCATGATGGTATCCAAAGCTTTTTTCAAAACCATGTTGGCCCGATAGACCCGATGTCTTCAGAGGATTTTTTTTTCTCTTTGCCATCCTCTGTCTCATGTTCGCTTTCCACTGTTCTGGCACCTTCTCCTTAGTTTTTTATTTATTTTTTCCTTTAGCTTAAAAAAAAATGTCTTCCAACAAGTGTTATCAAATATTGGATGACGAAAAATATTAGTAACTCAAAAATCCTTTTTGAATAATATATCGAATGCCATAAGGGGTTATGGTGGAAGCATTCTGAACACACACACACACACGTAGTAAACTGCATAATGAAATGCAAAAGAATAATGAAAGACATCCATAGAATTAATGATAATAATAAGTATAGACTTTAGAATTTCAAGTTCCTAGAATTAAAATAAGAACAAAACATGATTAATATGCTAAATATCTTAAATGTTATCCAATGGGGTGGATCCTTCCTTCTCTTCCTCTTCAGAGGAAGCTTGGTTAAAGTTAAATAGTTCTTTTAATATATTTTTAGACTCAAAGTTAGAGCTATCAAATTCCAATTCACCATCATCCAAGGCGGGTCATTTCTATTAGATGATCCTGAATTGGCTTTCAAGTTTTGCCATTGAGTGCCAGGAAAGAGAAAATAGAAAAAACCAGTCTAGAAAAATAGAAAAACAATAAACCGAAAAAAGAAAATAAAAAAATACATGATAAAAAAATAGAAGGGAAAACAAAAAACAAAATTACTGAAAAAAAAGGAGAGAAGCAAAAAGAAAATAGAAAAGAAGAAAAATAAAATAGAGGAAGAGAGACAAAAGAAGAATCAGCATTCCATGATAGCCAAAGCTTCGCCATGGACTGCCACTTGAAAACCGCTTCATCATTACCTTGTGGTGGTTGCCAGCAATTTCGACACCAATTTCCGCCATGGTGCCGCCATGGTCGATAATCGATAACATTGCTAACCTTGGTGCTTCCAAAACCACAATAACCCCTTGAATAGATTCTCCCATCTTTTCTAACCATATGATAGTAATGAGAAGATAGATGGGTGCAACTATTCCACTTCCTGGGTTGAGTCATTTGTTGCTCCTATATTATTGGCTCATCCATCTCCAACAACATTTGAAGACTTTATCAAATGGTGACATGCAAATCCACTAGTAACATTGCTTCAGTGACATACACTAGTAATTCATTGGCTTGTCTCTCAATCACCTTCCTTTGGTCCATGGGTTATTGACTCCATTGCAACCAATCACATATCTAGTAATTGTTCTCTTTTCTCTTCCTACTAAAGTTGCCAATTTTTCTTTTACAACTACTGCCAATGGTTCACCAACACTAGCTTGCGGCATTGGTAGTACCCAACTCCTCCCAACCCTTACTATTAACTTTGTTATTTATGTCCCCAATTGTCCTTTTAATTTATTGTCTGATTCCCAATTGATTAATCCCATGATATTATCCTCACCTTCACTAAAAATAATGTTACCTCACACGATCGGATCCAATGATATTATCCTCACCTTCACTCAAAATAATGTTACCTTGCAGGATCGGATATCAGTTGAACAATTGGCGTTGGACGAGAGTCTCATGGCCTTTATTACTATTTCTATCCATAACCCTTATATGTACATCGACAACCTTTGCAATGATGATGCATGCTCAATTAAACATTATGGGTTAAAAATATATGGAAGATGGTGTCGAGTTTAAAACATTTGTCTATTTTGAATTGTGAGTTATGCTAATTAGGAAATATTAAGAAGTGAATTTTAAGTCTAACTCAACCTTACTAAAACCGGTTCATAAAGTGAGGTTTGCACCCACTTATATACTATTAAATATCCTTATCGTTAGTCGATGTGTGATTTCCAACACACCCCTCATGCCGAGACCTAACAATTTGTGTGTGGGATTATATATTTATGGGTGGTTCGATAACGACCTAACCTGATAAGCCCAACAAACGCTGGCTAGGATAGACTCTAAATGACTATGATACCATCCTAAGAAGTGGACTTTAAGCCTAAGTTAACCTTACAAAATCGGCTCATAAGGTGAAGTTTGCATTACTTATATACTATTAAATGTCCTTATCTCTAGTTGATGTGAGATCTCCAACATGAAACATGTTCGTTAGTCTTTTTTGATATTCTTAATAAATTAGCTTTGTCTCCTTTTTCTTTAGTTCACTTTGATATTTGACGAGATAACCAAGCCACATTACACATTGTCTCTAATCCTGTCATGAGAGAGTGAAACATATTGAGATGGATTGCCATTTCATAAGAGAAAAACTGAAGTCTGGAGACATCATCTCTAGATTTGTCAACTCTAATGAAGAACTAGCTCACATATTCACCAAGTCTCTAAGGGGAGTGAGGATCTATTGTATTTGCATCAAGCTAAGCACATATATGACCTATATGTTCCAGCTTGAGGGAGTGTTTTAATTATAGAAATAAAGTAACTAGTTGATCTTATATAATCAGGAATATCTAGATTATAATGTATTATTCAGAATATTCTTATTTATTCCTGTATCATCTTTGTTTTTCTGTATCTTTGTTATCAGAGGATATCAAATCTCCTCTATTTATTGTTTTTTTCTTACAAATAAAGCACATGTTCTGTGTCAGAAACACATGGTTTGTGTTTAATGTTTCTCTCTTCCCTAGAGTTTAACACTATTCAACTAGGTTTACTGTCGGACAACGCTAGGCATGAGTGAACATTATGAGAGATAATTCCTATTAACACAGTTGCAAAATTCTTTATTTATTTTTTCTTTTTTATGGATCTAATAACAATATTATTTCAAGTTTGAACTATTGTTGAGCATGGCCAATCACTTTTTTTGTCATGGAAGCTAAGATGCTTGTTTTTGTGCTCATTTTGGTATTATATGTTGTGGTGAGTTATAATTTTTTTGTTTGATGTGTATGACTGGCCATGATGTATTATTTATGCTGTAGGGGTCTTGCTAGACGATCTACTTGTTGCTGAAGATCTTGCTGCTGCTGAAACAACAGCTGCTGCTTCACATGCAGCAGCTGCAGCTGCATCTAATGCACAAGCTGGACGACTACTTGGACGATATGGTGCATTTGTTGATGATAGGACAAGGCAAACCATGATTGAAGCAGCTCCAGATGGTTCAGTTGTTTTGGGAAATCCTGTTGCCCCCCCTGTAAATGGGGACATATATACTGATATCAGCACTGAAAATGCCTTACTCCCAGGATCTAGGTATGTCCGCTTTTATCATCTGAACATATCTTCGGATGAAGTATTGAATTGTTACTTTGGCTTTGTCATTCACGTGAAGAATTTTGAACAGGCGAACAAGCAAAGGAGTTGAGTATCTAGTTGAAGCATCAGCTGCAGAAGCTGAAGCTATCAGTGCGACACTGGCTGCTGCGAAAGCACGACAAGTAAATGGAGAAGTTGAATTGCCTGACCGAGATCGTGGGGCTGAGGCAACACCTAGTGGGAAACAAATATCTTCCTTGATTAAGCCTGATTCTTCTGTGTCAAATAGCATTCCTCCTGGTGGAGTGAGGCTGCATCACAGAGCTGTGAGTAATACATTTTTTATTTCCTAGGAAAAATTATGCTGTCACAAATTCCATTAATGTTCAAGCCCCTTGTCCATGTTCTGGAATTTTCTGCAGGTGGTTGTTGCTGAAGAGACTGGTGGAGCATTGGGTGGCATGGTTAGACAGCTTTCAATTGATCAGTTTGAGAATGAAGGCAGGCGAGTCAGTTATGGAACTCCTGAAAGTGCAACAGCAGCTAGAAAATTATTAGACCGTCAGATGTCTATCAATAGTGTCCCAAAGAAGGTACTTGTCTCTATTAGTTATAATTGATTAGAGTATTCGTAGAAGGAAATCAAGCTTCTTGGAGTATACTTATTAAGTTTCTGGACCTTCTTTTATAGGTTGTAGCTCACCTCTTAAAGCCTCGGGGCTGGAAACCGCCAGTTCGGCGACAGTTTTTCTTGGACTGCAATGAAATTGCGGATCTATGTGATAGTGCAGAGCGGATATTTTCAAGTGAACCAAGCGTCTTACAGCTTAGGGCTCCAATTAAAATATTTGGTGATTTACATGGGCAATTTGGAGATCTCATGCGCCTCTTTGATGAGTATGGTTCACCGTCAACTGCTGGTGACATAGCGTAAGTTGCTTAGTTCTCAACTCATGGATTGATTTGTGTATAAAAGTTAATGAAGGATATTTATCCTGTGTCACTAATGTTATATCTATTATTGTGGCATCTGTTTCCTATTTCTAGCAATAGCCTTTGGGTCAATAAGTATTTATCGGATAGTGTCTAAGCATGATTGATAAGATGTTAAGATGTCAAAACTAGTACAACCTGTTTTTAATTGTTTGTGCCAGAGGGTACTTTCATAATTTGTCTTGAACATCTGCGGAGTCCAACTTTATAGCTAATGTTAATGAATGTTTTTAAATCAGACCAACCGATGTACTGGAAAGGGCCTTGATTGAGAGTTCGTTGGTTTGATTGTGGTTGAAGTAGGGTTGAGTTGGTAATAATAAAATATATTTGTATAAGCAATATACTATTATAGAATTGTTAAAATATTTAGTTAGATAATTTTTAAGTTAGCATAAAAGGATCATATTATAAATTCTTAATTGTTTTTGAAGTTCTTTATAAGTAGTTAAATAAAAGCAAAATATGTGAATATCATATATGAGCCTTTATTTGTTTAATAGATGTTTTAGAATATTTTTTAAACTAACCAATAAAATAAATAAGCATTTTTTTTCTTCTGAAAATACCAGTTCAAATAAGTTTCTGAGAAGTTTCTTACTCTTATTCTGGTTTTCTGCTGCACCATATTTTTTGGGCTCTGCCAATCCAATGACCCGTTCTCAATTCAACTAATTAAACTTGTTTGCCTGTTGCATCCTTAATAGCTATGATGTTAACTTTATCAATTTTCGTACTTGGAGAAAGAAAGCTTTTTCCCCCAATTTCGGCTTTTTTTTATGAAAAATAAACTGTTCACAAAATAAGCTAGATTTTTGGAATATTAGCTGATATTTAGTAAGAAATTTTTTTCTTTTTAAAAAATATGATTTTATGAATTTGAAAATCTGTAGAATATGATTATTTAAAAAAAAGAGAATTTACTTTCATACTCTTTCTTTTGTAAAACTGATCCCTTTTTTTTTCATCCAAACAATTTTCTCAACCATTTTTCAGCAAATTTATCCAAACAAAAACTGATTTTGGTTTTAACCAATTATTCAAATAATCTAATTTTCACAGCTATCCCAAACACATGCTTGATGTTCTGTATCCATTTTTTTAATCTCTCTGGGCAAAAATTCTTGTGATTGATTATCCAACTCAGTTATAATGGTCTAATGTTTTTTCATTTCATGTTTTCATTGTAACCTACCAAGTTTGTTTGCACCAATGCATACCATACATGCTTTCCTTCAAATAATAGTATGATGTAAATCCATTGTTTTTATAGGTTCCTTACTAGATAGATTGATTGTTAGGTTTAGTTTATATAAGCAAATGGATTGTTATATTTATATGTTGATCTGATAGTTTGAGTACAGAGGTGCTGAAGAAAATAAATAATTAGTAGGTTTTTTCCCTTCCCCCTTGACTGGGTAGCATTATATTTTTTGAACTATTCTAATGTGCGTGATTTAGGTATTTTAATTTCCTTAAATTTTAATTTTGTATAAATGACAATCAGATACATCGACTATCTATTCCTTGGAGATTATGTTGATAGGGGTCAGCACAGCCTGGAAACTATTAGCCTTCTGCTTGCTCTGAAGGTACTCTAGATGCTATAGGTTGTCTTTTTTTGTTGTTTGACAAGTTTGATGGCATCAAGTTTATGCATGATTATTCGGATTATGCAGGTTGAGTATCCAAACAATGTACATTTAATACGTGGAAACCATGAAGCTGCAGATATTAATGCCCTTTTTGGTTTCCGAATAGAGTGCATTGAGAGGATGGTAAGGAATTTGACATTGCATATACTGGGCTGTATTTTCTTTACTTATTTGTCACTCAAGAACTTCTGAATTTTGCTTATAGGGTGAGAGAGATGGAATTTGGGCATGGCACCGTATCAACCGTCTGTTTAATTGGCTTCCTCTGGCAGCATTAATTGAGAAAAAAATTATTTGCATGCATGGGGGTATTGGTCGTTCAATAAATCACGTAGAACAAATTGAGAATATTCAGCGTCCAATTACGATGGAAGCAGGATCAATTGTGCTTATGGATCTACTGTGGTTGGTGCATTTTGTATACTCGTGATGTTTGTTACAATTTATTTCATTTTCTTTTGGAAGAATGACAGCATGAAGTGTTTCTCCAGGTCTGACCCTACAGAGAATGACAGTGTGGAAGGGCTTCGGCCAAATGCTCGGGGTCCAGGATTAGTTACTTTTGGGGTGAGTGGTTGTTATTTGTAGTCTGTCAAACTATTATTTAGTTTTAGTTTTCTGTAGAATGATAGAAAGAGATTCAGGTTTTGATTTTTCTAAATTTGGCAACAAATATACAAGAGTTTAATTTTTATTTGCTGGCAGTGCAAATATTTTTACACCATCAACCAATTAAAAAATACCCTAAATATGACATCTAAAGTAATTGCTATGAATGTCAACACTCGTACATAATTGAGTTGGAGGATGGTGATAAAATATTTACGATGTCAGTACATTCTAATTCAATTATTCAATTTGTATATTAATTTTGTTTATTTTATTTTTTGGTTTCATAAATTTGATAAATTTTTAATTCTCATATATTAATTGTTTTATTATTCTAGAAAATTCATGTTGTATTACTGTCTATTAATTTTGATGCATCATTTGAAACTTTTGAAGTAAATTGTGCAGTGTTTATGCCCTGAAACTTTTGTAATTGCAACATGCATCTATTAAGTAATTATTTTCGAAGCTAGCCTTAATATAGACTGTTGAAATAACTACAAATCTGATTTCTTTCATTTACTACGCTGTAGTTTCGATTTTCTATACTGCATGTCTCAACTCTCTTTTATTCCCTTCCCATAAAAAGTCAATCTACGGCTGAAGAATGAGTGTATTCTCGGGCCATCGTAGAAACATAGATAGGGTTGATAATGAACTCACCCTAGATACAGCTTTTTGTACACGTTCACTTGCATCACATTCACAAGTGCTCTCTGAACCTTGCAATAAGGTCACCCCATAACACGGCTCTCCCACTTTAGTTACCTCAGCCCTAGGCATTTTCTGACGTTATTGTTCATGCCTACACTATTTCCTCTAATTTGAGGTCTGCATACGTTTTCTGATGGTTATTATTTTTATTGTTCTTGGCATTTTCCTTCTTGGATGTTGTCTGCGTTTTCTTAATTTTAGGCTTCTGTTACCTTGATTGTTTAGACTCCTATATGTGATATTATGCTCATCTAAATGGGTCTTGCTGTTGCAGCCTGATCGGGTCATGGAATTTTGTAACAACAATGATCTTCAGCTGATTGTTCGTGCACATGAATGTGTGATGGATGGCTTTGAGCGTTTTGCTCAGGGACATTTGATCACACTTTTTTCTGCGACAAACTACTGTGGTATTGTTACTGGGCTTTCTCCATTGCAGTTTCCTCTAACAATAATTCTCCGTTCTAAATTTTGGCACATCATTGTTGGCTGGGTAATAGGTACCGCAAATAATGCTGGAGCGATTTTAGTTTTGGGTAGAGATCTTGTTGTGGTTCCTAAATTGATTCATCCCTTACCACCTGCAATTTCTTCACCAGAAACTTCGCCGGAGCGACATATTGAGGACACATGGATGCAGGTATTATTCATTAAATGGTTGGCACGCTCTTAGTGCTGCATAACATTGCACATATTAAATAAATACGTTCATATCTAAGTGAATTTTAAGGTGGTTATTATGGGACTAAATCTATATTTCTGCAGTTTCTTCTTTGGTATTCAAATTTTTTTGGGTTAAAACGTATACAGGAGTTGAATGCCAACAGACCACCAACACCGACTAGAGGCCGTCCTCAAGTAACAAATGAACGAGGTTCTCTTGCTTGGATATAGTGATTATTAAGAATACCCGTATTGTTTATGCCTTGACGCTTGTGCTATCGCCTGAATTTCCGGTGTTACATATATAGCATGATGGCATTTACGGGGTAATGGAGCTTGTGATCTGATGCCCGCAGAAAGCTTGTAGGACCAAGCTAATGTTTGTCCTGGTTCTCATTACTCAATCATCTGGCATCTAGATGATACAAGTTCGAGAAGCAAAGTTGGTAGCCACTGCTAGGTTGGTTCACTTTGACAAAGCTAGAAGTTGCAGTTTGGGTTCCCTCCCAGCTGTTGTAAATTGAGCCGTAGGTACAAAATCAAGGTCATGGATGTCTGCTTCATGAGTGCTGGTTATTTTTCTCATTATTTTTTTTACATATTTTTTACTCATCGTCCCTAGGTTATTGTTTTTTTCAATTTATATTTTAAATGAAGAGGACGGGTTTCTTTTCTTCTTTCCTGTGATGGTGAGATATATAAAATCAGAAATCTTTCTTGGGGGTCCATGTATCATAGTTGTTGCTTTGTGTAATTCCCATCCATGCTCTGTACAACTAACTTTTTGTGTGAACCAACATATTCTGACAGAAATGTGAATTTTGAGAATAGAATTTTGTATATTGCCTTGTGCTTCAAATATCGTGGACTGTTCCCTCTGATGGATGTTATTTGCCGGCAGTGATGGATACTGTGTGGGTTTGCTTTTTTGTTTAAAATCTCCATTCTCACTTTTCAAAGCACGTCCAACATGAATCCGAGTCTCAAGTCATCCACGTTAGTTCAAACACCCCATGGAATTTTAGTTGTAGGGTACTATTAGACCTTGTTTGTTTCAAGGACTAAATTTGAGGGAATGGAAAAGGATAGAAATGAGAGAAAAGTGAGTAGAAAATTAGTTTTATATTTCAACCATCTGAAAAATTGTTAAAAAATTAATTCTAATATGTAAATAAACAAATTGTCTTCGGAACAAACACAACGACATACCTATAATGCACCATGTAAGTTGGTTTTTCCCTTCTCTTTTTTTTTCTTCTTTTTTTCCCCCTTCCTTCTTATAACTGAGGAATCTCAATATGCAAATCAACATATACTTCTTTTTATATAATTAAATTGAAATAAATATTTTTTATACATTGTAATCGAAATTTATAATAAATTACTATATTTAAATAAATTTTTTATTTTAGATTTACAATGAATAATTTATAGTGATATTCCTGTGTTTCTTAAAACAATAGAGGTAATGATAAAAAAGGACATTGAATGTGATAGACAGTTAAGAATTTAAATATACATGTATTAAGGTAAAAATAAAAGAAGTTTGAAATGGTGAAGTAACATCTCTTTTGTTAATTACAGGTATGAAATGCACATGCGGAGAATATTTAGTATGTTTAATTAAAGGTAAAAATAATGAAACTAAGAAAATACTTAAAGTAGTTTATAATGACTTCACTATATTTTAAATTATGAAGGTAGTTTATAACTACATATTTATTTGCTGAGATAAAATGATTGTTCAAACGCGGATAAATAAAAAATGAAACTTCCAATCCAAACGCAGACCCCTTTCTGGTTTTGAAAGTAGTAGAAAAGAATGTGAGAACAAATTTATTTTTAAAACATTTAATTTGATACTTTTTAGAAAATGAAATACTATAGAGTGTGTCATTTTGTTTATTTAATAAACATTATGTAATTCTCATATTTCTAAAGAGAATATATTTCTTCTCAAACGTGATTTCACACCATCAAAATCATTTTCAAATCCAGAAAATATCTTTTAAACTCTAAAATTTGAAATATAAAATTGTGTTTCCAATTCTAAATTTACCGTGTTAGCTAATAAGGGGAAACCCTGTCCACTATGGTTGTAGTCTTAGAAAGGAGGATAATCAAAGTCTGATGAAAATGTGAGTATCAGCACCATCTTCTCTTAGAGTAATGACATTTTAACATAATTAAATCTAAATTGTTAAATAAAACCACAATAGCATTCTCCATAAATTGAGGTATAACCCAACATTACATAATGACACTAAAACCTGTTTCCAGTAAAATTTTAAGAAAGACTATACCTAACAGATACACTACAATTTCACAACTTCAACATGAAAGGTCTAAGATTGAAAAATGGATTTAAATAGAAAGATGATATCTTCACTTTGAGATTCATCTAATTGAGTTTATCTAATTGAGTTTATTTTGGTGTTAGCTATTATTTCTAAGATTCATTATGAATAGCCAAATCATGCGAAAGAAGTTGTTTCTTTGAATTAAAACGATAAACGAAATTGAGAAGAAGAATAAAAAAATAAAATCTACAATATCTCAGAATCAAAATTAGAAGCAAACATTCACGAAGATACGAAGAACCAGAGTTTGACATTAAATAAGAAATAAACCCCAAGAATTTTGGAAAATGAAAATATGAGAAACTATGAACAAAATTTAAACCAAAATATTTTTCCGAGATCCTTGAAACAAAAAAAACTTATAAAAAAATTCAAGGAAAAATCATCAAGCTTCAGAGCTTGACAACGATGTTAGAAAAATAGAGCATTAGATTTTTTATTTTATTTTTTTTCGTTGTAATACTTTTGTTTTATCTCCGTATAGAAGACTAAACTTTTTGGGATTGATTCTCTTATGATTTCACAATGAATTTTGCATTTTCTGTTCAATAAAATTTTATTCTTAAATTCTCTTAGTAAATTGTGCTTTACTGTTACTATTTTTGAAATCTGGTTTTTGTTAAAAAAATTGTTTTGGAACACTTGTTGAGAATTCAATTATTTTTTTAATTGGATTTCTTGATTAATCTGATTAGTCTTAATCAATTTTTTGTTTCCTTAATTCAAGAGATAGAAGATAAACATTTCATGAGTAAACGTTAGAACTAGTGAGATACTTAATACACTTGTTTTGCTGATAAAGTTTTGTTGAGTTTGATTGACACTTATTTGATTAAGTTTGACATTGTATGAGGATTGAAAAAGTGAAAATCTTAAAAAAAAATGAATTCATTGTCAAATAAACTTGAGAATCAACCTACTTCCTTTTACTGCTTTATAATTTGTACTTTATTTTTTCTACACAATAGTTTCAACTCATTTTTATTTTCATTATTATTTCTAACCCTTTTTATTGCAAATAAGTTTTGATTACGATCTTAACTAAATTTACTATTGGATTCATTGGGACATGACTTAGGGTCATCTGACCTTATCTATATTATCATCTCTTTGATGTTAGACTGTATAGCATTATGTTAATCGGTCTTCACTGAAATAATTTTAATTTTACTATTAAATAATAACTATCAAGTTTGACGTCGTTGTCGGAGAATCCAATTTGAAGTTGATTATCAATTTTCTTCTTTATTTACATTTTTTTTATATATTTGCATTTTTTTATATTTTGTCTGCATATCTAACTTTGTTTTTCCCATTCCAATTCTATAGTTTTTTAATTTTCCCAATGATGATATTATTATAAAAAAAGAAACATATTTTCAGAGTAGAAGATCTACTGATAGAACGTCTAAATATTTTTCTTGATTTTGATTCTGAAATTGATAGAGATTTAAAGTATCTTTCATCTTGAAATTATTCTTCATCTCATCATGATCAACAATACAACTATGAGATGTATTGTGGATCATATTTTTCAACAACCTTCACAATTTTATGAGCATATGATAAGGGCCATATTTCAACAATATTTCATATTAAAAGATAGACATTTATGAATATTTATTGCTAAAATAACTATAATTTAACCCCTAATTTATGAATTTAAACCTTTTGACATATTTTGTGATTATAATATGAATAAAAACTATTTATTCCCAACTTTGTGTTAATTTTAGGATTTTAGGGAAAAATGGAGATGAAAGGACTATAAGAGAATATACAAGATGAAAAGGGAAAGCTGAAACACTCAAAACCCGTCCAAACTCGCCTAAGCCAGATCACTCCAGAGGAACTCGCCCAAACGAGTCCAATCTCGTCCAGGCGAGATCACCCTAGAGAAGTTGGGATTTTTCTCATCCAACTCGTCCAAGCAAGTTGTAGCTTGCCTAAGCGAGAAGTCACTTAGTTCAAGCCCAACTAGGTTAAATATGAGGCATGAGACATAATCCTAAACATCATTGAGAGAATATAAGGTAATAGAAAACCCTAGAGGAGGCAGCCGTCAAGGAGAAACCTCCTGGATCTTCTTTTCTAGCTTTCCATGCTTGTAATGACCAACATGAGTGACTAATTCTACCCTTTAGATTGGGAGTAGTCTATTCAAACTCTTATGTATTGAGGTGATATTTAAACATAATATTTTGTTCTTGATTGATGATTGGTATTGTCATTTTATTCTTAACGCTTGTTTTATCATGATTTTAATCCTTAGATTTGACTGAAAAATACTTCTAAGCATCTGACCTAAATGATAATGCTTAACATATTTGAATGTTAGGAATAAATTTGAAATGTTAATTACTATCTAACATCTGTTTGTAATGATAAAGAATTTTTATAATATGCGAGGAATTGATATTTTAGGATACTATCTTAATAATTTTATACAATATAAATGAATGTGATATGGGCATCAATATCAACCAATGATAGAATATTATTAGGCTTTTCAAAATATAAAAGAGTGAGAATGATGAACCCCAATCTCAATTTTCCCAATTGAATAAAAAACTCTTTACTTTGTTTTATTTATATTCTTGCAATCTCATACAGAACAAACATCCAACAATCTCTTACTTATTGTTTTTTATTTAGTGAATCTTATACTTGAGAATTCAACTATTCTTGTGGGTTCAATATCCGTCCTTAGGAACAAATTTATTACTTCTGACACGGTACACATGCCGTAAAATATTCATCAGCATCCTTTGTAGCACAATGAGCCTTACTTTCAACATCCCTAACCATCTTATGAACCATATTTCCAACAATCTTGTGAGCCATATTTCCAAGAGTCTTTTGAGCCATGTAAGATTTATGAGTCATATTATGATGAATATAAGAAAAGTTAACCACCCTTTCAACAATTTGTGCAACCTAACATTACTCCTCATAGTTTTGAAAAATCCTCTTTAGAGGAGCGTATGAGGCAATTGATTGTAACTACAATGCAATTCCAATAAAGAATACATGCTGGTTTTTATAAAAATGGGAGAGAAAGTTGGTCAATTGGCCAGGCGTGTTAAAGGTTTTTCTAAGTAAGAGTTGAATTCACTTCATGATCCTACTTTATATTTTGATTTAGCAAAAAATTTAGAATTTGTTGTAGATTATACTTGTGATTCTGATATGTGTATTGAGATTAATTCTTCCATGCCTCCAATTTCCATTCTATTTGCATGTATAAACCCTTATCCAAGTATAAACTCTCTTCCACATAAGGTCATCACAACAATTATGAATGAACCATCCAACACTGATGATTTTGTTGATAATGTTGATCCTATTCATGTTTTTGATGACACTCTTGAAGTGCATTTTACTGCTCAAGTTTATAAGGATTTTGCTGATACATGTGCAAGTACAATCACAGATTTAAATAGAATGTTTAACCTTTAAGCATCTACCATTCTAATAACGTCTACCCTATACACTATAAAACAACTAGTCTAGAATCACTATGTTGCATTGGCAAACTTACTGGTTTTAAGGATGATAATTTACTTAAATTTTCAGGAGAATTGGAATTATCCTATTTTTTTACTTGTGATTCATGTACTGGTTCATTCACGTACAAAACATGTGTTGAGATAGACAAAATCATATCATTTGATATAGTTTGTGTTGTAGATGCTGGTATTACTACACCAACATCCTCTAATAAACTAGAGTGCAAAGATGAAGTCATAACAATTGTTCCTAGACCCAATTGATCTGCAGGTTGTTGAAATCTTTGGACCATTACCATCTACTGTCTAACCACCACTAATGGAGATGAAACTACTTCTTAATCAGGAGGCACTAGACGTTATGAAACAGTCTATTAAGGATCATTGTGTATATCATATTCCCACTGAGGATAAAAATATGCTTGAGTTTCTTGGAGATTTTAATTGTTCCAAACTAACTGATTGTACATATGCTGAGATAGATGATTTTATATTGTCTATTGATTATTTTAACATTTGTAGTGCAAGTTCTGATATAGTAGTAGGGATCATTGTTCCAGAATGCTTAAGCAACTACAGACGTGTTTAGTTCAACAAATTTTCAAGATATTGAAGTCTTTTTAGGAACTAGGCGACATACATCACCACCTCCTGACATACCTCTCACTCCATCACCTTCAATAACTAGACAGTCTAGTCAATCCTATCACCACCATCCCACCTAAACTGAACCATATGTACTGCCACTTGAGCATAACCTTAAATGTTCCAATTAATTCCATTAACACCAACCCACAACCACTCCTAGATGATCCCATATTAGAAAATCCCATTAGACTATTCATAATGTATATGCTTATCTCTTCCATCTATTCATCAAACACTACCACCCATTCATGAAACCCTCTCTATTCGCCTAATGACCTATTCCAATCTCATCTTGTTGTACAAGGATTCGTAATAACATATGTTTTTTTATGTTTCATCGTCTATACCGAGGTTCTATATGGCTTGACTAGATTTCCTGTAGACATCTTTTTACCACACTATACGAAGACCCTTGACTCATATTGCAAAAGTGGATGATTGATCAGTTGTAGCTTCCACTACCCTCAAGCTTGACAAGGGAGTTTTTCTTTCTCATTCTTTATTCCAGTTGCTTGCTCTTACATTGAGGACAATGCGTGATTTAAGTGTGGGGAGGAGAATCATAGTTTAGGATTTATTTTTGTCTTTTGTTTTTATATTATTTGTTTGAGTTTCGTTTCCCTTTTATTAAAATAAAAATAAAAATAAATCAGTTTTCTAGGATCTAGGATCGTCTAATAGTTGACAATTTCATAATTTTTGAGAATTTTAGTTTCTTGATTTTTGTTGTTTAGATTTCCTTAAAATTGATAAATAAGTTGGTTATGAGAAATTTTGGGTTGAATATTTTGTGATAGAATGTCCCTGGTGAGATTTTGAGCTTTATTGGCAGACCGTCTAATGGACTGAGTGTTTTCACTCATGTTTGCTTATAATCTAAAACTTAGTTTGATTCTTTGTTTTGCAATTGTGATTTACATGCATGGACTTGTTGGACATCTCAACTATCCAACTTTGATGTTTGATGAAGCGATGATTGAAGACTTGTTGTCTTATGTGTCTAGGTAGTTTAGTTTTTATTTTGTATGTCTTGATTTATCTTTTGCCTTTAGGAATGACGATAAATCCAAGAACAATTAGTTTTTCAACTGGTTAAAAAGTTTTCAATTAGTTTTAATTTTGTTTTCTGGAAACTTAGAGTCACTACTAGAAAATTATTAAATAGAAATAAATTTCAGAGACTAAAAATAATTAGTTGTTATATTGACTAAATTAGATACTATTTTAGAGACTAATTTTTTTTTGGTTTCTAAATTAGTTTCTATTATTGATAAATTGTTTCTAAATTGGTATCTAATTAGCTACCAAGGTTTTAACTACCAATTATTTAGATTCTAAATTTGGTAGCAAAAACCTTGGTAGCTAATTAGATACCAATTTAGAAACTATTTATTAATGATAAAAACTAATTTAGAAACCAATAATTTTCTAGTCTCTAAAAATTATCTAATTTAGTCAATATAACTAATTATTTCTAGTCTCTAAAATTGGTTTCTATTTAATGATTTTCTTGTAGTGAGTTTTTTAATCTATTATCTTTCAAATCAATTGATTGAAAATATTGAAATAGTTTTAGATTTTTCTATAATATATTTTATATATTGAAACCCATGTTTTAATATGTAACATAGAAAATGTTTTCAGTTTGAGTAGTTTATATTTGAGAGGTTCTATTGTATTTCTTGGTTCACAGTTAAGGTTTACTCGTTCCCTTACATTTTTTTTGTAACTCTATAATTGTTGGGGCCAAGATAGGGTTTCTTGGTGTGTATCACTACTGTGATAGGGTGTTGCAGTGAGTGGTGTTGTTCTTGTAGTGTTCAAGAATTGTTTTTGTTTTTCTTATAAAAGAATTGTGTTGCTTTAGTGAAATCCACCTTGGTGTGAGGTGGGACTGAATATAGCCCTGTTGTGAGTAAAACAATATAAAATCTTGGTGTCTTTTATGCTTTTTTTTTTTTTATCTTTGCTTTATATTTTTTCTGCATAATATTATGTACTGGTATAATCAATTGGTTGTTTATAAAAATCATTTTATTGTTTTTTGTTCTTTGTAGTTAGTTTGTTTTTCTATAATAACTAAAATAGATGTGATAAGCAATATTGAATGTTACATTGCATATTGATATAGTTTGTATCCATTCATACTTGTTACTGAATAAAAAAGTTAAATTGAAACAAAGTTTTTCTTAAAACATTGTTTGATACATTTGAATTCTGAACTTATCTTGGAATTTGTAAAATCTCTTTTATGTTATTCTTATTTAGAAAAACAATCTGTTAATTCAAAAAATAATTTTTGGAAATTAATTAAAAAATTTGTTTCTTTAAAACAAATTTAAATCTTTTCAAACTGTCTCTGATTTACAAGATTGTGTATTAAAGAATTTAATCAAATGTTTTTTAATAAAACAAATTTATTTTCTTAATCAATGTACTTCTTTATAAGATCAATCTGTTGTTAAAATTTTGTCTGAATTGTTGTAAACAATTATTTAATATGATATGATTGAACTTAGCTTCCCCTTAGTTCAACAGGATTGATATGATTGATGGATTCTTTACTCAATTTAATCTACTAGCAATATTACTCTACCTTCATGATAATTCACTTGTTAGACCCTTAAGCTTATAACATTTTCTTCTTTTTGACCTTCATTATGGGCCTAAAACAGAAAAAGCATGCTTGTTCCTACCAAAGGAGATAAATGAGCTTTGAAATTATTTTAGAAATAGGTTCTTGAATAAGTGAAGAGGTGTATCTCATTGTGCATAAATTTACCTCCTCAATATCGAAAAAGATAGAAAAAGAAAAAAAGGAATAAAACAACAAAAAGAAAAGAAAATGAAGAACATAAGAGTGGACCGTCTAATACATTGGATAGATCTTCTACTACATGAAAAAAAAAATTATATCTTGAAATAAAAAAAGGAGTTGAATTGTTATCATACTTACACTTGTTCTTAGACATATCCTCCATTAATCCTTCAATTTTCTATGGTTTTTAAACTTCTTTTCCCCATCTTACCTACCTTTACATTTATGAAGTCCTCTTGGTATATGATTGCATGTTTTTTAATTATTGTAAATATTAGTGTCTTGCAAGCATATGATAATATTTGTTTGCATGAGTGTTAAGTGTAAATACACCTAAACACTTGAGAGTTAAAAAACGTCTAATGAAAGTTTTGTCATTCTTGATTAAACATTTGATTTCAATTATGTGCTTGTGTGTTAAAATATAGGAATTTCTATTCACATTTGTCTTAGTACATTGATTTCTTAGAATTATATCATGGTAACCATTATGCGCTCTTATGATTTGTTTAAATTTTGACATTCACTTGTACTTTGTTCCTTTGATTTGTTGTGAGTCTATAGAGTGTTTCACCTAGGAGTGCAAAATGATAAATGTGAGGGTATTTGATGAACATAATTTTATTCACACTTTAAGGCTTTAATAATATATTTTTGGACTAAAATCATGAATAAATCCATTCTTTTAATTGAAATTCATCTAATTGGGTTTATTTTGACCTTAATTGTTATCTCTACTACCTTCGTGTTTTTAGTAGACGGTTGGGTGGTTAAAGGAAGTGGACGATCTTAACTAGGCGGTCTAAATGAAGTGTCTTCCACTATGAATGAGCCGAATAAGGAAAAAGTCCAAGTTGTTTCTTTAAATAAAATTGGGAAATGAAACTCGAGGAGAAGAATAAAAGAATAAAATCTACAATATCTCAGAAATAGAATTAGAAGTAAATCATCCATGAAGATTTAAAGAAATAAAGTTCACGATTAAAATAGGAAACACAACCCGATGATTTTGAAAAATTGGAAAGTAAGAAACTGTGAACAAAATCTAAACCATGATATTTTTTCGAGATCCTTGGAACATAAAAACCTATAAAAAGGTACAAGGTTCAAGGAGAAATCATAATACTTCAAAGTTTGACAATGACGTTCGTAAAAACACAACATTAAAATTTCTTACTTTTTTTATTTTCTTCGTTGTAATCTTTTCGTTTTGTATTTGCAAGAAAGGCTAAACTCCTTGGAGTTGATTCTCCTTTAATTTCACAATATATTTTGAGGTTTTGTTCAATAAAATTTAATTATTAAATTCTCTATAGCAGATTGGGCTTTATTGTTGGTCTCTTTAAAATCTAGTTTTTGTCCAAAAAATTATATTTGAACGCTTGTTGAAAATGTAATTATTTTCTTGGAGTTCTTGGTTAATTCACTTAGTTTTAATCAATCTCTTGTTTGCTTAATTTAAGAGATATCAGGAGTAGACAATACTCAATACATCAATTAACACTTGTTTTCGTAATAAGATTTTGTTGAATTTAATTGACGCTTGCTTGATTAAGTTTGATACTGTGAGAATTAAAAGAATGAAAATCTTAAGAAAGTCAATGAGGAATTCATTGTCAAATAAACTTGTGAATCAACCTGTTTTCTTTTACTATTTTATAATCTCTATTTTAATTTTTCTGCACAAAAATCTCAACCCTTTTTATTTTTATTGTTAATTATAATCATTTTTTTAAAATAAGTTTTGAATACTCTGTCAATTGGATTTACTATTGGATTAGTTGGCGAAAACATGAAATTATTTATCCTTATTTATACTATCATCTCTTTAGTGTTAGACGGTATAACACTGCATTAGACGGTTTCTAGTAAAATCATTTTAATTTGATTGTTAGACGATAATAATGTGGCAAAATTATTTATTGCAGCAATCAAATTACATATTTGAAAGATAAATAGTATTTCATCGATAGATTCTTTTAATATTGTTTTTCTTTAGAAATGGAGTTTTACTTAACTTATTTATACTAATTTTTAACATATTATCAAAATAAACCTTCATTTGTAATTGAAAAATGGACTTAAGCAATGAAATATAACTTTTTTTCATTTCTCATATCTCACCTCGCTTTTCCTGCTCGTTTTAGCCCTTTCATGAAACACAGAATTGGAAGGTTCCGTTTTCTCTTTCTTGGTTCCGTTTTAGTCATATCAAAAGGTATTTTCTGAGAAAAATATTTTAAAAATGATAAAACTTTCTGGTACCAATACAAATTCGGAATTTGCTTGGTAATTCATAATCATAACCAATTGTTCTGTTTTTAATTATAGTAAATATAAAATAACTTGAGATATGATTTTAATCCTGTTCTGTGACGTTTCTTAAATTTTCACATAACTTGTTAAATGTTGAAAACTCTAATCAAGAAAGTGTTAGACTCTCACTCTCACTAGTATTTTAAACATTACAATATTTATATTTACATTAATTTCTTAATAAGCACAGATAATAAATCATCTGAAAGGTAAATATACTGTCCAACATCAAATCTCACCTTTGATCTCTTGGTTCCAAGTGGCATCTTCTTTCACTATGACATGTGTATGTAATAAGTGTGTAAAAAATGCAATCTCTAATATATTCACTTTTAACACTTTTATCAGTTCAAGAGATTAAATTCAAAAGCTCAAAAGCAATGGCTAAGAAAATTCTTCAAGGAGAAAATTCCTAACTGTGTGGATGGATAATAATACAAGTAAACAAAGGAAATGTCTTCTTTCTTAGGAAATTACTAGAGAAAGAAAAGAGAGTAGCATGATATGTAACATGATTATTCACAGGAACAACGAACACAATACAAACACTTTAATCTGTGTAATCTATTAAAAGTTAAAATTTATTTTAAAAAAAATTAATAGTTTTAACAAATTTCATATTATACAAAAATATGATAGGAAATTAAATAAAAATATTTTCAATAATATATATAATTTAAATATTTTTTATTATATATAAGATTTGTTCTTTTATTTTTATTATAATATTTTTTTTTACAATAAATAATGAGTTTTTAAAAATAACTTTATTTATCTTTGAAATTATGTTAGAATTATTGTAAACTCTAAAAATATATTTTGAATTAAATACTTATCAATATGCGTGTCATATACTATGTAGCATAGATACGAATACAGACACTGACACTACACGGATACAGACACAGAGATACGTATAATCTTTTAAATGTAGGACACGGGGACATGGATCTATATATTATATAATTTTGAATTATATAAATTGAAAATAAATATTTATGTGTAAAAATATGTTTCAGATTTCTTTGAGAGCAGGTAAGATGTTTTTCATGATTGGTTCAAAAGAATTTGTTCCTTATTTTTATAATCATAATAAAAATTTATACAAAAAATTTGAGTTTTTAAAAATTTATTGTATTTATACCTTTTAAAATTGTGTTAAAACCATGTTAGAATTTTTAAAAATCCAACAAATATTTTTTGAATTGAATACTTAACCGATAAGTGTGCTACGAGTGTCCTACGAGTATCGACACCGATACGTATGTTCGACATTGATACATCATTTTAAGAGAAGTGTATGAGCATCATGGTGATATGCATGTCAATATCCAATACATATCGAACATTGAAGCACACCATTTTAAAAAACGTGCTTCCAACACCATTTAAGCTGTGACCCAGTTTCATAGTTAGCATGTAAAGCATGCTTTAGCATTAGCAACATATTGGAAGTAAAATCACACTCCATGTTAATTTTTTATTAATAAGTTTGTGTATTTCTGTTTTGTATTGGTAAGTCGTCATCTCCACCCACAGAAAATTGACAGCTAAAATATATATATATCAGTTGAAGTTGGTGATGCTGCCATCATCTTTTCCATAGTTGTTTTACATGTTTAATCATATCCTTCAAAAATGCATTGATGATGTTGCATGACACATATGGCTACATTTTCCTTCTTCAGTGGTAGGCTCTTTGCCCAACTTTATTTCTGAAAACCAAGGAATGCATGAGTCGGTGGATGTACAAGCATTAGCTGCAGTATGTAATCATTAGAAAATTGTTGTTATATTTTTGTAATATTGTATTGCAGTATCTTATGATGATGTTCAAATAATAAATTTATGTTTTCATTTCATATCCCTCAGGAAATTGTAATTGTGAATATAAGAAAGAAATGTATGAATATAATTTGGTTGGTTGAGTTTGTTAGCTTAAGAGTGAGGAAGGGCAAAGCATATGAGGGAATGATCATGGTGTTCCCAAAAAATAAGACCAATTAGGCAGGACAGGACCGATTCTGAAACCCCATTGGTTAGGATTAGAAAAGCAAGAAAGTTGAAAAAGCTAAGAAACGATGATAATTTTAGAGCAAGACAAGACAATGGAAGAAGTCAAAGATGAGCTAAGATTACGTTGTGTATGTATTAGACCATTAGCCAATAGCAAATACAGACAGATAAATAGTATTATATATCACAACACTGTTCAACTCATTTCTTTCATCTTACAACACAAATTAAGTATTTTCTTCTCTCTCTCTATCCCTTTCTCCCACTCCCTTTTCCCTTATTTGACTACACTAAACAGCTCCCTCAAAGACTGGAACCAGGTAGAGATAAAAGGATGATGGAGCAATAAATAGTGTTTTCAGCAATGATTTTGAGTACTTGTTTCTCACTCACTCAAGAGGTGGCAATGCAACAGGGTTCCCAGAACAGAAACGACCTTCTAGAATCCTTGCAACTCTTCAAATTCTGAACCAAGTAATCACCATTCTTCCCTCTTAGAACCACCAACTGTTGTTGCTCCCTTGAGACCACCTTGTTCATCTCCCCGGAGACAACCACCTTGCTCTTCATGTTCTCTTGATGATTGTGATGATGTTTTTTGTTTTGGTCAAGTGGGTTAAGTTTCACACTAGTACCTTTTGATGAAGCAGAGTTGGTCCTCCAATAGTACTCATAAGCATTGAAATTGAAAGATGCTGCAGCTGCAGCCACAGCTGGTGCTGATGGAATCAACCTTGCCACCCTTGGCCTGGGAGGCAGTGATTGTGCCCCATTAACATCATCAAATTTGGTCATCTCATTGAACTTCTCCGCCCACTTTGGATTCCTATTCACTACCCCGATTGGCTTATTCTTTTTATTCATCATCAAAGCCAACCCATGAACACTACTTGTCACCCCACTGGACAATAAGGGTCCTTTCTCCATCACTCTCTCATATTCCATGAAGCCAGAATTCACTCCAGTGGAAGATACTCGTGGTTTCCTCCCAAAACCGTATTCTTCTTCCTCTTCTGCCTCATCTTCCCCAAAATCCAACCCTCCTAAGTATTCTTGCTCCACACAACCATCATTCTCTTCTTCTTCTTCTTCTTCCTCCTCCTCTTGGTGATTGGAGAAAGAGAGGACAAGGCGACCACCTTGGCGCTGAATGCTGAAATTGTTGTGAGAAGGGACAGAAACAGCTTCTAGAACCAACCTTCCATTGTCTCGGCGTGAACGCATGTGAAGTGAAGGACCAGCTTGTTGATGAGAGAGTGAATGGAGTGGTGGAGGGAAAGCACGTGTTGGTGACGAGGACTTCTTTGTAGCCACCACTGAAGCATAATTGCTCAACTCTTCTTCTTCTTGGTGTGTTGGTTCTGCAACTTTCTCTTCTTCCTCTGCATCCCCTGTCTCAGAAGAAGAGTAAGAAGAGACCAACAACCCATCAGAGCCAGTCTCGGATCCGAGACTCTCTGTGCAGATTTGGAGGCTCTTCTCATTCAAACAACTCTTGGATCTTTTCACAAGAGGGTGAACATAAGGTGACACAGGAAGAGATTTCGAGATTTCATCTTTTCCTTTCAGGGATATGATTGAACTCCACGTATCAAATGGCCCTGATTTCTCTTGCTCCTCCTTCTTGTTCCGTTGGATGGAACTCCAAATCTCGAGCCTCTCTCTTTCAGCTTCATCTTCAAGCTCCTTGTTACTGCTCTCTTCATCTTCCCAGTCACCAATGGTTTTGGCATGCACGAGTTCTTCGGAAGTAGCAATGGTTTGAGAGAGCCAGTTCTTTGAGGACATGTCTGCCGAGAGAGCTCTTCGCAGAGAAGAAGCAGAAGAAACAGTGTTTATGTTAGTGTTTGAGTCCAAAATGGTGATGATGCCCTGCTTCTGCATCATGGTCTCTTCTTCTATCTTAGCAGAGGAAGAAGAAGAAGATAAGAGGTTGTTGTTGGTGGTGTTGGTCATGACAATTGAAGGTGCTGACATGTCCAATAGAAAGTGCTGCTTACTTAGCTGGCTGCAGAAAAAAAAGTCACAAGAATTTAGAACAAAACGCCAAGTAGCAACAACAACAACATCATAAACACTCCCCTAGAATTGTATGTGATGATAACTATAAAGCAGTGAAGTGAGTCACAAGTGTTATAAAACAACAAAAGAGTTATCAAGTTTCAAAGTGGAGTCAGATAGGTAACATGCATGAGGTTTTGGAAAACGCACAATATAAGTGAGGTGTGGGGAAAATGCATGCACAAAACTAAAATACATTATTCCAAGTGATTTTAGTGTTGTTTTCTGATCAGAAATGAAGCTTTATCTCAATTCTGACTAGAAAAGACAAGAAAAAAAGCACTTAAAAAATTGTATATAAAATTTGTACAAGAGTGAAGTGAAGTATGAAAATATACCTTGAATGAAACAAGGCAATAGCCTCCAACAGAGGTCTCTAGGGAGAGACCACTGTGAGTGGAAGTAGGAAGTAGGAAGGATGATGAGGATGAGGGTTGGAGATTGTGAGTGTTGTGGTGGTTGAATTGAATGGAATGGTATGGTTTGGGTTGTGGTTGATGATGGGAATGGAGGGAGGAGGGAATGAGGGTATTTGTAGGGGGCCAAAAGCTCTAGGAACCGTGTTCACTGGACCCTACTTACGCACCAGGAAAAGACTCCTTTATGATTTCCATTTTATTTTTCTTTACCTTTTTCCATTTTTATTATGGACACAGGTTTGTGAGGGATTCTTGAAAATGATAATGTGTCTATTTATTTTAGATAATTTCAAGATATAAATTCATGCATGTTGTCAAAATTTATGAATACCTTGCACTTAAACATATTACAACAGATCATCCCAAATTGCCACTACTTCATTAGGTGCAAGTGTTTTAGGAGAAACAAAAACTATCCACACATTTTTTAAAGTCATATTATTAAACTTACAAAATTATAAGAAAAATTATTAAATAAGAAATGAAATTTAAAAATCAAGATTTTAAATCTGACCAAATTTAAGATTTCCATGTGGTTGGATACATAGTGATAATGTATTTGAGTAGTAGAGAAAATTTCACTTGAAATTGTTTGGGCCAAATGATTAATTGTCAGTTGAGAGTTACTTTGATATTGTAGTAAAATTCATCTAAGAATATGAACATGAGGATTTTTTAGGCATGAATGGACACTGTCTTTAAGAACTTCTTTGCGATGTATTGCACAAGTTCCTTAAGGTACAACAAAAACTTTTCAGGCGGTACCAAGGATCACACAAAATGTGTGAAAGTGTGTTTTGGAAGAGAAAAAAGACACATATTTATAGAAATTAGAGACTTGACCTACACAGTCACATGTTCCCATGATCACCTAGGTTACAAAAGTTTTGGAGAAACATTACGTAGATAGTGGAGGCACGTTGCGGAGAAAGTGGAGACAACGTTCATGGAACCTAAAAGCCAAGGATCACGTAAAGCTAGGGTCAAACAATCACAAGACCAAATAAAAAAGTCTAGATAAGTTTTAAAATTTATATTAATCAAAGGCAAAAAAATTATAAAAATTGCCTAAATCTTAAACAAATTAAGTGATAAAAAGAACATAAACCTTATTGCACACGTAGGGAGGAGTCAACAAGATTTGAACTAAACTGTGTATAAAAAGTCCATGAGACCTATTTCATAGCAAGACCCACCTCCTTTGTTACCTATTTTAAAAGTGTAAGGAGTATCTTGATATATAAACCCTTTGAGAGTATTTAATCCAGGAAATGTAGGACTATATGTTTTTTGTAATACTCATAATTTACAGCAAATATGTGACTTTCTATACTCTCATGTTCTTGTTTAAGAGCAAACTGACAATTATTATTTTTTGTATTTAGCTAGATTGTTCAAGGTTGTGAAGAGAGAATTGTTCAATGAACAAATCGCATGGTCCTTTTTGAACTATTACAAACTTGTTAACCTTTTTATTTGAAGAATCATCCACATGTAGTGTCCATCAAACACTTTCTTTTATAAGTTTTGATTGTAACTTGTTAACGAAATTGACTAGGTTTTAAGACATAATTGGCCTTTTAAGCTCGTATTTGATGCTGAATTATAATAACTTTAATAGCCATGTGATCATTCTTCTTACTAGCTTTGTTTTATGGAGAATCTTAGATATCAAACATTTTTTTTTTGTATGATGACTTGGTGACATTAAAAATAGGCATCAACCAAAATTACAAGGGAAAAAGTTACCTTCTTTTATCAACGGGTATCAAAATAAGTTGCTTTTGAATAAGCAATATACACTTTTGAACAAATGTGTATGCTTTTGAATAAATAACTTTTGTCTTATTATTCACATACTAGTCATTATATAGATCTTTGAGAAAACACAGGAAACAATATTCCTGAAAAATAATATATAATGTGTAATGGATATGTTCAATAGTAACAAATTATTTTTATCAATTAATTTATCCTAATACTTCTCCAAGGTGGAGCATGGAAGGGGGAAATGTCCAACTTGGATAATAAAAATTCAAGATGCTTTTTGCCAATCGCTTTAATCAGGATATCTGCAGGTTGGGAAGAAGTGTGAATGTGCGTTTTAGAAATATGGTCATCACATGTTCACAAATAAAATGAGAATCTAGTTTAATGTTCTTTGTACGCTCATGAAATAATGGACTGGAGGCAATATGAATGACAAATTGATTGTCATAATATAGTTTCATGGGCATGGAGTGGGAAACACCAAGATCTTGTAACAAAGCTTTGATCCATAAGAGTTTATAAATAGCAGTTGTCATGGATCAATATTTAGCTTTTACAGATAAATGAGAAATAATATGCTACTACTTAGATTTCCAAGAGATAAGAAATTGTCTGAGTGCAATAAAATAGCTAGTGATGGACCATCGAGTAACATGACAACTCGCCCAATCGAAGTCACAATAAGCACAAGACAAAAGATCACAAGTATAACTAACTAGATGTGATTACTCTTGATATTGTATAGTTCACGTAACAATGTATAATAATGTTCTTGTAAGGGACGTTGAAGAGATTGAGAAAGTGCATGGACAACATGACTTACCTTAGGGCGAGTGATGGTAAGATAGACAAGGTGATCTAGAAGTCGTCGATAACATGCATGATGATCATAAGCTGAAAGAGATACTTTATGATTTTGATCCATGGAAAAAGTAGCTTATTTGCACCCAAGTAAACCATATTCACTTAAAATATTTATAGCAAATTTGTGTTGACTCATAAATAGACCAGAAAAACTATGAGAAAATTCAATACCCTAAAAGTATTTAAGTTTGCTAAGATCTTTGATTTTGAACCAAGACTGCAAATGACAATTAACACGATCACAACAATTAACCCGATCACAAGCAGAAGTGTTATTGATAGCCAAAAGGATATCATCAATATATATATATATATATATATATATATATATATGTGTGTGTGTGTGTGATCTTCAGTAAAGGTGAACAATGTGTAATCAACTTTGGATTAGCGAAACCTAAAACTAAGGAAAGAGTCACAAAGTTCGCAAACCAATTTCGTGGAGACTGCTTGAGATCATAAAGGGAACAAAGTAGTTTGCATGCAGGTATAGGAGAACTAGTAGAAAAACCAAGAGGAAAGCGCGTATATACTTCCCCCTCAAGAGGAAATCAATTTTAATAATAATATTATTAATATTCATATCAATAATAATAATATTACTATTATTATTATTAATATTAATATTATTATTATTATTATTATTATTATTATTATTAATCATATTTCTATTAATAATAATAACATTAATAATATTAGTAATATATAAATAAGTAAATAATAATAATATTTAAAATATTACTAATAATAATATTAGTAATAATAATACTTATAAAATTAATAATAATATTTATAATAATAATAAATTTATAAAATTAATAATATTAAAAATAATAGTATTAATAATATTAATATAGTTAATAGTAATCTTAATAAATTTTTTAATAATATTAATAATAATGTTAATAATCTTTAAATTAACAATAATATGTTAATCTATAACCGAATTATATTTTTCCATATACATTTGGTTTTCCAATTTTATCCTCTATAATATTAAAATATAACAAATTTAATAATTATTTATTTTAAATTAAAAATTTGAATTTTAAAAATTTAGAGAAATTTGAATATGAAAAAAAGGCACAGAATCTAATTTCTTATAACTTTACCCTTTAAATAACTATTTTTCTAAATTTAAATAATTCTTCCCAATAAAAATTCACTTGCACAAAAAAAAATTACATACAGCAAAATTAAAACAAAAATATTTTTATAATAATTTTTAATAAAAATATTTTTATAATTTTAAAATATATTTTTGTTTAAATATTTTTTATAATAATAGTAATTTTTGTCAAAAGAAAAAAAGTGTAGTTATTCATCTATTAAAAAAACAATTTATGTCTATTTAATACAAATAAATAATTGAATATTTTTTAATTTTAAAACAATCAAATAATTTCTCTTTTTAGAAATGATGATTACATATAGATAATAATTTTTGTCTTTTAATATATATAATTTATTCATTAAAAAAAATATACTCCATTGTTGTTGTAATGTAATAAATAAATTCAAGTAAATTGCAGGTAATAGTTTTCTCTATTCTCTCTCTTTCGAAAGGGATTTGGAGCGGTTATGGTTTGTGTGAGTGACTGTTCATTCTCCAACTTGGTGGTGGACGGCGGTGACGCAGGGGTCGCAAATGCTGGTAGGCGGAGTAGTCTACCAAGATGCTAGTGGTAGCGCGACAACTCTCTACGTTTGCTTATAAGGTGTATTCTTTCCTTAAATCTTTTTCTTTATAAAGGTGTTTCTGCTTGGAACTTATATTGCACACAAAAAGTTTCCACCTTTTTTCATGTAGCCACTTCTAATTTGTGGTAAAGCCAAGTTTTTTATCAAAATTTTTGGTAAAGTCAAGATTTTTATCAAAATTTGTGGTAAAGTCAAGACTTTTATCAAAATTTGTGGTAAACTCAAGATTTGGTGTTGTGGTGGTACGGTTGTGCGGGGGTGGTGTGGTGAGTAGTGGCTTTTGGAATGGCGGAGGGGTCTAAGGGTTTCTTTATCTCATGGACTTGTTTGAAGGATTGTTCTCCCGCGAAGACAGTATATGATAAGCCTGGCCAAAGGAAAACTTTTGCTCAAGCTTTGGGAACTACAAGCAATATTCCTTTGTCCGAGTTACTCACTCCTTATATTAAGGGAGACATGATCGTGGTTCGAATCGATGAGGCATAATACTTGGCTGGCCTTGAGGATTGCAAGACCCATTTACATGGTCGAGTTATTCTTTCTAAGGGGGATAAACCTCTCACACACCTGGACTTAACTAAAAAGTTGCAGCCGGTGTGGAAGGCTCTTGGACCGTGGAAAGCAATTCCTCTTGGGAAGGGTTTTTATGAGTTTGAGTTCACTTCTTTAGGAGACATGCGATGGGCCCTCGGGATGGGTTCCTTGAAGCTATCTCCGGGTTTCTTGAGACTTTTTGCTTGGACAAAAGATTTTGTTCCAGCTACCATGAAGAGTACAAAAACTCAGGCCTGGATTAGAATCTATAGTTTGCCTTTGGAGTATTGGAGGCCACATGTGATTTTTTTCATCATCAAAAGTATTGGTACTCCTTTGGTTTTGGATGAGAATACTATGAAAAAGAAAAGGGGTATGTTTGCTAGAGTGTTTGTGGATATTGATATGTTGTCTCCTCTTCCTAATCATATATGGGTTGAATGCTCAAACTTTACCTTTGTAGTTGATGTGGAATATGAATGGCTCCCTCCTTTTTGCTCTCACTATAAGGTGATAGGCCATGAGCTTGCTCAGTGCCGAGTGATTCATGATTAGGGTCGTGCTCCTGGGTCTCAATATAAATCTTCACAAAAGATAATTTATGATGAACGAGATTAGGGGAGGACTGCGGTCCCAAAACAACATAAAGAGTATCGGAAGAAAGATCCGCAGCCGAGGCAAGTGGAAGGTCACACTGATAAATTGACCATTAATGCTCCTGGCGGAGCTAAAGCAGGGTCACTCTTGGGTCACCCTGCTCCTGATAAACCAGGTGGAGTGGAGGATGATTTTGCTGATATGCCTTCTTTTGAAGATGCCTCAGATTATGGATCCAGGCAGGGAGATCCCACTCACACTTCGGATTTCCCATACTACAGCTTTAATCAATATTCCAATTGATGCTCATCATGAGGAGGTCTCTGCTATTGTGACTGTACCATCCCCGTCGTTGGCTGAAAAATCACTTCTCTTCTCTTGATGGTTTAGATACTACAAATGTGGGAGGTGATCCTTATATTGGTACGTCTACTGCCATTGTTGAACCTCAAAAGGCTAAATCTCTTGGGGATGTTAAAGCACTATCGTTGGTCCTGCAAAATCACTTTTCCTCTCTTGATGGTTTGGAAAATGCAAATGTTCCTTCAAAATTTTGGGTTGATCCTAACGAGATGGAGAAGGATGACAATGATACTGGGGAGGAAATAGTTTGTATCAAAAGAAAACCAGGGAGACCACCTAAGAGGAATGGTAAATCCAAAAAAACTGTTAAGACAGTTCTCTCCACAACGTCGCAATGAAAGTCTCTTCATTTTTCTGGAATGTTAGAGGATTGGGAAACCACAAAATTGTGGAGATGTTGATTAGTTTACTCAAACTACATAAACCTCTTCTGGTTTTTCTTACTGAACCTATGGTGTCGTACACTGATGCTTTTGAAGTCCTTTTCAAATTTGTTAATATGCATTTGGTGGCTAGTCTCCTATTGTTAATAAACCTGCTAAGCTTTGGTGTTTGTTGGTTCCTAATTTGGTCCGAAATTTCTTGGTAAATGAACAGTTTAATTATGTAACTTGTCATTTGTATGATAAATGTTTTAGCTTTGCAGGTGTTTATGGTGCTACCACATACGTGGCTAGACGGTTTTTGTGGAGGGATCTTAGTTCCTTTATAGGGCCTTGGTGTATTATAGGAGATTTTAATGTAGTGCTCTTGGCGGATGACTGTAAAGGAGGGGTGGCTCCTAATTAAGTTTCTTGCAATGAATTTCTTGATTGGATTAATACTAATGATCTTTCTTGTATGCCTTTTACTGGAACTTGCTATACTTGGTGTAATGGAAGGAGAGGGCTCCATAGAATTCATAGAAGATTGGATAGGGCGTTATGTAACAACGTGTGTTTGGATGAATGAGATTCTTGTACTTATCAGGTTCTTGTTAAAAATTGTTTTGATCATTCCCCTATTCTTACTAGTATTGCTAGTAATTCTTTGAGAAAGGTTAGCAATTTTCGTTTCTTTTCTATGTGGCTTCAAGACGCTTCATGTATGAAGCTTATTCATGATTCTTGGGCTAATAAGGTTGTTGGTTGTCCTATGTTTATTTTACAACATAAGTTAAAAAAGGTTGAAAGTTGAGCTACGTGACTGGAATAAAAATTCTTTTGGTAATGTTCACAACGCAGTTCTTCTTAAATAGGGTCTTCTCCTTGGTATTCAACAAACCTTAGAGACTGCTAGTATGTCTGATATTGATGGGCTTCTCTGTCAAGAAAGGATCGCTAAGGAGGAGCTTGATTAGGCTCTTCACTGTCAATATTTGTTTTGGAAAGAAAGGGCTAAAATGCTTTGGTTTAAAGATGGGGATAGAAATACTGCTTTTTTTCATGCTGTGGTCAAGAGTAGAAATAATTCTAGTGAGATTCATCGTCTACGAATTGATAATGTGGTTATTGAGGATCCTACACTCATTGAGGAACATATTTTGGACTTTTATAAAACTCTTTATGCTGAGTCTATTTCTCATGTTTAGGATATAGACAATATGGAAGATTTTATTGGTACTTATATTCCTGAGCTTGTTCCTCTGAGGAGAATATGATGTTGATTAAGTGTCCTGATTTTTTGGAAATCAAGAATGTTGTTTTTAACCTTAATGGTAATAGTGCTCCTGGTCCTGATGGTTTTGGTGGTGTTTTTTTTATCATTCTTGTTGAGATATTATTGGGACAGATGTTTGTAATGCAGTCCAACAGTTTTTAAACAAAACTGGGTTTTCCCTGGAATGAACAATAATGTGGTATCTCTTATTCCTAAGATTCTGGGTGCTTAATCTATTAAAGATTACAGGCCAATTGTTGTTGCTAATTTTAAATTTAAGATTATTTCTAAGATTTTGGCAGATCGGCTTGCTCTTGTGGCTGCCAGAATTATTGCTCCTAATCAGTATGGGTTTGTGCAAGGCAGATAGATTCAAGATTGTATTGGTATTGCTTCTGAAGCTATTAACTTGCTTTCTAAAAAGGTTCACGGAGGCAATGTGGCTTACCAAGTTGATATTCACAAAGCCTTTGACACTCTAAGTTGGAAGTTTATACTATTAGTTTTGTTACGCTTTGGTTTTCACCCCTCGTTTGTCGGTTGGATTAGTACTATTCTCCGTTCAGCTATGCTTTCTATCAGAATAAATGGCAGTTTTGTGGGTTTTTTTTCCTTGAAGTAGAGGTGTTAGACAAGGTGATCCTTTGTCTCCTCTACTTTTTTGTCTTGTAGAGGAAGTTCTTAGTAGAGGTCTCTCAAAGCTTGTGGATGATAAAAAGATTCTACATATGGCTAGTCCGCAAGGTTTTCTCACTCCCTCTCATATTTTATATGCAGATGACATTTTTATTTTCTGTAGGGCGGATAGTAAGTCTCTTAGAAATTTGAGTTATTTTCTTAAAACATATGATGATTTCTCTGGTCAATATGTTAATAATTCTAAGAGTAGTTTTTCACCATGGATAATTCTACAAGATTTGTCACCAAGATTCAGTGTATTCTTTCTTGTAGTCATGGTTGTTTTCCTTTCACTTATTTAGGAGTGCCTATCTTTGTTGGTGCTCCAAAGGGTTGTTTTCTTCAACCTTTGGCTAATAAAGTCAAATTGAAGCTAGCCTCTTGGAAAGGTAAATCTCTTAGCATGATGGGTCGAGTTCAGTTGGTCAATACGGTGATTACGGGTCTTCTAGCTTATAGTGGTGTTGAAATTTTATCTAGACTGGTGATATTATGAAAAAAGGTATAGCTACTGTTAATTGGGATACGATTTGTTCTCCCTTTGAGAATGGAGGTTTGAAAATTATTAACCTTCACCATGAAAATAATGCATATCTTCTTAAGCTTGCTTGGAACTTTGCTTATAACAACAAGCCTTGGTCTTTGCTCTACAAAGCCAGGGTCCTTAAATCAAAATACAAGTTTCGAATGGTTTATAGATCCTCATCTCTTTGGCCTGGAATTAAGCAGTTGTATTCTACTATACTTGATTATACTTCTTGGATTGTTGGTACAAGTTCTTTTATTAATTTTTGGAATGATAAATTGTGTGCTCCTACTTCTTTAGCAAATATTGCAGGATTATCTAATGGTGCTAGTATTCCGGATACAGTCTCTCAGTTTTGGACAGGTGGTGATTGGAATATTCCATTGTCTTTACAGTAGATGCCTAATCTTTTTAGTCATATCATGGTTAGGGCGAAACAGGATATTCCTAATTGGATTCTGGATGAGTCTGGTCGTCTCACTCTTAAATCAACTAGGACTTTTTTCTCGGAACCAGGGGTTTCCTGTGGTTGGGGTAAATTTATTTGGTCTTCATGTATTCCGCCTTCCAAAACTCTTGTCCTTTGGAAATTTTTTCATGGGCGGCTTCCTACAGATCAATATATTCAAAATAAAGGTCTGCATATTTGTTCTGTGTGTACGCTTTGCGAAAAGCACGAGGAATCTATTCAACATTTATTTTTTGAATGTGTTAATGCTTTGCATATTTGGAGTTGGGTTCGACACATTTTTCCTACTTATGATTTCTCTAATAAGGATGATCTTCTTTCTTTTATTAAGAGTGATGGTAGTCCGTTGGTTAAATTGGTTAAGCTAGCTATGATAACTTTTTCTATTTGGATGATATGGCGTATGAGTAATTATGCTCGTTTTAAGGATAAGATTGAGGTTTCTAGGACTATTTTGGTTATTAAAGATTTAGCATGTCTAGTGGGTAGCATAGTAATGTCTAACATGTAAGTTTTTTATATAATTTTTTTTTCAAGTAAATTGCAAGTAAACTTAAATAAACAAACAAATACTAATATTTGTTTGGTCACCTATTTAATGAGTAATTTATTGTTATAAGATTATAAAATTATCACTCTCTAAATTAAGGCTTTCGTTTTTATGTGTATAGTAAATTTACTCATATATTAATTCAATAAAATTATAATTTTATAAATTTATATTGTAATTTCTATAACTAAGAAAACACCACAAATTTTTCAAATATTTAATAAATAATATTTATGTTTTTACTAGTATTAATAATATTATTAATAATATCAATAATCATATTAATAAAAATTAATAATATTAATAAAATTAATTACGAATTTTATTTATAGAATACGGATTTAAATTCGTAATTATTTACGAATATAAATTCATACTTAATTATTTATAGATTCAAATTCGTATCTAATTATAAATTGGTTAACTCTACAAAAATTATGTACGAATTTTACTTAAATTCAAATTTATCTACCAATTAAATATATAGGTAATATCAAATTTGCTTGTATATTAATCCAAAAATCACAGTAAATTAAAATGGAAAGGATGCAAACTTTGTTTTTTATTAATAGAAAATGAACGACAAGTTTATTTGGCTCGATAACACATATCATAGGGACCCATTTTGTGAGAACTAGAAACAAATGGCAGCAAAGTTGTATATATATGTTAAACCTTGTATATATATATATATATATATATTAAACTAGAAACAAATCGCAACAAAACGGAAAGAGGAAAAACCTTGTATATATATTAAACTTTTTATGTTAGATTTGTTTTTTATAAAAATTAATTTTATTTAGTGACTTAAACTTAAAAAAAATACACACTATACTTTTTAATTTTTAATCAAAATTATTAAGATAAAATACAAAATACATAAAGTAATCTGACATAAACATCACGTCTCATACACAAATCCGAGTTCATACAATTTTTTTATATATTTCATGTAACTAATATTGAGTAATCTAAAATATATAATTAAATTCAATCCAGTTTTATATCAGATCGTTTTTCAACGTATGAATTATAACAGGATTCAAGCTAATGAAAGAAAGAGAGTTTTCCTTAGAGATTTATTTAATTATTGTTTTTTTTATTTGGATAACGTTAATGCAGTAGATTCTAAATTGATTTCGTTAATTTTTTTTATATTTGTATAATTTTTAACTTACGTTGATAAGTTCTGATTAGTAATCTTAAAAATTATTGTAAACATCAATTATGCCGATGTTAATTAAAAATTTACAAAAAAGGATTTTTATTAATGCTAACTTTACTTTAATAGCTAAATTTAAAACATTCTCATATATTTTTTTAAACTCATATATATAGTGTTGTGATACATTGATAAATTATCGTATATATAGTAAAGATATTAATTTCTATAATATTTACCTTAAAAAGTCATAATAAAAATATTTTTTAATTAATTGAAGTTAAATTTTGAACTCTAATAACATATTACCATTAACTTCTCTCTATATATTAGGTTTGTTAATTGTGAGAACTTATGTATAAAGTTCATGACCTTAAAATAGAAACAATAAAGGCGAAAACATAAAAATTTCATTGAATGACACGAACAATTTTATTTTATTTTTTTAAAAAAAGGCTAGTATAGATTTTGTTTAGTGTTGACATAAAGTTATTTTAGTGGAGACTAAGAATCACTTTTAAATGAGACAAACAAGTTAGTGACGAGTTTCGAGATGAAAATTTATATTGTATAGGATCTTAGTGTCAACTTTGAATATTGTATTGGTAAATTGATAAATATCCTAAATAGTATATGAAAAGAAATGAAAAATATTATAAAAAAAGTTTGTATAAAAATAATATAACTCAATTTTAATGATGATGAGAAATTGAGAACATCCATTCCCAATAATGTATATTTGGAGAAAATGTACAATATTACAGTGAATTACGAAAAATAGGAATTTAAAAAAATAGGAATTTTTTTGTGAAGAGAAACAGGAACCGTGTTTGGATATTAAATACACTGATGTGTCACGCAATATATGTTATGTCACGTTTACTTGCAATCTAAATTTAATTACCTTAAATAAAAATGGATGACGATGCTGCACACTCAAAATGGATATGCTTAATGACACCATGTTGTTGTTACCTACTATATAAAGTAAGTTTGTTTCTGTTTTAATTTATTACATTACAAGAATAAATATGTTTAGAGTAGGTAGAAAACTAACACAAACCAAATAAACACCACATTTTAATTTGATTAAAATACGTCTTTTGTGTTGGTTAAATAACCCACGTATATGGTTGAAAAACTATTGAATCTTGTGTTGTAGGAAGAAAATGCTGGTAGTATCACTAAACAAACACAAAATCGATTATCAATAAATTAAAATAATTACAAAATGTAAAATAAGTTGTAAAATAAACTAAAAGAATTGTGTCGTCCAGGTCAAGGAAAAAAAAATAGAATAGGTCAAAATGAGTTAAATATTAAAAAAATAAAAGGTTTGTGTTGGTCTAATCTATATTATAAAAAAAAATTGGGATTTAAAGTGGGTTTGAACGATGTTAGAAATAATGAAAAAAAGAGTAAAAACATTTTCAATCTGATTTCAAACTTGTCTATACATCTCATTCCAATTGTATTTAAAAGGTAAAATCCAATATAATTTCAATTGTAATTCCTTATTCAAATCCAACATCCCATATTAATTGTAATTTCAAATTAATGTGAATTTTTAAACTTAATATCATTCCAATTGTAATTAAAAAGTGAAATCCAATATCAATTTCAATTGAAATTTCATATCCAAATCCAGTATTTAATATAAATTGTAATTCTAAATTCAATTATAACATCGATTCTATAGAAAACATGCTAAAAATATGGTAATGAAGCAATACTGAAGTAAAATATACCATACACATGCCCTGAACAATTTAGAAAGTAAAATTGTTTAAGAAAATAAGTCATAACTATTTTCTAGTTCAAATCTTACCTTACTAACTTGATAATTAGGAGATATGCTCCACATAAAATGAGAATGGACTAGGATTATGAACTTAGAATCGAAAATCTAATGATCGACTTTTTCCCACACAACCAATAAGCATCGGTTAAACCGACACAACAATCTTAGTCACCATTCTATCTATTTGACAAACACTACTACGTTCAACTCTTATATTATAAAGCTTATAGACATTAGCTACATTGTTTATAAAATGATTTTAATTCATAATATTATGTTAGTATTCCCATTTACGTCTACCAAGTTGGCGCTTTATTTTTTTATTTCTTTTTTTTTTTTGTAATTCTTAACGTGCATTTAATGTCGGTTTAGTTAAAACTAAGTTTTTTTGTTGAATTAGCATTTGCTTAGCCGACACTAATAATGTTCCTTTCTTGACTGATACTACTTTATGACAGCTAATCAACATTATTGTAGTTTTAGGAACTCGTCTTCACAAAGTCAATTAGTAAGGTGAAAATTGTCTCTACTTATATATTTTAAATTAGATTTATCTCTAGTCAATATAAGATCTTCAACATATTCCCTCACACCTAGATATGGACATCTCGTACCTGAGACTAAATATTTATGGATGATACAACAACCCAATAGTAAGTGACATGATATACTAAATGGATTCTAATATGATAAATTTTGATACCATATTAAGAAGTAAGTTCAAGCTTATCTCATCCTTATAAAACCAATTAGTAAGATGAGAATTATTCTCACTTATATTATGAAAATCGATTTGATCTCTAGTAGATATATGATATTCAACGTATACAAATTTAAAATATAGTAAATGCTGTAAAGATTTTAAATTGAGTCATATTTCAGAAGTTATTCATACATTTACCCGCCAAACCATGTTAATATATTTAAATATCCATTGCAAGTTGAACTAACCAATTTGAAATTTGATGTGTGAAAATTAAGGTAATAACACCATAAGAAGACACTCTCATACATAACATTTAGTTTTGCAACGATTTTTGGCATATGAACCAAATTTGGATATTGAATACTATACATTTATCATGTTGAGTTGAACATGTATTAGTTGACAGTCCCCTGCACGTTTCATCTGGTTCATGCAATTAGCTTTAGCTAGGTCTCTTTCACTGGGATGTTCCCTATACTTACTTTGATAATGAAAATATCTTAAAAGTATAGGTAAAATTTCCTGCTTCAGTTATCCAAAGTACTCCCTTTAGATTAACAATAGAATTAATGAACTGTCCATAAAAGTAAAAAAAATAAGTGATTTATTTTTAGGTTAAATTATTTGGAAACTATTGTTTCAAAATTAGGTCTCTAAACTAAAAAATTAAGTCACTTGGGTAAGTTTCCACAGTTTTAAACTGCTAAACATTGGCATTTTAGAAGTTATAGGAACTTGATTAAGAAATTTTACATGATGAAGGATCAATTTTTTTAAAATTTTAGAAACCTATTTAAAAAATTTAAAGAGGTTTCTAAACTAACCAAGTAATTTAATTATATACACTACCAGAAAATTATGAAATAGAAACCAATTTTTAGAAACCAAAATAATTAGTTACAATAGTAACTAAAGTAGAACTAAAGTAGAGACCATTTTAGAAACTAAAAAAAATTGGTTTCTAAATTAGTTTCTATTATTGTAAATAGTTTCTAAATCGGTATATAATTAGCAACCAAAGTTTTAGAGACCAAATTTAGAAACTAAATAATTGGTAGTTAAAATTTTGGTTGCTAATTAGATACCAATTTAGAAACTATTTAACAATAATAGAAACTAATTTAGAAACCAATTTTTTTTTTAGTTTTTAAAATAGTTTCTAATTTAGTTACTATTGCAACTAATTATTTTGATCTCTAAAAATTGGTTTCTATTTCATGATTTTCTTGTAGTGATATATATATATATATATATATATATATATAATTTTTAAAGTGACACTACAATAAAATCATTAAATAACAACCAAATTTTAAAAAAAATAATTAGTTATTATATTGACTAAATTAGATATTATTTTAGAGACTAAAAAAACATTGATATTTAAAGTCATTTCTATTATTAATAAAAATTTATAAAATAATTTTTAAATTGATATCTAAATTAGTTACCAATGTTTTCATTACTAATATTTTATATTCTAAATTAGTCTTTAAATGACTAATAGAGATTAATTTAGAATATAAATAGTATCTAAAATCTTGGTAACTAATGATTAGATATTAATTTAAAAACTAGTTTATATATTTTTATTAATAATAAAAATTAATTTAGATTCTAATTTTCTTCATTTATAAAATGTTCTCTAATTTATTTAATAGCTAATAATTTTGATTTATAAAATTAATTTTTACTTAATAATTTTGTTGTAGAGTGAGAGTAACTCATCTTTCCCTCTCCCACAAAACAAAAGCATTATTTTAAAAGAAAATTGGGAAGGAGCATAAAAGTGATATTGATAGTGGAAATGCCAATAGGAGCAAGACAAGAAAAGTGATGAGGTAATTAATTAGCACCATAACCTTACTCAATGGAGAAAAACACAGTTTCAAGCACATTACTAATGCTACCAATTAGGTAAGACAGAAAGTGTTGATTTTTTTTTTGGTTGAAATTGGCTTAAGAAGGAAGCAAAGGAATCACCTTTGTGGGAGGAAAACACGATTGGCTGCTAGAAACCCACAACCCAACTCCATGATCCCATAGCCTAAGAGAAAGAGCATACTTCATTTTACATGCATACACATAAATAAATATTATCAATTTAAAAATCACAATAGTTTAATCCCAAGGAATATTGTATGTGGAAACAAATGAACGCGCGTCACGTCTTGATTTTGAGGGACCCCTTTTGGATACAAACCTCACTTCTTTTTTCTCTCTCCATCTTTCATCCCTCACTCTAGTTTTTGCATTTGTGCGTCTATAAAGTCATCGTGTTCGTCTATACAAATATATATACACACACATCCACCAACTAAAAGGTCATGATGTTGATCATTTCAATTCAATTCAAAGAAGAGTATATATATACATACATATACATAGAGAGAGAGAGAGAATAATATATACGATGTATACATGAAATAGGAAATAGCATAAAGAAAGTATTAATGAATGAATAGATAGAGCAATTGAAAGGCAAGTAGTATCCTTTGCCACGAACTGAGGAACGCAAAGATGGTAAGTAGATGCCTCTTGTCTGCTTAATAAAATATAAAGTAAGCCACTCAACCTACAAAAGCTTATCTACTACGTTCAACGCTATAGTATACCCTCTACAATTTTTTATTTTTATTTTTTCAAAATTCTTTTCAATTTTAACCAGAAAAAAAAAATGGGCGTCTAGCCAAATGCCAAGGCAGATGCTACTCCAAGATATTTTTACATGGCAACTGGCAAGCACCACTAACCAAGCTTCATGTCGTGGGTTTTTGTTTTGTTTTTTGGTCCAAATCAAATCCAACAGCGTTCAAAGTTAACTAGTGAGAGCACCTTTATACAAATTCTTCTGGCTAGTACCACGCAAGGTAAACTTGCTTTTGTGTTTTAACTTTTCATTTGTGAGTGGTTTGTGATGTTACCTATGCTAGGTTAGGTTCCTTACACATCCGAATATCGTATATTGATCATAAATCAAAATATTTTATGGTATAACAGTAAATTTGACTTTATAAGTGGGTTGTATAAGTTTGAGATAAGTTTAAAGTTCACTTTTTAATATGATATTAAGGTTATAGTTTATCAAAGTAAAAAATTGTTGAACTGATTAGGTCATTCACTATCATGTCGATATCGAACCTTTTACTACATAATCTCATACACAAATTAACGGTTTCAACGTAACGGGGTGTGATGAAAATTTCACATCGATTAGAAATAAAAATATTTTATGAAATACAAGTTAGTTTAAATCTCACCTTATAAATCAGTTTTATGAGATTGAATTAGAGATTAAATCAGTTTTATGAGATTGAATTAGAGATTATGGAATTTGAAGTGATGTACGCATGCATGTATGAGAATTTTCTTTTGTTTCACATATCAACTATAATTAACTGCCGTTGCAGTCTAATGATTGTAATGACCTAACTCTATGTGACCTTCCCGAACAAAAAGGGAAGGATGATCCTAAAAATTGATAGATAGAGATAGTTGGGTACCAAATTCGGACGAGCATGGCCTAAGCACATTTTGCTTTGCAACATCAAAATGTCCTTTTAAATGCTGATCATTTATTTATCCTTTTAATAAACAAAATGAAGGAGGAATCACATTCCCATTATTTGGAGTGTCAAAAGGATAAAGAACTATGGAATGGTGCACTCGGTAACGTTGGTCATATTTATATACAAGGTTTTCACATAACTCATTTTTTTAAAAATAAAATACGCAGGAGTAACGTTATTTATCTAATTTAATTATTTTAATATCAATGATTTTTATATTTGTTTTGGTAAAAAATATATTAGTGGATAATTACTTCCAAAATTTGACGGCACCCATTTCACGAATTAACGCGTAATATGTATTCTTCACTAGAACAAAGTTTATCCAAGTAGAAATTGTTTAAAATTATTTTAATTGTTAAGGTGTTAATTACAATTAAGTTTAGTGACTGTTGTATAAATTGGTAATGTTTCGTTCGTTTTTTCATTAAGAATATTATTGTATCTTAGTTACATCGATTGATATGTTTTAATTTATTTTTTTTGTAGATTAATTTCACATAATTAAATTTATATACTGTGGTTAATGTTAGTTTTAAAAACGTATAACATATAAACAAGTTTGCTTATGACATATATCAATTAGGGTTAAAGGTTTCATATGGGAAGAAGGATGAGTAGAAAAACTTATAACTAAAATTGGAGACACTACGAAAATAAGGTGTGGTGTATGTTGGGAGACTTTTGAAAGAAAATGACTAAATTAAGAGGTAATGAGAGAAAATAACTTTTATGTTCAATAGTTCTACAGTAGGCTTTTGGGTGTGGTTGTTCAACTGTTCCAATGTAGGTTTTTCATGGAAGTGGTTTGGAGGTTTATAGTCTCCTTTTATATAAGGATTGGAGCATCTCTTAAATGTTTATTTTAATTTATTTTATTTTGTCGATAAAAAAAAGAGATGTACAGGGATTTAACAAGTTTATTGAGAACATAGAATTGATATATTCATCAATGGTTAGGAGAAAGTCTACGTGGTACATACCAAATGGTTCAATCAAAAGTAGGTCAAACATAATCATTGTCTCTCGCAAATGGGTGGATATGTGGTCAAGATGTAAGTAATATGTTAAAGATAGAATAATGTCAGACATTGTGCATTAGTATTAAAGGAAACACTAGTAGATTGATGTCCTAAACCTTTTAGGACCTTGAATGTTTCGATAAAGGATTTGAAGAAATTGTTAAAAGGCATTGGAATATCTGCATGGTAAATGCAAGCATATGTTAATACTAAAGGAGAAAACTAAAGAGTCTAAAACAATAGTTGAAAATCTACTACAAAGAGGTCTTTAGGGATATAAATAAAAAAAAAAAAAATCAATACAAAGATAAGTGAATTGGAAAAAATGGACAAAAATAATTGCTTCAACAAAGAGAGAGAAAGAGAGAAACAACTTTTTGCATAGTTAAGATTTAGGAAGGAAGCATTAGAGAGAAACAAATCTAGGTTTGAATGCATAACATTAAGTGACTTGAATACAATAAATTTGCAATTGTTGATTGACAATAGGAGAATAAAAAACACAATTGAGGGAGTAAGAATCAATTATGAGTGGTGTGAGGAGTGAAAAAAGGTTTAAGAAGAGGTAAAACTATTCTATAGAAACAAAATGAGTAAGTTAATAAGTTTTTCGACATTAGGTTAGACAACATAAAGTTCCCATTCATATCTTACGAAGATAATCAAATGCTAATTGGGAGAATCTAAAAAATAGAAGTTAGGGATGGTGTTTTTTTTTATCAGCAATAAGAGTTAGGGATGTTGTGTGGGAGTGTGGGATAAAAGTTTTTGCTATGAAGATATAAATTTTAGTTTCATAAAGAAGTTTTGGGAGACCACTAAAGTGGAGGTGAAGAATGCAATTATAACTTTCAAAGTAGTGGGAAATGGCCAATGGAGGCAACACATATTTCATAACACTCGCCTAAAAAACAAATAAGTCACAGGGACTAGATGAAAATATGCCTATATTGTTGGTGGTAGTAATACAATATATTATCCAAGACACTACCTAATAGACTGATACCCAAAAGATCATATTATAAAATATATTTCTTGTTCATTAAAGATATATGATTACTAGATAATGTGCTAGTAGCTAATGAAGTAAGGAGAACAAAGAAAAAATGTGTGATTGTTAAGAAAGCATATATGACTCAGTTAGGTGAGATTTCTACACCATATGTTGGGCAAATTATGATTATGTGAAAAATGGATAAGTTGAATGATTGGTTGTTTGGAATCGCCTACAATTTCATATCTCATTAATGGTAACAAAAGAATTCAAACCATCAAAAGAATTAAGATAAAGAGATCTTCTAGCTCTATTTTGTTCTTATTAGTTGTTGGGGGATTAGCAGGCCTAGTAAGACATATAATTAGAAAGCACATGTTAGAGGGCATTAGGATAAGAAGTAAGAAGATAATGGTAAATATATTATAATATGCTGATAACACACTATTTACATGCGAGACAAGTATTTATCTTAGTACTAAAATGCATTATTAGATGCTTTGACCTTGTCTAATTTCTTATGGTTAATTTCTTCAAAAACAATATAAGGAGAGTAGGTCTGTAGACTATAATTGAAAGAGTTTATGTTATTCTAAATTGTAGCATCACGAGTGTACATTTCCCATATTTGGAAATGATTATAGGGAAAAAACATAGAAGAAGAAAATTTTGAAAATGTATAATGTGAAAATTGGGAAAGAGATTGACTAAATGGAAAGAGAGACATTTATCCTTTGTGGGGAGAGTAGGGTTAATAAAATCTTATTACTACATCACCATAATTTTATTTATCATTTTATAAAATGAGAGTGTGGTAAATACTACAAGAAATTATTGATTTACCGATAGAAAATTATTGACAAATTTGTGTTTGTTGGTAATTTTTTTTATTACCGATGATTTTACTAACAAATGTAATTATCGACGAATCTGAAAATTTTAAATTATTTTTAGTACAAATCAAAATTTGTCGATAAAATCTATCGGTAATTGATAAAAAAAATTATCCATTAGTAATTGACCAATATTATCCATCAGTAAATTTCGTTAATAAATTTCACAATATTAATAATAATTATAATAATAATAATTATAATTCTAATAATATTAATAATAATAATTATAATAATATTAATAATAATAATGATAGTAGTTATAATAATATTAATAATAATAATGATAATAATTACAATAATAATAACATTAATATAAAATTAATAATAACAACAATAACATTAGCCATTATAATAATAATAATGGTAATAGTAAGAATAAGAATAATAATTACAATAATATTAATAATAATAATTTTAATATTAATATTAATAAAATTAATAATAATTGAAACATAATAATTATAATAATATAAATAATAATAATAATATTATGAATAATAATAATAATAATATTAATATAAATACTAATTATAATAATATTAATAATAATAACAATAAAAATATTGATAATTATAATATTAATAATATGATTAATAATAATAATAATAATGTTAATATTATCACCTTAGTGTTTGGAATGTCAAAATTTAGTAGTAAAAAACATATAAAAAGGTTAATAAATTGAAAATGTGATATAACAATAAAATTAACTAATAAGGTGTTAAAATAAAATGATGTAATACTTAAATATCTTGTCACATGGGTTTTTTTTTTTCTGTCTCTTCAATCTCATGATACGATGGAATGACAATAAATACATGCCATAAAACTATCAGTCCCGAATAGCGGTTAAACATAACAATATTTAGGGATAACAACTTAGCCAAACAAGAATCTACGTCAAACTGCATCATGTCATTACCAATTTGTCTCGTAGTGACTTATGTGGTTTGATGTAAATCTTGAACTTTATGTCAAACCATATGTGGTTCGAAGTAAAACTCTTAGTTTTATTTTCAAAATTTTCACCGTACTTCTTTTATGTCGTGACCAAGGGGGTCTGATGTAAAAAATGTGACATAAATGACCATTTTTTCCACTAGTGTATATCTTTTTTTTATAAAAGCTTTCATGTTAGATATCACTATACAACTTAATATCTCAACTAGGCTGACACCTCAAGTAACAACAATCATTTGCCATCATATGAAAAAAATATTATTAAAAAAAAAAAACAAAGAAAAATAAATATGGGAGGACTAGACCAAAACCCACATGTTAACAAAAATGATACATAGGTAGACTATACCTATTCATAAAGAATTCTAATAAGAGACTAGATAGAAGCCTATTATACCAATGAAATTATTCTCTATGAATAAATCCTAAATTAGTCAACTTATCAACACACGCATTTCATTCACGAAAAATATGAGTAACCATAAACTTGATTTTCCCAAAGTAATTAAGACAAGTATTCCATTGATTACGAAGCAATCACAGAACATTAGTTCTAATAGTAAATGCAGCACAAACCAAGGTAGAATCACATTCAAGCCATATTAGTAAGCCCCATCTTTTGAGCTTCCTCCATAGCATGTATAACTCCATTAAACTCAGCAACCATAGCATTCTGAACTTCAAGAAACATAGATAAAACACCAATAAACTCCCCCATACTCCCACGGAAAATACATCCACAAGTAGCAAAACTAGGATATCTCCTAGCAACCCCATCAGGGTTAATTTTAACCCAGCCTGGTGAAGGGAACACCCATCTAATAGAAAGAAGACAAAGAACTTTACCAGTATGAGTATTAATACCAAAAAACTTAATCACGTTGAAATCCAACATATTATTCTTCATTGAAGCTTTAGATGAATTTCCCACTAGACAAGTTAAATCTTTAATTATCGAAATAGCCTTAGAAACATCAATCTTATCCTAAAATCTAGCATAATTCCTCATACGCCATATCATCTAAATAGAAAAAGTTATCACAGGAAGCTTAATTAATTTAACCAAAGGACTACCATCACTCTGAATAAAAGAAAGAAGATCATCCTTATTAGAGAAATGAGAAGTAAGAAAGATCTGCCGAAACTAACTCCAAATAAGCAAAACATTAGAACATTCAAAAAATAATGTTGAATAGATTCCTTGTGCTTTTCACAAAGCATACACATAAAAAATATATGCAAACCTTTATTCTGAATATGTTGATTTGTAGGAAGCCACCCATGAAATTTTTTCCAAAGTACTAGAGTTTTGGAAGGCAAAGTATATGAAGACCAAATGAGTTTACCACAACCATATGGAACTCCTGGTTCCAAGAAAAAAGTCCTAACCGAATTAAAAAGTTAAACGACTAGACTCATCTAGAATCTAATTAGGAATATCATGTTCCTCCCTAACCATGATATGATTAAAAAAATGAGACATCTGTTGTAAAGACAAGGGAATATTCCAATCACAACCAGTCCAAAACTTAGAGACTGTATCCGGAATGCTAGGACCATCAGATAACCCTGCAATATTTGCTAAAGAAGTAGTAGAACGTTGTTTATCATTCCAGAAATTAATAAAAGTACCTATACCAACAATCCAAGAATAAAACTGCTTAATTCCAAGCCAAGGAGATGAGATCTATAAACCATTATAAAATCATATTTTGATTTAAAAATCCTGACTTTCAGAAGAAAAGACCAAGACATGTTGCTATAAGCAAATTTCCAAGCAAACTTAAGAAGATATGCATTATTTTCATGATGAAGGTTAATAATCTTCAAACCTCCATTCTCAGTAGGAGAACAAATCATAGCCCAATTAACGATAGTTATACCTTTTTTCATAATATCACCACTCCAGATAAAATTTCGACACCACTGCTCAACTTGCTTAAGAAGTGAAACATACCATTTATACATATTAAAGCTATAAACTAGAAATCTAGTAATCACCGTATTAACCAATTGAATATGACCCATCATGCTAAGAGATTTATCTTTCCAAGATGCTAGCTTCAATTTTACTTTATCAGCGAAAGGTTGAAAGAAACGACACTTTGGAGCACTAACAAAGATAGACACTCCTAAATAACTGAAAGGCAAACAACCATGACTACAAGAAAGAATACGTTGAATTTTAGTGACAAATCTTGCAGAATTATCCATGGTGAAAAAACTACTCTTAGAATTATTAACATATTGACCAGAAAAATCACCATATGTTTTAAGAAAAATACTTAAATTTTTAAGAGACTTATTATCCACCCTATAGAAAACAAATATGTCATCAACATATAAAATATGAGAGGGAGTGAGATAACCTTACGGACTAGCCATATGTAGAATCTTCTTATCATTAACAAGCTTAGAGATACATTTACTAAGAGCTTCCTCTCCAAGACAGAAAAGTAAAGGAGACAAAGGATTCACCTTGTTTGACACCTCTACTACAAGGAAAAAAACTCACCAAACGGCCATTTATTCTAATAGAAAGCATAGTTGAATGGAGAATTGTACTAATCCAACCGACAAACGATGGATGAAAACCAAAGCGTGTCAAAACTAATAATAAGAACTTTCAACTCAGAGTGTCAAAGACTTTATGAATATCAACTTTGTAAGCCACATTATGAATAAGACATACCACATTACTCTTCATTCCAAGGAAAACCCAGTTTTGTTTAAAAACCTGTTGAAAAACATTGCAAACATTTGTCCCAATAATTTCCTAGTAAGAATGATAGAAAACACCGCCAAAACCATCAGGACTAGGAGTACTATTACCATTAAGATTAAAAATAACATTCTTGATTTCCAAAAAACAGAACATTTAATCAACATCATATTCTCCTCAGAGGAAACCAACTCAGGAATATAAGTACCAATAAAATCTTTCATATTACTTGTATCCTGAACATTAGAAATAGACTCAACATAAAGATTTCTATAAAAGTCCAAAATATGATCCTCAATGAGTTTATGATCCTCAATGATGACTTTTTGCGACAAGTGCACCGCGTTGTCAAAAGTAATAATTTGTCCCTAAGGACGGATATCGATCCCACAATGAACAATGAATTATAATGTAGAATGTTTGCTAAATATAAACAAAACAATAAAAAGAGATTTGATGGTATAGTGTTGGAAGTGATCAATAAGAAAACAAACAAAGAATTGGTTGCTTCAAGTTGGAAAAGTATGGATTAGGTTTCATCTTCCTCACTCTTATGTATTTTGATTAACATGTTAATATTAAGTTCTTTGATTGAATCTGATGCCCGTAGAAAATTCATTTATATTGATCTCTCACATATAAAAACTTAAGAATGTTTTCTAAATATCAATCTCTCGCATACTTATATAAGCAACTTAGAATCACACTCAGACGTTAATGACAATTAACATTTCATGTCTATCTCTATCTCTCAAATATGTTAAGTATTGTTGTTTAGGTCAGAACCCTAAAAATACCTCTTGGTCAAATTTAAGATTTTCAATTTGTCACAGAAATTAAGAAATAAAACAACAATACCAATAATCAATTAAGAACAAAATATTATATCATATTAAATATCACCTTAATACATAAGAGTTCGAACATATTACTCCCAATCCCAAAGGATAGAAAAATTAGCTACACATACTTCTAGCACTTTCAATTCTCCTAATTGGGTTACAATTCACTCAATGGTTTTTTCCTCTCAATCTTGCACACTAAGGTTGAGCCTCTAGCCCCCTATTTAACCTAATTTTCTAGGGTTAGATTGCTTCATGTGTCGCACTGACGGGATAAGTGATAAAACATAAAAAAAAAGTTCAATATGTCTAACGCATTCTCACTCGAGTGAGGAATTCTCGCTTGAGAAAAAAAGACGTTGATTTCCGAAAACAGTCTTGGAGCATTCTCGCTCAAGCGAGATACTTCTGTTGTGAATTTAGCTTTTTCGAAGCTTTTCTCTATTCTAGAACCTTCCAACTTTCTTTGTTTTAGCTCAAATCATTCTCCTTTACTCCAAATCTTCAATCCTCCCTAGAAACCTGAAATTAACGCTATATTTGGGAATAAAATGCTCTTATTCAAATAAAGATCATAAAAAAATGTAAAAACGTATAAATTCATAAATTATGAATTATTTTATATGTAAATTAACAATAAATTCTCATAAGTGCAATATGAAATATTACTGAAAATTGGCACTTATCACTTTCAACAACTTAGAATCTTGCTTGTCCTCAAGCAAAGTAAATGAATATATTTGAATTTAAATATCAAATAACTTAATTTACTAAACAACAGATCAAATCAGAAACTTATGATGCTTCCAAATTCAAATATAGAAGAATATAGACACAATCAACTTCCAGGATCAAATCAAAACAAATAAATGACAATTCATTAAGGAACTTATTCTCATGCTCACATGTAAGTGTTTCTCTCTATTTTCATTGAATCATAATAAATCACAGTTGCTTTTCATTTCATCTTCATATCACAAACATATTAGAAACATGAATCTTGAGGTCTTTTCCAGGGTTGTAATGAGGCTGGGCTTCTAAAAAAAATATTGGTTTTTTTTAGATAACAAAATGCACATATTAAAGAAGAAGAAAATACCTACAATTCAATTATCGAGAACATATATGTTATCTACTCACCATTTTCTTTCGATGTCACCTTTTTCCTCATTTTCTTTTTCTTCTTCTGTTTCTGTTTCTTTTTTTTTCAATAATAGGAAAATATTCTTCCTATTTTCAACTTTTTGAGCTTTCACAATCAGAACCAACCATTCCCTTTTCTATATGTATTACATCTATGTTCTCATTCCTTTAACATGCTAAAGGGTAGGAAAATATATCCTTAACGGTTAAGGTGCAATATTAACAAAAAATTTCTTAGCCTAAAGGGGATATATAAAAAAATGGAATTCTAATAAGATAAAGGTTGGCTATTTGGCCCTAAGTCTCTAATTAACACAAACAAATGCCTCAATCACCTTCAAGTTCTTTAATGATGTAACAAAAATAAAAATTAAGCAACCACAACTGTCAATTCATCATAAAACTCTCAAAATTGTTTAAGGTTCACAAACTTACTTGGTTTAATTGGCCTTATTCCTTTTTGTCTTGTCATTCTCTGTCTTAATCAATTTTCCTGATAAATTTTCATGTATCACAATTTCAACTACATTTGAATAGGGATTCAATCATATTTTCTTTTCTAACCTATGTTTAATTCATCTCACTATCTAATATTTAAACATAAATTCCTTTTTTCACAATTCAAAATTAATATTCTAGTTCTTCTTTATTTGAGAACAAATAAAACTAGAAAACAAACAAACTAAAACTGGAATTATTTAAGAAAAATAATTCAAGAAATAAAATTAACAAAAACATCAAATTTGTCCAAAATAAAAAATACGCAATTAAAAAACAAACTAAACAAAAGCAAATAAATAGATAAACAAGATAACCGAAAAATAAAAACATAAATAGAAAAACATAAAAAAAAATTCAAATAACTAAAAAGAAAAGAGAATTAGTCAAATAAAACCATATTTTTGCTCAATCCTCTCTTCCTCAGAAGTCATCCAGCTCTTTGTTAAAATCTTCATCTATAGTCTTTCTTTATAAATAACCTGCAAACTGATTAGGAGGCATATAGGGAGGGTGTTACCTTTGATTTTATTTTATTTTTTGATTTTTTTTTGTTTTATTTTTTGCAAAAAATTTCAAGCTTGTGCGAGAATCCCTGCACAACTCAAATTTTTCGTCGTAGAACTCGCTTGAGCGCCATTTGTCTCGCTTGAGCGAGATTCCCTGCACGAAAACTCTATTTTTCGATATCAAACTCGCTCAAGCGAGAGTTGACTTGCCTGGGCGAGAATCCCTGCAAGAAAACATGATTTTTGAAAGGTAAAATCAAAACCAAAATAACAAAACAACATAAAACTAAAATGTGGGCTGGGTTGCCTCCCAATAAGCGCTCGTTTAACATCATCTATCTTGACGCTTGTTTATTTGTACATATTCTTCCCTGCATTAAAATTTTTTAAACCATAAAAAAGATTTAAAGTTACCTCCTCATCTTGAGTTCCATATGTAAATCCTATTTTTGTCTGGAATTACTTTTGTTAAATCTAGTTTGAAATTACTAATGATAATGTTATCAAATGTCATTGATTTTCTTTTTTGTAACAATGCTTATTTTCACAACAATATTTCTAGTTGGGATACTTTTTTTTACAAGTTTTCGTTAACAAAGGGGTTGTGAAAAATCTTTAATCGAAGTACTTATTCAGTACATAATTAAAATAGTTCACACATCAATCATTCCCTTTTTTTTATGAGCTATAAAGAATTATATAAATGAAAGTACTAGGGTATTCCAACCCTTTTACAAAAAACAGAAAAAACAAAAGTGATCTCAAAACACTTTACAACACATTCCTTAAGGAATTGAGTCACCCAGTCCACCAAAAAATAAATAAAAAAGGCCTAAAAAGCAGCAAAGGTTCCCTTAACAGATAATGACTATAAATCTCCACTAACAATGGAACATTCCAATCAAAAGATAAAAATGTCAACAGTCCAAATGCTTAAGATACTTTTTTTATCAGCAAGAAAGAATAAATAAATGAGAATCACTTCAGGGGTGATCCAACCCTTATACAAAACAAAAAAAGAAAAACCTTAGCCTCCCCCTAACAAAACCAAACACCTCCTACCAACAGAAAACACAACTCCTGTAAATACCCACAAAACAAAAAAGAAATAGCCCAACATTGCCAAAAAAACCGTGAAAAAACTAACCTCATACAAACCAAAGGATCAAGACAGAGTCAGAATAAGAGAATAAAGATGAGGATGCCTTAGAGGTGACCCACGACCAAACATTCAACTGAACAAGCCAAACATTTCTAAAACATCAATCACACCACTTTTAAAAATAACATTGTTCCTGTGCTTCCAAATCTCACTTACTACAACGATGTATATCTCACCCCAGACGTCATTAACAAAATTAGATGCTCTACCGAACTTAAACTGTAAAAAATTATAACATGAGTCATTGTGGTCCACTGATGTCACTCCAAGCCAAGCATAACACTAACTACAAACGAGGCAGACTATTCTACACTCAAAGAACAAATGACGACACGACTCATCTTTCACCCTGCACAAACAACACAAAAGACTTTCAACCATGACCCCATGCCTTTCCAAATTGGCCCTAGTTGCAATCTTATTCGTCAGCACCCTCTAAGTCGTAACTTGAGCTAAGGGCAAAGCTTTACACCTCCAAAACTTGTCGTACAAAAACTTATTTTCCTCCTCCAGGCCCCTCCTTAAAAATCCATAAGCAGATTTTACTGAGTACCTTAAACACTCCTCATCCTTCCACACCCAACTATCCTCAATTTCCATGTCAGGCATCATCCCTTGAAGTTCTTGTAAAAAAATGACTCTCCAAAGGCTTTTCCCATTCAAAAAGCCTCCTTCTCCAAGGTACATACCACACCCAGCCAACATTAACCCAACCCCCAAACTCAACTATCTTGGAATTACAGGAAGTGCTCAAGGAATACAACCTCGGAAAAACGTTCTTCAAAGCACCATAACCCACCCAATTATCCTTCCAAAAAAAACTACCAATCTTCCAAAAGAAAGCATCCTCAAAATTCCATCCCCACCCCTCCAAACCCCAAACCTCTTTCAAATCATTCAAACAAAGAGAATCATTGCTATTTTTCTTTCCATCTCTCAAACTTCTCCAACCCCACCATATTTAGATTCAAGAATCTCTTTCCACAAACTGCCTTTATCCGTTCCTAGGTGCCAGATCCATTTACTTAATAAAGCCGCATTGAAGACCCTTGGATCAAGGATTCCAAGACTGCCAGACTCGTGAGGCTCGCAAACCTTTTTCCAAGATGCTCAAACAATATTTCTCCCTTCATACCTCTACCCCTATAAAAAGTTCCTCTGAATTTTCACAATCTCATTAACCACTGCAGAAGGTATTTTGAACAAGGACAAATAAAAATATGTTATAGACGAAAGGACAGACTTAATCAAGCAAATCCTCCCAGTCATTGATAAAAACCTACCTTTCCACTTGCTCAGTCTCGTCTTCAGTCTTTTAACCACACCATCCCAAAAAAACCCTCTCTTATGACACCCCCTACCAACATACCCAAGTACATAAAAGGAGTTACCATCACATCACAATTAAGAATTGTCGCAAACCGTTGAATCGTTGTCTGATCAATCCTCAGCTCACTAATCTTGCTCTTCAAGAAATTCACCTTAAGCTCAGAAGATAATTCAAAACAATTCAAAGTCATCTTGATGTTAAAAACACTTTTAGTATTTTCTTTACAAAAGAATAATGTATTGTTGACATATTGTAACATGTTAACCTTAACTTTCTTATTTTTGATCTCCAAACTATCAATCAAATACTTCTCAACTACCAACCTTGACATACCTGCCAATCCTTCAGCCACTATAAGAAACAAGAACGGTGCTAACGAGTCCTTGTGACGTAACCCCCTCTTAGGAATAAAATCCTTAGTTGGGTTGACATTTACAAGAACCGACACCGAGGCCGATAGAAACCCTTAATCCAATTAATCCATTTATCACAGAAGCCAACCCTTTTTAGCATATAAAGAATAAAATCCCAACTTACAGAGTCATAGGCCTTCTCATAATCTACTTTAAAAAGGCACAACTTTTCTTCTTTCTCTTCATCTCCTCAAGAATTTTGTTGGCCACTAGCACACTATCCAACAGACCATTCGCTTCTAGAAAAGCAGATTGTCTGACATCTATAACTTTGCTAATCACCTTCTTCAATCTTAGAGATAACGCTTTCGAAATTATTTTATATAAGCACCCAACAAGCGAAATTGGGCTAAACTCACCGAGCTGCTGAGGATTATCAACTTTGGGAATCAGGCACAAGAAAGACGCGTTTGACCCCCTGGGTTATTTGCCACTGACCGCAAAGTATTTCACTGTCGACACTACATCCCTTTTAATAAAGTCCCAACTAAATTTAATGAATCCAAAATTAAAATCATCTAGGTCAGGACTCTTCGAACAATCGTAACTCCAAACTGCTTCCCAGATTTCTTCTTCAGAAAAATCATCAACCAAGATTTTGTTGTCCTCCTCGGAAATGGAATTGAAGCTAACATTATTCAACCTGATCTGAAAAGCATCTTTCACATCAAATCTAGACTTGAAAAAAACTCTGACCTTGTCCTTAACCACATACTTATCAACACACCATTGACCATCAACTAAAGCACCGTGTGGCTTATTCCTTACTCTCCTCCATTTAAATGTCGAGTGAAAATTTTTTGTGTTAAGATCACCCTACTTCAACCACTTTTGTCTTGCTTTCTAGTGTAAAACCGCCTCTTGTTTAAAAGGATTTCTGTTAAAATCTGCTAACAAAAGCCTTCTTTCCTCCCTTCCGGACTCATCTAGCTCATTTTCATCATCTCTTGCGTCCAACTCAAAAATTCTCTTATGCAAACCTTCATCAACTCGATTGACATTCCCAAAAACTTCTTTGTTCCAGACTTTTAGATTTGCTTTAAGTTTTTTCAACTTTTCTTTGAAGATAAACATTCCTCCTCCTTGCACTTCGTAACTAGACCATTTGATTCTCAAAAACTCTTTGTATCTGTTATCACTATCCCAAACATCCAAACTCCTGAACGGTTTTGAGCCCCAGTCTACACACACATCATTAAACACAACAACACAATGGTCAGAGACAGATCTACTTAAAACAAATTGTTTGCTATTTGAGCAAATTTCAAGTCATTCCTTTGACACAAGAACCCTGTCAATCCTGCTTTTCACTAACTCATTTGGTTTATACCAAGTAAACTTTCTGTCAACCAACGGGGTATCCTACAATTTAGAATCTTCAATAAAGGTATTAAATCTGGTTATTTCTAGTCGAACACCGAGATCAAACTCTTCCTGTCCTTCTGCCTTTTGATGGAATTAAAATCCCCAACTACGCACCATGCCTTAGCAATTTGATTATTCCTGTAGTCACTAATCTCTTTCCAAATCAACATCTTATCCTACCAAAGATATGCATGTGATAGGGCTAATGCACCACTTATAATAAGAAAAACATGTCTTGAAAAATTTGGATGTTATCCATGCCCAAATTTTAATCTAAATCATCATGAAAATTTGTTCCCAGTCTAATATATGATTGTTAAAAATGATATTATTTTTCCATATTGTTACTGTACAAATAGTCTAGCTATCCAAATAGTCCATCAATGATTCCCTTTGTCATAATTTTTAAGATTGATTTAGAGCGCATTCTTTTTTAATGTTTATTAGAATTTTGTCATAATGAAATATGTAAAATACAAACAAAAACTACTCTTAGAAAAGAGCCCAAAAATTATCCAATTATACTAAAAAATGTATAAAATAATTTCATTGATAACTCTCTCTTTCCCTATTCTTTTTCATCTTTTCAAATTGAAGCAACTAGTTTTTAAGTAGCGTGGGTTCGTATAGAAGTGAACTGCTTCCCTCAATAGGTATAATCTACTTCGCGTCGCATGCTCGTAAGAGAGATATCGAATTTGATTTTCACATAACACGATTTCGAAAAGGACAAAGTTTTTCATGTGTGAAATTTTCTTTACCTAATTTTAATTTCATAATCGATCACAAAGAGTCATAAGTCTGAATTATAATAGTAAAGAAAACTACCTAAATTTGTATACACTACAAGAAAATCATGAAATAGAAATCAATTTTTAGAGATCAAAATAATTAGTTGCAATAGTAACCAAATTAGATACCATTTTAGAAACTAAATAAAGTTTTGGTTTCTAAATTAGTTTCTATTTTTGTTAAATAGTTTCTAAATTGGTATCTAATTAGCAACCAAGGTTTTAACTATCAATTATTTAGTTTCTAAATTTGGTAGCAAAAATATTGGTTGTTAATTAGATATCAATTTAGAAACTATTTAACAATAATAGAAACTAATTTAGAAACCAAATTTTGTTTTAGTTTCTAAAATGGTCTCTAATTTAGTTACTATTGCAAGTAATTATTTTGGTATCTAAAAATTTGTTTTTATTTCATGATTTTCTTATAGTTATACATCCGTCTTATACCTAAACTATCCCAATTAATGCGAGATTTCCAATCCAACAAATTAAATAATGAAATGTGATTATATGATTATATCTATAATTTTTAAAATCATGTCATTAAATATATTAAACTAATATTATGTCTCACAAGTGGACTGTCATTTTATTCTTTTCTCATGAAAAAAAAAAGTAGACGGTAAAAAAAGAGTCATGAGATAGAATCATGATTTAATTAATAATATATATGCCTAGTAGCCAATATATATATGACTTATATGTGGAATATATACCAGAAGCAAGAACAATTTGTAAATTTAACCTAAAATATAATATTAGTAGTAGCTATGCCTATTGAAATATGTGTTTAACTGGCATTGAAGTGGAATCCAGAATGCAGTGAAGAAAAAGATGATGAAAAATGGCATTTGTAGAGCATTCGTTTCTCATTCATGTGATTAATTTTGAGTGGAAGAAAGTATAGGTAGGAATTGGCATATAAATTTAAAAATCTGTGAGAATCTATTTGTAAGCAAAAGTGTGAGATTAGAGAGAGAAGATTCATATAAGCTTTACATTAGTAAAAATAAAATAAAATTAAAGGTGAAAATAAGCGGTGGTGGTAGCTGGAAAGGATTCATTTCACAAATTCTTTTGATAAGGATAAACAGAGAAGAGAATTAAGGAATTGATGGATATACGTACGTCTAAACAAAGGCCAAAAACACACAAAAAGTGACGTGACATTTCATGGAAGAATTTCTGCTCCTGTTTCGAATATCATTTATCATTTAACAAATCCAACAACACCCACTTGTTACTTCCAGGTTTTTCTTTCCTTCTTTTCCACATACGGCACATATTTTAATTTGAGATTATATCGATAGAACTAACTTTATTTCCTAAAAATATTCATTTCTTTCAAAAATATAATTATCAGTATAAGTCTGATATTCAGTGGAATTGAAAAAGTTAATTACTACGAGGTGGACTTTAAGCCTAACTCAACCCCATAAAACCGGCTCATAGGGTTGAGGTTTGCACCCACTTATATACAATGAAAGGCTCTAATCTCTAGTCGATGTGGGATCTCCAACACACCCCCCTCA
>Ga0123342_1000181_pt1 | contig 84386 bp, 41 predicted proteins | sample Turbeawhitnodule_FD_89960 | JGI IMG/M metagenome (GOLD analysis project Ga0123342, IMG submission 89960) | Root nodule microbial communities of legume samples collected from Mexico - Turtle bean Mexico white nodule | ecosystem: Host-associated > Plants > Roots > Nodule | place: Mexico: Nepantla...
ACAACACAATTAAAATCCCACTCACAACTTTTGACCTTTTACATATCCAAACTCCCATTCTACTCTTTTCTAGTAACTTCTAACTTTAAAACCCACAAATTACATTAAAGTTTATTCAACATTGGTGACTCCTTTGCCAGGCCTAGGTTGAGGCCTTTCATTCAAGAACACAATCTTGGCACTGTTTATAATGTAAGTTTGGACCCCTGCTATGTCCACAAATTTCTGTATCTCTGACACCCTTATCACATCATGGTATGAAGATCTCCTTATCTTTGAAAAGTCATTAGGAGATAGAAGAAGAATACAAGAACAAGCCATCAGATATAAATCATCACTATTTAGTTTGACTACAATAAAAGAAAATAACAAAATGTTAAAATAATAAACAGTTTATCTCACAGGTTGAAAATCTCACATGTGCAAATCTCAATTTATAATACACTTCTTAATACACAACATCATGAACCAATGGCCATTTATTCAAATTGGACAGTAATCAATTCTTTAATGGAAGAAAATTCAAAGTGCTAACTTTAACTGGCCATCCATAGTTGACTTTGGAATGAATAATTCAGCATTGGATGGCATGTATAACCACCACCCACATGAAACCAATACAAAGACAACCATTTTTTTCAGGATCAATCAAAAGGGGTTTCATCACTGACAAAGTGATAATGCAGCAAAATTACACAATCAGAATACAGGCATCAGAATCCTTGAGTTTTACCCTCTGGGGTGGTTCAAATCACCACATAATTGGATGAAAAATCATAGATCCTTCAATAGTAACTAAATTTTTTTCATAAAAGCTCATCACTATGCAAAGTAACTAAATTTTTAAAGCATGTTTTTACCTGAATAGCTCTGTGTTCTCTGTGAGAAGCAAGACAGGCAGAACAAAGGGCTCCATTCACACAGTCCAAACAAAACATGTTACATTCACTTTTGTGGGAATCTGAGTGGACTTTGCATTGAACAAAGAAACTTGTTTGGAGAAGTGGCCTAAGCCATGGTGGCCACTTTTCTTCCTCATCTTCTTCTTCTTTGGGACCTCTCATCACCCCAATTGCATCTCCTCCACCCCCCTAATCCACACAACACAATCCACAACAAAGAACAATTAAGAGAAAAGAAAGAAACAAAAAAGGAAAAGAAAAACACACGTGTGTGTTGCATTGATGTTGGTACTAATAACACTACTAAGACCAACCATAATGATTGTTGTTGTGGATGTACTTTTGTGTTTGATTTCTCTTATGGCAGAAACAGAAATGAGAAGAAAAGAAGTTTGTCTGAATATGGTATGTTATGGCAGAGAAGAGAGAGAAGGAGGAATAAGGTTGTAGTGGTGGGTGGGTGATGATCAAGGCAGAAAGTAAAGCTAGTGTTTTTATTATTGTGCCTTTCTTCAAAGTCTACATCCAAACCTCACTCCCAACCCAAACCAAGCACCCTACCTATTTCACAATCAAGAATTGATGGCCTACTTTATTATTAATTATTTCAAAAAATAATAATAATAAAAATAATAATAGCATGAAGACAATCTTAAATTATTGTATGCAATAATTTTTTTTTAATTTTATAATGATTATTTGTAAGTTACCTAGACTTATTTTCTCAAATGACAAACAGAATTAATTCCCTTGATAGTTGCATTTTTGTTGAGAGAAAATAAATTTTTCACATTTGGTTCTTTTTAAAAAAAAAAAATTATGGATATATATGTAATGACAAAAAATTAAGTGAATAATTATATTATTAGGTTTTAAAAAAATAGGTGTATAAGTTATAATTTTAAAATTATATGAAACTTTTTCTTTTGCACAGAAATAAAAAAAATGATGTTATCCAGAAAATTAATTCTAAGAAATGTGTTATTTGAAGAAAAAAAAGTCTTTAGGTTGAATAATTGAATCAGATAGTTATAAGAGTGTAATAAAACAACATTTATTTTTATTATTATTATTTCCAAATGAGGCTCATAAAACTTTATACTTATTTAAAAAATATAGTTAATGCAGAAGCAAAATATGAGAATTAGTGTATAAATATTGTGAGAGTTAAATAGGTAAAATATGAGAACTCTTGAAACATTAATGGAAAGAACATGATGGAAGCACATGTGGGAGTGATAAAGTGCTTAGTCAATTGTTATCTATAAATATCCTTTTGAAATTTTCAAAATTATCTTTTATTTTTAAATTCAAAATTCAAAGTTTGAAAAAGTAAATTTAAAATAGAAGACTGTATTATGGAAATAAAATTCTATAACAAAACTTGAAAATCAAAATCTCATTTTGAAAAGAAAATTCCAGAAAAAAAAAATAATTATGAAATTCAGAAAAGTGTTTCGAAAATCTAAATTTAAAAATGTGTTATGAAAAATAAGTTATAGAAATATTTTTGATTTGCAAATTTTTTTTTTGTCATTTTACCTTAAAAATCGAGTACATGTCCAAAATGATTGAATGCAGGAAGTAACTGCCAATTGTTTATTTTTTTTTACTATTTCAATTTGTACCATCTTTTAAATTTTATCCATTATCCTCTATTTTAGATTTGAAAATTATAAATTCAAAAAAATATAATTTAAAAATTAAAATTTCGTTTCAGAAAAGGAAATCCAAAAAAGACATTTCAGAAAAGAAAATTCAAAACATCAAATCTGAAAATACAGTTTAGAAAAGAATTTTCTGAATTAAAAAATATGTTCCGAAAATCTAAATCAAAAAAATGTATTAAAAAAAAGAGTTTAGGAAAAATAATTTATCCACATCCTCCTTCCATATAAGATCATTTTCATCATTTTGGAGAAATATTTTAGTCATTTAAATTATAAATCCTGTCCATGTTGAAATTGATATGGTAAAGTAACAATTTGCCGGCAAGTTCTTCTTACATCTAATCATTTTTAACTTGTATTCAACATAATTTTTTTATTATGAAAATGTCTTTTATTTTGGAAATAAAAATTCGAAACTAAAAATAATACATTCTAAAATTCAAAATCTCCATGATCCGTAATACATAAAATTCATTCAGGAAAAAAAATCTGGAAACATTCCAGAAAAGAATATCCATAATGTATAATCCTATTTATCTAAGGGTATTTTTGTCTTTAACTGAAATTGGGTGCATTGATACGGTGCAGGAAGTAATTGCCCAATTTGCCTCTGGTGTTTTGTACAATTTTATAAACTGTACATTTATTTTTTTTTTATTCTGGATTATGAAATCCGGTAAATTTTTGGATTGGCGTTTCCGGTAAATTTTCGGATTGGCGCATCCGGTAATCTCCCAGATTGATGCTTCCGGTAGTACATGAATAACAATGTCAATTCAAAATAAAAAAAAATGTAAAACATTCATAATTGAAAAAACCATTCTGGATCCGCCAATCCGTAATTCAAAATATGCATTCCGGATTCAGAAATCCATAATTAAAAAAAATCATTCCGGATCCACCAATCTGTAATAGAAATTAGTCTTCCGGATTCAACAATCCATAAATCAATAATTTATGCAAACTTTACTTCTGGAACACCTCCTCATCCGGAATGCACCATGATTCACTTCTGGATTAATGAATCCGTAGCACACTCCCAAATCCCGAAATTGTGGACTCAGTTTCAGAATTTACAAAATTGTGGGGGTGCAAGAAGAAAAATGTAGGGGTGCAGGAAGAAACTGCCAAAAAGTGAAGGCAAATTGTACTCATGGTTTCATCCTTCACCCAAAAATTTAAAATTAAACATGTTACACTAAAAAAGGAATTTTTATAATATTTTGTCTGAAGAAACCGAAATTAATAATGTGTATATATATAATAATAATTAAAAAGTAAAATAAAAATGAAAAAGTTTTTATACTTCTGAAACAATGTACGCCCTAGAAAATAATTTTATATACATGCAAAGTAAATGCATAAAAATTATAAACTTCATCACACATAACACCCAAAACAAATTCAACAGAGAAAATTGCAATTATATAAACATAAAGATGCTAATTCTAGCAAAAGAAACAATAATAAATAAATAAATAAGACAAATTAAAATATATCTAAATTTCTTTTATGATTTTTAATTACAACATTTAATAATAACTATTTAATTTTTAAAAATGCCAAAACGTCTGCGTTTTGCATCTTGTTGCTACTGTATAAAAGTTTCTATGAAGATTAAGAGAAATTGTTGGGTTCAGCTCTGCTCCTAGCACCGCTCCTTCACCACCGAACCTTCCACAATGGAGTGGTCGGAAGCTCGCCGGAGGCATTTGAAATCGAACTTGAACAGGTAGTCATTCTCGTATTGTGTCTCAATAGCGCTCTTTCAATTCCAGCATGATGCTTTGGTTGCTTTTGCTATGATTTACAATCTGTCCCTTTTCTGATATTCTATAAGTTTCTATCATAATATGAGTGATTTTCAATGCTTTTGCGTTTTGATAAAGCCAAACTCCAATTACACTCTGTGGTGGTGACCCAATTCAGTGTAATTTGTGCGGATTTGTTTTCCCCCTTTAACTTAAAGTAGATTTTGTATGAGAGTTTATCATAGAATGTTTAAACTTTCTTTGTCCCATGTGATTCTAGAATAATATAGAAAGTATTTAACCGATGTTTTCTACATTAGTGATTTTATTTTTTTCATTAGTTTTGCATGGATAAGTTTATCTTAACAGCACTTTAATCAATGAAGCGACTAGAATTTCTAGCATACTGACTAAGCCACTGCTTTTCTTTTTCTTAGGCTTTTATCTAACCCATGATTCTCTCACTCTTTTCTTTTCTGATCAGATCAGGCTTCTAACATAAGGAACCAGATAGAATACTCGAATTGCTAGTATATAATCTGCACCATTGACTTGCTTTCTTGGACTGGGTTCTCTTGTTGGATCTGACCATAGTTGTACAGGGAAACACTTTTCAAATCTCAAACAAACTAAATGTCTTCGATAACTTGCCAGTTCTCTTGGGTGCTTTCCAGTTCTTCGCTGGGAGTGGTAGCTAATGATAAAAGTAATAATGTTAGACATGCTAATTTTGCTCAAATCCCTTCACGGATCTCTTTGAAAAGCAGTCATGCTTCATTGAGGACCAATCCAAATAAACAAGGCGAAGTTGAAAACTTGCATTTGATTTCTTTGACCAAACAAGGGAAGGTTAGAGAAGTGCATGAATTTATTGAAAGAATGGACAGAGAGGGTATTTCCATTAATCTCCAATCTTATGAATATCTCTTTAAAATGTGTGGAAGGCTGAGAGCATTGCCTGATGGAAGATTATTTCATAGCAGACTGCAGAGAATCTCCAACAGCAATAGATTCATTGACAATTGCATCCTTCAAATGTATTGTGACTGTAAAAGTTTCGCCGCTGCTGAGAGATTCTTTGATAAAATGGTTGATCGGGATTTGTTCTCCTGGGCCACCATTATATCAGCTTACACAAAGGAAGGGCATACATATGAAGCTGTTAGGTTGCTCTTGCATATGCTGGATTTGGGGATTAAACCCAACTTCTCTATCTTCAGTACACTTATTATGTCTTTTGCAGATCCTTCAATGTTAGACCTTGGCAAACAGATACATTCTCATTTGATAAGGATCGGGTTTGCTGCTGATATTTCTATTGAGACATTAATCTCCAATATGTACGTCAAGTGTAGGTGGTTGGATGGTGCTGAAGTTTGCATTAATAAGATGACTAGGAAAAATGTTGTCGCGTGCACTGGGTTGATGGTGGGTTATACTCGAGCTGCAAGGCACACTGATGCTATGTTGTTATTTGCCAAGATGATAAGTGAAGGTGCAGAGTTGGATGAATTTGTCTTTTCTATTGTCCTCAAGGCTTGTGCTGCTTTAGGAGACTTATATACTGGAAGGAAAATTCATAGTTACTGTATAAAACTTGGGTTGGAATCTGAGGTCTCAGTTGGTACTCCACTTGTGGACTTCTATGTTAAGTGTGCAAGATTTGATGCTGCACGTCGAGCTTTTGAGACCATATGTGAACCTAATGATTATTCATGGAGTGCTTTAATTGTTGGATACTGCCAAAGTGGTAGATTTGACACGGCTCTAGAGGTTTTTAAGACACTGAGAAGTAAAGGAGTGTTATTAAATTCATTCATCTATACCAACATGTTTCAAGCATGCTCCGGTCTCTCAGATTTGATCTGTGGTTCTCAAATCCATGCAGATGCAATAAAAAAGGGGCTAGTTTCATTCCTATCCGGGGAGAGTGCTATGATCACTATGTACTCAAAATGTGGCAAAGTGGATTACGCACATCAAGCATTTTTGACAATAGATAAACCTGATACTATTGCGTGGACTGCAATAATATGTGCTCATGCTTACCACGGCAAAGCTTCTGAAGCTTTAAGGCTTTTTAAAGAGATGCAGGGGTCTGGTGTAAAGCCAAATGCCATCACATTCATAGGTTTGTTAAATGCTTGTAGCCATTCGGGTTTAGTTAAGGAGGGGAAGCAGTTTTTGGATTCAATGAGCGACAAATATGGTGTGAACCCAATAATTGATCATTACAATTGCATGATTGATATATACTCTCGTGCTGGAATGCTACAGGAGGCTCGTGAGATGATAAGGAGTCTGCCACTTGATCCTGATGTGCTGAGTTGGAAAAGTTTATTGGGAGGATGTTGGAGCCATCGGAATCTTGAGATTGGGATGATTGCTGCTGACAACATCATTCGCCTGGACCCACTAGACTCTGCTACTTATGTGATCATGTTCAACTTGTATGCTTTGGCTGGGAAGTGGGATGAGGCAGCCAAATTTAGGAAGATGATGACTGAAAGGAACGTGAGGAAGGAAGTCAGTTGCAGCTGGATTATTGTGAAGGGTAAAGTCCACCGTTTTGTGGTAGGTGATAGACACCATCCTCAAACAGAACAAATATACTCAAAATTGAAAGAACTCAATTTTTCTTTCAAAAGGGATGAGGAGTGCCTTCTCAACGAAGAGGATGCTCTATCTGACTTTACTGAACGCAAAGAGCAGCTTCTTGATCATAGTGAGAGATTAGCTATAGCGTATGGTCTCATATGCACCTCAGCTGAGAGCCCCATTATGGTATTCAAAAATACACGATCCTGCAAAGACTGCCATGATTTTGCAAAAAGAGTCTCAATAGTAACCGGTCGTGAATTAGTTGTGAGAGATGCCACCAGGTTTCATCATATCAATTCAGGGGATTGTTCTTGCTGTGATTATTGGTGATTTCAGCTTAGTTTGTTTCAAGGTCTTAGCGGCTTACTTTTTCTTAATGGTGCATCAATGACAGTATGGAATCATCTAAAATTCTATATGGACTATTGGATATGCGGAGCTTGTGTGGGATTACTGTAGATAAGGCATCATAAACCAATGCGTTGTACAAATCTCCTTTTCCTTCATTATCCATCATCTGTTTTTCCAATTTTGTCCACATAGCAAGTTCACCTGCCCTCTATCTTCAGGTGCTCTGGCGGACCCACCTCTCTGCCTAGCCACTTCACCCTCTTTCAGCTGCCTTGTGTGTCTCAAATTATGCCATTTGGTGTACAAACTCTAACCCAAGTTTCCCAAATCCCAATGCCACGCGATCTTTGTCATGATTCTGCCAATGCCACTCACCCCACCTCTTTATCTCTGCTGTGATCTGACTCTCCACCAGCTAAACCTGCAACCCAAGCTCTTTTATTCTGCCATTGTGTTGTGTCTCCCTTGCTGCCGCTGTTCTCCATGCAGGAATGACCCTCTTCCTTATCTATGTCGAATATAGTGGGCAATGGAGCTTTTGTCTGACTGCGTTTGTAAGGCTGTCTTTTCCCCTCAGATCATGGCTGGAAGTTTCAGTTTTACCCTATTTTGTTGATGTAAAATTCTGCCGTGAAATTGAATTTTGGGAACTACACATATTAAAATAGTATTTGAGAAATTTAGGAAAATTATGCCTCTAGTTAGTAGTAAGTTTTTGTAATAGTGCTAATTTTATATTCTTTAGTATGTAGGCAATAATTTTAATAAAAGAATACGTAGGCGATAGTCATTACTCGTTCTTGGTGTATTCATGCTGTTAGGCACTCTATTTCATCGATGATGTGGGTTTTTCCCCCAATTAAAGAGAGCACATTAGGATTCACCTGTAAATGTTACTTCATAACCTCGGACTTAATGTAATGAATACATTTTACAAGCTCCATAGCCTAGGTAATCGAGTGCTCATTTGCATATGTTGTTTGCTTGTCTTCCTTTCTGTCATTGTTGAACATAAAGATGAAATTGTCGTTGAGTGGTTATGAATATTTGAAAGCATGCGATTGCTAACTGGATTACATTCAAAAGTTACTGAACATGGAACAGGATTCCTTCCAAAAACAACCACGGCGAGGGAGCTGCAATGTTTCTGAGACCCAACCATTACCCTCAATGTATAATCCATTCCATCTTATAAATATTGTCAAAATCCTTGTGCTATGATTTATAAATGCTAAATATTTCACTTATTAAGAAAATTTTCTGTATGGCTTTAACATGATTCATAACTATGTTTTTCTGTTGGTCATCTGCAATTTATTTTGTGCATGACGATCATCTTGGTTGATATCCCTTTCAGCCAATCATGTTGTATTGTTAGCGCTTATGAGCTTGGTTTGCTAACCTTTTAACAGTTGCGCCCATGAATGGAGCATGCAAGGAAAATCCATTTAGGTAAGTTTATATTATTTTTGGTGGAAATGCTAAAATGATCAAAAGTTCTCTTTCATTTGCACAAACATTAATATATTTGTGAGTTTTACACACCTTAAATATTCTTGGAGGTATACTAGGAAACAACTTGAAGAACCTGTAGTTCTATTATTTTAACTTTGGCTAATTCTCCCTCCACCAGATCAATTGTGATCTGTATCCATCATTTTTTTAAACCCCAAATTGCCCTTGTCACCTTTTCTGGATTTTCGCATCCGGAATGAAAAAAAACTTCTGGATCTTAGCGTCCGGAAGACATTCCTGTGCTGCGGATGGTCATATATGGAAGACACATCTCAGTTCCGGATTTGTGTATCTAAAACTAAAACTGCATTATTTATTTTACGATATAGATATCCGAAAGATTAAGGATAAAACAGAAATTTTCTGTGCAGTGTTGGATACAAGTCACAATTGATCTGGTGCAGGGAGAATTAGCTTTTAACTTTTGGGGCTAGGTGCATAGTTCTCTAATATTAATTGATCTGGTGCAGGGAGAATTAGCTTTTAACTTTTGGGGCTAGGTGCATAGTTCTCTAATATTGGGCTTTTATTTCTTTTTCATGTCTTCCCTTTGCAGCAGTAGAAAGAGACTGCTATATTATTCATTTCACTTTTCTATTTTCTGTGAAGTTTTACATTTGCAAGTTGGAAACGAATGTAATTCCCTATTTTCAGGAATGCTTTTATTTGCATATGCTGATGGTTGTTCAGCTACCTCATACCAAGGTATCACGCAAACTCTGTAAATCCTAGGAGTCAAAGATTGATCAATGAAGCTCAAATCAATAAATCAGAATATTCAATTTAAAATGGAGGGAGAAAAGCATAGATGAAATACTGACAGCGAGGAGAATATGCTGATTACATTGGACTAATACAATGCCTTTGACATAGTAAATGAAGAACATAATGATGCTCACCCATAAAAAAGTGCAATATGCTTTCAAGATTCTTACTACAACAATGCGTGCTTTTAATTAAATTGTAAATTAATTAAAATATTCATATACCTATCTATCCATATTATAATATACTTTTTTCAATTTACCACTTCAGTTGTCAGTTTGTCATTTATAACATTTATTTTTGCAAATGAGGGAAAGTACTTTCCTCGAATTTGATGTATTAAATTAGTTGAATTTATAAGAAATGGTAAAAATTTGTGTGATAAAAGAAGAATTCTTTAAATGAAACAAATTTAAGAGCGAAAGAAAAAATAAAGGTAAAGTTTGTGGTATCTAATAAACTAAAAGTTTAGGTGTTTGAACATACTCTAAATTAAAAGTTAGATATTCTCATCCAATTAAAAATAAAAACATTAAAAAGTAGAGAAAATATGTGTTTTACAAACGATTTAATTTCATAAAATTAAAATTTGTGTTTTTTAAATCAAAGAAAAATGTGTGCAATTAAATTTGTGATGAAAGAAAAAAAATTGTAAAGATTTAAATGGAAAGACATAAAAAATTTGTATACCCAAAAATGGTTCTTTATATAAAACAAAACCAAAATAAATAAAAAATGATAATAAATTATTTTATATTACCCAATGAACTAAGAATATTTTAATAATTGTAAACAAAAACCAATATAGAGAAAGAGAGTGTGTGTGTGGCATTAGAAGACTTTTTTCTAAAAATACTTCAAAAGGAAACTGAGGGAGTAGTGTGTTAGATTATGGGCGGAGATTACAACTATTGCTTGGACAGCAACATTTTTGTTGTTGTTTGTCAATTTACTTTATTATTTTGAGTTTGGTTGGTTTCTAAAATTGTTAATTGGCAATTATTTCCTGCACTCAATTTCAGTATAAAAAGACAAAAATATCCTTAAATAAAATGAAATACATATAAAAATACATTTCGGATTTTCTTTTCCAAAATATGTTTCTGGAATAAATTTTTTGTATTGCATGTTTTCTTATCCAAAATGAGATTTTAATTTTTTTTCTGAATTTTTATTTCCAGAATGAAAGTATTTTTGAAAAATTAGAACTGTTGGGTGCAGGTTAAAAAGATTGAGTGTAAGAAAAATTTTTCTTGTTAATTTTATTTGGAAGTTTTCCAAATAAGAAACAAGTAACGCCAAGTATGTTTGCAGAATGCTCCACATTCGAACAGAAACAAAAATGATCCATTATCAAAGGGGTTGCAAGTTCAAATTTGACAGCATAAGAAAAAACTATAAGGGTTCAGTAACAACAACACTTTTATCCTCTTCAATTCGTTATCTTCCACGAATTTAAAACATCATTGACCACAGCATCAAACTGAATGCGTTTCACATATTTGCTTCCATTTCAGGATCATTTTCTTCTATCTTTGCAACAGGCACTTTTTTGTTGCCACCTCTCAAACGGGAAGATACATTATCAATGGCAGAATTTAGTTGGCTCAACTTGTCGTTCAAGGTCTGCCTGGTACTCTGCTTTCAAAAATAACAGTAAGAAGAACCTCAGCATATTCCAATAACAAGGAAGTTTAATCAAAAGCCAAATGAAGCCTAATTACCTCTAACCCTCCATCGTAATATATTGGTCTTTTTGCCTTGCGAACCCCATACTCATCCTCATTCAGCACAGATCTTCTGATCTGAAGAGTGACCAAAATGGGAACAAGAATGCCATGAGTGTAAACAGTAATAGAGGCAAGAAGAGTACAACAATAAGAGGGATGATGCAAATATGTCTTTTTGCTAAAACTTATAAGCAATTCAACTCCAAAAAAAAAGCATTCAAAACTTTGTTGATAGAATGTTTATAGTACTTGAGACATAAAAATAAGACTAGATTAGAAGATGGAGATTAGTGACACTACATAGACATTTTTCAAATTTGTGAATAAAAATAACTTCATGACTCCAGTTTATCATCACAGCAATTTGATGTCATAATCAATATAGCATATACAAGAGAAAATTCAGTAACTCCTTTTCTCTCCTCAGAAGAACAAATTATCCATTGGAGCATGAAACAAATGTTCCACTTAGTAATGAGACAACAATGATAAAGTTCACAAGTCCATTGTTGAGTCAGTCCAGTAATGACTTAATTTCCTTGTAGAGTGAAGAAATAAAAGTTATTTTTTTTCAAAAGTTATCTACCACAGTTAATGTATCATACTATCCCTTTTTTCAATTGTATAATCAAGCTTGTTCATCATCATTGTTTCCAGTTATATTTTGTAGTCATAAATAAATTTAAAATTAAAGCAAAAAGGAATCACCTGGGGAGAAAAGATATAAGCTACAGTTCCAAATACTGCACCACCCAGAAGAAAGCCAGCAAGAAAATCCTCACCTCCACCTCCTCTATTATCACTATACAAGAAAGAACAATAGATCTTTGCATAATCTTCCAAAACAACCAACTAATAAGATAAGCTCACGAGAAAACTCCAACCATTTCTCCAAGGACCCAGAATTTAAAACACAATTGGCACCAAAACAATCTCAAGAATAATGAAATAAAAATTAGCACCAAAGTGGCTAGTTGTTACCACTCTTTTTCTTCCAATACAGGGAACACCAAAAATAAAATAGAGATTCCATTCCTGAAACTCCATGTTTAAAGATTTATAAAATGATTCCAAGCAGATCATATAAACGTGAGATATAAATGAAAAGACAGAACCATATCTGGTTCAACAAGAAAACTGGCAAGTGTTATGATGGTTTGATTTATTTTAAAACACAATAACATGAAATTTTTTTATTTTAAAACACAATAACATGATTTTTATTTATTTTAAAACACAATAACATGATTTTTTTTTGCTGAATTTCTAACAAGTCCAGATGCAAAATAAGGTGAAAATGGCATACCGGTATTCAGCACAAATTGATGAAGAGCGATGGTTCTTCTTGATCAGAAGGTTTGATCTCCTTTGAACTGGGAACTTAGGTCCAATCCCACATGGGTTACGCCTTGTTAACAACAGCTCACCAGACTTCACATGAGATCCTCCTACTCAAAAATACAAGAACACCAAGATTTATTCCACAGATATTCTCAAATCACTGCTGGGAATCATAAAAAAACGCAAATTAACAAACCCAGATGGAAAAAAACCCTAAAAAATCAATGTTAATGCCTGAAAAACAATGATAAAAAGGAAAAGAATTTGTGATGCAGCACAGGAAGAATGCGAAGAGGGAGAAATTGATTGACCTGAAATGGAGAAGGGTGCGAAAGAAGTAGCCATGGTAGAAAGAAAGAGAAAGAGAGAAATTTGTGAGTGAGAAATGTTTGAAGTATTAATATCAATTCCTGCACCTATCTTTCTTTGAAAATGACGAAAAACGAAAATCATGTTTCAAAAGACGAAAATAACCTTTTAAATGAGGGGTTAGAAAAAATTGTTTTTGTAAATTTTTTCTAGAATATTTTGAATTGAATTTTCAGAAGATATTTTTTAATATTGAAATTTTTATTCAGAATATATTTTTATATTGTGTTCTGGATTTTTTTTCTTCAATATACATTTTTGGATTTTAATTTCTGTAACACATTTTTAAATTATGAAAGAAAAATTCAAAATATATTTTTAGATTTTGTGTTCTAAATTATTTACTTTTGATTTAGTAATCACTGTTCGTCACCACAATTTTTTGTTTAATTATCTATCTGCATTTTCATAACTTAAAATAAAAATTTCACCATTTTTTAAATCACTTTTTGTTAATATTTCAATTTTAGTCTTCAACCAGTACGATCATTTTGTCATCTTAAATATTTATTTAATATATATATATATATATATTAAATGTGTTTTAGTCATATTTCAGATATATTTCAATATTCTAAAATATCAAATATATGAAAAGGAAACAATATTAAATATATTTATATTTTATTTAAACATTTTCTTCATAAAGTACAAGAAAGATTTGTGAGAAAAATATACCATTACTCATACAGGATTATAAATGTATATTTAGTTTTAATAGTATTATCAAAGAAATAAATACAAACTTATTTTAAAAGAAACAATAACTTTATTATTAAAAGGTGTTCTTTTAATTTTGTTTATATCAAGATCATCGAAATCAATTATGAAGTATTAATATCTTTCAAAACATAAAATATTATAGTAAACATTGTTTTAATTAATTCAACTTTTCAAAGTTGTTCCATAGAACATTTTAAATAATACGATGACTTGTTTTTATTCTACACAAATATAAAAACCACTTAACTTAATTTTGTCCGTAAAAAAATTATTAATTGTGTAATATTATTTTAATTATTAAGAATTGAAGTTTAAGTCTAACTCAACCTTATAACACGGATTTATAAAATGATGTTTATATTCATTTATACACTATCTATGAAATGATAATAATCTCTAGTCGATGTGTAATTTTCAACACACTCCGCTCTTGTAGAAGGTACCAACTCGTGTGTGAAACTATATAGGCGGTTTCTTACTACATCCTAACAAATTTCTTCCTACACCCCATCATTTTCAAATAAGACTGTTTTACCCCTTTTAAAAATGACTTCTGAATTATTTTTTCCAAAATATTTCCGAAACATATTTTTCAAAACACATTTTATTAATTCTGGAGAATCCATAAATTAAAAAAATTGCATTCCAGAAAGGATATTATGGAATTATTTTTTGTCTTCCGAATTTTCTATTCCAAAAACACTATTTGCTTACAAAATCCTTGTTCCAAAAACACTTTTTTGCTTACGAAACTTCAATTCCAGAATCACATAAAACTAATGAAAGGATAATTTGATATTTTAAAGAATGTTGGAGTGCATGAAGAAAAATATAGGTGTGCAAGAAGAAACTCTCAACTATATATTATAAATGATCCAATAAGAGTCCAATAACAAATGACATGATAAACCTAACAAAAAATTGCTAAGATAGACTCGAACCTGACTCTGTTACCATATTAAGAAATGATAAGTCTAACTCAACCCATCAAACCAACTTAAAAGGTGAGATTTATATCCACTTATATGAAATATCCTATTTTATAGTAAATGTTGGGTCTCCAACACTAATGACATAATTTAGCCTAATGACATAATTTAGCCTAATCTTCCATGTAATTTCATTTAATTGGATGAAAATGTCACCATGTTTATGAGTTATCTGTTTCTCTAAGCTAATATGAATTGTTAAGGACTGCTATGATTGCTGTGGTGGTTTACAAATTTCAACTCAACACGGTTGTTTAATGCATATACCACAAATCACATTGCAACAAAACAAAGCAGCGTTACAACACTGCCATTAAGATTTGCTCTTAAAATCGTATCATGAAATCATGAACTTCAATTTCTGCAACAAGAGTTGAATTTCAACATAGAACTTGTTCAACAATTAAGAGCTTACCGAGTGTGTGTCTGTGTATATAAGGATGGAAAAAAAGACAGAGCATGGAGCCAGGAACAGAGGAAACCCTGCCATAAAAATAGTCATCCGCAAGTTCCTAGTAACATATCTGAAATTATGCCGGCTTCAATTCTCTCTATATATACAAACAGCCGTAAACTATGCATTCTGAAAACAAACAAAAAAGCTAACATAAAAACATGTATGTGACAGGATTGAAAAGAGAAAAGAAAAATTATTGGCTCTTGTTGTGGACAATGGCTCCTTCTTGTGTAGGGAGGGGCTGGAACATTATATATCTATCTATCATACAGGCTGGGCCATCCGGAACAAGATAACATAATTTACATGATTCCAACATATATATATAAAGCCACCAGCAGATTTATTTTCTCCCAAAAAGGAAAAACGAGTTGTTCATACGCTGCCCATCAGGTAAAAGCTCTGCAGGTTTTATGTGTTCCTTGTTTGGAGATGGAAAGGACAGAGAGAGGGAAAGTGATGCAGCAACACCATCATCCTCCTGCACTTCTCCCAAACTTTCTGGGCGGTTATTTTGCCTCTCTACTGGCCCTACTAAGAAGGGCAGCATACCCTTTGGCGCAGATGGTGTGGGAAGTGCTTTTGTTTTGCCCCCTAAAGCGAGCTCTAGATTGGGAATCCCATCTTGGAATCCTTTATCATACTCACCAACAACCCCTTTGGTTGACAAGCTATTCAGCACAGATACTGAGTTGCTAATGTTGTGTGTGCCCACTGGAAAGAAGGTTCTTTCCATTGTTCCTAAGTCCTCCCTGATAATTTTCTCATCACAAGCTTCCACACATCCCTTGTCCTCAACTGAAGAACCGGAACCAAGATCATTTCCAAGAGATGTAATACTGTCATTAAAAGAGTCTCTACCTCCAGAACCGTAGATCCCAGAGAAACATGTCTTAAGCTTCTTGTCAGAACTTTCTGTGTGTTCTAACTTGACATTTCCCTGAGTCCATGGCATTTTCTGACAACTGACAGAAGAACCCTGCATGATTGTGTCAGAAAGATCTACATGTTTAACTTTATCATTAGGTATCTGACAGTTGATCCCTTCTGCACTTGGGTCTCCCTGAAAAGTTGCCTCCAAGTCAATATAGTGATCATCTTTCCGTTTCCTCTTGGGAAATAGCCCATCTTCTTCAACATCCATTTTTTCTGAAATTTTATCCTCACATATATTGTTTACAAAATCTGTTCCTTCCTCCTCAAGTGTTACCTCTAAGTCAATATAATGATCATTTTTCTGTTTCCCCATAGGCCCTTTCTTATCTTCACTACCAATACTTGTTATTGAGTTTTTATCCTTACTTAAATCGCTTGCATAACCTGTTTCTTCATCGTCAATATTTGCCTCCAAATCAATATTGTAGTGACGATGCCCTTTTTGTCTCTCCTTAGGCCTTTGCTGGTCTTCATCAGTGTTTATTTTCTCAGAAATTGTATCCTTAGTAATATTGCAAGCGGCAGCTTCTTCAGAAGGAATCACAGACAACGTTTTCTCTTCTTTGACAAAAACATCAGAATCAGTTTTTGTTTCCACAATACTGCTGCTAGCACTTTTTCCCATAGCTTCAGGAGGTTTAGAGTCTTTGCACTGTCCCTGTTCAGCTACACTAGCTTTCTGCATAAAGCAAGAACATCTTTCAACAAACTGAGAAGATTGGCATCAATGATAACAACTACTCTTCACAAAATGGTCTTTTAAATAGTGATCCTCAAGGTAGTTACAATTCACAGCATAGCTTACAAGCAAAAAGATGATAGACATACAACCAGGGAATTATGCATAAAGCAAAAACATCTTTCAACAAACTGAGAAGATAGACATCAATGATAACAACTACTACTCACAAAATGGTTTTTTAAATGGTGATCTCAAGGTAGTTACACTTCACAGCATAGCTTAAAAGCAACAAGATGAGAGACAAAACACGGGATTTCCTCCTGACATATACATAAAGAAATATTTTTATCACAACCGCCATGCTTTTGCCATTCAACACAATATCCACTATATTTTTTGGCCCTTTTCTGACTTGCTTCTACACACCACTAACAGCATTTCTTCAAAATACACAGTATGAAGGACAATAACCAGATCATAACGTTGACGTCACCCATGCATTGAAGTAGATTTTTATCAACTTCAAAACAAAGCTTTCAGACTATCAAATTTAAGTATTTAAGGATAAAAGCATTACCAGGGACGAATCAGTGGAGTTCATATCTTGACATAACAGAGTTGTGCTAGTTGGAACCCATTTTGATCCAATCCTACCATCTAGCTTCTCTATGTTTACTTGTAAATCCAAATGTCTCTGGTCGTTGACATCAACATTCCTACATCTGGTGGTTGGATGTTGGTCTGTGGATGTGGACGGGACAAGTGCATTGCATGCTCTATACCGATCAACTGTTTCTTCATCCTTGCACTTTGGCAAACAGTGTGTCTCAGGTACCATTGAAACAACAGAGGAAGATTTCTCCTCAACCGGCATTCCATTCAAACTGGGAATACAAATCTTTTTTGTAGAATCTGAATGATTCATCTTCCTTCCCCTAAATATGCCCCATAAGAAAAACAACATATTCCAGCCTGCCAAAAAAATAGGATCATTAGCATTCCAAACGTGTGACAGTGAATTTAAACAATTATTTTCTTTTTAAAACAGCCACACAATCAGTCATCTAAACTGCAAGCCAAGCATGCCCATTTGTCAAGGACAAACCCTCCACCAAAATTGAATGGTTTTATATCTAACATGACTCCTTAAAGAGCACACCTATTGTGTGCTAATATTTTTTTTAAGAAGAATGACAAGCAATATCGAATTCATGACCACTGCACTATAAAGGGTTTGATTCTCCAACTGATACAAACATTGGGAGAACCACAACACAAAAGCTAGCCACCATGGTGTGCAAAAAAACCCAAATCTCATACTTCCAATGTGGGGCTCAAGTTCCAATCTTGTGATTCAATCCTAACATTCCACCATGCTAACCCCTGTGCCACAGACTAGCTGACTGTACAGTGGCCTCTGAGAGAAGTCATCAGCAAAAATGAGAAACCTGGAGTCACAACCTCTGCTTCCTATATTCAACTAAAAGACAATATGGAAGGATCTAATATCAGTAGAGAACCTCCCAAAAACTCAAGTTATTAGGTTAAGGCTCGAGAAATTATTTTATATCAAACATCCAATAATGATCAAAAGAGGAAACCTAAGATTGACTGAAATTTAGCACTAGTGACACTAGTGCCTAAAGAATGCACTATCAAATTATTGTTTTTGTCTTGGTCCAAAAACAACATAGAAAATTCATATTTTTTGCAACCTTAAGCATTGCATAGATACTATTCCTATACAGAATTCCGATATCATATAAAAAGAAATATATAATACTGACTCAAAATAAATGAGATCATCACTCAGGAAAATGACAAATAACCACTTGCCCAAAAGAAAACACATAAGGTGCACTATAAAACAGAAGAATGCTATTCTTCGTGGAGAATTCTCAAATAATATTTCACCAAGAATTGCACATGAAATAATTTAAGCAGTACATGAACACTAATCAAAGCATAAACTTCCGAACAAAGCCTGACCTTGCAAGTAACCTTTCACACATAGCTTAGAATGTTAGATTGATTGACAAATGTATGGAATAATTCCTTACGCTGTGAATTTTCAGGAAGCTGGTTGGAAGGGAATATCAGCAGTTCAACATCCTCAAAGTTTCCTTTAAGTGCTAAATCATTTCTAATCATGCGATCCAAAAGACCCTTGTAGTGTTTCTCATAACTGTGTCAGAATATCATTAAAAAGTCAATTATTACAACTAAGAAAAGAAATAAATATTTCCATTTCATGGTCTACGGTCAATATAAGAATAATATCTGTATACATGCCTTTCAACATCACTGGCAAAGAAGTATAGAGCTATATTATCTTCACTAACACCACCATGATGAAATTGTGAAGGCCACAAGCTCGTGCGAGAAGCTTCATTGAAAGAAACCTTAGGTAGAAACTTGTTCACTGCACCAAGAACCTTAGGAGAAGCACAAGAGGATAAATGCGCCTGAAGTCCAGTATATAAATCAGGAGGTTTTCCATTTCTATGCACTTCAAAGATACCCCTGCAAACAAACAACAAAGCTTATGCATATTGCGAAACAAGACAATTAATAAACACCTAAGAGAAATCCAGAACAAGAGACAAGCTAGTTCATCATAAGATGTTCCATACTGCCAGATGTATTCGTATTCAGGAAAGGCCAACGTCTTCGAAGGAAGAATCGACAATGTCATGGCTTTATCAGACATGTCTCTCACTACAGGTTTTCCAGCTGCAAGACAAATGGAACCTAACTTTCCTGGTTGGGATCGAAAATCAGTCGGACAAGACTTGAGTTGCTTAAAATCATTGGCAGATGAACATTTGGAAGAATCTGAGGTAGAGTTCTCAAGGATTTCCTGTTGTTCAGGGGTTTCTTCAACAGACATACTATTCTTCGGTGTGCTGGAAACCAAGATGGGGTCATTTGAAGTCACTTCACAATTCAAATCTGTGCCTGAGGTAGAAACTTCATCGGTTTGGTTAGATACTTCTTTCTTTTTGTATATTTCAGGTCTTCTAAGTAAAGCAGCCTGGATAGCAGCTTTCAATATATTGCCTTTATGCATCTCTTCTTTTGAACTACTTGATGTAGTTACAGATATTTCAGCACCAGATTCTTGTGTAGTGCCAGCGGTGCAACATTCGATAGCATGGCCAAATTCCTTACACTTTTGACAGAATGGACCTTTTGAAGAAGTAGGAACAACTGGCCTTACACGGTCACTAGAACTATCTCTGCTTTTCTCAATCTGATTAGCTGTCTCCCGTGTTCGAGGCAGCACATCCTGTTGAGCTTCATCAACACGGGTTGATGTTCTCTCTGTAAAATTCAGAGAAAAATGAAATTAGAAATAACATTATAAGATAGCACATTTGAAGCACAAAACCTAGTACTGAAAGAAGGATGCCACACCTGAAAATAAAACCAAAATATCAAGGGCAGCAGATTAACCCCTTCACCCTCCCCGAAGAAAAAAGTAAATACAATAGCAGGAATAGAGATCACACCTGAAATAATTTGAGGCTCCAAACTTTTCCGGTTTATGCTGCTCATTGACCTTGATAATGCACTTGCTTTTCCATCCTGAATAACCTTCACCTCTCGATTGTTGTTCATTGCGGAAGGTTTACTGGATTCAGCACGAGGTGTGAGCCTTTGATCACCCTTAGGACTGGAAACAACAGAACTAACCACAGGCCGATCAATCCTAGATGGAAATTTCCTGTCAAGTGCACCCGATTCTTTTAAATGTCTAGATCCTTTCAAATCCTGCATAGCTGCAGACTTGGGTGAAAGCATTTTAACTTTTGATTCAGTTGCATTTGTTCGCCCCAAACTTTGAGATTTGAATAATGTCGATTTGCCAGTCATCCGAGCAGGCATCTCCATGTTCTTTGAAGCATGTTCATTACCCCCTTTTGATTTTGGGGGAACAACTTCATCAACAAGTTTGACTCTTGGCTTGGAATTTACATTGTTGAATGAATTAGATTTCAATAAAGTACCTATTCATAAGAAACAATTTGTGCATGGAATAAATGAAACTCTGGGATATATGATACAAAATCATTACACACAGGAAAGATAGAAAATTGCAGTGAAGCACAACATCTGAAAAATAAATCCATACCCTTTGGAGTTTGACCCCGGGGACCAATGGAAGGAGAGCGAGCAGTCTCAGTGTCACTACCACCAGAGTTGTTTCGACTAGGTATCGGAAGACCAGTCTTCACCTTAGATTTATTTAAGGTCTTAAATGAAGATTCTCGGGACAGTGGAACTAATCTCTTGGGGCTTGACGTCTTTGGTGACCCTGTGCTTGATTCAAGAGCTTGTCTTTTTGCTGCTGGAGCTACTTCAATGTTATCAGAAAGTCTTTTGCCAGAAACTTGTGAGGTTGAACTAACTTCAACAATTTTCTTGTCTTCAACATCTGAACCACAAAATTTAATTCCACAAAAATGTCAGCATACAGCCATAGATACGGATATATGGGTGAGTGCATGAACGTTTATGTACTCAACATCAGAGCATGCAAATTCAGTTCACAGAAAGTACAAAGGGTGTGTAAAATGTCGGACCCCAAATGCCATTCTTATGATAAGATATACAACTTCACTCTTACCCGGTTTTTTATTTTCATTCTCCTCTGCGTCTTTGCATTCTTCACACAACCAATCCCCTTCAGGGACTTTCTCAAGCATTTCTCGCATGCAGTAGCTGATTCAAAGAAACAATAATGGTAAAATTCAGTTTGATTATTAGAAAAATAAATTTGCAACAATATTAATAAAAACTGAAAAATAAGGAGAAAGTTTCTTATGCATACGTGTGCTCTGCACCGTCACTGCACCTACTACATATAGCAAGTAGATCCTCCCGACCAGCATCTCCACAGATGTCACACACCTTTACCTATGTACCAGATAATGCAATCAGAAATGAAATTTGAGGTTAAGAATCTCCACAGATGCCATTGCATTCAAATCCTCTTAGTTTCATCTCAATCAAATGTAGTTTCAGTAGAGAGAAAAGGAAAGATACTCACATCATGTTCCACAACATCTGATTCATCACTCTCATCTTCAGATTGAGTTTCCTGCTTCGCAGACGATCTAACCAGCTGTGCAGCTTTCTCGCACTGTCCATCTTGAACTGAACATTTAGGATCTTCATTGTTAGCTTCACATACCTCAGTATCTGCTTCTAACTTTGGGCATACTTTTAGTGAAATGTTGGAAGTACTCTCAATAAGACCGTCCTTAACCACAATACATTTCTCACCAGAAACAACAGGTTCCCTCTCTTTGGTACATGATGAACTAAAATTCTCAATGGTGCATTCAGACAATTTCTCTGACACACGAGAACATGAATCCCTCTCCACATGCATTATTATTCGCTCTTCATTCTTTTGATGGCTAACATTCACTGAATTAGTATCACTGGCTCTACTAATACAAGAAGTGTTGTCATCATGACCTTCTAAATGCTTGGAATCCTGATACTTATTCGGAATTATCTGTCTACTCTTGGCATTTTCAGACAGTGCGTCATGACTTGAATTAACACTCTGCATATTACTTGCTTCACTGACAGTGTTGCTTTCACAAGCTCTGCTCCTGAGAGAGTATGCATTGTCCTCATCCATAGAGTACTGATCAATAGCCGCTCCTATGCGACAGTTTTCATCAGAAAACTCTTCAGCCTTTGACCCCGTGAGAGCATGATTGAGATGCATGCAAGATGAACAAGGAGCAGAACACACATTGCAAGTTCCCGATTCAATTCTCATATCAGTGTTCTGAGTCATAGAACTTTTGACAAACCTTTTCCAGATTCAGCTGATACATAATCAAAACAAAACACAAGTTAAAGGAAAGATTAAAATTTTGACTCAGACACTCACAACTGCTTTCCGCAGAGATTATGTATACCTCCAAACCAATAATAACAAATTTTCTCTAAGTTACACCCTATAATTAACACAAACGACTTATCAGAATTCAAATGCACAGAAGCTGCATTAGGTTATAGTATCATATTTGTGAACCATATTTTAAAGTTCTGAGACTGGAGTTATCTTTTTCTCTGATATGTGAACATAGTGCCATTCATGGATTTACTTGGATACGGGGTAAAGTTGCAACATTTTAACATGGATGTACTCAACAGTTGTAAACAGAGAGAAAGATGAAGACTATAACTAATTCCAGAAATATAGTTTTTCTTTGCACCCATGGAATTTTGCACAGATAAGCAGCTTCTCAACAAGGACAACAGGAAATAAGAAAACAATAAACCAAACATGCATACCAAGACCAACAATGCACACACATGATACATTCATATATGCATATAATCGCCCACTTCTACAGTTTTCGCACAATAAATGCTTACAAAATTTATCTCATGGCAACTTGCCAGGCATAATGATTTTAATGCTATTTTATCTGCCCACCCCTCCAGTTCAATAAACCATAAAGTAACTCAATATGGGCAGATATTTCAGAGCAACAAAACAAAAACCGGATTACCATAAAAGAAAAGGAGCAGCCTCTCAATTACCCTGTTATCTCCGCATGTTCTCCTGGAATATTACGATGATTGATTACCCATAACCGAGGTTCAAGAATCTGGAAACTGCTCAATGATACAGAATTTACATCCAAACCACACTAACAAACATTATCCCAACTTTTACATAAAAAGGTACTAAGCAGGTACCACTCATGAGATGCTTCTCTCAACCCAGAATCTAACAGAGATTACAATTTCACAAATGCTAAATGAAGTGTGCTAAAGGGTCCCCAAAAAACAAAAAAACCCCAGGTCCCAGAACCCATTCCACAGACAAAATGAAACCCTAACCCAACCACGCAGTGAATTATTCTAAAATTCCCCCTGTAACAACCAACAAGTGCCCTACTGTCCCAATCAATTCATCTCAACACAACAAGAACATTTCCAATCAATCAACAAAACAAAAGGAGCAAAATATATTTCAAGAGGGTAAACATAAATCAGAATAAAAATTAAAAAAGAAAACCCTAACATAAAAAAAAATAAAAATTGAGATGGAACCCATCTTGTTTGCATTGCAAGCCTCACCTTTCGTTAGGCAAATTCTTCCGATGAGAAAGATGAAAGCGCGATGTGGCGGAAATCTGCGCCTTGGAAATTGGGGTTATGAGAGTTTAGAGTATCTGTGACGATCCACCAAATGGAGATTCAAAATGAAGGGTTCAGAGATGAGATGAAGAGCATGCAAATTTCACAGCAAAACACACACACACCCATTGAGACACGGAATTTCATACAACCAACAAACTCCTATTTATTTATACTCAATAAAATTAATTCATGGATAAATTATATATAATAAATTTTCTTCCGTTTTTTCTTCTTCTCTCTTCACTTTCTCTCTGATCTCAACAAAAATATAAATAAAAGTGAAATCTTTGAAATGGGCTTTTTATTTTTCATCAGAATCCAAATCCATTTATCTGACCCAGCTGGCTCAAACTGCCATTTCTCTCTCTCTCTTTCTCCCTTCTTCAAAAAAATTCCACCTTTTCTAAATCAAATTCATCATTAATCAAGTCAATTTTCAAATCCCTAAAACAGAATTCTGGGCCATTTCCATTTCACATAATTTTTTTCCTTTTTTATTTTCTGTTTTTCACGTTTAATTTGTATATATTTGGTTTTTTATATTTTTTCATCAGTTGGGTATTTATTATTTATTCATTCGGTCATTTAATATTTATTTAGGTTTTATTAAAGGTGGGGCCCACGAAGACAAACAAGTCAAGGTGAATGAAGTGAGCATTCCGCACGTGTAAGTTTAGTGAGGCGTGTTAGCCGAAGGGGAGCGCGTGGTGAGGGCGCGCGTGGTGAGGGTGCGCGTGGGGATTGATGAGGCCTCTTTGGCAGCGTCTCTGCCTCACATTTTATCGGTCATTCCTCGGAGGCTATTGTTGATATATTATAAAATAATATGAATTTTACTTTTTATATTCTCTTTAATTATAAAAAATAGTGAGAAAATTGTAAATATTTAAAATTGGTTCAAATTATATTAAAAGTTTACATATTTTAAATTAGTTTTTAAAATTTGATATTAAAAAATAAAATAATATACTAAATCAAATATATTCAGTACCACCCTCCTAAACCATGTATTATAATCAAATGAAAGTGAAACTACTCGAAAAAAACATTTGAGTAGGTTAAGAGAAAAGGAAATATATAAACTCTCATTGAACTCGATTTCTTAGCAATGTGAAACTATATTGACATAAAAAACAAACATCAATACTTATGAAATTAGTTGAAAAAATATAAATTTTAAAAATTATATAATATTGATTAGGATTCAAAATATAAAAAAATTAACTAATATAGATTATAAATATATCTTTTATTAATAAGAGGATTAAACTTGAATGATTTAGTTTAAAGTCATTTAAATTTTGAAGCAGAATAATGATTCTTATTCTACATTTCTTGATAAAATTTCATAAAATATATAAAAAAATTAATAAAAATAAATAAATTTTTTAATCCATATGTATAGAAAAAAATTTATGATATTATACCCAAGTACCTAAAAACACACTTGAACCAAAATAAAATTAAAAGTAATTAAAACTAAAATTATCAAACGGTTGGATGTTAGTTTTCTTTTTTTTTCTAAGTAGTTATATAAAGTATTTATTGTATTTAAAAGCAAAATTGGCCCTTTAATTTTGTTTTGACAAAAAAAAATATTTAACATGATAATGAAAAGGAAAATACAATATTTGTTTCAAACAGTAAATTAATATTTTTCATTTTTTATGAATAAACGTTTTGAAAAAATAGAGACTCGCGTATGATTGAAAATGATGTTATAAGAAAAATAAATAAATAAATAGTGAGTATAAAGTACGTATAAAGTACGTGTAAACATATTGTATTGATGTGAAACTACGTATACAGTATCATATTTTGAGAGACATAAATTAAAGCATACAGAGAAAGAAGAAACTGAATAAGAAGTATTATATTATTTTAATTTAATAAAAAAAATATATTTCAATTAAACATGCATATATTTTATGCATAATATATTGTAAAAAGTCCAAATAATGATGATATTAATATTTGCAGTCAGAAAATAATAATATTAATATCAGTCTTAACAAGTTACGTCACGTTTGTTAGCTTAGTTCTTTTATATTTATAAAAATACACATTTTAATTAGTTTAAATTCTACATTGATAAAAAAAATAAGTGATTTTTCATTGTAATTGCGAAATCAAATATATTTTTTATACTCTAAATTATCTATGAAGACATAAAAACCTATAAATATATACACTTAAAAAAAACACTTTCTCTTCACTTTTCATTATTATTTTTAAATTTTTACTAATTTGAGTATTTGAAAATACTTTATAGATAAACACTTCATAAATATTGTGTATTGCAAATTAATATTATTTTCAGATAATTCAATTGAAAAGACTTTAATTTTCCTATTACTCAGTCAACTAAAAACTTTTAATTTATATTTAATTTTAAAAGAGAGTTCAAAATTACAAATGTATAACAATATATAAGGAAGATTATTCTCATAACATATTTTATATATATATATATGTATATATATATATATATATATTTATCTTTATTAATATATTTCATTTTATTATTTAATATTTGAAATTTGTGTATAAGAGACGTCATTTTATTATTCAACACTCTTGAATTGTCAATACTCATTGGATATATTTTTTTCTTTATAAGTTTTTTCTTCACTTTCAAAAATATTTTAACTTCTCACTCTTCTTAATAAAAATAATAATTCAATTTTTTTTAATTTAGTCTTTACTCCCAAAGGAAGCAAAAGAAAACAAAAATATAAAATATAAAGAAACGATAAGAGATTAAAAAATTAATATAAATTAGGGTAACAAATAACTTGAATTGATTTAAATTTCAAACTCAACATAATTTAATTTGAGAACACACTTTTTTATTTATCTTTTGTGGTTCTTTTGAGTGGTGGAGCAATTTTTTAAATAATATAAGAGAACACACTTTTTTTCTCTTTCTTTTCTTCTATTTTTTTATGTTCCGTAAAGATCCAAAACACTAATTTTTCAACTTTGAATTAGAAGAACACGATTCCTTTTTTATTTCCTTTACGTACTTTTATGCTTAGTCAATTTACAAAATATTTATATTATAATAATACTTTAAGAACAATGCAATGTTTAGTTTATCTTTTGTATAGTAGAAGGAATAACAAATACTTGATTAGAAATATTATAAGATATTTATGAGTAAAATAAATTTGTCACACTCTTAACTTTGAAGGTTAATAATTTTATTTATAATTATTAAAATTTTATTTGAAATAATAAATATTTATTCACATTAGAAATACGAATCATGTCTTATTAAGAAAACTTCGTCTTTAAATAATTTTAAACGTTAGAGACATTGTTCTTAGAGCGATTATAATATTAGTGAATTTTTTTTCTCGTACTTGCATTTTCTTTTTAATTTTAAATAAAAAATGTGTAAAAAATAATTTTTAGAATAACAAATTAAATTATTTAATTGTATATTATTTCATAAGATGAGAAAAAAAAATATTTTTTATAAATAATTTAATTTCTTGTTTATTAGTTTAGTATTTCAAAATTTCAACTTTTAATTTTCATAATTTAGTAAATATGTTATTTTTAAAAAAATTACGTAGAAAAGGAGTTCCACTTTATAAAAAAAATACATTGATTATTTAATAAGAGCTATTTTATTAAAAGACACACGTGTGTTTATTTTAAAAATAAAAAATGTGAACATTAATCAATGTAAATCTAGAGAAAAAATAATATAATTTAGTGAACAACATAGAAGAACACTATAAATTGGTGATGCCATTGACTTAGAAAAGAAGGGGTGAAGAGAATGAAGTGCAAAGTCAATAGATATTGAAGATAAGAAAGGGTGATTTTTTAATTGTGAAATTAGGTATCAACAAATTTAACCACTCCTTTTTTCCAACGGCTCTAATTCATTTCAATTAAAAAATAATATTTTTTTTAGCAATTAGAGACATTTTTCAAAGCTAGATAAAAAAAAAGTTTAGAACAAATGAAGAAGAAGTATTAAAACGAATAAAAGGAAGTATTTTTTTTTTTAAGTTTATTTGTGTTATTGTCTGTTTTTGAGCTCGATGTTACATCAATTTTGTTTTTAAAAGGAGAAAAAAAAAATTATCTTTAACTTCGACTCTCGTGAGGGATCTAAAACTATATTAACAATACTTTAACATATAGATAGAAAACGTATGTCAGTTTCTTTTATGGAATGAGTCACACACATTTTATATGAAAAAGATCAAATATTATTCCTAATCTCAAATTTTTTAAGATAATAAATATATAAATATTTTTTCTTATGTATTATTCTTCATATTTATTCTTATTCAACCTATTTTTATTCAACTTGAAATCAAATTCATACTTGAACTCCTAATACTAATTACAAAATGTATTATTTATAGGTTTGGAAGAACAAAACTTCTAAAAGATAACATGGTTTTTCTAAACTTTATATTATACCCAGTAATATATGTGTAACGAATATTCTGATTTTGAATAAAAAAATTTAAATATTATAAATTTTGTTGTGATATTAAATTAGCATTTTTCTTTAAATGAGAGCAAAACTTGGTGGTGTAAAAGTTTATTCACTAGAAAAAAAACAATAGATCATACAAATCTCAATGAATTATTTTATTATTAAATTTTTATGAATTTTGTGCGTATGTATAAATATCACTCTCATAAAACATTCTCATTCAAATACGCAAAATACTTTTTAATTTTTATTCTAACTTTTGTCAATTCCAAAATGATATCAACAATTTTTTTTCCAATTTCAAACCTATGCTAAAGTAACTATTTTATGATATTGTTTTAGGTTATTGCTATTATTATACATTATTGTTTAATAAAACAAAACAAAAATTACTTATTTTTATTTTGACTCTTATATGTGGTGATTTAATCACCTATTAGATTTTTTTTAAAATAATTTTTTTATTATCAAAATCTCATAAGTCAATGGAAAATTGTAAAAAAAAAATAAAAAAAATATTTAGTCTTTCATACAAAAAGTAAAAAAAAAGAATTAAAAAAAATTTAAAAATGTGTTTACTCTGTGATCCAAAAGTGGACTTATTAAACTTTTAAATATTATTATTTTATCATATGGTCAAATTTTAGCAACACAATCTAAATTCATTTATAAATAATGAGTTCAAGATGCATTTAATAGAAATTCTATAAAAAATGACAAATAAGAATGAAAGAATTTAAATGAGTGGATAACCCCATTATTAAAAAAAATTATGAAAAATGGTGTTTAAAATTTTGGTAAAGAAAGAAGAAAAATGCTTTGGGCATTATTGTAATTTTGTGAGAATTCAATAGTTAAGGTTAATTTTGTAATTTTATTATAAGTTGGTAGTTTTAATAGCTCTTAGGTTAGGGTGACTTAATTAATTAAGATATATTAATAGGGCCAAACCTTGTTAAAAAAGTTACATAAATTGAAATTTTTACTATCTTTTTATATTATAGTTTTTTAAGTGGTGACAAAGCACACATGCTATGGTATTAATGCATAACTCTAGTTCAACACATCCACGTCAGTGCGTACGTGAGGAAGATAAAGAAATTGAAATTGAAGTTAGAGGTTGAGGTTCACCCTACAACCCTACCTTTCATACTCTTTTAATTATACCATTTTAAGTTTGATTGGAAGTATACTTTCTTATTTGTTTTCAAGATGATTATTTGTTGTTTATGAATTTTTGTGATGAGGTATGTTTTGTGGTGTTTTTAGTAGGGGTGACAATGCGGACTGACCCGTCCTGCATAGACCCGTCCTGCATTTGGCCTACCCCGCATAGAATTTGCGGGCTGATTTTTCTAGTCCGTCCCGCATAAGGGTTGACCCGCATAAGAAATATTTATTAAAAAATTATTTTTTTAAATAAATTTTTTTATTTTTAGATGCATTAGGTAAATGGTCTCATAATATTATTTTCATGAAACATGCGTTGTAAGATGTTATTAAGAATTTCGAAATGTAAAATATTAGGCTACATGAAGAAAATATGGGGTGTAGAAAAAAAAAATTATACATTTTAAAGTTATGCGGGTTATGCGGGCCAACTCGCCCCGTCCCGCACGGGTTGCGAGTTATGCGGAAAGGACCTAAACGGGTCAGCGGGTTGAAATAAGCAACACGCTCCGCGTTTTTTTTCAGCGAGCCAACCCGCACGGCCTGCCCCACTTTGCCACTCCTTTTTAGTGATGTAGGTTGTGTTTCTGTTAGTTTTTTTTTGGAAGTCACAAAACTCAGAAAAAATCTAGCGATGTGCAAAAATGGAGTACAAAACTAAAAAAATAAATTATCTTTATACGGATAACGTCGAATACAACGAATCTTTCCGACATCCTATTATATACATTCAAATGATGGAACTGTTCTATCAAACGCGGTGACTGAAGAAGAATCAAAGTGTTGCGACTCTAAGAGATGCATTGGGATATAGAGGTGCAACTAATGTTATTATTCATTTTGGATTTTATTTTTAAAAGGTTAAAATCGATTTTTCACAATTAATATGGATGTGAAGTAAAGAACAAAAAGAGAATTTGTCTCTTCTTTTGTCTCACCATATTATATCAATGCATTCAAGGCCCAGCAAGACCCACGTGTTGTTATGCCAATGGGCTTAAATCTAATCCCATTCACTTTTTGAGTTTTGCTTCCTGCACCCCAATGTTTACTACCAGCATATCAGTGCATTGTCGATGAAGGTGTGGACGGAGACAAGAACGGAAACTGTTGAAATGGTGATGAAGGGTGTGGGAGTTTGAAATGAAAATGAGTAGCAATGGAGAAGAGTAACAATAATGAGGTAGTGTGAGTGTGAGAGGGAGGTGCAAAAAAAAGTGTTAATGTAGTGTTCTTGTTTACTTTAGAATATATAGTCTCACATTGCTTAGGAATTTAGATCAAAGATAATTTAAATGCACCTTCCTCTCTTAATCCACTAAGGTGTCTTTCAAGAACAAAACCGTGACTGAACTTACCTCAAATGCAGTAATTGACACTAACGATGCTATCACTCAGATTTGAAATGTTTAATTGAATTGAAAAATATGGTTGTAGATTTTTCTTGTATCAGCATCAGCTAATAATAGAGTAGAGAAGTACCAAATTTAAAGTTTTTTTCACCCTCCGAAACCCACAAAAATGAGCCATTGCACCTCACAGGGATGCGTTAATTCTTGAACAAAACCAGCTACCTCATTCACTATCCATTAAATGGGGAGGAAATAGCGTTTTTGTATTGAAATGCAATGCAACCACTAGAAGAGGTTGTTCATGAGAGAGTACACAAAACTGAGGAGACAGAGTGAAAAGAAAATACAAGAAAACTTAGTCTCTATGGTGTTCTTTAACAACATTGTACTGAAATGGTTCTCAGTTATCTGCAACAATATAATTACAGAATTCAGGTGTTGGCCTTGTTTAAATCTCACCATGTGGGGATTGAGAGCTAGTTGTAGAGAAATTTGATGATGACATAGGAATGGATATTGAGAGTTGAGTGGTGGAGAAAGTTGTGTGATTGGATCTCTCATCTTGCAGACTACACCATGATTCCCTGCTTTTAGGCCATTCATCAAAGAAAGGTTGAAGGGACTGACCCTCTTGCTTCATAGTTTCTCCTGAGCCATATTCACTACATAAGAAAGAAGGTTGCTGCTGATAATCTCCCTGCAACATGGAATTATTACTTGATCTCAAGAATGAGGCTACTCCCATTGGCATCAAAGAGGCATCCACCTTGTTGTTGCTTCCAAAAGTTTTGGATGACAAACTATGTTCACCACCATCACCTTTTGATCCTTGAAAATACCTGTTTGTTTCAAATAAGATCATATCAGTGGACAATGGAAATATTCAATGGATCGGTTATCAAGATTCATTGGTCATGGTCCCCACTAGAATAAGGAGGGATTCCCAACACAATGTGCCTAATTGACCACTTTGAATGGTGGAAAGTCCCTATCATAATCACATTGATGATAATGGCAACACCATAACAATAACAAAACCATGGAAAGATAAGAGCAACACATTAGACAAGGTCACCAATGCAGAGCCATCTATAAAGTTAGCATAACTCAGTGAAACTGAAGCCATTCAGACCTCATTATTTTGAACAGATTTATATCAGTCAAATAAGTAATGAAAATGGAATGAGAGCACATTCAAATGTTCTGACATATTCGTGCCTTAGTTTGATATATTCACATGCATAGCCAGTAAAAATTTAGATGATAAATATATTAACTATGAGAAAGACTAAAAGAATCAAAACCAGTAAAAGGATTTGAAAATAAAATAAAATAAAATGTTACATTAATGTTATAGGTAATTTTTACTTATTACTACTAAGCAAATTAACTAACTTCCTTAATTTTGGTGTATTAGTTAGTTCTATCTCATAAAAAGAACCAGAGAAAGAATAAGCAAAATATGTATTCCGAAAAAATCCAATACCAGATTTTCTTGTCAAAGGTTGTGCATCCAATACTTTAGAGGAGACATATTCTGTCTTTATCTTTTATTAAAAAATATAATATAAATGTGCCATTATTTGATTTTGAGATTTTAGAGACAACAATCACATGAAGCAGAATCAAAAGTGATTGCAAATGAATAAAGGAAAACGTAACATTTCCTTTCTTTACCAAAAAAAATGGTAGGACAATAAATCAGTGCACCTACCTTTCCCACTATCCCCACATGACAGATATTGCAGAAAGACAATATACTAGGCAACTAGCATCCTAGGATGTTTCACAGTGCAATTCATAATACAGGAATAAATCAATGGAAGGAAAAAAAGGCAATTAAAGACCATCTTCCTCCCACATAATTGAGTCAACAAACCCAATAAGAACTTTGTGGGTAAATTCAATTCATGAGGCTTTCCACATTCAATCTACTCCAACCTTAGAGCATCACACAGACAAGAAAATAAACCAAAACATAAATTGTACCAGAACACCTTAAATACGTTAGGATCTAGGGAAAGAACTATAACTCCTGTCTTCAACATGACAACAATTTTTGACAGAAAAATTCAGGTAGTTAACAATTTTTTCTGCCCTTTGACAAAATTTTCAGAACAAGAATTTATAAGATTCTTCTGCAGTAATAACATTCTAACAACAAAATCAAGCGACTACAGACATCTGCAACAAAATAACCAAAGACAAACACAGCCCCACCATTCTCATAAATTGCTACAGAATTCGAAAGCTGCACAAAGACATCATGGCCCAGAATAGTGATTAGAATGAAATAACCAGGAAAAAGCTGCCATTCTGACATCCAATGCTTACCTGGAATTATCAAGGTAAACAATAATTTCTTACTGGAAATGAAGTGAGCCCAAATTACAAAAACTAAGCATATCATGATCTATACAACAGAAATTCATTTGCATGGAATAGAAATCAAAGATCTGCATCAAATACAACAATAGGCACAAGTATAGGTTCTTTCTTAAAATATGCCAAGCAAAATGATTCTAGTGATAAGTAATTTTCCTTTCTCCAAGCAAAGAAACAGTGTGAAATATAATAAAGATGTCCATACCTGTATTCTTTACTTGGGATCCCATAGGGAATGGATTCCAGATCATAGTGGGTTTGGTCTGTTCCAGAGCCAGTGCCTTGGGGATTACCATATGTATTTGTGGTAGTAAGGTTCTGGAAATCTCCAGTTGCATTGCTGCTGCTGCTGCCAGCATTTACTGTCAATGATGTCACAGTGGATGATGATGACTGTGTCATAGTTTGTGATTCCACAGGCTTTCTTGAACGATTGCGGCCACGGTGCATGTGTCGCTCACAGTACTTGGAGTCTGGGTAGGCTTCCTTGGAGCACCTCCACTTTTTGCCATCAGTCCTCCTGCATCTTCCTGGCTCTGGGTCCACCTTCTTTCCATAGAAGGAACAATAACTCACTGAAAATTTACATGCACAGTTAGTTTCCCACCTCTACTTTATCACCTGTATCTAGAAAAGCCCCAAGTCACAGACAAGACATCAAAATGTGAAGTACATACATATCCATTGCATAGGTAAAAAAAACTACAGAACTGCATAGTTCACTGAGTGTATCACACTGTAGCATCTAGTTAGTTATAAAGAATGGGAGACCAAATAAGCAATCAACAATCAACAATCACAAATCTCAGTTTATCTCAACAATTTCCTATATGAAATCCTCATGAAAGAGGAGAAATATAATGCAAAGTGCACAGGTATGTTTAATTGCAACCACATTACCAAATATGGTATGGTGAGTTGTCATCCTACCATATAACAGAGTTGAGGTACCCCTACCCTACCCAAATTCAGTGCAGGTGTTTTAGTACAAAGGGGGTCAATATGCAAATGCAATGTCTGAGATACTACATAAAATGACACCATAGACTCAGACATTGTGTAGAGTCTACATCTACAACAAAGGAAAAAGGATTAATGCAAGAAATGAATGTGCAATGGGTGAGTTTGAAATATATGAATAGGTAGACTCACTGGCAGAGGAGGGATGGTGCAAGAAGGTTTGGGAAATGGAATGGAAGCTGTTCTGAATGGGAATGACGAGATCAGGAGGCACAGGAAGACCCGCCACCATGTATTTGTAAATCAAAGCTTGATGTTCCAGTTCCTGCCACTGAGACACTGTGAAGGGCCACTTACTCATCTCTCCTCCCCCACTCTTATTCATCCTCCACTCTACTCTTCTCTTCTCTCCTCTTCACTTCTCTTCTCTTCTCAAACAAACTCTAAATCATCTTCTCCTTTTATTATTCATTTCTCTCTTTTTTAGTTTAGTTTAGGTGAGTGAGTAGGTTTGGTTTCTTCTCCCTTTATTGCAACCCTCATCTACTCCTCTCTGTAATTATTATCATCACTCTTCACCTAATTACTTCTTTCCTCTTTTCCCCTTCCCTCTACTTTCTCACTTCAAATTTCACCCTCTAACAAATTGTATTCAGGGGTTAAGAGAAAAGGCATCAGAAAAAAAGAAAGGAAATTAGGTTACAAGTTCTTTTAAAACCAATGTACTTCAAATAAAGATTACATCATGCATGATTCAACCAATTGGGTTAGGAATTAACTGTAATCTAGTGTTTAAGATATGAAATCACCTTGTAAATTGATGTTGGTCAAATGGTGGAGGATCCAAGTGTCATGATGATGCTAATGATTACCATCATCTGCCCATACCCAACATAATTATTCTACCTTAACCAATGTACCCAAAAAAACAACAGTGAAGTAAAATCCATAGTTCTTTACACTTACTTGTAAAAAATAAAGATAAAGCAGTATGCATAAAATGTTACAAACAAGATGTGTAGGAGTTGTTTTCTCGGTGAAAAGTGAAAACATTACTTTGAGAAAAAGGAGACAGTGAGAGAGTATGGTATAGAGAGAAAACACAATTTTGGGGAACAAGGAAAGTTAAGAGAAATGGTACATAGGTGCTTATATTCTTTGACAACAAATTATTTTCAAACCTTATAATGTTACTTTCTAGCTGACAGTCTTTGTCTTCCATGTTGTGTTTGTATATTTTTTTACCTTGGTTTCTTTCACAAGACCATTTGTTTTGTTCATATGTTTTACTCCTGTACCCTGAAAATCAAATAATGTTTCACCTTAAGGGAAAGATACCCTTAAAGTAAAAATACTATCTTTATTAGGTTTTGCATTGAGGGACACTATTATTATTATTCCATTGAATGATTCATATCATATCAGTTGAAGAGATTACACAGTGTAAAACTAAGAAGTAAAGCATGAATTTAAGAGAATAGATATTTTGAATTTGAAATTTTTGATATGAATTGAAAGAGTTGATGATGATAATGTGGGAAAGAATCAATGTTAATTGATTGGATCGGTAAGAAAAGGGCGTGTTATATCACATGCATGTGTTCTCCTTACCCACCTCGTGTTGTCACCTCTTTAGCTGACAGCAACCACACGTGATGGGGGCGAGAGAGGGCCGGGCCCATGGGCCCAATGCAGAAGTGAAATTGAAATTTGGAATGGCCACCGCTGGAGGAAACCACCTTTTGGTTGCTGGAATGCGGGTAACATTCGATGTGGGACCTCACCTTCACCAAGATGTGGTCCAAATATAAGCAATGCAAATGCACCATATTCTAGTTTTGGGGTTCTGTATCAACACCCTATGCCTATGTACCATGTACCACCCTCTAACCGTAGGGTCTCCCTTATTATCATTATATTATTATTTTATGTAAATTCATATATGAATCAATTAATTCACTACTATAAGTTTATTTATATGGATACTACTATTGTAGTGATGGGAAGGTCGATTATACAGTGATCGAAAGGTCGATGGATTGGTTAACTCAATGTTTATTTATATGGATAACACTAATTTCTACAAGTGTTGTACAATTATCGGAAGGTCGAGTAATCGGTTAACTCAAACGATCAGGTGGTCTATTAGCAAAAGACAACAATCACGTCAAATCATAAGTTAAGAATATTAATTTTAATTGAGTTTTAACCTTAATTAAAAGTTACAAAACATAGTTAATTATCATTGGACTTACACTAATTATCTTGACATAATAAGATCCAATAAAAAAAGTGTAAATAAGAGGAGACTCTTATGATGAAAGGTAATAGTTTTTGTACTCTAAATTGAACTAATTGAACATATCTTATATGATTTTAGTGTCGGAGTATCATTGCAAGGGTCTCACCCTCTTAGATCTCAAAGGAAGACAACCAGGACCGAAAAGAAGGCAAGAACAACACAATAAGAAATATTCGTTCTCAGATAAGTTGTAAGAACCCAGCATTACCCTTTCACTGATTGATTGAACCCTCTCATTCCCGTTATTAGTTTTAAATTACTTTTAGAATGATTTATGGATTGTAATAATATTAAGAAAGAATAGCTATATATGATTGAATGTTTTAAACTATGTATACATTGAATTAGGTAAAGTGTTATTCCACTTATTCCACACCTTTATAATATTATAATATGTAAAGAAGTTATGATTTACTTTACTGAGAGAATAACTTTTTTTGCTTCCTCATGAGATTTTCTTTGTACTGATTTTTAAGTGAACTAGATTCATTTGGCATAGTGATGTTAATGTATGATATGATGTGGACCTTTTCTCACTATTAAATTTAGATGAATCATTTCCCACATTATTATACTCAGTTATTGCCAATTTACTTCCAGTGGATGAAATTTAAACTTGCATCCTACTTCTATTTGAAATAATAAAATTGCATTTAAATAAAAAATAATACATTCTGATTTTTTTTAAATTTTAAGTATGTTTTTGGATTTTGTTTTCTGGTACTTTTTACATTATGTAATTGCTTTTTCAGAGAGATTTTAGTTTTGAATTCTATTTCAGAATTTAATTTCTAAAATAGAATAATCAATTATGGATTTTTTTTTTCAGAATATGTATTTTTAATTTTAGATTTTCAATTATAGAATGAAGGGCAATTTTGGAAATTTAAAAGAATATTGGGTCAGGTTAAAAAAATTCAGGTGTAGTAAGAATTTGAGTCAGTTATTTTGGGCTTTCTTGGCAGGCTGTACAAGCCCAACAATGGGAACATTGAAAAGTAATCAACATGTCAAAAAAATGTTTGAACTCTAATTTATTTAATCACTTTTCAAAACATATATTTTATTAAAAAATTGGTCCAAACATTTACTTAATATTTTACTACTTAGTAATCCATATATATATATATATTATGAACAAATTGTATCATTTATACATTTTATTATGATAATGCGTGAATCAATATAATATTATGTAAAAGTTTAGATCGTGTGAATGATTTTAATTCAATTTTGGTAAGATAGGTATTAATTTAGAAATATATTATAAGGTTAATTTTAAGTGAATAAAAATAACTTCTCACCCTTCTTTCCTTTCATCTCATGTTAGAGATTACACACCCATCTCATGATAAATTTTTTTATAATTTATAACCTTATCTTATAAATTGATTTTATAAGATTGATTTAGACTTAAATCTTGGAAGTTATTTTAAAAAAAATTAAAAAATATTTTCCAAAATAATGGGATGCAAGGAGAAATTTGTTGAGGTAAGGAAGAAACACCCTTATATTTGGTATGTGTGTGGGCCTTCCAGTTAGAGGCTCAGAGGATCTTTCCTTGGACCTCTAACAACTTTCTTCTTGCACCCCTTCATTTTTTAAGAAAACTGTTTTACCCTTTTTAAAAATGAATTCTGATTGTTATTTTCAAAATATTTCCAGAATATATTTTCCGAAGCACATTTTACTAATTTCATATTTATCAATCTGAAAATCAAAAATGTATTTCAAAAAAGATATTATGGAATGGTTTTTTTCTCTTCCAGATTTCCTATTATAGAAACATTTTTTCTTATGGAATCCTTGTCATGGAAACACTTTTTGCTTACGAACCTCAATTTTGGAATCACTGTGAAAGGATAATTTCAATATTTTAAAAAATATAGGAGTGTAGGAAGAAAACAAAAATGTAGGGGGTGCAGGAAGAAACTCCCTAAATTGGATGGGAAAATTCGACAAATTCTCTTTGCACCTTCGTACTTTTTTTAATTTCAACAATATATTTTGAATATGACGGAAAATATAGTGTTTTCTTATTTATTTTGGTTGCTTGTGTAGTTGGTTACATAACTTTTTTTAGTTTTTTTTTATAAAAATGCATGTTAGGTATCATTATGCAACTTGATATCTCAGTTAGACTGACATGTAACAACAAGTCATCTGCCATCACATAAAAAAATATTACTAAAAAAAAGGAAAAAAAAAACAAAAATAACAGCAAAATTTAGTTTTCTATTTATAATTTAACTAAAATTTAATTTTTTAATTCTCCATATCACATCTTTCCATGCAATTTCAATCTGGTGGAATCCACTATGAAGATTGATTCACAGAAAAAGAGAAAAGTGAGGTGAGAATTGAGGAAGAAAAGGGGTAAGAAAGAGTAAAAGTATGGATTGGGCCAGTTGATTGAAGAAAGCGTGTGATCGAATCCAATCTCCTTGAGAATGGTATGCTATATATATTGCTCCACCACTGTCGGTTTGCATGTGCGTCATTGCTCAATTCTCGCTCTCAATCTTCCTTCATATCCGTTTTCTAAATCAATTTTTCTCCATTCAAGTCCAACCCTCAGTGCTGCTATCTCAATTCGGTATCTTTCTCCTTCTTCTCCTTTTTTTTTTTTTTACATTTGATCTCTTCACCATGCATTTTTGTTAACTTTGCATTATGCTACATTACAGCATTTGGGTGATGTTGGGAATGAAAAAGATTGGATTTTTGTTCTTGTTTTGTTGTTGTTCTTGTCTAGAGGCAAATGGGTGGTGTGATTTGTTGTTCACGTTCATGTTTGATTTGTTGGGTGACAGGCATATTGAGAAATGAGTTTGAGTAATGGTAATGGTAAGAATGAAGCACCATTGGCTGAAACTGTGAAGAATGAGAACAAGGCCTTCAAGATCTTTGTTGGATATGACCCGAGTGAAGATCTTGCGTTTGAGGTGTGTCGGCACTCCATCTTGAAAAGGTCTTCAATTCCTGTTGAGATCATACCGATTAAGCAGTCAGATCTGAGAAAGAAGGGTTTGTATTGGCGTGAGAGGGGTCAGTTTGAGAGCACTGAGTTCTCCTTTTCTAGATTCTTGACACCTTGCCTTGCCAATTATCAAGGCTGGGCCATGTTTGTGGATTGTGATTTTCTCTACTTGGCTGATATCAAGGAACTGAGAGATTTGATTGAGGAGAAGTATGCTATCATGTGTGTTCAGCATGATTATGCTCCAAAGGAGACTACTAAGATGGATGGGGCAGTGCAAACTGTGTATCCAAGAAAGAATTGGTCTTCAATGGTTCTCTATAACTGTGGTCATCCAAAGAACAGAGTTCTCACTCCTGACACTGTCAACACACAGACAGGTGCTTTTCTTCACAGGTTTCAATGGCTGGAGGATGATGAAATTGGATCCATTCCCTTTGTTTGGAACTTTCTCGAGGGACACAACAAGACTGTTGAAAACGATCCCCTTACTTTGCCCAAGGCCATTCATTATACTCGTGGAGGGCCATGGTTTGAAGCTTGGAAAAACTGTGAATTTGCTGATCTCTGGGTCAATGAGAAGGAAGATTACCAGAAGCAGCTCAAGAAAGAATCTGCCAATTAGATTCAATCAGTTATTTACTGATAATCAATTATAGTAATGTATTATTATTCTTTTATGTCAAATTGGATGTGAAAAATCGGGATCTGGTGATTCATGTTATATGAGAGCAGGAGTGTAATCAGTGCTGGTCTATAACTAGAGTTTAGTGGTATTCTTAACATTATTACATTATTATATTTATAGACATTTCAGAGAAGAAAATGCTGTTGATGATGTAATTCATTTTTTATTTGTTTAATGATCTCTCTAGGACTTTAAGGGAGAGGTACACACACTACTCTGTATTCAATATTTTAATGGAGCTTTCGTAGAGATTATATGCTGTGCACTCTTGATTTTTTATCTTTTAAGGTGAGTTCCAATATAGATCTCAGTTTCTGCTTGTGGACTGTAAAACTCATTCTCAATCTCTAGAGACTGTGATTTTATTGCATGTATTGATGTAAAAAGTGTAGTATTATAACTTCATTAGAAAATACCATTATTCCTTAAAAATATACTGCATGACTTGCTTGGCTGGGATCAAGTGTTTGTTTCTTTTTATTAAGAAGTTCACTTTTAAGCTTAACTCCGGTTTATAACACTTATATATGAAATGTTTTAATCGAATGATTTCTAATGGATGTGAGATTCAAACAGTTTTGATTAACTTGAGAGAATAGAGCAGAAGAGGATTGACTTAGATTAAGTTGTTATATTCATACATCAAACAGTTTTGATTAACTTGAGAGAATAGAGCAAAAGAAGATTGACTTAGATGAAGTTCTTATATTCATTAAGAGTTCGTGCTCATTTCCTCAACCTGATTGGTATTACCATTGTCATATCCAAATCTTACAATAAAAATATCTATTTTATCTTTAATTTTCTAAGGGCAAATCTAAAATTGAGATGTGTCTTTCGGATATGTCCATCCTCAGTCTTATTTGACCACACATAAATGTTTCTCGAATGCTGAGATTTGAAAACTTTTTTTTTTCATTTCGGATGAGAAATTCCAGAAAATAGTCTTATTTAACCACACATAAATGTTTCTCGAATGCCATTTAAAAACTTTTTTTTTTCATTCCGGATGCGAAAATCCAGAAAATTACAAGGTAATTTGGGATTTTTGAAAAAAATATGGGTGATCACAATTGATCACCTTTAAAAATATAATATTTCACCTCATCAGAAATAATAATAATTATTAATAATAGTAAAAAAAACAGAATTAAGATGATGATTAAACTCAATTTATTGAATTCTAGTTGGATTGATTGTGTCAATCAAATTCATTCATCAATCTATGTTGGTCGACCATTACTTTATACCTTGATCAATTATTTAGGAATAAAATTCACTTATTTTAATGAAAATAATTTTATAACTTGCATATATTTTTAGTTTTCCATCAGTTCTCTTTTAACTTTTTTTTTTTAACAATTAGTTATCACTATTAATTACTTAACAGGACATTGATACAAACATGGATACAAAGATACATATAATCTTTAAAATATAAGACACAAATTTATATATTATATAATTATTAATTATATATCTAAAATGTAGGACACGAAAACACGAATCTATATATTATATAATTATTAATTATATTTCTAAAATGTAGGACATGAATCTATATATTATATAATTATGAATTATCTAAATTGACAATAAAGATTTGTGTACATAACTATAAAATTGTCAGAAATGCAACAAATAATTTTTAAATTGGACACTTGTCTCACACGAACACACCATGTAAAAGGCGTGTCCGAGCCTCATACAACAGCAGTTTCGAAGTGTCCGCCACTCTGCCACAATGATCTTTCACTTGAACATGAAATAATTATATAATTACTGAATGATTAAGTTAGTTAAATAAAAAAGGAAAGTAGAATTCACCTTAATTATCTCAACCTACGCATGCGTCCAAAACTATAGACAGATGTGTACTGGTGCTAGTGCATTACAAAACTGATATCTAAATAAAGAACAGTCCAAGGAGTTTGGTTTCCCAACACAACATCCACCAGGATAATGAAATCTTGTGTAACTTTCATTGCATAATAAGATGAAGCAATGCTTTGTATATGAATGTTGGTATCACATTCACAAAATCATAATGATGGGTTGCCACCATCATCAATTTTAAGCTTCCTTTAATATACAATCAATTGGATGACAAATAGTGTGAGAGAATGAACTCGTGTACGTTAACAAATATATTAACACTTTATATATTAAATGCCTAGAGACCTAACATAATTTTCTTTTTAATTTTTTCTGTTAGATCTTCTTCAGATGGAATCTCAGCACCAGCTTCTGAGGTGTTGAACCACCATTCCATGATTTCTTCCTGCTCAACAAAATAGTAGTTAGATAACCATTCCCATGATGATGCTTTTGTAAATCACTGAAGCAAATCAGCTACACTTCTATAATAATAACCCAGTTGTGGAAACATCAGAAAGATAAATCATTAGAATTTGATTCACCCAAGTGAGATGGGGAGTTTTCTCAAGTTTGTTTAAAAAAACTTGTAATCTTATTTGATAATGAACATTTACTAAGATGTTCCAATGCTATAGGCAAGAAGTATTGAATCATGTTACTTGTGTTCTTCATCTATTTTTATTTTATGACATATTGTTAGTGGTGTTAATGTATTCTTTGCTTCAATCCTCAATGCTTAAAGGGGCTTGTTTCCCCCAACAATCTCATGTATCTCGTATAATTCATCATAGCTTGAATCTCACAGTAGTTTATGGAGTAAAAATGATGTGGGAACCAATAAAAACAAGCGGAAAAGCTAATAAATACTTATTATTACCTCAAGAAAATCATGATTGGATATATACTGACTTTCTACCATACACTTGATACTCCCCACTTTCACTGAGAAAGATTTTCTTGTATTCTGCTCTGAAGATTGTCTCCGGGATTGGGTCTCTATTGATAAACAAGAACAAGGATGAAGGACAAATAATAAAGAAACAAACACAACAATCTTGTAGGTGTGTAGCACAAGCACCGACACGAGCACGGATATGACACAGACACGGAGATACATATAATCTAAAAAATGTAAGACATGGGAACACAGATCTATATATTGTATAATTATGAATTATACAAATTGACAATAAAGAGTTATGTGCATAAGTGTGTTTCAATTATTTTTATAGCAGAAAGATGTTTCTCACTGCTAGTTCAACAAAAATTATTCCTTATTTTTGTAATCATAATAAAAATTTATACAATAAATTTGAGTTTTTAGAAAATTAATGTATTTATCATTTTTAAAATTGTGTTAAAATCGTGTTAGAATTGTCAGAATCCAACTAATATTTTTTGAATTACACACTTCACCGATACGTGTGTCCTACGAGTGTCGGTGTTCGATACGTGTGTCCAACACGGACACACCATTTAAGAAGATTGTCTGAGCCTCATAGTCTTGTAGTCAGAAAAAAACAACAGAAGTCATGTAACATAAGTCATGCTTGTTTTGCAAGCAAAGAATAAGGAGTGATTTTAATCATACCATTTATGCATGCCACAAAGTATCCAGTTCCCCCATTCCCTTCTTTCCACTTCGCAAGCCGCAGGCGCAAGAAAAAGCCATCAAGTTGTGAGATTGAGCCATGAGTATTTATCCATCTGATGTAAATGACAGTCTGTTAAGTAACCACAAAGATCCACTTATTTTATAAGTGACAAAAGTATACTGTATTATAGCTATCCAAAAATACACTCCATTTGGTTTTATTTCTCCTTTTAATTTTCAGTTAACCCTTTACCTGCTAGAAATATTAGCAATATCTCCCCTTCCCAATCAACATCAAGAGGCAAAAGTGGAGTATTTGCAAATAATTATTTCGCAGGTAGCTTTTGATGCCATTTTTGTAAGCTCATTTCCTGTTATTTTCCCCTTGTTTTTTTTTTCATTTCCAATATTGTTATTGTACTTAGTGACTGTGCTTGTTTTTTTATACACGATTCCTCTTTAACTCCTTTTATTTGTTGGCAAACTTTTCTTCTATTACACTTACATGTTTCTTTAGTTAGCTTCTTTACATTTTTGCAGATGTAAGACTAAAAGTGAATACATTTGAAGTGTTACATTGTAGTTTTTCACAAAGAGATCCTCTCAGGACATTGTGAAAATATTTCTATAAGTCCATTCTTTCACACAAAAAAGTAAAGGTGTTATAACTAAGTTCACTTACTTTTATGCATACATCAATTTTTTCTGGAGTTCCTATGACAATAGATGAGAATCGAGTTATGGATGACCTAATGATAAGACAGTTTCAACTCATGTTAAGTATCTGTTAGATCAAATTGTACAAAACAGAATGACTCTTTTCACAAGAAATAGTGATGTGGGGAAAATAAAACTGTTTAAACTTTTTGCCATAAAATGGATCTGTATACTAATGATTTTATATATCTGACATCTACCCTTATACCGATGTCATAATGATGTAACCATGAATACTGGCATTAAGAATAATTAGTTCTCATCATATGAAATGACAAAGTGTAAGTGTTGTCTGATATTACTTACTTGAGGATTTCAGTGCGGGACAATCGAAGCTTTTTCACTGCATCAAATATTTTCTTTGGCAAATATGAAATCTGCTTTTCAGTCAATTTGGATGGAGTTGACAAAGGATTTTCTCTGAAAACATGTTCATTGCTCTCTGCCTTAAAGGTCATAATTTCATTTGCTTTCCGCTTCAAAGTAATAGCTTGACCTGCTGGTTGATCAGTTTCATTATTAACAGAACCACCAGATAAAACTCGGTCATCCTCATCAAGCCTCACACTCTCTTCATTGCTTGGGATGAAATGTTTTCCCCAATCATTAACCAAGGTATTAGCTTTCAGTTCAGGTTTCCTAACTGAGATTGAAGTTGGACAAGAAACTGCCCAGTGGTTGGGCTGAAAACATTTGATGCACAGACAAGGACATTCCTCTAATCCTCCATATGAATCTATATTCTTCTGGAGATCTTCCAGCTTGTCTTCTGCAATTGCTGAGCAATCAGAGAGCTGATGGCCCCTTGTTCCACAAAACAAGCACAACATATTAACCTGTGAGGCATTATCAGGTGTGTTTGCTGGTATGATATGTTTGATGGCACCAAATCTCCTTGCAAACATTGAAGACATTGGCTCTAAATTTCGGATTCCTGGAGAAGATGAAAGGGGTTTGAACTTGTACTTTGATTTAGGATCATTGTTTCCCTTCTCTTCCTTGAGATCAGTAGAGGCCTCTGTCTCATTGGTGGGTTGTTCTTTCAAGGGAGTAGTGAATTTTGGCGAAAAACGAGTTATCCAGAGACTTCCCAGATTATCTCTTATGTGACAGGTATTCTCTTCTTCCTTCTTGTCAGATATCACATTGGAATCAATGTTATTATTATTATCTGTGTTTTGTTTGGTTGAAGATGAATGTGGACCCACTTCTTCCTTGTCCCTACTAAGGCTAAAGATAGAATTATTTTTAGTCTCCAGTGGGTTACTTTTGCTGCTTTCTTGACAGTTAAAAAAATTTAGAGGTTTGATCTGAGGTTGTGACGATGGACCGTCTTCAAGTCTTCCACCAGTAGATACTTCAAACTTATTCGATTGCAAAGACAGTTTGGGAAGGCTATTGTTCTCTGCACAACAGGTTATAGGAGTAGCATTTATTCCTTGTTCCATGTTACCTGGCTCTAAATCTTCACTACTCTTTCCTTCTTGATGATAGGTTCTTGTTTCTACATTCTTCAAGCTTGAACAATATATGGACTGAAAAATGGATTTGAATCCTGTAATTTTTGGCTCAGAATCTTGATTGCATGTGATAAGTTTGTTGTCAGCCAAAGTGTTTGAATCATTTTGAATTGATTGAGAGAGTCCTTTCACCATGTTTGAAATCCAATTCATGAATGAGCTATCCTGTTTAACATAGGATTTGGAACCCGAAGTTTCTTCAATTTGCTTCTTCACTCTTTTACTCCCGATTATCAACTGTTGTTGAAAGTTTCGTCTCTTCTTACCTTTTGGAAAAATGCCAGCACTGTTGCAGCTCTCAACACTTGAATGGCTGTCATTGTCCTCCTTTGACAATATCACATTTGCTTGCCCATCTGATAAAGATTTTTCCTTGCCTTTGTTTATTGCCATATGAATTCTGCTATGACATGGTGAATGCATGGCTGGAAGAATCTTATCACATGGTAGCATCATTTCATTGTCCTGAAATTTGTTTTCAATCTTACTACTAACATTAACTCCACTTGTTCCAGCACAAGCAGCTTCAAATTTGACAGTTTGTAAATCATTTTCTGCACTGCTTTCCAGTTTTTCTAAAGGTCTCCTGCTGGAGGATGCTAAATTAGTTCCTGGAGCATCAGAGCCTTTGAGTTCCACCACAGGTTCAACCACAGTATGTAAATTACCAGTTACTACAGCCTTTTTTCCAAGACCAATATCTACACCTCCTTCAGAATGTCTCCCTGGAGAAAGATTTTGGTCCATGTTATGTTTGATTTCATCTGATTGAAGTAATAAATTATCCAATGGCCCTTTGTCAGCCTGGCCTGCAGAAAAATTGACAAATAATACATTTCAGAGGTATTCACCAAAGGGAAGAATTTTTGAAGTTTTCTTTAACAAAACCAAAATTCCAATAAATCTCCTTGTTTAAACAGAAAAGACATGTTTCAAATTTCAGTGCCTGTGTATTCATAAAAACAGGCTGCAAAGCTACCAGGTATTTTTTTGTGTTATTCAGCTAAAAACCATTAACAAATATTAAACAAATTAGAATGTACAACAAACATGAGCACAAATAATCTAAAATGTCCAGATTCTTACCCTCGCAGTACCTAAAAGGCACCAAAAAGATACCTTTTATTTTTACTATGAACTTTATGCTTTAATAGTTAATATGTGGAAAATCAATGCAAATATTCACATATCTAACTGCTTTAATGTTTAAAACTTTCTTTGGTAAGTCTTGTGTGTTTTGGTGACTCTCTTTCATGCAGACCTTGCTGCTGGTTATGATTTAATAATCTTTAGGAAGCCTAAGTTTACACTATCGGCTGGTTTGTAATGTTTTTGGTGTGTAAGCTAGGTAGTAGGTTCTATTTGGTTCATGTATAAGGGTTGTAACACCTTTTGACGTATCCCATTTTATTCTTTGCTGATAAAATAAAAAGCTATTCCTTAGAGCGCGCTTCACCTTTAACTACCTTGATGACAGAACATACCTGAAATAACAGAAAATTTGTTTCCCTCTATCCCAGATATGTTATCAGTTCCAATATTGGGTTGACCCCCAACAGTCTTTTCACAATTGTTCATCAGATTCTCACTTTCATCATTCAGCATATTACGTGTTGTTGCTGTGGTGTTCACTATGTCTTCATGATAAGCAGATCCTGCCAGATGAGTTCTGTAGGATTGAGAAAATGATTCCAGGAAAAAAAGTGACCAGAAAGACACTAATTCTAAATCACAAGTCCCAATTTTTTTTATATAAAGCTTTTATGTTCCGCATCACTAAGTCTCAGTTAAGTATTTAACTAATTAGGATAACAGATGTATTTCTTTGTCCCTCCCTCGGTAACGTTTATTCAAACCCGAAAATCTACTGTAAAGCCTCCTTTCCTTGCATCTATACACTTACCTATATCATCTTCTTCATAGGCTTTAAACTTGGCCTTGACACCTGAATCACCTGTGGCATGCCTAGTAGGAGCATCTGCTTCAGCAATATCACCCTTGGCACATACAACTGCTAAAGGTTTCACAAAGTCATCATCTAAAGGCTTATCAGTGGTAGAACTACCACCAGTAAAATTTTGTGGCTGAGAAAGAACCATACAGCTCGTTCCAACATCCCGAAAAAGAGAAGTATTTTTATCAGCAAAACTTGAATCGGCACATCTAAGACTCAAACCTTTATCTGGTGACCAAACTATTTCAGATAGGGGGTCAGTGGCAGCAAATGTCATGTCCACCCTGGAGGCTGCATTTGCACCTGCACCTGAGTCATTATTCAATTTTTTCCAAACGCACTGGTTAGCATTATTGAAAAAGAGTTCAATATCAGTCTTTGGTTTTATTTTCTTGTTTTCGGCACTCATCTTCAGAAGCATAAACTCTTCACAAAAAGATCCTGAAATATTATTACAATTAAGAGTAACCTTCAGCGTAGCACTTCAAGTGAAAATTCTAAAAGCAGGCTAAAGATGTTGAGACAACTGATTACAAACACTAACCTACAGCACCAAATTACTTGACTGGATTATGGGTTGGTTACTCATTATTCTTTTTTGCTTTATTTTCTTTTATCTGCTTATTGTTTCGGCAAGTGACCATTTTGTATCTACACTAAAGAATGAGAATTAGTCCTAATTTTCCCAACACACCTTATCCCATACAAATTTAACTGTTTCAACCAAACATTATGCTAACATTCTTAATCCAAGTGTTTCACAAATGCAAAAAGTAATAACTTTTAGACCTTTAAGGGAATCTAATAATATCTGCAACAAGTCTAGGAGGAGAAGCTACCACACCATTAAGCATTATGAAATATGCAGAAAAAACATGAAAGTTGGAATGAGGTTAAAAGCAATTTCTTGCCACAGGTAATGTAAAGAATCAAACATACCAAAAGCTCAGGTTGCGAGGTACATGCTTATGAATGGTATTTTTATCTGGGGCACACTTCCTCATGACTCAGCTTACAAGCACCACATGGGGTTCAAGTATGGACAAAGAACAAGGGCACCACCACCATCACCTTGTGTTGAACTAGAATTTGCAAGGATTCAAGTCGATCATTTGGCTACATATATGCAAACACAAGACTATAACCATTTACACAAAAAGTATAATAGCAAGGAAATGACAAACTTCAAATATATCCTATAAAAAAGCAATAGATTCTAGGCTAGTGAAGTAGGCTAGATAGATATTAGGGTGTGGAATTTGGAAACATGAGTTGTGAAGCTACACTTCAAACTCCAAACTCAGTTCATAGAATAATGGAAGAGTTAATTTTGAAGCTTAAAGGAGAAGTGAAGGAGAGAAGGGTACCAGTTTTGATTGATCCAGTAAGCAAAGGAACAAAAGAGAAGAAAAAGAGAAGAGAGAGAGAAAGAGAATGGAGTTGGGGCGCAGGTGCAGAAGGACAAGTGCTGGAATAACAGTTACATGAAGCTCTCCACCTTCTTTCTGTTCTGTGAGGTTAAGAATATGCCACGTGGACACACTCTCTGCCACTGACCACCCAGTACGTTCGATCATTGCAATTTGCAGCGTTTCATCGTCACTGTTTTATATATATACTATCACTACAAAAGTTTTAATTCTAATTTTGTTTATAATACTCTACTAACTACTAATCTATATAGTAAAAGACACTCACACGATCCTAATATACCATAATCGAAAAAATATTTATAATTTTTAAAATACGGGACACGAATACACGAAACTATATATTATTTAATTGTAAATTATGAGTAATAATAAAGATTTTTCACATAAATATGTGTTAGATTTTTTTAAAATAGAAATATCTTTTTCATGATTTGTTCAAAATATTTATTCTTTATTTTTATATTTATAATAAAAAGATTTATAATAAAATTGAGTTTTTAAAAAATTAATGTATTTTTCATTTTTAAAATTATGTTAGAACCGTATCATAAATCCAACAAATATTTTTTGAATTAAACATTTCACCAATACCAATACATGTCCTATGAATGTCGGTGTCAAATATGTTTGTCTGACACAAACACATCATGTAAGATGAGTGTCTAAACTTTATAATAACTAAGATTTATTTAATTTTTATTAATTAAAGTAATTGACACATGTATTTATTAAAAGAAAACTAACATTTATTTTTTATTTTGTAAATTTAAAATGGTTAGTTATTCTTTCTTTTAATAAACACTATTCTCTCAACCATGTTTTAAAATTCGGTCACAGACAACTTCTTCCCCAAACAACTTCTGAAGATTGCCCAACCTGCTTCCATCTCTCTGCTGATTTTAACTCAGTTCTTGCTGTGATTCCCACAATAATATAAACAATGACGAATCAGTTATTGGCATTTGAAGAAGTAGAGGGAAAAGTACAATTAATTCATTTATTGAAATAGAACTTAAAATTATTATATCTTCAACCTTTTTCTTTTCAATTTCATGTACGGTAAATCATAAACAACTCTTGGCATATAGACGTGTCTAATTGCTTGATTTGATTTGTGTTTACTTATCTTTTCTATTTGCAAAAAAATTATATGCTTAGGAGATGATTTTGAAATTTTTGAGTTCACATCTCTCATAGTGTAGTGTGTTTGTGTCGGACATACTTATCGCACACCAATATTCATAGGATAAGTATTCGTGAAATGTCTAATTCAAAAAATATATATTGAATTTCTAACCATTCTAACACAGTTTTAACACAATTTTAAAAATAAAAAATATATTTATTTTTTATAAATTTTTATTATAATTATAACAATAAAGAACAAATATTTTTAAACTAGTAAAAAAACATTTTTCTATTAAAAAAAATAAAACATTCATACATATAAATTTTTATTGTCAATTTATATAATATATAGATCCGTATCATATTATAATTATATATATATATATTTATATATTTGTGTCTGTGTCATATAAATATAAATATAAATGTTCGTATCATTATTTATGATAAATAGTTCGCAATTTCACCGTTCCCCTTTAAAAATGCAAACTATTTTTATATTCTGGTAGACTCCTTTGGATACATAACGTGCTACTGAAAAATGAAGTGCATAACACAACAATATAAGTTGTAAAAGATGTTTCTATTTTGCATTTCATTTGTTGATCAATGCCCAAGGCAAATTTAAAAAGATATACTAGAAGCGAGTGCTCCTATTATGTATCAATTAAGTATTTGCTAAGATTGTCATGTGTGAAAACTACCATGCAACATGTTACTAAATTATTTATAATTTTGAGCTGTCCATTTGTGAAAAAGAAAATTGGACAAAATCATGTTTCCCTAGTCGAAGGTCCTGACGAAATGTTGGATAACACAGAACATGATATCATAGGACATGCTTTCCCCCATTCAGAAGTGCAGTCACAGAATTATTGAGCTCAACAGCTCTAGTTTAGGATTTTATAATAGATACGACACGACACCATTTTTTTTCTTCTTTTGTTACAACCTAAAATCGCCTCAATCCGACAAAATCTTTAACATTATATTATTATGTCCCTTATGCTTATTCTGTTTTGATCCTGGGAAAATATGGACAATTGTGCTTCACAGTTTTACAGGATTTTGTTCCATAAAAAAACACAATAGCATGAAATTGCAGCTTATCATTCTAAATGGCAAGGGCGAGACGATGAAACCAATAGAAGAAATAAAATAAAAATGGTGATGATAATGATAATAAAGCAAAATTAGCATTCGACACTGATAAATGAAAGTCTAAATATATTTATGATGAATATTCTGAATGGTGATAAGTAGATATTCTTCTCATTGATCAGATCCTGGACAACTCACCTCCGCGCAATTCTGTGCCCTGCTCCCAATAACAACACTCTCCCTACAGCCCCATTATGAAGACCCAAAACCAGGGCAACAGTGCCACCTAGAGCCACCCACTTCCAATCAATGCCATGACCCTTTTGTGCGGTATTAGACGTGGCTTGCATCCCATCTTCCATGGAAGACGAAGGCTCTGAGATGTTGCTGTCAGAAGAAATCTTGGTTGTTTTACTTGCCATCAATGCACATCTTGATAAAGAAGACTCTGTTTTCCTAGCATTCTGGTAAGCTCTCATTCCTAAGTGCAATTTCTTGACAGCTCCCCACATTCCATGGCGAACTCCCAACTTGGCAACATCTTTGGGAATCCCCATGTCTTCATAATGTAACAGGGTAACCTCGCATGCAGACAGCTGACCATCTCCTTTGCGAGATTCCACTGCATCGATTTCCCATAATCAGTAGTTAAACAACCAACAGTGAATTGTTTTAAGGTTAGCGAGCAAATAATAATTGTTCTGACAGTTCTTACCTGGTTTGATTACCCAACTAGAAAAGTAGTGCTCCACACGTCTGGGCTTATCCCGTATTGGCAAACTTGGATGGGATACCCCCTACAACATTGAGATTGAATAGGAAAAATCATTGTGGTTACTTCGAATATTCTATATCTATTTTTGCGTCTTTTTTGTAATTAACAACACATTTAATGAAAGACACATGGAAAACAATAAATTCAAATTGCTTGAACAAATTCAAATTTATACTAGGAAAGATAGCAAAGTAAAGATACTATATGATTATGAGTTAAGAGAAGTTTTGGGAAAAAATGTTATTTACATGGCCTATATCCAGACTATACAACCACACAAGACATGTATGATTGAGTAACTACAAGTGTGAGAAGTCATGGTGGCTAGACTAAAGACATCCCTATAATAATAAGTCTGCATCAAGACTTGGTCTCAAGCCTTTATTTGTTTAACTAGTCATAAAAATGCATATTAGGGACATAAAATAAAGGCTTTTTTTGCAAATAATATATTTTGATTGAAAAAGCAAGGAAGAAAGGTAAAACTTGAGCATTGGGAGATAGACATTGGAATAAAAAAGGTTTCCGTTTCACTGGAGCAAGACAAGGCGTGTGTTTTGCAATTTTAACAAGACACATAGGTAAATAACTTGGACATAAAAATGGGAGATGTCATACCATAACATAAGCTTCTAAATTTAAGTATCTTGAATTAATAATACAAAATGGTGGATAAATTAATAATGTCATTCAGAGGATACAAGTTGGATAACTAAAACGGAGAAAGACTTTTGAGAGTTATTCGAGATCACAAAGTACTTAAAAAAACTCAAAGGAAAGTTCTATCATCATACGATCATCTATACTCTACTAAGAGTGTTCATCAACCAATCCAATACAAAATTGTGGTAATCAGATTGAAATAAAAAAGCCAGGAAAAAACATCTTTTTTCATTGGATTAAATTGAAAGTGAGAATCTATTTTGAAAACAAATCCAAAATAAACTTTGTTGTGTATTCAATAAAAAATATTCAGTAGTTATAATATCCATGCACTTAAGAACTTGTATTTACTAGGACTTTGTCACCTATTGTATATATTATTTTTTAAGAGATTATGAGATTATCTTTAACTTACAATTTGAACTATGTTGTGAACTACATGAGATGTGTTTTTTTATGTAGGATTAATTTGCGCATCTCAATATTGCATAATTTATTTTAATATTTCTAAACTCTTTCAAAAAACCAAAAACCAATGCAGTCTAACTCAAAATAAATTGGATGGGATTCAATTGAACTTTACAATCAAAGTATCAAATCAACCGGACAATCAAATAACAAAACAAAGGTGTTTGAAGAGAGATTTTTCCTTCAAAATCAATTCAATCCAATCCACAAACAAACCACACTCTACAGTATGTTGGGCTATAAAAGAATAAAAAGAGAAGAGTATTAGCGTGTAAAGATGTGTGGGGACAGTTATAAAATGATTATTGTTCTAACCAAGAGATATGGAGATCCCTTAATCTAGAACATTCAGCATTAATGTCTTGTTTTTCCATGGTTTCACTTCTTTATTTATAGTGAGTTTTGTCCCTTTAGAGTTGCAATTCGGTTTCTATACTGATGGGGTTGTCCTTCCTGATTTTCCTCTAATTATCTTGTTCTTATTTAATTATATTGGCGAGATATTCTATCTATGACCTGGATATAAATGCATATTATAAAATAATCAGCATGTATTATTAGATATCGCTTTATGGATATTAAGGGTAAGGTTGGCAGGAAGATATATCAACACTTTATATACAAGGAGATACTGATGTATGTAGCACTTATCCGGGAAAGACCATAAGAAAATTGGTTAGGATAGTTTAGGCATATACAGAAAAGGTACTGAGGACACTGGTGGGCAGAGTAGAGAGAATATTTTGAATCCTATAGATGAAGTAAGATACCATGGAGAATATTATCCCTAAAACTTTGATTTTTAATCGAGCCTAATGATGTTGTGTGTATAATGTAGCCAATCTCACATAGTAAGATACAACTACTGTTGTTGTATGTGTAAACTTCAGTATAGCACAACCCTCATACTACCTGCTAACCACCATAACAAATTTGGGATTGGCCATTCTGCTGTTATCATGCTGAATAACTACATCAATAAAATAACTAGTTCAAATTAAATTATCAACTCAATGCGTGAAACTTAGTTAAAAAAATGTTTAAAATTTGTGAGGGGAGAGGGAGTGGGACCAATTTCCACTTATTCCTTTCCTAATTCATTACTCAATTGTTTCTAGCGAGAAATCGAAACATTCACTGTTAGTGTCATCACATAAGTGGGGCTTTCTTTTCCAGTGATAGAAGTCTGTGGCCTAGTCACCGGGAGAGGAGTATAAACAAGAGGAAATGCCATAAAATTATAATGAACCATGTTAGAGCCATACCTTAGTGACACAATAGTACGTGTTTCCAGACTGCCATATTCTTCGAGCAATAATATATTCTCTATCACTACAGAAGAAGGGGAACTACAGACAAAAGGAGTACATGAAGAATCAGAAAACCGTATCATTGCACAGTTAAAATACAACAGTCTTTAAGATCTTTGGGGTAAATACCTTTTTAATCCAGTGAGAAATCATTGTCCCATTACGAGGGCATTCCTCCAACACTTTGCAGTATGCAAGCATAGGATCCCATTTAGGACGGAAGTCATCGTCCCAGAAGAAATCCCTCACCAACTCTGGAGTGGCATCTTCAAAGACGGTTCTACTACGGTAAACTGTAGGACCTGTCTGCTAACAGATCCAGATACAACATCAGACGGTGATCTATTTCTAAGGTAGAAGTGAAAATACAAAAGGAAATAATCATCAAATATAGATGGTGATGCAAGATATGTATAGACAGATGAAAATTGAACCTCGGAATCTACCTCAGGATCATGACGCCAAGCTTTGTATTGCATGTTTGGTGTTGACCTCTCCATAAAACATTGCCGGTCCATCACTCCATCTTTCCCTTCAAGAAGAAGAAGAAAATGCTCCAAATCAGCTTGTGTAACAGTGTCCTGCCCCCTCTCCTCAGCCCAATCACCGGACCTAATGATTGTGCATTAAACAATTAGCCAAGTAAACAATAAACCGATCAATTCTTCTTCCACCAACACAGCACAATAAATCATAAAATCTGACAGCTGGTACTAAGAAAAATTACAAAGCCAATAATTAAACACCAGTTCAACAATGTTATCAATGCGAATTGCAAAACAGGCGACAGTAAAGAGGTGGAAATCGAGCTACCGATTGGTGCGGTCGGTGGCGTTGGAGTCGGAGATATCAGATTGCGAAGGCGAGGGATCTTGAGCTTTGGCCTTGGCTCTGCCTTTGAAATTGAACCAGTAGGTGCGGCATATGGAGAAGGCGGAGACCGCGGTGAAGGCGAACCAGAGGCGGCGAGCGCCGAACCCCGGCGGCGCCGTCCAGAGAAATCGGAACTTGCTGCGGAGGCCGAGGAAGACGAGCCCCGTCCAGCGCGGGCGCCAGGACCAGCCGATGAGCAGGCCGATCATAACCGCCAACCAAATCGGAACGGCGCATAGCAAAATGTCGACGAATGTCTCCGTTATCGAGGGTTTCTTCAGAAACTCCACCATGTCAAAGAAAGAATCCTCCATTTTCCCGAGAAAATGAAAGATCCCTCTCTTTATCGCTCTCTCTTTCTGTTCTCTTAATCTATCTCTAACTTTTCTTTACCTAAAAATCGAATTAGATGATGAAGAAAACGGTGTTGCACAGCACACACCCAACGAGTTCGCCCTCTTCCATCTTCAACAATCGAAACGCAAAAAACAGGATAGCCTCTTTTCCCCTGTTTCTCTCGCTCAGACCAACTCTCCACGTGGCACCCTATCTGCCGTCGATTTACTTGCATTAAATATTGCAACACATTTGGTAGGTTCGCCGCTTCAAGTCCCCTTCTCCGGTTAAATCCAAACCAAATGCCGCGTAAATTTCTTCTTATCCACTTTTTTTTATTGGATAACAGCTGTGTTGAATAGGTCATTTGCAAATCGAATTTAAGAGGCTCTGTGTTAGTATTCAACATATATATTGGAAATTGATACTTGTAATACACTTTATTTATATCAAAAATATTTATTGGATTGAAGAAAAAATATATTAATTTTTTAAAAATTAAAATTTATTGTATAAATTATTATGATTATATAAATAAGAAACAAATACTTTTGAACCATATGGAAAAACATATTTTTACTACAAAAATTGAAACATATTTACGTAGATAAATCTTTATTATCAATTTATATAATTTATAATTATATAATTGTACTGGAGATCGTTCAGGGCTTAGTGCTCGGAGGTTGGATTTTGGTACATGAAGTAGGCAGTTAGCTCGGTTGTTGGACCTAGTTTGGTCAGCAAATTTGTTTTGGTATAATTGAAGCGACCTTTTATACGTAAATATAAAGCTATTAATAAAGGATATTTGTGGATCTAGGGGTACGTTTAGTGCGTGTGAAGTCTAGGTCGAGTAAATGTTTTCTTTTAACTTAAGCTCGTGTGTTATAGGACACGTAGTGGTTAACGTTGCACCATGAGTAGGACGCCCTTGTAAACAGAATGTTCCCCTGATGTTGGCGCATGAGTTGATGTCCTGTTGGTAGGTGATTATTATGTTATTATTACTACTTGGAGACAATATTTCGTTTTGTTGTAGCACCTTGAGAAAAGGCGTCTCTAAACAAAATATGTTTCTCCGGTTGAGTATGCTTTCAGTTGAGATTAGATTTTCGTGAGAGAAAACTGTTACAAGAGGTAAGTTATAAAAGGGACTTCAGACCCATGTAAAAGTCCGTTGTTTCTAAGACTAAAACTTAATACTTTTTAAATTCTAGTAAACCCTTTACTAACTTGATCGTCAAAGTGCAATCAACTAGTAAGGCCTCATCTGTTTCAACACAGTTAAGTTCCAGAATAACAAGAGATAGAACAAATGCCAGGGATAGAGTTAGTCAACCGACGAGAACAATGATATATAAATGTGTCTCCGTATTCTATATTTTAGAAATTATACATATTTCCGTATAACTTTGTTAATGTTGTGGTAGTATTTGTGACACATAGAATTCAATAAAAATAGATAACAAAGTGTTTTTTTAGATTTTATAATAATTATAATTAGTACATTATAACATTTGTTTAATTAATGGTTAGGTAAGTATAACTTATTTTTACTCCTCCAAGGTAGACACGTGTCCTTTTCGGTTTGGTCAAGGACTCCTATAAAAGCGTCTCCGTCAACGGAAACTGTACAGTTGAAGAAGGTTTTCATCAGTGATAGTAGCGTACTGCAAAATCTGATGGCAATGGAGATAATGGAGGGTGCTCCTCAGAAGAAGAACGCCGACACTAGTGCCGTCAAAGAGAAAGGCAAGAAGATAATTCGAATTCAGGTTTCGAAAACCAAGAAACCTTTCTTCTTCTACCTCAATCTCGCCAAGGTATCATCACTCTCTTTCTTCTTCGTACTTTCTATCAACATGTGAATTGCGGATTCTGGAAATTGGATTATGAAATGGCTTCGTTTCTCAATCTTGTTGTGTTTCTTTCCAATGCAGAAGTACATAAAGCAGGACAATGACATCGAGCTCTGTGCACTTGGCATGGGTATAAATTCTTGAATCTTTTTCTGCGTTTTTACTTTCTTGATGGATGCATTTTGCCTGTTACTTCTGCGATTAGGTTTTTTTTTTTTTTAATTGAAAGTAATCACACACTTTTTGTTTTTCTAACTTCAATTGAAATTGAATCTCAGCTATTCCAACTGTTGTGATCATCTCTGAGATTTTGAAAAGTAACGGTTGGGCAATTGAGAAAGGTAAGAGAAGTCTTGTCCCCTTACAAAGCTTGCCTAAACCCTAAAGATATTGTTCTGAGTTTCAGTTGTGTATGTGACGCAGATATCATGACATCCACTGTTTGTTCCAAGGAAGACAAAGAAGGTCGTGGGATTCCAAAGGCTAAGGTGGGTTTTCCTTATGATCTTTCAGTTTTTTGAATTTATGAACACATAATAATAACACGTGATTTCTTCACACAGCTTGGGATTTTGCTGGGAAAGGCTGCAGATATGGAACAAAGCACCATTGAGAATGAAAGAACTATTGAGAATGAAAGCAGTGATGATACTAAGGCATCTTCCTAAGTGTAGTTTACCATATTTGACTCAAAAACCATTTTACTCTTGTAAAAAGTGTTCCTTGTATAGATGCAATTTCTCATAATTCGAATCACTGAAGTTGGATCATTATATGCTTTGCCCTTTTTTCTCTCCAGCATTCTTTACTTGAGTCCATAGTAAAATAATTTACAATGATGTGAAGATGAAATTCTGATTTATTTTTGACAAAGAATTATGAATTTGGTAAGATTGGAAGAGATAACAAGTGAAAAACAGGGCTTTATCTGCATTTTTTTAATTTAATTAATATAGTTTTAGATAATTATATAATTTTAAATTAAAATAAAATGTATATCTGGAAGAAAAAGATATACACTTTGAAAATCGTTACACTTATACTTCACATACACGTTTCTTTTGGAAATAAAAAAAATGTACCCATTTAACAAAAAATCATTGTAAATTACACTACATAAGGAAACACAAAGAAAATAAAAATTGATTTAGTATGAATAGTAGCGAAAGGTGAACAGAGGGAACAGAGAATCTATCGTATGAGCGCAGGTTGCAGTGACAGCGGCGGAAAGCGATGGATCCGCTGTCGGCGCTTCGAGAGTTCACGATGAGAGGGGAAGTGGAGAAGATCGTGCGTCTCAACAATGAGTTCCGATTCGGAGAAGAGTACACCTTCCCCTGCTGGGTGGAGACGGCGTTTCGTTCCACCAAGGGCAACCGTTACACTCTTGAAACCCTAGTTCACTACATCAAGAACCACCACCTCAAGCACACCGAGTACATCCAGAACACCTTCGCCGTCGGCATCCCCTCCGTCACCCTCCCCGACCGCAAACCCCTCCTCCACTACCTCCAGGGCACCCTCGCCTCCACCGATTCCATCGAGTACCGCCCCGAGGACCCCTCCTTCGCCCCCAAATCCACCCTCCTCCCTTCGCAGGCCCAGGCCCAGGCCCAGCCCCAGGATCAGCCCGACAAATTGGACCTCATCTCGCTCATCACTTCCGTCGAGAGGCCCTTGAAGGACCGCCAGGCCCTCCTCGAGTGCAAGAATCGCGACTTCTACAGCGTCCTCGTCGCCGCCACCAAGCGGGAGGAGGACCGCCAGAGGATGGAGTCGCAGCAGAGGAAGGACGGGCTCGTGGCCAAGAGTCGCCTGATGGCCGCCGATGACAGGGGTTTAGGGTTTTCCGACGACATGGGCGGCTACGACCCCACCCCGAAGCCCAAGATGCATTTGAAGGGCACCAAAATTGGGGAGGGCGTCCCCATCATCTTGGTCCCCAGTGCCTTTCAGACGCTTATCACTATCTACAACGTGAAGGAGTTCTTGGAGGACGGTGTTTATATACCCACTGATGTTAAGGTGAAGCAGATGAAAGGTGCCAGGCCCGATTGCGTCACTGTGCAGAAGAAGCTCAGTAGGGATAGGGTTGTGACCGCTTATGAAGTGAGGGATAAGCCTTCTACTCTTAAACCCGACGACTGGGATCGGGTTGTTGCTGTTTTCGTGTTGGGCAAGGAGTGGCAGTTTAAGGAATGGCCTTTCAAGGACCATGTTGAAATTTTCAACAAAAGTAAGTCCACCTCCACTCCTTCTGTATATTATACCGTCATTGATTGTTTGTAAGCTATATAGCACAGACACATATACATCAATCCCTGCTTGCTTCTCATTGATTGTTTGTAAGCTAGTTATGGACACAATTATGAATTATATAAATTGAAAATAAAGATTTGAGATTTTTAAAAATTAATGTATTTTTCCTTTTTAAAATTGTGTTAAGAATCCTGTCATAAATTCAAACATGAATTGAACACTTCACTCATACATGTTGTAAAACTGTCGATATGTGTCTGAACCTTTGTGATTCATCCATTCTTGCAGTTATTGGATTTTTCATGCGATTTGAAGATGATAGTTTGGAGTCAGCAAAGAATGTCAAGCAGTGGAATGTCAAGATTATCTCAGTGGGTTCTTCTTCTATTATTATATCAATCTAGTATTCTGCTATATTGTGATTTCACTTGTTAAACTTGTAGGTTAATCGCATGTTTAACTTGTTGCCATTTGCAGATTAGTAAGAATAAGAGACATCAGGACAGGGCTGCGGCATTGGATGTGTGGGAGAGACTAGAAGAATTTGTACGCGCAAGATCACGTTCTTGATTTTTGTGCCATATTTAGATATCATGTACGTACTTAGTTTTGATTTGAAGTTCCTTGGGACTGCAAGACTGTACTTTCTGTCATATTCATGTTTTATCAGATTATGAGATAAGTATTTATAATAACTTGCCTTGTATAAATGGATGGAAATCTTTACACCTGCAATGAACTTTTACAGATTCGTTGTCAAATTTATACCCTAGTTTTTGTCCATATAAGGTTAATTTCTGTGCTTATTTTGGAACATACTTCTATTTTTCATCAGGAATTGCCAGATGTAGAGATTGAGTTGCGAAGAGTTCTAGATCTTTATTCATTTGTCTATTTGTCTTGTCATGCTTTCAAGTTGGACATTTAATATTTACAATGTGTCTGAAAAACGGTTGAATTGAAACTAAGTTAAGCCCTCCTTTGCTTCAATCCAACACTTATCTTCTGTGTCTGTTTAGTACCTTGGAAAGTGCAAACCACCGTTTGAAACGGTAATCCAAACACACTAATAGTTATCTCCATGAAATGTGATTGTCTGTACTTCCTACTTGTTGAGTTTCCATATTCATGTGGTTCATGACATGCTACCTATTTATTCATGTGTTCTGCTGTGCCTATTTGGAAGTCGTGTTAGTCTGTCAATGCATCAGTTTTGTTATAAATGAAATTTAGACATGCCTTCAATGGTGTGTTCCTTTGTCTCACATGTAGCAGATACAGACACACATAACACATCAAACACTATGTTGAAGTGTCATATTTAAAAAAAAAATGTTTTTTTGGGCATTTGACACGGCTCCACACAATGTAAATAAGGGCAAACACGGTGTTTTGTTTTGTAAGTTAGAAACTTGTGTAAGTTTGTATTGTAGTTATACATATAAGGAGTGAATCCTATATAATCATGAATGTTTAAATTTTACATGTATTATTAAGAACATTTTTATTTATTCTTGTATCATATCTTCGTATATTGTAGAATTATTTCAAGTTGCTAATTTGTCTCTAGATGAACCTTGACTACATTGTCTTTTTCAATGATGATCAAGAAGGGGGTGAAATATCTTAAATGAATTAAATCCTCTTTTTATGTTTTAGACTTTAGATAAATGGATTAGGTTCATTTTTTATTTAGTAACAATATGTTCAGATTGTTATATTTGAATATATAAATCTTAATTGTCAATCTAAATAATCATAATGATGTTCATACACACATCTGTTTTGTCATGTCCTACATTTTGTAGATTATAGTGTTCATATTTGTGTCTATGCTACATGGTCTAGAATTGAAGCCTGTTGAATAGCTTGCTTAAGCCGTGGTTTGAGCTGGTTTGAAAAGGAAAAATAAATCTCTTCATCATGAGCCAGGTTTGCTCTATAATGGCCAGAAACCCAAGAACAAACTGAAACAGAATAAAGTGGTTAAACTTTTTCTCTTGTCTTGTATATTATTTTCTAAGAAACTAACGGCAAATATTAATTGGTTTAGGACCATGTAATAATTTCTCAACCAAACAGGGTGAGGGAAGCTGCTAGGGTGGTAGCAAAGGTAGTTGATTTTGGGCTTATTCCTCCATTGCACTGTAAATGGATTTATGGTTTTATGGGCTTATTCCTCCATTGCACTGCAGATGAATTTCTTTGTTTCTGTGCGTGCATTTTAAATTTTTATCCATTTATCCTGCTGAGCGAATTTCCTGAGACTACGTTATTCTATGGTGAAACCAAGCCTTTTTCTTTTCATGCTAACTTGGAGTGCTATTTGTTATTTTGCTAACTCAAGTAACAATTTTCGAATTTTGGTTGTGAACTGATATGACAATTTGCCTTTAATAATTTCTCAACGAAACAGGGTGGAGGAAATATGAGGAGTTAGAAACGAACCAAAACAACGTTAGTGAGGGTGACGATGTTGTCGTGTTGTCCCAGTTTCAAGTTGGACATGTAGTGCATGTTTGAAAATAGGTTATGTTAAACATAACCAGCTTTTTTTGCTAAGGAAACAATATTGTTGCAGACTATTCATGCATTGAGGTCAAACAGAAGTCCCTATGTGTTTCTTCTTTCTTTCTTCAAGCTTTTATTTAATTTTTCTAAATTGTTTCAATGTTAGTACAAATGAAAATAAATAGTCTGTGGGACTCAAGTTCCATTCCATGGCGCAAGTGAAAAAAGGATAGACATGTCAAATCTATTAGACAAAGTATTCACTTGTTTATATTCTACAATTCTTTAATAATCTTATTGCTTCTTTTATTCAAGGTTTACAACCTACACTGCAAGAGTGTTTAATCTATCTTAGCTGTCCCTGAATGATGGTTGTCAACAGAGATGATATGGAAGATGACTGACAAAGAATATGAGAGATGCCATTCTATGGCCAAACCTGCTAAATATGTGTAACATAGCAATAAAAAATTATTTAAATAAATGTAAATTAATAGGAAGCAAGTACCTATGAGTATGATATGATATTTGTTCTGTTTACAAGTTGTCTGATAAAATACACGTTTAAATTGGTTTTTGAATAATCTTTAAATATTAATTTTAGAGGTTATCTCTTTCTTTCTCTTTGATATTTATTACACAACTAAAAGTTAAACAAAAGTTTGTCTTTATGATTTATGTTTTAGACTTCTTACATTAGAGATATCGTTTTACCCATCCAAAATAAAAATATTTTTGAGTGCTAGCTCTTTCATTTTAAAATATTAGTCTTGCATTATATCAATTAAAGTTATGGCTTTTATTTTACAGTGCATAAATTCAGTTTCAGTTAAAAAGTTCATTTCGTTTGACAGTGGCACAAAGTTAAAGCATCTTTATTGATAATGGATAGAGAGCAAATATCTCTGATTATACAAAACCATGTAACCCAATAGGGTGACCAATGAATAGATTGAATACCCTTCAATCTAAGAAGACTCAATAATACCAAATGATTCCAAAACAAGCAAAAAATAGCAGATCACAAATAACTGATCATAGGATCAGTATGCTGTGAAACTTGACACATATGTTGCTGCCAAAATAACTATCAGAGGAATCGATAACTTGATGGAATCTCCGGCGGAAGAGCCGCTGTCAGTTGTGGGTAGGGTTTTGGATCCGGCTCCTGGACAAGGAACAAAATGGGTTATGAAACCGTGAAGCATCAACCAAAACACTTGCTCAAAATGTGGAGACTTAACAATCAATACCTGATGGAACAGAATTTGGAGATTCAGCTACTGTTCCTGTTGGTGGTGAAGCAGCCACTGTAGATGGAGAAAAAGGTGTCAAGTTAGCAGAAGAATTTTGATCAAAACGGATTATGGTTATCTTGCTGAGTATATATAGTTCTTATTTTGTTCTATTCTTTTCCTCCATACACATACCAGTCTCAATACTCATACTCAATACTCAAGTTTGTTACAGGTTTAACTGGAGAATCCTCCATTATAGAGATTATATGAATCTGTGTCCATGTTTACCTAGGTTTTTGTTTTTGTACTCTGTCTAATAAAATAGTTGTTGTGGTACTTACCATTGTTACACTGACTGGTGGGTGGGGTCTGCACATTGCAAGCACCAGGCAAGGCCAGAGCTTGAGTTCTGTTGATGTTGATCCCCAGTGTTGATCCACCACCTCCAAGAACCTGACACAAACACTGTGGTTGTGAGCGTACCACAGTGGCAAGCTGAGAGCAGCATCCAGAAGATGGGGTTGAAGAATTCCCTGTGATGTAGTTGAGACACGGTGACAGGCTCACCAACACATTTGTGCAACTGGATTGAGCTGCAGCTCCTGCAACCAGCATGCCAATCACCACCAAAACCAAACCAGTGTGCATTGTTGTGTGACCCATTTGAAGTGTTTAAGTTGATGGAAAATGTTGGAATTGGTTTGTTGTGTTGTGAGAGGGGTGAAGCAATGGTGTGTGATGGTTTTGGAAGAAGAAAGCATTGGGTTTTGTAGGGAAAGGGGTGAAGAAAATGACAATGGAAGGTGATGTGGGTGAACCACTCCTCCAATTTGGTATTTTTGGGGTGGCATTATAAATTGTTAGATATTCAAAGTTTTGGATTTTTATGATTAAGTGCAACTTTTTGAAGGGAGTTCGGTTAAACAGATGAACAACTAAAGCATCTGAGGCTACCCTCTACGATCTCTTTATGTCTACAAAGCTGTGGACTTTGAAAACACCACCAATCAAGAAAAAACCACGTGCACTTACTTTTTATTTTCACTTTTATTAGGAGAAACTCATTAAATATCAATTATTTTTGTTATTCTAGAGAGACATTTTTGTCATTTTAAAAGGAAGATTGGGTGCAATTTGGTACATGTTGGAATTGACATGGGAGAATTTCCCCCAATTGCTTTTAGTTTGCCAAGTATGTTACTAAAGTTGAGACCTTTTTCTTTTGCATGCAATAATATATTGAAGATCCTATTAAATGACAATTTTATTTAACTCATCAATCATCTTATTATATATTATTATAATAAGATGTTTATTATATATTATTATAATATGTTTTTCATGTGAGAAAGTATATTATAAAAGCATAGAAATGGCAGGAAGTAGAGAGCAACTACCAAGATTCGGTTATCCACCTGAACAGCTCACCTAATCAATAAACATGGTTTTATTTGACATTCTATAACACATATTGAGGTAAGATGTTTGAGATGCCATTGCAGAGCTTCAAATATCTACAAAATACCAAGTATCTCAATCTTTTATCTATATACAAAATTGGATTTGGTTTAGTCTCAGTTGGGTATGATTTTTTTTTTAAGATAGATCAACTTTCGACTTTTAGGTTTGGGATTGCTCTCGGATTGATGTATGTACTTGAGACTCCAATAATAAAATTAAAATCAATTAGATTTTGATTTAATTGAATTTTACTATTTGCACCTTATAATTATTAAATATATTCTAAATATTTTGAATCTATTTATTGAGCCGATATCTTTTTATTATATTATATTATTTATTTATTTTAATTTAATTTTTATCATATCTACGATTTTTTCAACTTTTTGTTTGACCTAGCCAATACACTACCTACTTCAACTCTTCACATTATTTTTCATTAAAAAATGTCTTATTAACACCTCGGTCACTAACACTGCGTGACATTAATTGACGCTACAGACGTGACATTTGGTAGGGAGGTGACACTGGTTCTATATTATAATATATGATCCGTAGCACACGCAAAACTGGTTACGCGTGTGTCTGTAAATGGTTACTTATGTGACGTTTATGATCACCCACTTTTCATGAAAAAGAAATCATTTTTTTAATATAAATCATATATTATATCAGTTAGATGACTTAACCGGTGTAATAACCCTACCAGAACTACCTAGCCAGATATTTCTAAGAATCGATGTATTATTTTTTTTACCCTATTTTAAAGTTCGCGCTGCTCGCAATCTCACTCTCTATCACATCATTGTTACGTTTGCAGCGTCAAATATATGTTAATGTCAGAGGCGGCTGACAATATATCATTGCTCTTTTCCATTTATTGGTGATGGCACTTGAGCTGGTGATGGCAGTTGAGCTTTTAAACCAACTGCAACACCTCTCTATAAATTATTGTCCTTGTCCTGCACTTTCCCACTATTGAATTTCCAAACTCTAATTCTGAACACCAAAAGAATGGAGCTTTTTGTGCACCTAACTGTGGTATTAGCCATGACTATGGTGATAGCAGCACCAGCCAAAGGTCAGGTAACGACGCCATGCAACGCATCAATGATAAACAGTGTGTTCAACCCTTGTATGAACTTCCTCACAAATAGCAGTGGCAATGGCACTTCACCTTCTGCTGAGTGCTGCAACTCCATAAAGTCCCTCACAAGTACTGGCATGGACTGTTTGTGTCTCATTGTCACAGACAATGTTCCCTTTACAATACCAATCAACCGAACCTTGGGCTTCTCTCTTCCTCGTGCTTGCAATTTGCCTAGTCTTCCACTTCAATGCAAAAGTATGTACATTCTCCTCCACTCAACTAGAGATTAGGATATTTCACAAAGTATAATATATAGATCCGTGTTTCCAGGTCTTATATTTTAGAAATTATACGTATTTTTATGTTGGTATCATATCAAAATATGTATCGTATCAAAATATGTGCTAGATAGAAAGTGTTTGAAATAGTTCACATGGTCCAAGTATGGCTTCTTAGTCTGTGGATTGCCTTTTACAGTGGATAAATTCAGTTTCGGTTAAAAGTTCATTTCGTTACAGTGCCACAAAGTTAAATCATCTTTATTGATAATGGATAGAGAGCAAATATCTCTGATTATACAAAACCATGTAACCAATGAATACCCTTCAATCTAAGGAGACTCAATAATACCAAATGATTTCAAAACAAGCAAAAAAATAGCAGATGACAAATAACTGATCACAGGATCAGTATGCTGTGAAAGTTGAGACATATGTTGCTGCCAAAATAAGTATCAGAGGAATCGATAACTTTATGGAATCTCCGGCGGAAAAGCCGCCACCAGTTGGGGGCAGGGTTTTGGATCCTGGAGAAGGAACAAAATGGGTTATGAAACCGTGAAGCATCAACCAAAATACTTGCTCAAAATGTGGAGATTTAACATTATTCAATACCTGATGGAGCATAATTTGGAGATTCAGCTACTGTTCCTCTTGGTGCTGAAGCAGCCACTGTAGATGGAGAAAAGATGTCAAGTTAGCAAATAATTTTGATCAAAACAGATCATGGTTATCTTATTGAGTTTATAGTGCTTTTTTTGTTCTATTCATTTCCTCCATAGACCATATACAGTGTCTCAATATTCATACTCATATTCACGTTTGATATCGTTTAACTGGAGAATCCTCTTTATGATTATGTCTTTTTATGAGACTCGACACACCTTTTAAAAGTGTGTCTATACTGAACACTGATACTCTTAAGATATTTGTAAAATGCATGTTGGTGAAGTGTCTAATTCAAATAAATATTTGTTGAATCTTTAACAACTTTAGCACGGTTCTAACACAATTTTAAAAGGAGACATATATCAATTTTCTAAAAACTCAAATTTATTATATAAATTATGACTATAAAAATAAGTAACAATCATTTTGAATCAATTATGAAAAACACTTCTCTGGTAAAAAAAACTGAAACATAATTGATAATAATCTTTATTATCAATTTATATAATTCATAATGATATAATATATAGATTCATCATGTTTCCATATCTTACATTTTAGAGATTATATGTATTTCAGTGTCCGTGTTCGTGTCATATCAGTGGCCGTGTCGTATCAGTATTCATGTCATATGTTACATAGGTTTTTTTTGTACTTTGTGTAATGAAATAGTTGTTGTCCTACTTAAATTTTTTTGAATCAATTATGAAAAACATCTCTCAGCAAAAGAAAATTGAAACATGTTTGTAGACATAAATATTTTATTATCAATCAATATAAATCATAAACATATAATAAATAGATATGTATCTCTTCTCTTACATTGTAGAGATTATACATGGTAGAGATTTTACATCGTAGAGATTATACATGGTAGAGATTATACGTATCTCTATATCGTAGTCTCTATACTACAATGGTTTTTATTTTTGTATTTTGTGTAATGAAATAGTTGTTGTCCTACTTACCACTGTTACACTCACTGATGGGTGGGGTGTGCACATTACAAGCACCAGGCAAGGCCAGAGCTAGAGTTTGGTTGATGGTGATCCCCATAACTGGTCCACCGCCAAGAACCTGACATAAACACCGTGGTTGTGAGCCTACCACGGTGGCAAGCTGAGAGCAGCATGCAGAAGATGGGGTTGAAGAACTCCCTGTGATGTAGTTGAGACATGGTGACAGGCTCAGCAACACATTTGTGCAACTGGATTGAGCTGCAACTCCTGCAACCACCATGCCAATCACCACCAAAACCAAAGCAGTGTGCATTCTTGTGTGAGCCATTTCAAGTGTTTAATTTGATGGAAAATGTTGGAATTGGTTTGTTGTGAGAGGAGTGAAGCAAAGGTGTTTGATGGTTTTGGAAGAAGGAAGCATGGCTTTTTATAGGGAAGAAAATGACAATGGAAAGTGATGAACATACCAATTTGGTAGAAATTCAAAGTTTTGGATTTTTATGATTAAATGCAACTTTTTGTAGAGAGTTTAGGGTTAAAGAGATGAACCACTTTATGTCTCTACAAAGCTGTAGACTTTGAAAACACCACCAATCAAGAAAAAATCACTTACTTTTTATTTTCATATCTTACGTTATAAGAAAATTATTAAATAATAATTAATTTTAATTATAAAAATAATTAATTATTATATTAATTGAATTAGATACAAAAAAAATAAAAAATTATTAATATTTAAAAATGTTTTAACTATTGATATTTTAATTCTAAATTAGTCCTCACTAATTTAGAATATAAATAATTAATAAATAAAATTTTAATAATTAATACTTAGATACCATTTTAAAAATTATTTTATTAATAATATAAATTATTTTAGGTAATAATAATTTTTTTAGTTTATAAAATAATTTTTAATTTAATTAATATAATAATTAATTATTTCAATTTTTAAAATTAATTTCTATTTTTGGTTATTGTAGGAACATACGCTAACCTTCCTCTTATAGATTTGCAATTTTAATATTTTATACCAATTTTTCACCTAAATAATAATTCGAAGGAATTTTTATACCATCTGCAAAACTTATTTGCGTAGACAAATCGATTTATTTTGTTTATATTTTGACCAAAATATGTAGTAAGTTTTTTATATGGTTAATTAATTGAGTCTATGGCAGTTTCTTCCTGCACCCCTACATTTTTCTTCCTGCATCTCCACAAGATTGTGCAAAGACAAAACTGTCCTTATATAAATTATACATTTTTTTTTATTCCGGATTATGAAATCCGGTAAATTTTTGGATTGGCACTTTTGGTAAATTTTCGGATTGGCACATCCGGTAATCTCCCGGATTGATACTTCCGGTAGTACATGAATAATAGTGTTAATCCAAATAAAAAAATGCAAAACATCCATAATTGAAAAAACCATTCCGAATCTACCAATCCGTAATTTAAAATATGCATTCTGGATTCAGAAATCCATAATTGAAAAAAATCATTCCGGATACACCAATCCGTAATAGAAATTGGGCTTCCAGATTCAGCAATCCGAAAATCAATATTTATGCAAACTTTGCTTCCGGAACACCCCCTCATCCAGAATGCAACATGATTCACTTCCGGATTAATGAATCCGTAGCACACTCCGAGATCCCAAAATTGTGGGGTCAGTTTCGGAATTTACAAAATTGTGGGGGTGCAGGAAGAAACTGCCGCATATTTTTTGGGCTTTGGCCCTAGACTAGACAAACTTTAGTTAGGTTTAATTATTGAAAATTCTTTCTATACCATATCAATTTTAACCTAAATATTATCTTTTAAAATTTTCAAAATTACCTTCTATTTTGAATTTAAAATTATGAATTTAAAAATTAAAATTTTGTTTCGAAATAGATAATCTGAAATGTAAAAAATAGATTATAAAAAAGAAAATCTAAAACACAATTTGAAAATGCATTTAAAAAAAATTTCAAAATTAAAAAATGTGTTATGGAAATGTAAATCCAATAATGTATTTTGAAAAAAAAATCCAGAACATAAAATCTAAAAATATATTTAAAAAAAATATATGTTCTGGAAATACAAATTTAGGAATATATTCTGAAAAAGAAATTTTAAAAGTATTTTTTTATCTACACTTTTTTTCTTTAAGATTATTTTTGTCATTTTAAATAATAGATTAGGTGCATGTTGAAATTGATATTATGCACGAAGAATTTGTCCCAATTGCCTTTAATTTGCCAAATATGTTGCAATAATATGTTGAAATATATTATTGCATGTTGAGAACTTTTTCTTTTGCATGCAATAATATATGTTGCCAATAATATGTTAAATGACAATTTTGTAATCTCACAATATGTTTTTCTTGTGCTCATATTATATATGGCCACTTAAACGAGTTGAGTAAGTTTAGTGGAAGTTGTATGAGTTATTATTTATTTATTTTTCTTATAAAACGACTTGAGAAAGTATATTAAAAATGCAGAGAAATGGCAGGAAGTAGAGAGCAACTACTAAGATTCGGTTATCCACCTGAACAGTTCACCTAATCAATAAACAATGGTTTTGTTTCACATTTTATAGCACAGATTTAGGTAAGATGATTTAGATGGCAATGAAAAGCTTCAAATAACTAAGTACAAAATATACCTAGTTTCTTTCTATCTTGGTATTTTAGTCTTTTACTATTATCCTGGATTTTCGGTTATAAGGTCTACAGGATTGGATCTGGTCTAGTTTTCAGTTACTGGATATGAACTTTCACTTTTTCCTAAATCAAAATAAAACTGAATTCGAAATTGTTCTCGGGTGTGTACTGCTAGAGACTCCAATGATAAAGTCAGAATCAATTAAACTTTGATTTAATTGAATTTTTACTCTTTACATCTTTACATCTTGTAATTATTAAATATATTCTAAATATGAACTTTGATAGTGTCTTTTTATTCTATTATTTATTTATTTTAGTATAGTTTTTATCATGTTGTTGACAATCTGAACTTTCGATCTCTCAGTCTAGTCAATCCACTGCCTCTCCAACTCTTCACCTATTCCATTTATTGGTGATGGTAGTTGAGCTTTTAAACCAACTGCAACACCTCTCTATAAATTAACTTCCTTGTCCTGCACTTTCCCACTATCCAATTTCCAAACTCTAGTTCTGAACACCAAAACAATGGAGCTCTTTGTGCACCTAACTGTGGTATTAGCCATGACTCTGGTGATAGCTGCACCAGCCAAAGCTCAGGTAACCACGCCATGCAACGCATCAATGATAAACAGTGTGTTCAACCCTTGTATGAATTTCCTCACAAACAGCAGTGGCAATGGCACTTCACCTTCTGCTGAGTGCTGCAATTCCATAAAGTCTCTCACAAGTACTGGCATGGACTGTGTCTGTCTCATTGTCACAGGCAATGTTCCCTTTACAATACCAATCAACCGAACCTTGGCCATCTCTCTTCCTCGTGCTTGCAATTTGCCTAATCTTCCACTTCAATGCAAAAGTATGCACATTCTATCCATATCAACTAGAGATTAGAATATTTCACACAGTATAAGTGGACGTAAACATCATCGTTATCTTATAAACTAGTTTTATGAAATTGAGTTAGACTTAAAGTTAGTTTTATAAAATTGAGTTAGACTTAAAAGTGTTTATTTCTTACTAAATCAGTTCTTCTTATACTGTTTACCCATGAGACTAAGATTTCTTTTTTGTCATTTTTCAGCCTCAGTTTCACCACTTCCAGCTCCAGGTACTATCATCATATGCCTAAAACTTACTGTTTTAAGTATAATCCTTGAATCTTTCCATTTTAACCAATGCTTTGTGTGATTTTTATTCATATTGGCAGGACCAGCAGCTTTTGGGCCATCTCTTTCTCCATCTCTTAGTCCTCAAGGTATTTACTTTACTCAACAAAAATAATATATTAACAACTTATCAGTTTAAAATCATATTTTTAGGTTTAAAACTTATACCAGTTTATATGAAATAATAAAAATAACCTTGTTATTATTGTATCAAATTGTTAAAAAAGTATCGTTACTGTTTTCAATATATAGCTTCTAAAGTTTGATTATGAGTCTAATGTCAGCATCTTTTCTTTTTTCCATTGAACAGCTTCCTCCATACTTCCCTCACCTTCCTTGCAACCAGTGTCTGACACAAACCCTTCTCCTTTGACTCCATCGTCTGCAACTACTGGAAGTGGACGCTCTGATCTGACTCCATCATCTGCCATGTCATCTAACAGCTTCCTACCTTCTGTTGTATTAATTGCATTAGGATTTGCTGTTCTTTAAGCACTATACTAGGTTTTTGTGTGCTTGTTCAGTTCGGTTTTTCTCAGATTGTTTCAAACCCACATTGGGGGAGTATTTACCAGATCAAAAGGCATTTCACGTTTGTGTTGTAATGTATATATGAGTGCATGGATTACAAATCACTGATGCTTTATCCATTCAAGAAGTTTATTGAGTTTGATCAACTTGTTTTTACTCTATGTAAAATTTAAACCCATACTTAAATTTTTAACAATTATCTCCTTAAAGAGAAACATTTTTAACGACAAAGACTAGTAAGAAATCAAAATGAAAAATTTAACACCATATTATGAAAAAGTTCTCTTTTCGCCAAAATGAGATCGGTATTCGAGAGGGTTCTGAGTGGTTTTCCTTCAAGTTTTAGTGATTTAGCCTCTAAAGAATGAGAGATTTCCACTTTCAAAAAAATTCTCTGACACTTAAGTCACTAAGAACATCCTGTGTATATAATTAATATAGTGTTAAAATTTGAGTTGAGATACTTCGTAGGAGTGGTCATCTATTTATTAACCTTCATGAATTTGACACTTGTTTCTCCAAGTTTTAATGGCAAATCATTTTATCTTTTCATAAAATCTGAAAAATAATCTGACACTTAAATCATTAAGAACATAAGATTTTTGATACACGATTCTCCAAGTTTTAATAACATATTATAGTATCTTTTCATAAAATTTGAATATCATATATATAAATCAAAATATTTTATAATATTATCAGAACATTTATATAATATAATAAAAAATATTGAATAAATAAATTAAAATATTAAAAATAATAAAATATTATACATTAAAATTAGTTAATGGTGTATTAATAAGATTGATTCCTATAATATATTTATCTAAATTAATGTTATTACACCAATATATAATTACGTGAAAATTCATAATAATTAAGATAACAATGACCTTGGACCACCTGACAGATCGGTCGGACTAATCGGTATATGACGAACGAACCAATGAGTATATTACTAAGGACTCGTACACTTTTTGTTGGGTAGAAATGAAAAAAATTTAACAACATATACCGGAAAAACAGTCATAAACTTTTTGTTTTAAAAGATATTTAAGGGTTAAAGAGATGTGAATGTGGAAGATTCAGTTGAAGTGATATAGTTTGATGAAGGTGATGAATGCAGCAGCGTTGGTCCTCGTGGTGGTGAGTGCGGCGGCGGAGGGGTGCAGGGAGGAGCTGATATCGTTTTCAGCATGTCTGGCATACGTGTCGTATCCACCGAACAACCTCACAGAAAGTGCTTCGGAGAAATGCTGCAAGGCCTTCTCCTCGGCGGTGGAATCGTCTTGCCTCTGCTACGTTATCCGCGACCCTCTCTTCCTCGGCTTCCCTCTCAACACCACCAGACTTCTCTCCCTCTCTTCCCTCTGTCCCTCTCCATTCTCAACCTCCTTCCCTTTTCTCTGCTCTTCAGGTACTTCCTTCTTTCTTCTTTCTTCTTCTTCCTTTCTTTCTTCACTTTCCCACCTTCTTCTTGTTCTTCTTCTTTCACAGATTCTTCTGCTCTACCCCCTCTCACCACACCATCAACTCAAACCATCGGAACTTCTGCTAGTGAGTCTTTCATCTTCATATATATACCTGAACAAGAAACAAATAAAGAATCACTTTGTTATTAATACTAATGCATGCATGTGCAGGAGGAGGAGGAGGAGGAAGGTCAGGGTCCGGCGCTAGAGGAAGTTCTTCTGAGACAAGGCCACCCATTTTGGGCGGTGGAGCAGGAACAGTTCCTCATGGTCACTCTTCTTCTTCAACCCTCACTCCACTCGCCACTTTCTCAACATTCCTAGCCATCTTTTCCAGTTATTTTCATGTTCATGGGATAAATAGTTGTTGAATATTGTAAATGTTGTTGAATACATGCAAAATTATCACACTTTCCACCAAATCTAGTTTGCATGCACGTTTTTCTTTCTTTGCATGTACTTCACATTTCAGACTTTACGTAACTTCATGTGTTTAAGGGCTATATTGAATAATAAATTCGGCAAACTAAAATTAATCTATGAAAAAGCTTATTCTATTTTCCTCTTTATTGTTTCAACTCCTACAAGTATTAATAAATTCATGCAGACTAAAAATAGTGTGGTGCACTGACGATAAACTTTACTGCAAAAAGAAGAAATGAACTAGAAACCCTTTTTTTGGTGATAAACGGAGGGCTGGTAAAAAAGCCAGAACAACTCAGAAAACCACGTTCCCGAAGCATTACCTAAAAGCTAAAGTTGTATAAAATCTGGGGGGATTCAGAATCTAGGATCCAACTGCAGGCATGGAGTATAAACAGACGCAAAAAAAAAAAGGAATATAGACACAAAAATATAGTCCAAGTTGAAGTCCAACGTGCTGGATTAATTACTTCTCCAGCCATCAGACCATTCAGCTTCATCGTAAACAGGTTTAGGGAGCCCCATCTGGGATGAATCTTGACCCCATTCTACATTGTTTGATGAATCTTGACCCCATTCTGCATTGTTTGATGGATCTTGACCCCATTCTGCATTGTTTGATGAATCTTGACCCCATTCTGCATTATCTTCAGTCAAGCATGGGTTCTCTCCAGTGTCCTCATCATCATACAGTTCCACCCTTTCAGGAAGAGAACAACCCTGGTAAGATGAATTGTCCACACAGTACCACAACATTTGACTCCAATGGTCATCCTGCCAAATCACAAATGAAGAATGATTCATAAACAACCATAGCTATCAGGGATAAGGATCTAGCAAACAATCATGGTTTGAACCTGTTTTAATATTATCAACATCATTGAATATTTTGTAACCATAATTATCCCGCTAAAAAGATACACTGACCATAATTATTGTCGTTTTTTACAATTGGCTTCTACTCTTTGGCTACATTAGAGAGTTTTGGTGGTTGGATTCCTTTGGAATCATCCAATTCTTTTCTTCCTTTTAGATAATTAAGATAGTCACATTTTGTTGGATTTAATGAATTACCTTGCAGATTATATGTGGATTCCCAATTATAACCAGCAATGATATAGCACGAGTCATAGCCACATTAAACCTTCTATAATTGCTCAAAAAGCCCAGACAGTGAACTTTGTCAAACTCGTTGTGTTTGATAGTTGATCGAACTGTTGATATGATAATAACCTCCTTCTCTTGTCCTTGGAATTGTTCGACACTACCCACTTTGATGTCAGGCATATCTAGATTTTCAAGTGTCTGTTTTATTTTTGACACTTGCTGCCTATATGGAGCTATTATGCCAATGTTTTCCTCCTTTATATTCCCTCCGGCTATCAGCCTCCTGACAACTTCTATTACCTTACTAGCTTCAATTCGGTTGAACCATGATGGGTTATTTCCTTCTCTTTCATCACATCCTTGGATGCCTTGGAAAAGAATAGGGAATTCCTTGTTAGGTAGCAACTCCCCCATGGTCATGAAAGTTGTGGAATCTCTACAGGCAATCAACTCCCCACAATAGAACAACTTTGAAGGAAGGTGTAAAATTGCAGGGTGGCATCGATAGTTCCGAATCAATCGTGTTACATAATTTGTATCTCCACTGGCATATGGAGGAACTTCAGACAATCGTTCCATGTATGAAACTCCCAACCCATACTCATCTGCTTTCTTGGAATATATTACTGGACCCAACTGCAATTGATCTCCAGCCAGAACAACAACAGTATTCATTGTGCAGAGGTGGGATACAGGGATCAAGGTTTCAGGTTCAGAAGCTTGGCCAGCCTCATCCAAAAAAATATGGGAAAAGTGACCACGGGCAACATCTTCGGCATGAAGAAGAGAAGCACTCATATATGTGGATATTATGATCCTATAATAACTGAGGGCGTTGACTGGGGGACACTTAAATACCATTTCATCAAAAAAGCAGAAGCGGATAATTTCAGGTTTGACTTCCTCGTATGGCCTGGTAGCTGCATTGAGCCTGAATATTTCATTTTCTTTCAATTCAATGTCCTGTTGAGCAAGGAGTTTCTCTAGTACGTAATCTGCTGCACTATTTGAGGGTGCACACACAAGAATCCGAGCATTCTTGTGATATTTGTAGAGCTGCAGGATTGCTTCCACTACTGTGCTTGTCTTTCCAGTACCAGGGGGTCCATGAATCATATAAGGCGGTGCACCTTTGCAACCGAGAATCATTTTGATTGAACAAATTTGCTCCTCGTTAAAAGTACCAGATATGGGTACTAGAGCAGTGGTTTTAATGTGTCTCTTTTTGGATGAAGTAGATGGAAAAAGGAAGTCCGTACCCAAGTTTTCTGCTGCCTCAGCTGCTTGATATAACCTTCTCATATTGATCCTGTTGTAGGTGAAGTGAACATCATAGACATATTCATCCCTGTGGTAATAGTGAAATCCAGGATCAAACTTCAAATAAATCTCATCAGCTTCAACTCGGTGAATAAAGCCCTGGAGAAATTTACATAAATTTTATAGAGAGGAGTCTGAACTGTAAATGATAAATACATTTGTAGACTAATGGAAAAATCATATTTGAAAATTATATATAAAAATAAAAGATGCACAAAATTAATGAATAACATAATTAACTTATTTAGACGTAATGATTGAATTCTGAAAAATAATTGATTAGTTTTTTAAATATTATCTCATTAAGCCGCCAAAGGTAAGCAAACATTTCCTCAAAGTAAACAGCACTTTAAATTACTCTAAAGATCATATACATGGTTACAGAAATCGTTTCATTAGCAATTAGAATCATGCAAATCAATACAACTCACTCGTGCAGTAACACATAGCAGAGAGTGAATTCCTGAACTAGTCCTCTATGGCTTGGATATTACAATTCATATGCTGCATTTTTCTGCAGACTACTCATGCAGTCAGGTCAAACAGAAGTGCATATCTGTTTCTTCTTTCTTTCGTCAATCTTTTATTTTATCTTTCTAAATTGTTTCAATGTTCATACAAATGAAAATAAATAGTCTGTGGGACTCTCAAGTTCCATTCCAGCAGACTAGTATGGGTGCAAGAGAAAAAGAGGATAGACATGTCAAATCTATTAGACAAAGTTATCACTTTTATTATTCAACACTTCCGTAATAATAGCTGGCTTTAATTTTAAGATTTACAACCAACACTCAGAGGAAAACCACTGCAAGAGTGGTTTAATCTATATCTTAGCTATCCCTGAATAATGTTTGTCAATGCAGTCGTAGATAGGGAAGATGACTCACACATAACAAATATCTCCATCATACATACATCAACACAAATGAGATATCATTCTTTGGCCGATGATCAAGATAACACTATGGCAAAGACATGTGTTTTTACAATCTACCAGATCAGGCTCTATATTACATAAAGAAAATATAAAAGGACCAAACCTGATAAACCTGTGTGGTGTTATTACCACGTCGAGATGCGAGCTTAACAAAGATATTATCCCCATGAACCAGAGATGGTCTTCTCTCAGCAAGCCCAGGAACCTCCATAGACAAAAATTGATTGTTCCTCTTCCTCATCGATACGGATTCCATGTCATAAGTCCTCATGTCTTCCTGAAAGTAGAAGTCAGAGACAAGGAAATAAAAGAAACAAAAATCAGTAAGTTTTCATGACTCTTAGAAACTAAAAGTATAGAAAATAAAATTACCTCCAATTGAATCTCTTCCATTATTATTAATGCTTTAAAATAAGAAGAATAGGTCCTTCTTGTAAGACCTTCTTCAACAACTTGGGGGACCTGATTACTCTCAAGCAACTCTCTCATAGCCCTGGGAATGTCATATTTTGGAAGCCTATTTACGTATCTTCGAGTTGGCTTCCCTGCAGGACGTGAACCTGCAACATAAGTATCTACCACAAATTTGTCTTTTCTCCTTGCTCTGGAATAAGGCTTATTAGAAGCCAAAGACTTGGAGATTTTGTCTTCAATTAAGAGGAAAACCACCCTTTCAATTTTTTCATCTCCGGCATCAAAATATACAACTGATGAATACATGCCCATTTCTTTTGCCTTGCAAGACAACCATATTTTTAGGTTTTCACGAGGCTGAAGCACCCTGTCCTCCAAAGAGAAAGATTCTAAGCAACTCTGGTCTTCCTCTGCATTTGAATTCTCCGATGGAGGTTCTGTGAGAGAGAGAGTGAAACTGTCCTTAGGATTTGAGGCAAAAATATGAACACCCCACAGGTCCACAGGTTCATCAGTAGTATTCCTGACGGTTATTAAATCCACAGCAGTGTCCCCTACGAACACAGATCGAGGCTTGCCATCAACAAAAGCAAATGGGGCAGATACAATAACCGGAACCCCTTCACAATCACCATAACTACAAACGGATTTCTCTTGCTCAAAATCTAGAAACCCAATTTCTGCCTTATCTCCAATGACAGAGCATTCCTCATCGGACCATCCAGCAGTACTCATCGGACACTGTTACACCACCTCCAACTCCAAGTTCTCTCTACACAAAACACCACCCAAAAATAAATACAGGACAACATTTTAGCAAAAACACATGAAATTATGAGAAAGGAAAACTACAAAACGACAAGGTTTCGTTCTTCTCGAGTAAACTACAATCATGGACCACAGTTAACAGTTATCTCCTTTTACAAATAACAGGAGAGGTTCATACCACGAGAGAAACAAACAACAAACACACAACATGCATTTGTTAAAAATTTGAGCATTACTCTCTCCTGTTCTCTAAAAGTAAATCCAAATTCATTCTTCTATTACCTAATTTTCTTTCAGTACAACCTAAATCAAATTGTCATGCTACAACCTAATAACTAAAAAAACCAAACAAAAAAGAAAAAACCCTTGAATTGAAGCTGCGTGTGTATGATCCTAAAACAGAAAACAAAGACACTGAAAATCGCAATGTAAAATGGGTTTTGGTTGGAACAAACTGTTCCTTTTCCTCACTCCTTACCTTAACAAGCAAGTTTGGAAAAGGAATAAAGTTTGCAAAATGGTTTCTTTCGTTGTTTATCGATGCTATCATATATACTCCAACTCTTCCCACTCCATCATAGTCACTGTTAAATCAACGCAACTTTTCATTCTTTGCTTTTTTTTTTCATTTTTCTTATTCTAATCTCTAATATGATTCTTCCATATTTCTAAGAATTAAGCATATATGCTACAAAAATTGAATTCTAGACACTATTTTTTATATACATTGAAAAAATTTGGGGAAAAAATTATAGCACCACTGAAGAAAAATAGAGAAAGAGAAAATGGAATTAGTAAAAAGCATAGTTAATACAAATATAAAATATAGGTTGTATTTAGCATGAATAAATCACTCTTTGGATTCGATTATATGCACATATTGGTGCAGATTTGTACAGATTTGAGAGTGAATTTTGAATAATTTTAAATAAGAGTGCAAAGTAAGTGAGATGATTTTAATTGAAATATGTTATGGTGTATTTGTGAGAAATATTTAATAAAATTTATGAATGATATGATGGTTGTGAGAAAATTTTTAATTTTATTAAAATGTGTAAAATATAAGTTTATAAATTTATTATTGTTTTAAAAATATTTAAATAATAAATTATGATGTATTTTTTTTACGAGATAACTGAAATTTTGTATACTATTGAGTAACTATTATTATTAAAAAAAATTACAAATTATATCGGAATAATTTATCATTTTTTTAAAATATATAATTTATTTATTTATGTATTTTAATTGTTTGTAATTAAAATATTATATTTTTATATTGTGTATGTATTGACTTTGGAAAAATACAGATAGGTTACGTATATTTGACATAAAAAATTATCAAAAAATAATTGTGTTTCAATTAAAAATAAAATGATAATATTCATAATTGTAATAATTTTTAAATATATGTAAAAATTAAAAATTGTTAGATAAAATAAATAATTTAAATATTCATAATTTTAAAAAGTATAATTAGAAATTAATTTTGTATTAAATTTAAATGATAATATTATTTTTATAATAATTTTTTATAACAATAATTATTATAATTTTTTTATAAATAACAATATATGTAGTATTTAATATTTTCATTTTTATTCTTTTAATATTATTTTGTTTTTATTATATTATATATAATATATAATCAAATATATTTCATATATAAATTTAAAAAATAATATATTTTAAAATTAATTTAATATTTAAATAAATTGTAAAATAAAATTTACAACAGAAAACAAAAATCTCTCACATAATCCATTACAAATTTAATATAATCGATTAGTTTTTATTTTTTGAATTAACAAATTATGAAAGACATTCTTTATTTAGGTATAATTGATTATTTTTTATTTTTTAAGTCTTAATTATTTATAAAAGACGTTATTTTTTTCATAATGGATCATTTAATAATTTTTTAAGTCTAATTGATTATGAAAGATGATGTTTTTTTACATAATCGATTATTATTATTTTTTTAAGTCTTAATTATATTATGTGTGAGGTTGTTTTTTTTAACTATAATTAATTATCTACTATAAGTATGGCTCTAATCAATTTTCTGCACAAAAAATTACCTTGGACAAATGCCAAAATAAACAAGTGTATATATGGTTTTCCGTATTTTGTAGATACTGTATACATTGTAGGATAATTTAAAAAAAAATGAAAACTATAATAAAATTATTTTATGAGTTTTAGATATTCAAATGTGATTCATATAACAGTGTAACTTCTAATTTTTTTAATTATTTAGTCCATTTTGTGAAAATAAGTTATTCTGGCAATTAAAAATCATAATTTAAAACATAAAAATTTATTATTTTATTCCTGATATAAATTTACACCTCAAAGCATAAATATTACTAAAAGAATACTTATATAAATATAAATCAAAATGAAAACAAAAAACTTTATTTTTATATATATATATATATATATATATATATAGAATAGAAAAATAAAGGTATTGAGAGAAGAATCTTCTTCAATAATATTGTTTTTCCCATTTTCAATAAACACGTGAACAGTGAGAAAGTTTTAGACATTACATAACAACTTAGTTGCAACAAACTTCTTCTGGAAGTTTCAATTTTTTTTATTTTAGAAAAAAAAATTCAGATTATTTAAAAATAATATCTCCACAAATTAACTTGTTTCTCTATATCATATTTAGATTCTTTCTCTCTGTTTTATAGGTAAAAAAACTATTTTATTCTTAGAAAAATATATTTTGAATTGTAAAATCTAAATATTATTTTTTAATTCAAATATACCTTTAAATTCTACCATCTAAAATGTATTTTTTTTTCTATTTATATATCCTCAAACTGCCACATCTTTATGTCCTAAAGTCCATATTTATATCTCTCACTATAAGCAAATATTTTTCTTCATCTCTATTCCTTCTTTCTTTCTCCACCTTCATACTTTTTTTCTAATTTTAATAATACCTTTTTGAGTATTGTAAATAATATAGTGTTTTATTCTTTATTTTTAAGGTGATTGTTTGTAGTGGCTGGTGATGAATGTTGGTGATTAAGATAAGTTTTGTGATGTTTTTAGTGATGATAATTGTGTTTTTATTTATTTTTTTTCATTTCTTTAAAAGTCACAAAACAAAAAAAGTCAACAAAGTGCAAAAATTGAGTACAAAACTAAAAAAAAATTACACTAAGGACTACAAATACAATAAATCGTCTATTAAACCATTTCACACACTCAAATATTGAGATTATTCTCTCAATTGCTGCGGCTGAAGAAGAATGTTGCGAATAAAATGAATATATGAGGACAGATGAAGGTGAAGTTATACTTTATTTAGGATTATTTAAAAAATATTAAAATATTAAAATCGATTTTTCATAATTAACATGAAGGGTGAAGGTAAGGAGGTGGAGGAAGAGTTTGTCCTAACTCTATTACATGGGGTGTAGGAAGAAACCGTGGGGGTGCAAAAAGAAATCCATTTCTCTTAGTATCAAATCCTTTTAAAGTCCTTACATATGAATGCATACTGTTACTCCATTTCAATCAATTGACTTTTTTTTAGTTAACATTTTTGTCCCGTAACATAAACAGTGATTCTGGTTTCTATTTTATTTTTGTATTTTCATTCTTGTTAAATTTTTTAGTTTCTTGTTAATTCTAATGGATGATGTCGCATAAAGTTACAATGATATATACTTCAACAAAATTAACAACTCAACATTATTACGGTATATAACACTATAAAGATTAAAAATAAAAAACATATTTATAAAGATGAAAATAATTTATAACATTATTTTTCGATGTGTTTTAGAATATCGTCTTGTATGTAATTCGTTTATGGACACCTAGTTTTTAGTATATGTTTTAAGATAGTTTTAGAATAGGCAAATGCTCCCTCCACTCAACACTTTTGAACCTGCACCCAACACAATTTTAAAAAATTCCGAAAATACCTTTTATTCCAGAAATAAAAATATGAAATTGAAAATAATGTATTTTGGAAAAATAAATTCGGAAGAGATTTTTGTGTTTCGGATATAAAAATCCAGAAAAAGAAAATCAAAATCCCATTCTGGATAAAAAAATCCAGAACTGAAAATAATAAATTCCAGAAAAAATTATCCGGAAGAGATTATTGTGTTCTGGAAAAGGGAGTCCGGAATGTAATTTTATATGTACCCCATTTTTTTAAGGGTATTTTCGGTTTTTCCCCTGTGATTGGGTGCAGTGATATGGTGCAGGAAGCAATTGCCTTTAGAATATCATCTTGTATGTAATTCGTTTATGGACATCTAGTTTTTAGTATATGTTTTAAGATAGACGATCTAGCACGTAATTTGTGTTGCAAAACAAATCCATGATATTGCAAAATAAAAAACATAAAAAAACAGAGTATGTGCAGATCTTTCGGAGGTAGTGGAAGATGTTACCGTTGCAGAGTTTCTCGGAGGTAGTGGAAGGGAGGTTGTGGAAGAGGTTGTGGAAATGCAACAACTCTGCGAAATATCCGAAATCCCTTACCGTTGCGAGATAGGGTTTCCCTTTTTCATTTGCAAGTTGGGTCTTCCACCTTTACCGGCACGTCTCCGGCGTCACCTCCACCTGAACCGCACTCTCCTCTTCTAGTGGATTGTTGAGCTTCTCACCTTGCCTATAAATAAGAGGCACGAGAATCTTTACCTCTCCTTTTTCAGCAACTAAAAGCTGCAACCTTTCCTCTTCCTCCCCTTATTCACACTTTTCTCTTTCTCTCTCTTCATTCATTATTTTACTTTATTATATATTTTTTTTCTGGATACATTGGGTTCTTACTCTATCAGGAGTAACTTGCTAGTTCTGATCCTCGGAAATCTCCGGGAAGTTCCTATTGAATTCTGGGGGACTTGCGCAATACACCGCGAATAAGTCCTTACGGATAGTGATTACTCACGCCTCGGGAAACCAATTTTGTTCGTTTTTAAGCCTATATTACTACAATCGTAAGGACTTATGGCTGAAAATCCGAACAACAACGACAACACTGCTCCGGAAACATCAAATGTTGCTTCCACAACGCAAACCATTTTTGTGAAACCATTTTCGGACGTCTCCAAAATTGAAGTCTTCACCGGTCAGAACTTCCGACGTTAGCAAGAACGCGTGTCCACCCTATTGGACATGTACGGAGTTGCTCATGCACTTACAACTGCCAAACCCGACTCAACCACGGCTGCGAAACAAGTTGACGACTGGATCCATGCGAATAAGGTATG